>Ga0136611_10000411_pt1 | contig 27723 bp, 26 predicted proteins | sample AntDrymUQ2232306_2_FD_106645 | JGI IMG/M metagenome (GOLD analysis project Ga0136611, IMG submission 106645) | Polar desert sand microbial communities from Dry Valleys, Antarctica - metaG UQ223 (23.06) | ecosystem: Environmental > Terrestrial > Soil > Desert | place: Antarctica: Dry Valley...
CCCGGCCGCCGCGTTGCCCACGGGGATCGTCGCGCTCGGTGAAAGGCCGCCCACGCCTGTCTCGGGCAGTTCCTCAGGCATCTCGCCCTGCTGGTCGTCCTGGGCGTCATCCTGCTGGTCGTCGCCAGCACCGGTACCGGTGTCCTTGTCTTCACCGCCCTGAGTATCGTCCTGTTGGTCGTCGCCTGCGCCGGTACCCTTGTCCTGCTGTGCGTCACCAGCGCCCGCGCCGGTATCCTTGGGTTCAGTGTCCTGCTGGTTATCGGGCGCCTGCTGGTCGTCGCCCGCACCGGTGTCCTGCTGGTCGTCATCGGCGCCCGTACCGAATGTGAAGAACGCGGTGTTGGTCATGTCCGCGTCGAGTGTCTCGGTGCCTTCCTGAAATACCTCGCCCGCAGTCCCCGGACCCTTCCGCACGAAGTCAAACCCGATTGTCGTGCCTGCGGCAATCTCCACACTTCTGGTGAACACGCCCGCCTCGCACGCGGCCTCTGGTTCGACGCCTACCGACTCCAGCCCAGGGTCGCCGCAGAAGACCAGGAAGGCGACTGGCGTTCCCTCCGTCGGCGATTCGACGAAGACCGTGAAGAAGGACGTACCCTCAGGCGCTTCGCCGGTGAGCGTGAACTCGAAGGTCTTGGTGACCGTGTCCTTGCCACCGCCCGTCTGCTGGTTGTCAGGCACTTGCTGGTCGTCGCCAGCGCCCGTCTTGCCGTCCTGGGCGAACGCCGGCATAGCAAGCATTATCAGCAGTGCAAGTGCCATAAGTAGTGATCGCAGTGTCTTCAAGAGTCTCTCCCTTTTCTTACCGCTTTACTATCCGCACTTCTGGCCCGCTCCCCGCTCCTGTCCGGTCGGTGGTGGCTCCCGGCGCGATAATGAACGATAGCATAGAACGGTTGACAGCGTCACAGTAATACGCTTTGCGGGTGTAGAGTAGTGGATTATGCCGAAGAGACTGAAGATCGAGGCGCACGTAGAGACGGACGGGTTGGAGGGGCGGTATCGGGAGGCGCGGGAGCCGGTGGAGCGGTCGCACTACCAGATAGTGTGGTTGCTGAACCGGGGAAGCTCACGCCGGAGGTGGCGGAGGGCACCGGGGACACCCCGGCGTCGATACGCGAGATCGCGCGGCGGTACGACAAGGACGGCGGGGAGGGGTTGGGCGATCGTAGGCACCACAACCCCGGCGGCGTAGAGCGTGCGCTGCAGACGGCCGAGCAGAAGGAGGAGCTGAGGCACGCATTGCAGTCGCCGCCGGAGGACGGCGGGCTCTGGAGCGGGCGCACGGTGGCGGAGTGGATCGAGGAGAAGACGGGCAGGGGCGGCGTGCGGGCACAGCGGGGTTTGGAGTACCTGCGGGGGCTCGGCTACACGCCGCAGAGGCCGCGCCCGGCCCCCGCGAAGGCGGACCCGCTGGTGCAGGAGGAGTTCCGGGGAAAACAGGGCAGCGGGTGGTGGCGGTGAGGTTGGTGCCTTGCAGTCCAGAGCTCAACCCGGCGGAGGCGGTGTTGGGTCACCTGCGAAAGGAGCTATCAAACTAGGTGTTTGCCGGTCTCGCCGAGCTGGAGGCGGCAATCACCACCGCACTGCAGCAGTTCTGGGACGAGCCCAGGAGCCTGCAAAGCCTCACCGGCTACCCTTGGTGGGTCCAGGCTGCCCAACACCTGGCACCATCAACATCGTGAATGAGTATAAGTCCGGTCAATGGGAACGCCTTGATCTCATCCTCACCGAACTAGGCAGACAATATGTGCCAGTCAGCTATGAGTTGTCGGAGGCGGCGTGTTATACGGTCTCGCTCGTTCTGGGTATGGTATGCGGCGTACTCGGGCCAACCGAAGAGCGTTTTGCCGATCTCGGCTGCGATCACGGCACGGTGCAACAGAGCGAGATCGACTCGACGATGTGCGGTGTACTCGTGCAGCATAGCCGCGTGCGGCGGGTCGGCGCCATCGGCGTTGGCTCGGCTCAAAAGGAAGGCCAGATCGATGGCGGGGCTCCCGATCCCCGCCACCTGCCAGTCGGCCCAAAGTATATGATTGCCGTCGCGCAGCAGGTTGTCGACGTGGAAGTCGCCGTGGAGGAAGCAGTCTGGGGTGGACGCATCTGCGGCCGCGAGGGCGGCTGGCGCGTCGAGCACCTTGCCGACGCTTGCCGCGGCGTCTGTATCGGACCAGTAGTGCTCGGCGATTTTGATGGGTGGCTGGTCGAGAATCCGCCTGAGCCACGGGGTATGAACCCATGGGGCCTCGTGGGTCAAGCGGATCGAGTGCAACGCCGCCAGTTGCGCGGCCACCTCCAGCCACTCTGACCGGTCCCACTCCCGAGCAGGGCGCGCGGGGGTATGAGCCGACAACACCAATGCGGTGAGGTCATCATTGTCGGCGTGATCGAGCAATCGGGGTGTCGCGACCGGAACGCGCTCGGCCAGAGTCTGATAGAAGGTGAGCTCACGCCTGGCGTTCCTCTGCAACCCGTCGGCGGTGGACACCTTGAGTACCGCGTCGTATCCGTCGATTCGTACCCGGTACACCCCCGACCCAGAGGCACCCCCCGCCAACGCCGCACCCTGGACTCGGACCTCCCGACCCAAGGCGAACACGGCCCGTTCCACGTCATCCTGATGAGCCATACAACACTCCTCACCTATACCCAACCGTGTAACTACCTGTATCGATGCTGATGGTGTCTCGGTAAGGACGGCGTTCACGTGTCGGGTCTCAGCTCGTGGCGCTCGTGTAACGCCTGAGGCCAGCGTCCCAGACGAGGATCACGACAGCGACTGCGCCGAGCCCGACAGCCAGGCCCGCAGCGAGCAGGACAGGGCTGGCCCCTCCGGTGAGTGCGCGGGCGGGGAAGGTCGAGATGAACGCCACGGGCAGCACCCAGGTGAGGACGAAGCGGAGCGGTTGCCGGTAGATGCTCACCGGATACCGCCCGAACTGCCACAGCGCTTCGTACACCACGTCGAGCTGCGTCTGTGGCGCCCAGAAGGACAGGCTCGCCACCAGCACGCGCGATGCCCACGTGATCGCAATCCCCACACCTAGCATCACAAGCCAGCCAGCAATGCTCGAGGCTGTGGGACCCGCGTCCAGATCGCTGATCCCAATTGCCACCACTACAGTTCCCAGTGCAACCTGCGACAGACCCAGAGGCGCGCACGTGCCGAGAGTCGCAAGGAAGGCGCTGTTCACGGGCTTGAGGAGCAGCGTGTCGAGCTCACCGCTCGTCACCTGATTGCCAAACCACGTCAAGTTCGGCTCGACGAATGTCGAGAGCACTCCGCTCACGACCTGATACGTTCCCAGCAGCACCACCGCCTCCGCCAACGCCCAGCCTGCGAGCGTATCCGTCTGCATGTACACTATCCTCAGAGCTGCGAGCCCGGACGCGATGTCGACCACCGTCAACAGCATCTGAAAGATCAGGTTCGCTCGGTGGGCCAGTTCCCGCCTCAGCGAGATCGAGACGATCGCCCCGAACAGCCTGAGTAGTCTCATCGCTCTACCCTCCCACGGCCGTATAGCGGCGCACTCCGGACCTCCACACGAGCACGGCCGAAATCGCCAGCGCCGCCATCCAGCACGCCTGCCAGCCGTAGCCTTCCAGAACCTGCATCTCACTAAGCGATCCGCTCGCTATCTCAGCGGGGAAGCCGAGCATCGCCCTGAATGGGAGCGCCTCCCCCAGCGGGCGAATGCCCTCCGGGAAGAGCGTGATCGGCGCGGCTGCCCCACCAAGCAGGAAGATGAGAGTTTCACCCAGTCCCACCACCCCGTGCGCTCGCTCGGTCCAGAAGGCCGACAGAGCGAGAACATAGGTGAACAGGAACCGCAGCGCGGCGGCCAACGCGACCGCTGGCATCGCAAGCAGCACAGGACTGGAATCGAAGGACACACCGGCGACCAGCCCCGCGACTACGATGAGCGGGAGACCCACGAGCACATGCCAGATCCTCAGCGCCACGTTCACGCCCAGCGTAGTCAGCACCACGGGCTGCGGCTTGAGCAGCTCTGCGCTCAGGTCTCCCGCGTAGATGCCGTTCGAGAATGTGTGGTGCTCATACGACACGGTCATCAGTTGGACCGCCAGGAGCGCCACGTAATATGTGGTGACGATCGTGTTGCCTGGCAGCGCCGCGGACCATACCGCCAGCCCGATGATCGGAGTTACCGACTGGTTCACCACCAGAGTCACCAGGAAGCTGCGCCACGCCATCACCTCCAGAAAGTAGCGGCGAACGTAGCCAGCGAGCAGGCGCAGCATACGCATCAGGCCACTCCCTCTCGATACACCCGGTCTATAACGCTCTCGAGCGGTGGATCTTCCACCGAGAGATCCGCTACCGGCAACTCCGCCAGCAAGCGGGCGGTTGCCGCAGGGACGTCCCGCCTGTGCACTCTCAGCGACGCCCTGTCGCCGTCAACGTCGACCAACTCCCCGAACCGCTCCCACTTCGGCTGCACACCATCTGACACCGCAATCTTCAGCAGCTTGTATGGCGAGAGCCTCGCGGAGAGCCCTTCGAGATCGCCGTCGTAGCGGATCGTGCCCCGGTCAATGAGCACGATCCGCCGGCAAAGGCGCTCAACGTCCACCATATAGTGGCTCGTCAGCAGGACCGTTGCGCCGGTCTGCGTGCTGTAGTCGGAGATGAACCGGCGAATCATCCCGACCGCCGACACGTCCAGTCCGATCGTCGGCTCGTCCAGGAACAGCACGCGCGGACGGTACACCAGTGAGAGCGCCAGCCCTGAGCGCATCCGCTCCCCGAGGGAGAGTGCTCTCACCTGCCGGTCGAGCAGCGGCCCGATGCCCAGCATCTCGGTCAGTTCCGCGAGGTTGCGCCTGAAATCCACCTCCGGCGCCTCGTAGATCAGCCGCTGGAACCGCAGCGCGTCCATCACCGTAAGCTCCCCAGGGCCCGCGATCGGCTGGCTGCCCCGGATCATCGCGATCCGCTTCAGGAAACCGGGCTCCCTCCTCCACGGCACGTGCCCGAGCACCCGTGCCTCCCCGCCGGTTGGGTGCAGGATGCCGCTGAGGATCTTGAGCGTGGTCGTCTTGCCCGCGCCGCGGGCCCGATGAACCCTACGACCTCCCCGGCCTCCAGATCGAACGAGATCCCACGCACGGCCTCGACGTCGCGGTATTCGCGCCGAAACAGCGACATTGCCGCCGCTCTCAGCCCCTCCTCCCGGACCGGCGCGCGGAACGTCATCTCCAGGTCCCTCACGCTCACTACCGACAACACCAACTCCTGTCTGCACACATGTCCATCCGGCCCGCGGGTGGGACGCTTCCTTCGTCCTCTCGACAGGCCACTAACTCCAAGGTACAACACGAGTGCAAGATGGGGGGTTGAGAGGTTTAAGCGGTATCGCTCACCGCAGAAGATCGCGGTATACTTGGGGTTGGACCGCATAAAGGGCTGTTGATCGCTTCCAGCTCTCTAACTGTAGTTGAAGGTCGGAGAGTAACATGGGTATCTATCTGAGGACGATTGACATGGCCCGTGCGGTGGGGCTGGGCGTTCAGCAGGTGCGCAACTACGAGGCGGAGGGCTTCCTGCCTTCCGCTGAGCGCAGTTCCAGCGGGTACCGCCGCTACACTCCTGGACACCTGGAGGCGCTCAAGACCTCCCGGATCCTGATTCGAGGCTACGGCTGGCAGCAGGCGCTGGCCGTCATGCGGGCGCTAAATGACAGTGACCTCGATACTGCACTGGCGCGGGTGGACGGACGCCACGCGGAGCTAGATCGCGATCGTCGGCAAGTGGAGCAGATGCTCGCCGCGCTCCGCCCGGTCGCCTTGGAGCCGGTGGAGCACCAACGGGTGAGGAGTACGCGAGGGATGCGAGTGGGCGAGGCCGCGCGGCGGGTCGGTGTCGAGGTCTCCGCAGTACGCTACTGGGAGCAGCGCGGGTTGCTCGCCCCAGTGCGCCACGAGAGCAGCCGGTACCGGCTGTACGACGAGCGGCAGATGCGTCGGCTCCGGGTGATCGTGCTCCTGCGGCAGGCGAACTATGCGGTGGACGCGATAGCGCCGGTGCTCGACGAGATGGCGTCAGGCTGGCCCGAGAGGGCGCTGGACGCGGTGGAGCTACGGCGGACGGACATCGCCCGGGCCAGCAGGGCGTGCGCCGAGGCGACTGCTACCCTCTGGCGATACGCGAGGGTTGTGACGCCACGAACGGACGAGGGTGGACCGGGGTAATAATCGCGATCAGAGTGGTGCGATACATCTGAACTATAGCTGTGGTCGTATACTTATGCCATTTCTGTGGAGTAGTGGCGAGGAAGGCGCGGAGACGAAGGTCGGGCGCGGGGTATGGACGAGTAGCAGGGTAGTGGCGGGTTTGAAACCCGCCACTTCGAGATGCGCGCCACCTCCACGCCGCATCGATATGAGTTCCAGATGGCATAGGCACGACGGCGGCGGACTGCACGGGCGTTCAACTGAACGCCCCACGAACGGCGCTCCACCATCGCGCGCGGAGGACCGATTCCTGTGCCCACCGCTCTGTGTCGTGTCACGGTCGTTGTGGCGGTGAACATAGTTCTCTTTACCGCTCTCGCCTAGCCGCTCTAGATGTAACGGTACGTCTGTTCCCATGCTAGTAGCCAGCGGCCAGACCGTCGCCTCGGTAGTCGCTGGCGGCGACGTATGCGCCGGATGCCAGCCGCCAGATGATCTGACCGCGCCCGGCCCAGTCTACTTCGGGGGATACCTCCACGCCGTGGCCCCGCTGCCGCAGGCCATCGAGTATGGCGGCGCCCACCGAAGGCTCGTGCCGGGTGTCGCGCGCCTGCCACCACGACCAGCGCGGCGCGTTGAGTGCGGCGCCAGGATCCATACCGTAGTCGACCGTGTTGACGACAACCTGTACGTGTCCTTGGGGTTGCATGTGCCCGCCCATCACGCCAAACGGCCCGATGGCCTCGCCGTCCCGCGTCAGGAAGCCGGGCATGATGGTATGAAACGGTCTCTTGCCGGGCTCCAGCCGGTTCGGGTGTCCGTCCTCCAATGAGAATCCGCTCGCACGGTTTTGCAGCACGATCCCGGTTCCCGGCACAACGACGTGCGAGCCGAAACCTGCGGCGACGGACTGGATGAAGCTCACCATCATGCCGTTCTCATCGGCGGTGCAGAGATACGCGGTGTCGCTGTGCCGCGGATCGCCCGGCTCAGGGTCGAGCGCCATCTGCCCGATCAAGGCACGGCGTTCGATGGCATATTGGCTGGAGAGCAAGTCAGCAGTGGGAACGGCGGTGTGGTCTGGGTCAGCGATATATCGTCGGGCGTCCGCGAAGGCGAGCTTCATAGCCTCCAACTGCACGTGATAGCTCTCGTCCGACTCCCTCTCTATCGCCGCGAGGTCGAAGCCCTCCAGAATGTTGAGGGCGATCAGCGCCGCAAGTCCCTGCGCGTTTGGCGGGCTCTCCCACACGTCATAGCCACGGTAGCATACATGGATCGGCTCTACCCACGTACTGACATGGGCGGCGAGGTCCTCTTCGGTGAGGAGGCCGCCGGTGCGCTCGGAGAAGCGGACGATCTCCTCTGCGAGCACACCGCGGTACAGCGACTCGCCCTCCGTGTTCGCGAGGAGACGGAGCGAACGGGCCATTTCCGCGCTCCTCCAGGTTTCCCCGACACGCGGCGCCCGTCCCTCGGGAGTGAAAGTTGGTTCAAAGGCCGCGTACTCATCTCCCTGGAGCGTCGAGTGCAAAGCCTCCGCCTGGGTCCGCCACAACCGCAGGGCGATGGGGGAGACAGGATAGCCGCGCTCGGCGTACTCAATCGCGGGTTCGAGGAGTTGCGCGAACGGGAGCGTGCCGAAGCGTTCGTGCAGGTCGTGCCACGCAGCGGGTCCGCCTGGGACGGTGACGGAAAGCCAGCCGTGGCTCGGCATGCTTTGGTGTCCACGCCGTCGCACCTGCTCGACGGTTAGCCCTCTGGGCGCACGCCCCGAACCGTTCAAGCCGTGTAGTTTGCCGTCGTTCCAAACGAGCGCGAATGCGTCGCCGCCGATGCCAGTGGAGGCTGGCTCAACGACAGTGAGCGCGGCGGCAGTCGCGATTGCAGCATCGACGGCGTTCCCGCCAACTCGTAGCACGTAGAGGCCGGCCTGGGTCGCCAGCGGCTGGCTCGTAGCGACCGCCACGCGCGCTGCGAGCAGGGGCTGACGTCTGCCAGCGAACGCCAGACTTTCGAGATCAAGCAGCATGCGTCGGGCGCAACTTCATCGGGCCTACCGTGCCTGACCGTAACTATCAATAGCCGGGAGGTAGTACCGCTCCGCGTACTCGCAGAGCATGCGGTCGGTATTGTACACGGGGGAGATCGTGTACATTGCCGACTTCATGCGTTCGATCCAACGGCGGGGCAGCCCATCGCCGTCGCGGTCGTAGTACAGGGGTATCACCTCGCGCTCGAGCAGGTTATACAATGCATCCGCCTCAACCTTTTCCTGATCGTCGTAGGATGAACCGTCGCCAATGGCCCAGCCGGGAGGGGCGGCATCATCCCGCGTCGCGGCCCAGGCCTCGTCCCACCACCCGTCGAGCGTACTGACATTTAATACGCCGTTCGCTGCGGCCTTCATGCCGCTCGTGCCGCTCGCCTCGAAGGGACGCTGCGGGTTGTTCAGCCACACGTCTACTCCCTGCACGAGGGTACGCGCCACGCCGATGTTGTAGTCCTCCAGAAAGACCAGTCGACCACGAAACGGCTCCTGTCGCGATAGCTCTACCACCCGCCGAATCAGTTCCTTGCCGCCCTCATCGCGCGGGTGCGCCTTGCCAGCGAAGACCACCTGTGTTGGTCGGACGGGGCTGGTGAGGATTCGTGCCAGGCGGTCCGGGTCGCGCAGCAGCAGCGTGGCCCGCTTGTAGGTGGCGAACCGGCGCGCAAATCCTATAGTGAGGGCATCCGGGTTGAGCACGTCGGCGCCAGCGCTCGACTCCTCTTGTGAATGATCCCGCTCCAGTTGTGTGCGCAGCCGGTCGTGGACCACTCGCACGAGGTCCCACCGATGCTTGGTATGCACCTGCCAGAGTTCATCGGAGGGGACGCGGTCAAACTCCTCGCGCAGTTGTGAGACCGAACGGCCATGTCTCCAGTTCGCACCGAGGTACTGATCACAGAGTGCATCGATCTGAGGTGACACGTAGGACAACAGATGCACGCCATTGGTCACATGACCAACCGGCACGTCATTGACCGCTGTGTCAGGGTACAGGTCCTTCCACATATCCCGACTCACCTCGCCGTGCAGCTTGCTGACGCCGTTGGCATATTGTGACATCCGCAGCGCGAAGATCGTCTGGCAAAAGTACTCGCCCTCGTTGTTCGGATCGTGCCGCCCAAGCGCGAGGAAGTCCTTGCGGGCGATGTCCAGTTCCTGAATGAACGGTCCGAGATAGCGGTTCATCAGTTCCGGCGGAAAGTAGTCGTGGCCTGCTGCGACGGGGGTGTGCGTCGTAAATACGGAGCCCGCCTGCACGATGGTTTGTGCCTCCGCGAAGGCGATGCCGCGCTGCTGCATGAGGGTGCGCACCCGCTCCAAAGAGAGGAAGGCGGAGTGTCCTTCGTTCATGTGACACACGGTGGGCAGTATGCCAAATTGCTCCAACGCGCGGTACCCGCCGATGCCGAGCACAAGTTCCTGACGAATGCGCGTCTCCACATCGCCACCATACAACTGGTCCGTGATGTCCCGATCCTCGGGCCGATTGTCGGAAAAATTCGTGTCGAGCAGGTAGAGGGGCACCCTGCCGACCTGCACGCGCCACACCTGCGCCAGTACCGGACGATCGGGGAACGGCACCTCGACCACAACGGGCGCGCCATCCGGGCCGCGCTGCGGCACTAACGGCAGCTTCTCGAAGTCGTTGGTGTCGTACAGTTCCTGCTGCCACCCGGTCTCACTGAGCTGCTGCCGGAAGTATCCCTGCTGATAGAGCAGCCCAACGGCGACGAGTGGGATTCCGAGGTCGCTCGCCGACTTCAGATGGTCGCCGGCGAGCACGCCCAGACCACCCGAGTAGATCGGCAGGGCCTCGGTCAGCCCAAACTCTGCGGAGAAGTACGCGATCAGCGAGCCACCGGCGTCGCCGTGTGCCTGGCGGAACCAGGTCGCGTCGCTCGCCATGTACGCATCCAGCTCGGCGGCGGCGCTCTCGACGGCGGCGGTGTACTCCGCATCGGCCGCCGCGACCTGGAGTCGCGTGGGATCCACGGTCAGGAGCAGTAGTGCAGGGTTCTGATTGCTGCTCTCCCACAGCTCCGGATCGAGGCGCGCGAAGAGCTCTCTGGTGGGCGCATCCCACCGCCAGCGCAGGTTGTATGCGAGGTCGCGCAGCCGCACGAGCGGGGCGGGCAGGACGTTTGCGGTGGGGGTTTGTTCGGTCACGGCTGCGATTTCCTCCAAGCGTCTATGGGTGCTGTGCGTAGTGGTGTTGCTGAATGGCTCAGGACCACATGTCCCCCCCGCCAATCGGGGCGCATAGAACCGATTGTACCAGCCCAGGTCGCAGGTCGGGCGACGTCTGCCGCAGTGAACGCCTCCCGGCGCTCGGTGCCGCCGGGAGACTCTACGCCGCACGTTGGGGCGAAGAGCTTGCACGGCTTGCCGCGCCCCTACCTATCACATGTCGACAGCGTTTGACCGAATGCCATATCGCATCCACGCGGAGGGACGTCGTTCTCTCAGTTCCCGGCTTCGATCTCTGTTGCGGGCGCTAGTTCCCGCACGGCGCGACGTTGCGCCAGTTCTGTACCGTGCTCCGCACCAGTTGCGTGCCGGCCGGTCCGGCGACGACGCGGGCGGCTCGGTCAGTGATCTCGCTGCAAGCGGCGTCCTTCTCAACCGTATCCCACGTACCGAGTGTGTGCTTGTAGTTGATGAGCGTCCCTTCGACAAAGGTAATTGTCGCACGCCACACACCGTCCGCGCCCCGCGTGAGCGCGATGGTGTGCGGGTTGCACCAGTTGCAGATCTGCTGCTGGTTGCCCACGATGTACACCGTTTGATCCGCTGGGGTGCCGGCAGGCACGGTCACCTCGAAGGTCACCGCGACATCGCGCGACGTCGGGACGGCGCTCGCCTGATCGCTGTTCGTCGACTCGTTCGCCGCGTCGTCTACCGCGCGCACGATGTAGTAGTAACGCGTGCTGGTCTGCAAGCCGGTGTCCGTGTACCCCGTGCTCTCGCCGAGATCGGAGGCGATCTTCGCGTACCCGCCGCCATCCGTGGTGCTGCGGTACACATCGTAGCGGTAGACATCCGTGGAAACTGAGGAGGTCCATGTGAGTGCGATGGAGGTGGCGCCGTTATTGAGCGCCTGGAGGGCGCCGGGCGCCTCGGGCGGAATCTGGTCCGCGTTCGGCTGTACCGTCAAGGTGCCGGGGCGGTCCGTCTGGTCCGCGAAGCTGCCGCTTTCCAGGCCATCGAGGTCGCCGTACACCCACTGCTCGCCCGCGTTGGTGCTGTACCGCGTGAAGTAGCTGTACGTGCCGGGGAGCGAGGGGTGCAACTCGCCCTGGTACTCGTCGTTGTTACCCGCATCGACGTTGAACTCCATGGCCACCCAGCTGTCCCACGTCCGCGGATCGCTTTCTTGCGGGCCGTATCCGAGCTGTGCGGTCAATCCAGGCGTCGCGCCGGCCTGGCTTGTCACTCCGTCGATGAACACCTGGCCATACACGGTGTCCGTGCTGTTGCGGGCGCTCACCGTGTAGTTGAGGGTTGGTGGCCACTGCAGGTTTGCCCAGCCAATACGATAGAACGGCACGGCGCTCGCTTCGCTGGAGTCCGCGCTCTCGTTCCCCACGGAATCGACCGCCCGTACCACGTAGTGATACCGCTGACCGCTGCGCAGCTCACTGCTACTATCCGAATAGCTCGTGTTGGCGAGCGGTGTCGCGTTCAGCAGTACGTATCCCCCGCCACTGACGGGGCTGCGGTACACGTCGTACCCCGCCGCATCTCTGACCGCCGACCACGACACCGCGACGGAGAGGCCATCTGCGGTTGCTGTGAGTCGGCCCGTCGCGGCGGGTGGCGTCAGATCGGCATCGCGCGTCTCTAGCAGCCAGCCCGAGAGCGCGGGAAGCGCCAGCGTAAGGTGGCCGTCCTGCACAAAATACTCCCCGCCGGAACGACCCGCGACGCCGACCAGCTTCGTGTTGTTCGGAAGGTATCCGGTGACCGGGATGCGCAGCGTTCGCGGCTGCTCGCTCGAGTTCACTGCCACGATGGCCGCGTCGCTACCGTCCTTCCGCCCATACGCGACCGTGCGCTCAGTGTCCGTGCCCGCGAGCAGGAAACGGATGTCTCCCGAGACTAGGGCGTCGCTCTTCGCGCGGGCCGCCGTGAGTTGACGGTAGTACCTGAACATCTCCGTGTCCGGCTGGCGGGAGTCACCGTGCTGTCGCGCCGCATCGTCGCCCCACGGATACGTCCGCCGGTCATCGGGGTCGTCGTCACCGGTCAGTGCGACCTCGTCACCGTAGTATATGGTTGGCGCGCCGGGCATTGTCATCTGGATTAAGGCCGCGAGCCGCTGTCGTGCCTTACCTTCAGCGACGTTCGCAGCATTCTGCTCGCGCTCCTGGGTGTTCTCTGCGCCCGGCGTGAGCGTCCAGAGCAGGCGCTCCGTATCGTGCGAATCGAGCAGATTCATGAGGGAGTAGTACGCGGCATCCGGGTAGTCCTCACGCACCGATTCCAGCCGGTCTTCGAACGCTGCAGGTGAAATTGGCTGGCCACTTCCGGGGAAGCCCTTGCCGTCAAATGCGCCGGGGGCGAGCAAACCGAGCACTGCGTCGCGCAGGCGATAGTTCATTGTGGTGTCGGCGGTATTGCCGTTGATGTACGGAAGCACGTCGAACTTCTTCCACAACTCGCCGATGATGATCGCGTCTTGATCGACGTCCTTGACCTGCATGCGGAAGCCCTCCCAGAAGGGAATGCTCTTGTCCTGCATCACGTCGAGCCGCCAGCCTTCGGCGCCCTGCTTGAGCCAGTATCGCGCGACACTGTCCTCGGAGTCGTAGATCACCGCCTGGACGACGTGGGCCTCGGAGAGTTGTGGGAGACTGTCGAAGCCGGCCCACGAGGCGTAGTAGCTCTCGTCGTCGCGTGTGTACGGCGCGCAAGCGGCTGGCTCGTTGCTCGCCGGCGTGCGGAACCGAAACCACATGCGATACGCGGAGTTCGCGTCTTCACACGCGCCCTTGCCGTATTGGGAATCGTTGAAGTTATGGTAGCGATCGAACAGTGGACTGTCCGCGGACATATGGTTGAACACGCCGTCGAGAATAACCCGCATCCCCCGCTTCCGCGCCGCACTTTCCAGCGTCTTCCAGTCACCGAGGTCGCCCAGGTACGGATCGACGATACGGTAGTCGCGCGTGTCGTAGCGGTGATTCGAACCGGCGGCGAATACGGGGTTGAAGTAGATGATGGTGACCCCGAGTTGCTGGAGATAGCCCAGCTTCCTTGTTACGCCTTCAAGGTCGCCGCCGTAGTAGTCGCGTCCCCGAGGCTGTTCCCGGATGGAGGCGGGCTGATTGAAGCGCACCGGACACGCGTTGGCGCTGATATCCTGGTAGTTACGGCAGTGCCCTTCCGGTAGTGCGCCCCACTTCATCCGAACGATCTGGTCCCACGACGGCTGCGCCGCGCCACTGGGATCGCTGTTCGGATAAGCGTAGCGCGGGTCGGAGCTGAGGCGTGGGTTCTGGGAAACGGGTGTCGGATCGTTTGAGGGGTCGGCGTTCGCGAAGCGGTCTGGGAAGACCTGGTAGACGACACCGTGCTTCATCCAGCCGACCGGTGTATTGAAGCTGGGAGCATACACCGTAATGGCCCAGCCCCAGTCCGGGGAGTTTTCAAACGGCTTGCCCATGCCACCGTCTCGCACATCGCTGTCGTCTTCGTAATAGACGGTTTTCGCGCCATCGCGCACGATGAACCGGTAATAGATCGTGCCGATTGCGCTCGCGTTTATCTTCGCCTGCCACAGGTCGCAGCCATAGGGAAGTTTCTCGGCGTAACAGGACACGTCCTGCGCGACTCGCGTCATCGGTGTGACCTGCTCCGCGCCGAGACCGGAGTGGTAGGTGCGCAGCGTGACGCCGGTGGCATCGTTGTGGTAAGTGCGGAAGCGAAGCGTCAGGGGCGTGTCGGCGGTGACTGCGCCTTGTGGCAGGCGATACAGGGCGTCCCGGCTGTCGTGCCCGAGGCCATCCCAGAAGAGGTCGCCATCGACGGCGGGAGGGCGGGCTCCTGAAACGCTGGAGTTGACCGCATTGGTCTTGGAGTCATACGAGATGGTCACGACATTGTTGGCGTTGGCGATGCTGAAGGTGAGGTTCCCGACCGGGTAGCTCACATCCCAGCCTTGATTGAGGGCGATCTTGTACTCGAACACGCCAATGGGCAGGCCGCCCGTGGCATAGGTGTAGATGCCGTTGCCATCCGGGTCACTCATCACTGTGCGGTCGCAGTCGGGCTGCCAATCCCCCGGACAGCCGACCTCGCTTTGGAAACTGCCAGCGACCGTGGCGACGACGCCTGCAGCGCCAGCGGTGTTGGCCGGGAGGAGGGCGACAATCAGCGCCAGCAGCGCGAAAAAGGATGCCAGACCAGAGCTACGACGAATGACCACTCTTAAACCTCCACCGGAATACGAGACCCCAACGTCCGTGCATACTTAACGAACTCTCAGCGTCTATTTGAGGCGAGTATAACAAAGTTGGCCGTGCGCAATACGGCCGAGAATGATGGACCGAGGCGAAGGACCCGCCGGCGCAAGTTGGTTTGACGAACAATGGTTGATACCTTCATCATTTGACACGCCGAAAGCCTCGCAAAGAAGTACCGTGGACCAGTTCGCCTTGCACCGACTGCTCCGTGGCGGCGGGTACAAGCTCACCGACCCGCGCGGAGCGGTGCTTGCTCTGCTCGATGGTCCCGCGCGCGGGCACAGTTACCGCGGCGGAGCTGATCTGCACCCTGGACCTTCTGATTGACCTCGGCGCGCTGGAGCGTGTGCGCCTCTCCGGCGGGCAGGAGGGATACGTGCTTTGCGGCCCGCCCCATCAGCACCACAACGTGTGCTCTGCCTGCGGCGCGATCGGGGAGATAGAAGATTGCGCGCTCGAATCAGCGCTCTCTGCGGCGGTGCAACGCTCGGGCTTGACGTTTTGGGCGCACGCCCTCAAACTGACCGGAGTATGCGCCGGATGCACGGCAGGGGCGGAATAAAGGATTCGCTTGCGTTCGGCATGTTGCTGACAATCGCGGCCGAGAATGGCCGACGTATTCGGGGGTGGGCTGCTAGAGACTTCGTTTCGACTGACCTGGGTCTATCTGGACGTGCTCGTAGCGCTCGGTGTGGGTTTCAGCCTCCCCGCGTAGGTGCCCGAACTCATACCCGAGGCTCTGGCGGAGGATCCGCACGCGGGACCGTTGACCGCACTCGGACATCTCTTGTTGTTTCTCACGGAAAACACCTTCTCCCACTGGCCACCAAAGATCAGGATGAACACGAGCATCATGGCGTCCTTCACGGTCACGCGCTGGTCGGGCGGCTGCACCACAAGGCGCGTCAGCTCAATTCAACGGCGAGCATTACCGACCTGCTTGGCTTGACGGTGCACGCCTGCATCGACGGAGTTGGAATCTTGACTGGCCTCGTACAGGCGGCAGGAACTAGCTTGTTGATCTTATGTGCGGTACTGCTGCACAAGTTACCTTGGGGGGCGGTCTCGCCGGCATCAGGCTCGCACTTGGACAGAACCTGCATTCAGCGTCAATGACAGTGGTCGCGCTCGACGTCGCGACGGTGCTCGGAGGGCTGGTGATGGCGCAATTCGGTGTTGTCGGTGAACAGATCGCGAAGGGTTTTCTCGCGTTTGAGGCTGAGACCTTTCTGTACATGGGTGCGACGGACCTCATTCCCGAGACGAACGCCGGTCGCTCACGATTCATACTGCGGCTCGTGGTCACGGGCTTCACGATCTTCCATGCAAGATTCCTGCTGCTGCAGTCGGCTGGGCTGGCGCACGCATAGGTCGCCGGTGCGCGTGAAATGCTTACGCGCGGCGAGGACTGGTAGCGACCAAGAGCTGCAGTCCGATCAACGCGAGCAGCACGGACGAGGGCCAGTCCAGCGCGAACCACAAGATCAGGAGCACCGCAGTGAGCAACCAGCCGAGTGTGCGCTCGACGCCTCGGATGTCTGCCTGGCGCAGTGATGCGACGAGGCTAGTCCCATAATGCGAGGATTGACCAGTGCTTGTGGCTCGATGTACGAACGTGAGACTCATGCCATAACTCCTCCTGCTTTATAGTCTCGCATCGCAGGGACCACATGTCTCTAGTCCATGGGTACTGTATAGCGTCGCTTTATTCGACCCAGAAGGCACGCCAACGCAGAATCTATTCCATCACAAGCCCGGCCCGCTGGGCGCAATCTACGGCGTTGCGTTTATCGAATGTTTACGGTTGGATGGGGAGGGCCAGTATGACGGCGGCGCACACGTGTGGTGGGCCACACCGTGCCGAGTCACAGCGGACGCAGCAGCCTCGGCCTGCCGGGCCAATCAGGGTGGATTTTGGTAGGATAGGACGCACCATAAGACAAAAAATGACGTTGTGGTCGACCAGGGAGACGACGATGCGAGTAGTATTCCAGGGAGAGCCGGGCGCGTACAGTGAGCAGGCGCTGATCGAGGCGATGCCGGGTGCAGAGAGCGTGCCGCGCCCGCTGCTGCGCGATGTCTTCGAGACGCTGGTGCGCGAGGAAGCCGATGTCGCCGTCGTGCCGTGTGAGAACTCACAAGCCGGTACGATCCATCAGACGTACGACCTGCTTCTGGAGCACGCGGGGCGGCTGCATATCACGGGGGAGCACGAACTGCGTGTTCGACACTGTCTGCTCGCACCACTCGGAGCTGCCACGGAGACAATAGAACGCGCCTACTCCCACCCACAGGCGCTGGACCAGACGGCAGGGTGGCTGCGCGAGCGTGGAATCCAGGCGGTTTCCTACCATGACACGGCTGGCGCAGCGAGGTGGGTAGCGGAGGCTGGGGATCCGACGTGCGGAGCGGTGGCATCCAGCCGCGCGGCGGAAGTATACGGCCTTGCAGTTCTCGCGAAAGGTATCGAGGACAATCCCACGAACCGCACCCGGTTCCTCGTGGTTGCTCACCATGCCGTACCGCAAGCGGAGGTAGAGGGAAAGACCTCGCTCGTTTTTTCCACCGCGAATCGTCCCGGCGCGCTGCACCGGGCGCTGGGGTGTCTTGCCGCGCGGGATGTGAACCTCCTGAAGCTGGAATCACGGCCGATGCGCGGTGAGGGCTGGGAGTACGTGTTCTACGTGGACTGCGTTGGCTGGGCGACAGAGCCCGCGCTCTCGTCCGCCATCCGGGAAGTTGAGCGCGAAACCGCCTGGGTCCGCGTGCTCGGCGCGTATCCCCGGTCTGTGTAGTCCCTTTTGCCTCGCAACACCGTACGCCTCACAAGTGAGCACCACGGGGAACCCATCACGCTCCGCGACACCACCGGAAGCGCGAACCCCGACCGGTGCGTGCGGGATACTCTGGAAACCTTCGCAACGGCATTCCCGAACAGGGTCCGTGCCTGCTACCTGGATGGCAGCCATGTCGACCGAACCAGCCTCCACACAAGCGACCTGGACCTTATAATCGTCTTCGAAGATTGGTTCGAGGACGAAAAGGAGCGCGCACGGGCCGAGGAGCTCGCCAGGCGCCGTGCGGGATCAAGCGAGGTCGCGCTCGACTCGGCCGTGATCGCGGAGTCGGACCTCTCCCACGGCGTGCCGCCGATGCTCAAGCTTGCCAGCCGCCTTTTGTACGGCGACGATGTCCTGGCTGACCTCCCGTTGCTCGAGATCGAGGAATGGACCCGTGACCGCATGCACGCGGCATACTGGCTCGTGGTCAACGTCTTCCACCGCTCGCCAGTCGTGCGGCTGTCGTTGGGGTATCCCGATCCCGACGGCGAGTTCTTCGGGTATGACAATCGCAGTGTGCGGGGCGCCGATGGCGTTGAATTCCCCTCCACGCGCAATCTTGTACAGGTCACCGGATGGATGGCAACCGCGCTCGTGGCTTTCGTCGCGCGGGAGTACGTGCCGAGCAAGCGTCGATGTCACGAGCTGTATCGGTTGCACGTCGGCGATGGTTGGTCCTCCCTGCTCGACGAGGTCTACACCGTGTGCCGCGGTCGCTGGAGCTACCTTATCCCGCCAGCGCCGAGCGATCAGGAGCAGCTGCGAGCGAGTTGCGCTCGGACCCTGGCGTTCGAGAACCACTTCATGATGCGATACCACGACTTCCGTCTGCCCGAGCTGCGCTCCGGTGTGGATCAGGCGCTCTGGCTTCAGGGGCAGTTCCGTTCGACGATGCGGACGTGTACGTCGCTCTGGTCGCGCTCGCTAGCACCACTGACGAGCCGCTGAGGACGAAGGCACGGTAGTCGCTCATGCTGTTTGCGGAACGACGCAGCGTGAACGGTATATGAGGAACGACGATAAACCAAAGCGAGACATGTCCGGCGTCGGCCCGGTGAAAAAAGACGTGGACAATCCGACCCTCCTACACCAGCGGGAGTACGAATTCGGCGAGTAGAAACTGCGCGAGCGCCGTCGGAGCCGTCAGCGCAAGGTGGCGCGGAGAGGTGAGCGCGCGCACGCTGGCCCGCAACACGCGGCCAGGTCGGAGCAGGACATGCATCACGAGCACGTCCTGCAACCCCACCACCGCGCCGACACTTGCCCCGACCGCCAGCACCACCACCATCGCGTGGACCTCCTGTCCCAGCCGCTCCGCCAGCACCACCGCACCGTGTGCGACGTACCATACCGCGAGCACACCGCCAAGCAACCCATGCCCTCCAAAGCAGGCCAACTGACCCAGCGTGCGCCTCCCAGCGCTCTCCTTACGCGCCTCGACGAGGTGGCGTATCTCCAATGTCGTATACAACGCGTGCGGGTAGCCGAGCACGAACGCGCACAGCCACAACAAGGAGACCAGCGAGGCAGAGGAGGCGGCATATCGTTCGAGAAAGTACCACGGCAGCAAGGCGAATATCGGATTCCCGAAAAGACTGCGGACTCCGTGCCCCCATAGCGTGCCTCTGGCAAGCCACCACACGGCCCTCAGAAGGCGACGCATCAGCCGTCGCTCGGAGAACTCGTCGTACCGTCGTATGATGCCGTCCACTTGGCTGCCGCGGGCCTCTCGCTCGCTCATACCGAATTATACGCGAGCTATGTGCCATCGTCGGTCGAAACCCCTGCGTGGCTGGACCGATTCGACACACTGGTCACGCATGAGGCCGACCCCGCGTTGCGCGCCGAGGGGTTCGGGAAGGACGGACACGCCACCGTATGGCCCTGCGCTCATCGGGTTGTTCGCAAGGCGAACCCCGCGATACAGCGCGAGGTGAAGGTGCGGCCGAACTCCGCCGCTGCTACCCGACCGGCCCAGTATCGTTTCCAGGGACACCACCGCACCCCGCTCCACGGCCACGGAATCGAGGTGCGCATACAGCGACGAGATGCCCTGCGCGTGATCGAGAAGCACGATGAGGCCGTAGGTGGCAAATCCACCGCGCGCCTCCCCCGCGAACCGCACGCGTCCTGGTGCAACGGGCAGAACCGCGTCGCCAGCGGCGAGGTCAAAGTCGAGGGCGTATGCATCGTTCGTTCGCAGCGGACGATTTACCCCCGTGTGCGTGCTGACATCGTACGCCCGGATGATTCGGTGCCGCTCGCCGAGATCCCATGGCGAAGCGAGCGCAAAGCCCGTTGGAAGCGTTGCCGCGCCGGGCAGTAGCGGGCTGCGCGATCGCCCTGGCGAGGCGCAGCCGCACGAGGAGAGAAGAAGGCCACCGAGCGCGAGGAACCCAAGCACCAGAACACTTGTTGTGCCAAAGAGATATCGGCAGCTCATGTCATGGCAGCAGGAAATCGGTCGGGTTGAGTTCCTCCAGGGTTGCCACGACCCTGTCCGCGTGAGTGAGATCCTCCTGTGCGCGTGTTGTAGTGACGGCATAGACCTGCATGCCCGCGCGGATACCTGCTTGCACCCCGACGACGGCATCTTCCAGCACGATGCAGTCGATCGGCGCGACTCCCAGACGTGTGGCGGCGAGTGTAAAGATCTCCGGATGGGGCTTTCCGCGCGACACCTCGTCACCGGATGCCACGCTCTGAAAGCAGCCCGCGACGCTGAGTTCGCGGAGGATGATTTCAATGTTCTCAAGCGGGGAGGACGAGGCGACGGCCTGGCGATGCCCGGCTTGGTGAAGCGCTCGGATAAGTCGGTCCGCGCCTGGCAACGCCTCGACGCGACCCTCCAGCAGGCGCCGGAACTCCGCCTCCTTCGTCAAGGACATCTCAAGGGCTTCGGCTTCCTGTATCTCCCCGAAGAGTTCGAGGATCGCGTCGGGGTTGCGCATGCCAAAGGTGGGGACGAACTCCTCGCGCGTGAGGTTCTGGCCACGCTGCTCAGCGAGCCAGCGCCAAGCCTCGAAGTGGAACTCCCCCGAGTTCACGATTACCCCGTCCATGTCCCAGATTACCACCGCGTGCTTCATACACGTATGATACACCGCCCGTCATCCCTGTTGTCTTTGATCGGTTCGACTCAGGCCGGAGCTCCACAGTGGCGCGGGCATTGCCGGCTGCAATCTCCGACTTCGGGCCACGACAAACGAACAGCGCTGTCGCAGCCCCCTCCGCCCCCGGCTCACTCCACCGCATCGGGACTTTCCCGCGCGCCCGCGAACGCTATCGCGAGCAACCCCGCCGCCAGCAACTCGGCCGCCCAGTAGCGTGACGGCTCGTGCGCCGCTGGCTGCACCACCCACGCCCACCGAGGCAACTCGTTCTCGCCCGCCCCGCCGGCGAAAAACGCGAGCACGACGTAGCCGAGGGGCGCGATCCACGACAGCCCGCCACCCACCACGCGCGCCGCGAGGAACGCCAGCCCGGCGAGCCCGGCCACGTTGCGCACGAGCGCCAGATCCCCGTCCGGCTCCGCCCAGCCACGACCGACCACGGCGAGCGCGCCGCCGCCGAGCAGGAGCAGCCCCGCGAGGTGGCCGAGGCGCAGTGCGGGCAGCCACCGTCCTGCCGTACGCTCCGCCTCACCGAACGGCGACCGACAACTCACGCCGATCACCGTCGCGGCGGCCAGGGGCGTCATCACAACTATCAGGAACAGAATCCCCGGATCCTGCTTCACCCACCAGGCCCACTGCCACGTCACGGCAGTGACACCCAGCAGACAGGCGAGCGAGGGTCCCGTCATCCGCGACCGCAAGAACAGGTATCCCAGCCTCATGGCAGGTCCCTCACCGAGAGCTTCCCCGCACGCAGGTCACGGTAGTGGGTCTCCAGCCACGCGCGCTGCTCTGGCGGCGAGAGCCGTGCGAGTCGGGCGGTTGCCTGGCACATGCCGGCGGTCGGCTGGCCGGGGTATTGCTGCTGCTCGGGCACGTCCTCGTAGCATTCGAATGCCCAGTTCGGCAAGCGAGCCTTCCCGACGAGCCATTGCCGCACGGCGAGCTGCGCCTCGTTCACGATCGCGCCCTCCCGCAGCGAGCCCGAATCGGCCACGAGCTTGTCGACGAAGCGGGAGACATCGAGATGCCCATCATCCCCGACCCTGAGCATTGAGGTGCTACCACCGCCGGTGAAAGTTGTGTCCTCCGGCCCCGCCCTGAGTGGCATACCCGGCAGACCCAGCAACGGCGCCGCGAGCCGGTTCGCCGACGCCACCCCCTCATCGAGCACTGGCTGGTACTGCGGGTACACACAGACGGTCACGGGAGAACCCTCGCATACCGGCTCGGGCTCGACGTACACTGAGTCCTGCTCTATCACCTGACCCCACCCGTTGTACGCCAACGGCTTCGCAGGGTCGTAGCGCGGCCACTCGCCCCATACCATTATCACCCCTGCAACCGCCAGCACGGAACTTCCGGCCAGGACAGCGAAGCCGGGCGTTCCCCAACGACGTCGCAGGGCCAGCGCGGCGAGCCCCGCGCCCGTGAGCCCCATGTAGATGAGAGCCTGCCACGGGGCGAGGTCGTATGCCGGCTTGTCCGGCGCCAGGTACGTGACCCAGGTCGGGGAGTAGCCGCCGCCGCCAGTCGCCACCATGTAACCCGAGAGGAACTGCAGCAGCATCATCGCGGCTATCGCGACGACGGGCACGGTGAAGCGGCTCGGGACCAGGCTGCCGAAGAAGAAGCCCCACGCCGCGTGGGCCAGTATCGCCGCGAGCGCGACCACCACCGGCCAGAGCTCGGGGCCGGCCCAGGTCGCCGAAAGCGCCGTCCGGCCCATCATGTATGCCGCGAACGCCGCATACGCTAGCACTCCCCATAGCGCTGTCGATGCCCAGAGTGTCAGCAGGCGTTCCGTATCGTGGCGGGGCGTGGTCGCGAGCAAGTCCTGTATGCCCCGCCTTCGGTCGCGCCCCGCCATCCAGGCCGCCGCACCGGCAATGGCCGGCGCCCCAAACGGCACGACTGATGCCTGGAGCTGCTGGTTGGTGCTCTCCCACAGGAACGCTATCCACCCCCACGCGCTCAGCAGCCACCACGAAATCAGCAGGATCACCGGGAAGAACCACAGGCCGACGTTGCGCCGTGCCTCGATCGTCAGCAGTCGCACGCTCATGCCACATCTCCCTCACTACCATGTCGCCATCTCCCGTCAGGTACGATTTTCTCGACCAGGAGTTCCTGTAGCGTATCCTTGAGCCCGAGGGCCGCCAACTCCGCCATGACCGGCAGCAACAGCAGCCCCACGTTCCGGCGTATCTCGATACCGAGGAGCCTCCCGTCGGCGCTCATACGCGCGCCGCCGCGAGCACGCTCGAATAGCCGCGCTCCAGCGGAGAATCGCCCACCTCACTGCCCTCGCCGCGCGCCACCAGGTCGTCCGGCGCGCCGCGAAACAGGATCCCGCCCCGCTCCATCAGCGCCACCTCCGTGCACGCCGCACCCACATCCTCCACCAGGTGCGTGCTCACGATCACGGTGCCGCTCGCACCCATCTCCCGCAGGAGCCGCCGGAATCCGACGCGCTGCTCGGGGTCGAGGCCCGCCGTCGGCTCATCGAGCAGCAAGAGGTCCGGCTCGTTCACGATCGCCTGCGCGATACCCACCCGCCGCAGCATCCCGCCCGAGAGCGTCCGCAGCTTGCTCTTCGCCTTCTCCTCCAGTCCCACCCGTTCAATCGCGCGCACGACCGCAGGCCGCACTTCGCGCGATGGCATCTCCTTGAGCAGCGCGAAGTACTCGATGAACTCGAACACCGTGAAGTTTGGGTAGTAGCCCAGGGATTGTGGCAGGTAGCCGAGCCTGCGCCGCAGCGCGCGCTTCTCGCCGGCGTGGGTGACATCGAATCCCAACAGCCGCACGCTGCCCCTGCCCGGCCGCAGGATCGTCGCGAGCGTCCGCAGCAGGGTGGTCTTCCCCGCGCCGTTTGGTCCCAATAATCCGAACACCCCCTGTCCCACCTCCAGGTCCAGGCCGTGCAGCACCTCCGTGCGCCCGAACTTCTGAGACAATCCTTGCACTTCCACGTTCCGAGCCGCCGTCACCTCGATTACCGCCACGTGACACCTCCTGTGCTCCTGCTTCCACTCATAGACCAGAGCGTCAAGCCGACGCCCGCTAGCGCAAATGCCAGATACACGGGCACAAGTGCGGGCCGCGACACCGCCGCCGCCGCATCCTCCGTGCCCCTCCCGCTCGCCAGGACCGCGATCGCCCACCCAGCCAGCCCGATCGCCACGCCCACGTTCGCCGACTTCGCGGTTGTGGCCGCCGCCAGTGCAAGTGCCGAGACCATCGCCATCGGCGCGAGCCACCCAAGCGTGATCCCCACGGCTTGTGCCGCACCGAGGCTCGCCACCAGCCCGAGCACCATGTTCAGGCCAAACACCGCGAAGACACGAACCAGGAGCACCTGGCGATCCGAGACGGCCATCGTCTGACTGAGCTCCCACGCCGGGTCGACGCCGGGGCCGTACGCGTACGAGATCGCGATGCCCGCCAACGCCGGAGCGAGCAGCGCCACCCACGGCTGCTCTGTCTGACGCGTCACCATCACACCGATGCCGAGGACAAGGGCGCTCGCGAGGATCCACGAGAGCACGAGCGAGGGCGTGTTCACCAGCGCGCGGGCCAGTCCCGGCGAGCCCAGCAGCCGCCCGGCAAGCCGCTCCACCCGGCCCACCGGCGAGGCCCACGCCTCGGCTGCCACCCCGGACCATACTCTGTCGAGGTCCACGTCGAGCGCCGCGAGCCCCCAACGCGCCTGACAATCCGCGCAGCGCGCCACGTGCGCTTCGTCCCTCGGATGATTCCGCATCGCCTTAGTACCCTCCCTGCCGTAGCACCGCCTGCAGCCGCTGCCGCACCTTGAACACCCTGCTCTTTACCGTGCCTTCCGGAATGCCGAGCCGTTGCGCGACCTCCGCGACAGTCCGGTCCTCCTCGAACACGAGCCGGGCGAGCTCCCGTTGCTCATGACCGTCCGGCCCCAAACTCGCGAATGCCTTGTGCAGGTCCGCGCGGCGCACGGCTCCGGGAGCGATGTCTTCCGACGACTGCTCAGAGACAGGTCCCGGTGTTAAGTCCACCCGCCCGGCCTTGCGTGCCCGAACGGCCGCCTGCCTGCGGGCAATGCCCCAGATCCATGCACCCACCTCGCCCTCTCCCCGGTGGCCGCGAGCGCCCCGCCACACGGCGATGAACGTCTCCTGAAGCACGTCCTCCACCCCCTCAGCCGGCATCGCGCGCCGGAGCCGCCCGGCCACCCACGGCGAGTGCCGGTCGAACAGCGCTCGCAGCGCGCTGGAGTCTCCCGCCGCGACCTCGGCTATCAGCTCGTCATCACGCATATCTACTTCTCTTGTTGCTTGTGGCTACGCTTTGGTTCACTGTGCGACGTACGAGTTTTCCAGTGCAGGCCAGAGGGTTCCATCGGTACTCGTGAGATATTGGGGCGCGGCATTGCATCGCCCAGCGATCCCCTGTGTTGAACTAGAAACTTCATTGTGGTTGCTGAAGCGAACACCACTCGCCGCAGGCGACTGTAGGCACGTCGTTGTCTGTTTGCGAAGCCGTCCAAGCAGGGAGGGCCAACCTGATTGGTAGGCTCGTGGTAGGCCAGGCGACAAGTCCGATGCCGGGCACGTAGTTCACATGGGACTCGGGTGAAACGTCGTCGATCTGTTGACTCGAGCGAGCAGGTAATGCGTCGTCAGAGCACATATCATACTAAATCCGGCTGAACGGCAGAGCATTTGTCATTCCGAGTATGCGAGGAATCCGTACTCGGGCTATAAGGCGTATTCGCTGCGGCTAAGCAAGAACCGCAGCAGGATTCACGCGGATTGAGTATCAGGCAGAACGACTGCAGTTCACAGAATGACAGTATGCGCGCGTTGTTAGCGCAACGTCGTTAACGCATCGACGTCCACGCGTGACCGGCCCGAGGCGCCGGCCACCCAGACCTCCAGTGTGTGGCTGATGGAAGGACTCACCGCGCGGGAGAAGACAACCTGCCGCGGGCGCGCCGTCGCCGAGTACAGGTCGATGGTCGCCACCCGGACCCCATCAAGGTACACATCGGCCTTCCCGTAGGCACTCCCCTTGGCGGAAATCCATGCAACGTTGCGGCCCGTAAACGTGAGCCTGGCGCGCGCTCCGGCTGCAGTCGCATAGTTTACAGCGCCGCCGTACGCGCCACTCATCGTCTGGTTCTTCCAGATGCCGCTGTATGCGATTGATCCGCTCGTCTCCTGGAGTGCGCTCACCGTGAAGGTTGGGCCTGTCTTCCATAGTCCAACCCGGCCCACTCGGTCATATGCGCGGACCCGGAAGGTGTACGCCGTCGAACCCGGCGCGAGCATTCTGCTCCTGCTCCGGGCGAGGGCTGACGAGAGGGGCACATTGAAGTAGCCGCTCCCGCTGCTCTGTTGCAACTGATAGCGCGCGACGCTGGTACCACTGTCCGTGGCAGCGGGCCAGGAAATGATGACCGGAATCCCGGGTGCGCCGAGGGTGCCTGCTGACAGTCGCTGTACGGGGGCATAGCCGATTGGCGCCGTCGTATCAGCGAAACTCAAGGCAGCACGGGCGTCGACCAGCTTTCCGGTCATGGTCTTCCCAGTGGTGAGTGCCGCAGGCTTTCCAGAGCGCAGGATCACGTCCTTCATTCCGGACGGGGAAAGACCGGCGTTCACCGAGCGCACGAGTGCCGCGACACCCGCAACATGCGGCGCGGCCATCGAGGTGCCGGAGTAGTAGGACCAGCCGTCCGGCACGCTGCTCAGGATGTTCACGCCCGGAGCGGCGATGTCCACCGTTTTCGCGCCGTAGTTGCTGAACGAGGCGAGGTTTCCACGATTGTCGACCGCGGCGACCGCCACGATGTTTGGGGAGCTATACGCAGCCGGGTAGTCGGGGTAGTCGCTTGAGTCCTGGTTTATCGAGGCGTTGCCCGCCGCTGTGACGAAGAGTTGACCCGACTGGTCGATCGCGTCCTTGAGGGACTGGCTGTAGCCAGGGCCACCCCAGGAATTGTTCGAAATGCGAACGCCTTTGTTCGCGGCGTACTGTATTGCGGATATCGCGTCCGAGGTGGCGCCGCCGTCGGGTCCAAGGAACTTCAGCGCCAATATCTTTACACCCGGCGCGACGCCGACAACCCCCTGGCCGTTAATCGAGGCCGCTATTGTACCCGCCACATGCGTGCCGTGCGCGTCCATGTCGATGGCGTCGTGCGTCGTCTGGTCGTTATTGTAGAAGTCCCAGCCGTTCACGTCGTCGACGTACCCGTTGCCATCGTCGTCGCGGCCGTTGTTTGCCATGGCGCCCGCCTCTCCCGGGTTGACCCACTGGCGTCCCGCCAGGTCGGGGTGAGTGAAGTCGACACCATCATCGATAACCGCGACGACCACGCTCGACTTGCCCAGAGTAACGGCTGCAGCCTCAGGCCCGTTAAGGTCCACGTTGCTGGTCCCTGCAACGCCCCCTACGTCTGACTGGCCGCGATTGTTCAGACCCCAAAGCTCATCAAAGTAGGGCTCGTCACGGTAGCCGCTCGCTCGGACGACGTAGTCTGGCTCGGCATATTCCACATCTGGCCGCCGCTCCAGTGAGCGAATAGCCTCCTGCACGGAACGCCCCTCGACGCGCACGGCCTCCGCGCGGATCAGCCCGAACGTGCGGACAGGCACTAGCCGCTCCTCGCGGCGCAGGCTGCCTCGGCGCTCCCAGCCAGCTTGGTCCCGGTACTTCACGATAAGCCGTCCTGGCACAACCTTCAGCGCCCTCGCAGAACGCCCTGGCTCGCTGGTCACGATCTCGTCGTTGATCGATAGCCTGCTTTGCGCTTCCGCCCGGGGTGCTCCAGATGACGCTGTCGCAATCATCATGACTAACCCAGCGAGCGCCCACCGCCCGCGTTCTGACCAATAGGACAACTCCATATCAATGTCCCCATTCCTCGAACGTTTCCGTCGTCGTTTGACGCGTCAGCACGAATCCTGTGAGCCGACGGTATCTTCAACACAATCCTACAAGTGGACGAGAGAAACGGGAATGGGTCATTAGTACTAGGTTTGCGAGCTTGCAGCCGACAC
>Ga0136611_10000412_pt1 | contig 27704 bp, 30 predicted proteins | sample AntDrymUQ2232306_2_FD_106645 | JGI IMG/M metagenome (GOLD analysis project Ga0136611, IMG submission 106645) | Polar desert sand microbial communities from Dry Valleys, Antarctica - metaG UQ223 (23.06) | ecosystem: Environmental > Terrestrial > Soil > Desert | place: Antarctica: Dry Valley...
CTGGGACAGGACGGCGAGGTCGTCATCAAGGTCGATGACGCTGTGGTGGTGGCTGAGCCGTAGCGCGAAAACCACAAAGGAACGATCCACCTTGCACCCACGCTACCATCCTGCTTAGAATCTGCGAGCGCGTTCTGGCCGTGGGGGGCTGTTCGCGTTTGGTGGGGAAGGCAGGGGGCGGAAAGATCGGGGCAACGACGCTGCTGGTCGCCCAGTCGGGCGGACCGACGGCGGTTATCAACGCCAGCTTGGCTGGCGTCATCGAGGCCGCTCGTGGTTCAGATCAGGTCGGGACGATCCTGGGGACGCGACACGGCGTCGAGGGAATCCTCTCGGGTGAGTTCGTCGATCTCTCCGCAATCGATGGCAAGCGTCTCGAGCGCCTGCGACGGACACCGTCGGCGGCGCTCGGGACGAGCCGCCACCGGCAGACCGATGATGAGGTCGAGCGGACGCTCGGCCGCTTCCATGAACTTGGGATCACGATCTTCACTCCGATCGGTGGGAACGACACCGCCGAGACCGCGTTGCGCCTTGCCGCCAGAGCGCAAGCGCGCGGTCAGGAACTGCGCGTGGTTGCCATTCCAAAGACGATCGATAACGACCTGCCGGAGATGGACCACTGCCCCGGCTATGGCTCGATCGCGCGCTTCGTCGCTCTCTCGGTGCGCGATGCCGCCTTCGACACGCTCGCGATGCGGCAGCTTTATCCGGTCAAGATCGTCGAAGTGATGGGGCGCAACGCTGGATGGCTGACTGCCGCCGGGAGCCTCGCGTTTGATGTGCAACCTGAATTGCCCCGTCCGGTCCTCTGCCTGCCAGAACGACCGTTCGAGTCGGTCGAGCAACTGACGTCCCTCATTGGCGAACGAATCGGCCGCGATGGGTTCGTGGTACTCGTCGTGCCTGAGACGATGAAGTGGGCCGATGGGCATTCGGCAGCCGGTGAAACGCCGGACTGGATCGACCCATTCGGGCACAAATACTTTCCCGGCGTTGGCAGTGCACTTGCCCGAGAGTTCTCGACGAGGCTGGACCTTCGCGCTCGCTACGACAAGCCCGGCACAATCGCGCGGATGGCGATGCACGCGGCCTCCGAACTGGACATCGTCGAAGCATCCGAGGCTGGCCGCGAGGCTGTCCGGCGCGCGCTGGGCGGTGAGACGGGGACGATGGTGACGATCGTGCGCAGGGACGCTTCGCCGTACTATCAGGTTGATTACGGCACGACGCCGCTGGAACGGATCGCGAACCTTGAGCGGCTGCTGGATGATGACATGATCGACGCGACTGGCCACGATGTCACAGCGCGTTTTGGAGTCTGGGCACGTCCGCTCATCGGTGCGCCGTTCGCGCCATACGAGGTACTGGTCTGATGCGTCAGTGGATGACGGGGATGTGGCAGTTCCTGAAGATCCTCCTCGTGATCGCCGCTCCGTTCGCGCTCGCTGGGTTCCTGCTGGCGGGCTTGCGTGGGCTGGTGATTGGATTCGCCGTCGCGCTGGTAATCGAGGCGATCGCCTGGTCGTTCGCACGGTCGATCCTGATGCGCATCTGCTCCGCGAAGCCGGTCGCTGCCGGAGAGCGACCGGAACTGTGCGCTACCGTCAGCCGGATTGCGGAGGCAGCCGGGATTACGACGCCGAGGGTGGCGATCTCTTCGCTCCCGATCCCGAATGCGTTGGCGGCGGTGACGCCCGGTGGCGGCTTGATCTGCGTGACTGAGGGGCTGCTTGGGATGCTGTCTCCGGCTGAGCTGGAAGCCGTCCTGGCGCACGAGATCGCCCACCTGACCCAGCCTGGCCGCGCGGGAGCAACCATCGCGGCAGTCTTCGCGGCTGTTCCGGGCGCGATCACGGCGGCGACCGGGTCGGACCTGTACTTCGAGCTTCCATACCGCCGCGCCCAGGTGCGCCTCTGGGGTGGGCGACGTATGCACCCCGTCCGCGATCTGATCGCGCGTGTGACGGCGCCGCTGGCGGCGGTCCTCGTCCGACTCTCGACATCGACGCGCAGTGAGCTTGCCGCCGATGAGCGGCCCGCGCAGATCACGAACGATCCGGCGACGCTCGCGCTTGCATTGCGCAAGCTGCAATCGCTGGCGGGGCGGATCGTCTGGCCGGTCAATCCAGCGATTGCGCACCTGCTGGTGATCCACCCATTCGGTTGTCCACGCCTTGGCCAACTCTTCAATACCCATCCGCCGACGCCCGAGCGGCTGGCGGCGCTGACCGATCGCGTGAGCTGATGGCCGGGTCGCTGGGCGGCATCCCCGATCTGCTGCGGCCCGCTCTCGCGCTCGTCTTTTGCGGGTACAATCCCTCGCTGCGTTCCGGTGAGACTGGACATAACTACGCACATCCCGGTAACCGCTTCTGGCGTGTGCTCCTCGCTGCCGACATCACCGACCGGCTCTACGTGCCGGAGGAGGGTAGGCTGCTGCTGCGGCAGGGGATCGGCTTCACCAACATCGTCCCACGCCCGACCCGCCGTGCCGACGAACTGACGCGCGATGAGATCCGCGCTGGCGCTGCTGCACTGCGCGAAAAGCTGGAGCAGATGCAACCGCGTGCTGTCGCGTACACCGGGATCGGCGTCTACAAGTGGTTGCGTGGCACGACGACGGTGGGGTGGGGCGTCCAGGCGGACTCCGCTGTGGCAGGTGTCACCGATATCGTCGTGCCGTCGCCGTCCGGGCTGAACCGTATGACGTTCGAAGAGTTGGTTGAGCACTACCGGGTGCTGACGCGCTTTCTGGAGTAGTCCGCTGAAGCGGAGTTGATTCGCTGTCTCTGTCATCCCGAGCGCAGCGCAGCGGAGTCGAGGGATCTCAGCGGTACAACACGGTCGCAGTTGGCAAGTGTCTAGCGCTTGAGATCCCTCGGCTCCGCTGCGCTGCGCTCGGGATGACAGGGTGCGGTTTGGAGCGGTTCGATCTTCGCCCAATGAATGTTGACGTGTCCGCATTCGAACTGCATCGTACGTTGAACGGTGATCGTGAATGAGTCGGGAGAGAACGAGCATGTTTGAGATTGAGCGCGAAACGTTGGTCGAGGCGATTGCGGAGTTGGTGCGGATTCCGTCGATCAATCCGTCACTGGTGCCGGGGGCGGAGGGGGAGCGGGCGGTCGCCGAGCAAATCGCCGGACGGTTGCGTTGGACGCCGGGGATCGATGTCGAGCTGCAGGAGTCGGGCGGTGGCAGGCCGAACGTGATCGCGATGGCTGGCAGCGGATCGGGGCGGACGCTGATGATCAATGGCCATATCGACACGGTTGGCGTGGCCGGGATGGAGGAGCCGTTCTCAGGCCGCGTTGAGGGCAACCGGCTCTACGGGCGTGGAGCGAATGACATGAAGGCGTCAATGGCTGGCGCGATCGTCCTGCTGGAAGGCATCGCGCGGGACAGCGACTTTCCGGGCCGGGTGATCGTGACGTTCGTGACTGATGAGGAGCATTCGAGTATCGGGACGCAGGCGGTCTGTCGGGAGATCGAGCGCTTCCGGCCCGACGCGGCACTCGTTGTCGAACCTTCCGGACTGTCGGCAACGATCGCCCACAAGGGGTTCGCCTGGGCGGAGATCGTCACGCATGGGTTCGCGGAGCACGGCAGCGCGTGGCAGGTCGGCGTTGACGCCATCGCCCATATGGGGCGGGTGCTTGGCGCGCTGGAAGTGCATGGGCGCGAGCTGCTGACGCGCGAGCCGCATCCGGTTGTTGGTCCGCCGTCACTGCATATGTCGTTGATTGGTGGCGGTCAGGAGTTGTCGTCGTATCCGGACGAGTGTCGGCTGGAGGTCGAGCGGCGGACGATTCCGGACGAGACCGAGGAACAGGTACGCGGCGAGCTGCAAGCGATCCTCGACCGGCTGGCTGGCGAGGACAATCAGTTCAACGCCGAGCTGACGATGGGGCTGTTCCGCTCACCGTGGGCGGTCGATCGCGACGACGAGATCGTTCGGCTGCTGGCCGCGACCTATGAGGACGACACCGGCTCCGCGATCGAGTACGGCGGCTCGGCTGGCTGGATGGATACGGCGCTGCTCGGTGAGGTTGGCATCCCGGCGGTGGTCTTCGGGCCGACTGGCGAGGGCGCCCACGCGGTCGTTGAATGGGTCGAGATCGACTCGGTTGAGACGTACACCCGTGTGCTGGCGAAGACCGCGTATGCGTTCTGTGCGGGGACGTGCGGGTGACGCTTCAGAAACCCCTCCCCACCCGCTACCCAGAGGGTACCCGGCCTGGGGAGGGGTTTGCAACACCCATCGCGCCAACACGGCTGCACTACTTCCTCCGCCGCTCGCTCGACCAGCGTTCGAGGCGTTCGGCGAACTCGGCCAGGCCGTTTGGGTCGCTGTCCTCGCGGTGGACGCCGAGCCGGGCGATGAGACGCTCGATTCCCAGCCGCAGCAGGACGGCGATGCAGAGAACGAGCACGAACCAGGCAATCACGGATTCCTCCTCAGGACGCGGGGCTACGAGAACAGCAGCGCGAGAAAGGCGACGAATACCGGCAGGGCGACCAGGCCGCAGCGGATCGTGCGGCGGTCACGGCGAGTGCGATCCGGTTCGCTGGGAACTGGGCGATTGGCGCGTGTGTCCGGCGTTGGCTGGCGGGCGAGTCCACCGGAGATCGCGCGCGAGGCGAGGCCATCGAACATGCCGGAGCCGACGATGCTGAGGACGAAGAGGATCAATGTGATGAAGAGAAAGGCAAGAGGCGCGGTGTCCTGGTTCAGCAGGGTCGAGATCGCGGCGGCGATGGCCAGCGCAAGTGCCGTGAGTCCGACACCGACCAGCAGCGCCCACCAGCGCCAGTAGCGGCCGTCCCAACGGTTCTGGAATGAATCTGGCACCATTGGTTTCATGCGATGCGTCCTTCGTCTTCGCTATCATCGCCGTTGACGGGCTATGATTTCGGCGATCATGTATGTTCAGCATCCGTCCGCATCCGGCCTGTGACAGGTTGACGGTCTGGCACCCGCCGGAGGCTCAACTACCGGAGGCGCATTCGCCAGAGGCTTCGTGGTGCGAAGGGAGTATTCATGTCCGGAGGCGATCTGCTGTATATCTTCGCCTTCATCATTCTACCGACTGCCGTCCTGGTGGCCTGTATCTGGGCGTTGATCCTGCTGCGCAGAGGTGCGTTGCTCCCGGCGCGTTCGGCGGCGGCTCACGAGCTATCCGATGAGCATGTCGAATACGACGGTCTGGACGATCGCGGTGTGAGTCTCGTTGAGGAGACCGTCGAGCATACGATCGTTGCACCGATTGCAGACGTTCCCGTCACGATCGCGACACCGCTGGCGGAGGTTGATTCGCCAGTCGCTGTGCCAGTGACCGATGAGTCTCCGCTTGTCCAGGAATCGGCGTCGGTGACCGCGCCGGGCACATCTCCGGTGGATGAGCCGCCACCGACCGAGCGAACCCAGGAACTGTCGGTTGTGCCAACTGAGTTGTCGGATGCGTCAGATGTGAACGTCGAACCAGATGAGACGCCGGTTAACCCATCGACGATCGCAGACGATCCCGGTGTGGCGTCTGGCGCGGTCGAGGCGGCTTTGCCTTCCTGTGATGGGTCTGGAGTCATGATCGTGCCACTCGATGAGCCGTCGCGCGCGGCATCCGCTGAGTGTGGGACGGCACCGCCTGCAGACGCCGCGAATGCTGGCGGCGACGCACCCAGTCCGTCAAGCTCCCCGCCATCGAGCGCGCGACGGCCCCCTCGTCGCGTCGCGCAACGACGGGTGGCTGAGGAAGCATTGCCCCGATCACGACCGCGCACCGGCCAACGGCATAGCGCACCGCCAGACGGCGAGGCGTAGGGACGGCCCTCACTCTTCCAGCGTGAACACCTGATGAAGGGCGGTGACTGCGCGACCGACCTCGTGGGCGGCGATGACGAAGGAGATGTTCAGCTCGCTGGAACCCTGTGCGATCGCGACGATGTTGACGTTTTCGGTGCCCATCGTTGCGAATATCCGGCCAGCAACACCCGGTGTGCCGCGCATGCCGCCACCGACGGCGGCGACGATCGCGAGGTCGCGCACGGCGGCGATCGAGAGCACCCGGCCCCGGCTGAGATCGATCTCGAACTCGGCCTCCAGCGCTGCCAGCGCTTCATTGGTCTGGTCGCCGCCAACAACGAAGGTGACCGAGTGCTGCGACGACGCTTGCGAGATCATGTAGACATTCGCCGATGTGCGTGCCAGCGCGGTGAAGATGCGGGCGGTGACATCCGAGACGCCGATCTGGCCGCGCCCTTCGACAGTGATCGCAGCCAGACCGGAGATCGAAGTGATCGCCTTCGCCAGGTGGCCGTCCTTCGCCTCGGGGCCGATCTTCGTGCCGGGCGCGGTAGGGTTGAACGTGTTCTTGATCCAGATCGGGATGTCGCGCTCGACAGCCGGGTGCATCGTTTTCGGATGAATCACCTTCGCGCCGAAGTAGGCCAGCTCGGTCGCCTCGGCATAGGTGATCGCGGAGAGTGTGTGCGCCTCCGGGACGAGCCGGGGGTCGGCTGTCAGGACGCCGTCGACATCGGTCCAGATCCAGATTTCGTCGGCGTCGAGCGCGTTGCCGAGGATCGAAGCCGAGTAATCGGAGCCGCCCCGGCCAAGCGTCGTCGTGATGCCGCGTTCGTCAGCGCCGAAGAATCCGGTGACGACTGGCAGCAGCCCGGCAGCGAAAACCGGCGACATCGTTTCACGGGTCTTCTCGCGGGTGCGTTCGAGCAGTGGCGAGGCGCTGCCGAAAACGCCATCGGTGACGATCAGTTTGTCGGATGCGACGGCCTGGGCCGGTGTTCCGCGTTCGTTGAGAACAGCCGCGACGAGGACGCTGCTCATGCGCTCTCCAAAGGAGACGATTCTGTCCGAGGCGCGCGGCGAAAGCTCGCGCAGGACGTAGACGCTGTAGAGCAGCCGCGACGCTTCGTCCACCAGCGCACCGAGGGCGGCCTCTGTCTCGCGGCGGCGATCGCCTGCTGCCAGTTGCTCCAGCAGGACCGCCCGGTGGGGCGCTAACAGGGCTGCTCTTGCGGCATCGACACCGTCACTGTCGCCGGCAGCGGCGGCAGCGGCTTTCGACAGCAGCGTGTTGGTCATGCCGCTCATTGCCGAGACGATCGCGACGACCCTGCCGTTGGCCGCGTGCTCCGCGAGAATGTCGGCGGTGTGAGCGATCGCCTCCGCGCTGCCGACCGATGTGCCACCAAACTTCATGACCAACATGGATGCCTGCCCTGTTCTGTTTCACGGCGCCGGATGACAATACGACACGATAGACGGCGAATATCAACACTGCCGTTTACCATGTCAGACGGGTGCCACGCTACCCCGGAATGCCATTGCCAGCAACAGCGACCCCGGTGAGGCGGAGTCACACCGGGGTCGGCCCGTGGCGGCAGCGATCGATTGTCGTTCCGGTCCACCGCGAGCGTTACTCGCGGTGGTGTGATCAGTCCAGGTGGCTGTGCAGGAAGCTGAGCGTTCGCTCCCATGCAAGTTGGGCGGCATCGGCGTTGTAGGCGTCCGGGCGGTTGTCCTCGAAGAACCAGTGACCCGCGCCGGGATACCAATGGAACGTTGTGTCGTGGCCAGCGTCGGTCAGGGCGGCTTCGAGGGCATGGACGCCTTCATCCGGCTCCCACTCATCGCTGGGCGCGAAGTGGCCGAGGTATGCGGCCTGAGACGTGGAGTAGTCGCCGTCGATCGTGCCGTAGAAGTCGACGACGGCCGCAACCTGCTCCGGCTTCCAGACCGAGAGCAGCATCGCCCAGGCGCCGCCCAACGAGAAGCCGAGGGCCCCGACTTTCGCGCCAGGCACTTCCGGACGAGCCAGGAGCGTGTCGAGCGCCGCCGTCACGACCGAGCGGGCATGGTCGCGCGTCAGCGTGCCGACCAATGCTTCGGCGTCCTCGATCGTCGTTGCTGTCCGGCCACCGTACATATCTGCCGCGAACGCAACGAACCCTTCGCCGGCCAGCCGGTCGCAGAGACTCACGAAGAACTCGTTCAGTCCCCACCAGGCGTGGCAGACCAGCACGCCTGGCCCACTGCCACGTTCCGGGACGGCCAGGTAGCCGCGAACCTCAGCATCACCGACTGCAACCTGCACCCATTCGCCCATGCGCGCTCCTTCGTCTACTCGAACGTTTGTTCGCTTTACTCTAGCGCCTCTTGCGCGATCTGTACAGTCGGTAACATGATGGAGAATCGGCGGTCCCCTGTCGTCCAGAGCCGCAGCGAAGGACCTCTCCGCGTTAGCCACCAGTGTCGTCAAGACCGGAGAGGTCCTTCGCTGCGGCTCTGGACGACAGGGGGACCGCGCCACTCGCGTCCTATCGCAAAGCGTGCGATGATGGCGACACATCGTCACCAGGTATGTAGGAACACTGGAGAGAAACGAGGGAACGATGTCGATCGAATCCACATCCAGGACGACCGAAACAACCACTGGCGCGGGCGCGATCAGCAGTGAGCAGCTTGGCGAGATGCGGGCTGCGTTTGATGCGAATCGCGGCTGGCACAACGCCCAGAACGCTGTCGCGCAGGTCGGCGCCGATGATGTTGCGCTCAACCGCTCGGTTGTGAACGCTACCGACCATACCTTCTCACACCTGCTGGACGACTGGGCTGTCACGAACCAGAAGATGACTGGCCGCTGCTGGATGTTCGCGGGGCTGAACCTCTTTCGGGTTGGCGCGTTGGCCAAGATGGGGCTGAAGGAGTTCGAGTTCAGTCAGGCGTACACCCTTTTCTATGACAAGCTCGAACGCTCAAACTACGTCCTTGAAGCGATGATCGAGCTGGCGGACCGTCCGCTCGACGACCGGACGGTTGCGTTCCTGCTGGAGCGTCCGCTTGAGGACGGTGGCCAGTGGAACATGTTCGTCAACCTCGTCCGCAAGCACGGTGTCGTCCCGAAGGCGTTCATGCCCGAGACCGAGTCGTCGTCGAACACGCGGCGGCTCAACAGCATCCTCTGGTACAAGCTGCGCGAGGGCGCGCGGACGCTGCGCGAGCGGAGGGCGATGGGCGCTTCGGTCGACGATCTGCGCGAGGCGAAGGCGGCGATGATGGCCGACATCCATCGCATCCTCTGCATCCATCTCGGCACACCGCCGGATGAGATCCAGTGGCAGTGGACCGACACAGACGGCAACTTCCATCGCGACGAGCCGACGACGCCGCAGCAGTTCGCGGAAACCTACATCACGATCCCGCTCGACGAGTACGTCTGCCTCGTCCACGACCCGCGCCGGACGTCGCCGCTGGGGAGGACGTACACGGTCGACTACCTCGGCAACGTCGTTGGCGGCGAGATCGTCACCTACCTGAACGTCGATGCGGACCTGATGAAGTCGATCGCGCGGCAGACGATTGTCGATGGCGAGCCAGTCTGGTTCGGCTGCGATGTCGGCAAGATGATGCGCCGCGACCTCGGCCTCTGGGATCGCGAGCTGTTCGAGTATGACGCGCTCTACGAGACGAGCTTCTCGCTCGACAAGGCCGAGCGGCTCGACTACCACGAGACGCTGATGACGCACGCGATGCTCTTCACCGGCGTCGATGTTGTCGATGGTACGTCGCGGCGCTGGCGGGTCGAGAACTCGTGGGGTGACGAGAACGGCCAGAAGGGGTTCTTCGTCATGAACGACAACTGGTTCAGCGAATACACCTTCGAGATCGCCGCCCGCAGAAGCTACCTGCCTGCTGAGCTCCAGGAAGCCCTTGACCAGGAGCCAATCGTCCTGCCCGCCTGGGATCCGATGGGGGCGTTGGCGAAGTAAGAAACCCCTCCCCAACCCGCGTGACATGCCGCCCGGACAGATACTGATCTGCCCAAACAGAAGTTGCCGATCTGACGCCTGCCTGATAAGTTATGGGAAGCGTAATGCGCGGATTTTCGGTCGCGCGCGTCCGACAGTGAAGGTGTTAGTACGAGAGTATGCTGAATACTTATCAATATTCCGTCAGCGGCAGCGGTCGCCATGGTCGGCTGGCACCCATTGCCCTGGTCGCGGTCATCGCTATTGCGGCCATGTTGCCGTTCGGCGCGCACGCGCAGGAAGCGTCGTCTGACCTGGTGTATTTCGACGGCACGGGTCAGACGCTGGGTGGCGCGTTCTACGATGGCTGGTTGATTCAGGGTGGCCTTGCTGAGGCTGGTGCGCCGGTTAGTCCCGCCGTCAAGCAGGGCGACCGCTGGGTGCAGTGGTTCGAGCATGCGCGGCTTGAGGTCGGTAATCCGGCCCTGGACCAGGCAGTCGGCGAAGACGTTCATCCAGCGACGATTGGGATGACGCTGGCCGAGTCGTTCGGTCTCTCGCGCTGGCATCCTGCCTTCCAGGCGGTGAATGGCGTTGTCGCTGAGGGCGCTCGCGGATTCCCGAACGGCCACACGCTGTCCAACGCCTTCCTGGTTGCCTGGGAAGGTAACCAGGGCGAGACGCGCCTCGGCGCTCCGATCTCCGAGGAGTTCCGGCTCAATGGGACCGCCTACCAGTTCTTCGAGCGCGGCGCACTCTCCTGGACCGAGGAGACTGGCGTCGAAATGGTCCCGCTTGGCTATCTGGATGCCGCGCTCAACGGCAACCTGCAGCTTGGCGCAGCCCAGCCCGACGGTGTCCCGGTCTACGGCAGTGCCGCTGACAGTGACGCACCTGCCAGCCCCGTCGCCAGTGGAGGCGGTGGACGCTGGATCGACATCAATCTCAGCAATTACACGATCACCGCCTTCGAGGGTGATACCGCTGTCTTCTCATCAGTGATCGTGGATGGCGGTCCCGAGACACCGACGGCAACTGGCAGCTTCTACACCTACTGGAAGCTTGAGACGCAGACGATGACCGGCCCGAATGGCGACGGTACCGAGTACGTTCAGGAAGATGTCCCCTGGGTGATGTACTTCTACGCCGACTTCGCTGTCCACGGCGCATACTGGCGCTCGTCTTTCGGCTACTCCGGTAGCCACGGCTGCGTCAACGTCCCCGTCTCCGACGCCGCCTGGATCTACGCCTGGGCTCCCGTCGGCACGCTCGTGGAAGTCCACTACTAGCGGACCGGTTGATCGGCCTCACGCGGATCAGCCTCCGGAGGCGAGCGGAAGGGTGAAGCGGAAGGTTGTACCCTGGCCCGCGACACTTTCGGCTGCGATCGTGCCGCCTTGTGCTTCGACGAGCTGCTTGACGATCGAGAGGCCGAGGCCGGAACCCTCCGCGTGGCGCCCACTGCGCTCGACCTGGTAGAAGCGCTCGAAGACCCGCTGCAGCTCCTCCGGGCTGATTCCGATGCCGGTGTCACTGACCGAGATGCGCAGCATTCCGCCGTCACGTTCGGCGTTGACGACGATCAGCCCGCCTTCCGGCGTGTGGCGCAGCGCGTTGTAGAGCAGGTTGCCGAGGATCTGGCGTAGCCGGGTGCGGTCGGCGACGACTGGCGGCAGGTCGGCTGGCACGAGCGATTCGACCGAGACTTTGCGTTGCTCCCAGGCCACATCCTTGATCCCATCGACGACATCGGCGCTGACCTCGTTCAGCCGGAGGACGGCGGTTTCGAGCGGCAGCGTCGTCTCCTCGATCCTCGCCATCGTGAACAGATCGTCGATCAGGCGTGAGAGTGTCAGTGTTTCCCTGTGGAGCATGTCGAGTGTGCGCTGGTCGTCCGGCGAATGACCGTTGGTGCTGGCGTCCGCAATCAGTCGTTCGAGATTGCCCTGGATGATGGCGACCGGCGTCCGTAACTCGTGGGAGACGTTGGCGACGAACGACTTGCGTGCCTGGTCGGTCGTCTGGAGCCGGTCGACCATATCGTTGAAGCGTTCGCTGACGCGCGCGACCTCGTCATGGCCGCGGACAACGACCCGCCGCGACAGGTCGCCGTCGCCCATTGCCGTTGCGGTGTCGGCCAGATCGGCCAGCCGCTTCGATAACCGCCGGGCACGCCAGATGCCAACGGGGATCGAGACGATCAGGGCTGGAAGACCGATGACGGCGAGGATGAAGCCATTCGCGACGGCGATTCCTGCCGCGAACTCCGCGAACGGGGGAATCTCGATCCTGTCGCTCTGCAACGTCAGGACGCCGACCATCTCGCCGTCAACAAGCAGCGGGTGGGCGACGACCGTCACCCGGTCAGCGGCATCGATCGCGTAAAAGACGTTTCGCATGTTCGGCGCGCCGTCTCGCTCGATCACGGTCCGCGTGACATCGCTGGCCAGTGGGAACGCCACGCTCTCGACCGCTGCCCCTGATCTGGCCCAGTCCTCGTGCGAGGATGCGACGATCGTGCCTGATCTGTCGGTGACGAGGGCGCGCTCGATCAGTCCGAGTTGTGTCTGCGGTGGATCGTTGCTGACGCCAATCTGGATATCGACCTCCTCGTTCGATTCCTGACTCGCAAGCGCCGTCAGTGCGGCGTTGAGCCGGCCGTGCTCGCTGGCCGTTAGCGGCTCACCGCCGTCGCCGAGGTCGGCGAGGGCCGGATCAGCGGCCATCACGATCGCTGCCGAGGCGGCGAACTCGGCGATGGAGTACTCGGTGAAGGCGTCGTCCTCGATGTGTTGGAAGATGGCGATAAAAATCCCGACGATCGCGGCTTCGAGCAGGACGATCGAGAGCATGACAACCATCACATGCGAGACGATGAGCTGGACGCTGATCTTGCGCCGGTAGAGCCGGAAGGGAAAGCGCACGATCCGCCACGGAAGGGTCAGCAGCCACTTGAGCGGCCTCACGGGGTGGTGCGGCTGCTGATGCTGGAGTCAGGGCGCTCGTACTTGTAGCCGACCCCCCAGAGGGTCACGATCCGTTCGGCGACGGTCCCGCTGCCGCCAAGCTTGCGACGCAGGCGCAGGATGTGGGTATCGACAGTGCGGTCGTAACCCTCGAAGTCGTCGCGCCAGAGGCGGTCGAGCAGGTAGTCGCGCGAGAAGGCCCGGCCCGGGTTCGATGCCAGTAAATAGAGCAGGTCGAACTCGCGGGCGGTGAGCGCGACGGCGCGACCGTCAACGAGCACCTCGCGCCGGGCGGGGTCGATTCGCAGGCCTGCGTCGGCGATTGGCTGCTCGGTATTCTCTTCGACCCGCGACTGGACCCGCATCATCTCCACCCGGCGCAGGATCGCGCCGACCCGTGCCTGCAGCTCGCGCATCGAGAAGGGCTTGGTCAGGTAGTCGTCGGCGCCAAGCTCCAGTCCGAGGACACGGTCCAGCTCGGTCGATTTCGCGGTCAGCATCAGGATCGGCGTGATCCGGGTGCGGCGCACCTCGCGGGTGATCGACAGGCCGTCGACGTTGGGCAGCATCAGGTCGAGCACGATCAGATCCGGCTGGCTCACGTTTGGTCCAGCCAATCGGTCGAGCGCGTCACGACCGTCGGCGAACGCCTCGACCGTGTGCCCTTCCTCGCGCAGGGCGCTGATGATCAGCGTCTGGATTTCGTGTTCGTCCTCGACAACAACGACGTGTGCCATGTCTATCCCGTGGTTCCGCTCTACTATCCGCATGCGAGGATTCGCTCAGGCGTCTTGTCCGTGTGGGCTGATGATATCCCGGTCGTGATGTCCGAGCACAACCAGCCACGGGTCGCTGGTTGTGGTTTCGGCGGTGCAGGGGCGGCTGTCGTTGCTCGATCGGTTCGGAGCGATGGCGGCCAGCAGGAACCAGCTACCGTCTGGTGTCACGCCGTGGACTGCGTGAATGATCCCCGGCCTGACGCTTCGTTCGCCAGCCGCGTCATTCAGGCCCACTGTTGCAAGCATCTGGCCGATCCGCGCACCGGGCCGCAGTTGGGCGAGTGCTCTCAAATTGTCGCGCCGCGCCAATCCATCGGCGCGGTCGCCCGTGCTCAGCCCGAACAGCTCGATCGGGCCTGTCGATCGGTGGATCAGCCCGAGCATCATCCCTATCGTCGTGCTCTTGCCCGGTTCGTTCGGCTCGAGGAAGTCGAAGACATCGCCCCAGCGCACCTCGAACGAGACGTTGCTGACAGCCGCGTGCTCGCCATAGCGCTTCGTCAGCCGCTCGGGGCGGACAACCGTCTCGCGCGGCTGACGCGGCGTGCTGTTGATCCCGAGCGCCGCCATACCCCAGTCCATCCCAACCATCGTCGCTGTCATCTTCGCCTGCCCCTTGTGAAGCGCTACTGACATCTCACTATCCCAAGGGTAGGGGAGGGGTGTCGCGACGATTTGTCGGAAATGTCACAAGTCTGTGAACTGTGATTGGATGACTACAGGTATTCCAGTCGGTTGATGAACTCGTCGTGGTCGAGGACTGCGTCTAGCAACACGAGCGCTTCCACCAGCACTCCGATATCCGTCGGAGCCTTCGCAAAGTACGCGATGCCGGCGTGAGGCACATCGCGATGGTGTAGAGAAGCATAGTCAGCGTCGAATGTCACCACGACACGATTGTTCGTACGCGCGTGCTCGAGAATGACGACATCAGGAGTATTCAGGAGCCCAGCCATCACGGCTGTGATCACATCAATGCCGCGCCGCTCCAGTTGCCGAGCCACAGCGTGCGGAATGTGTTCATCGAACTGGAACCGAAGGCTCACCTAAGTCCGCGCTGCTTGAGCTTTTCCTGAAACAGGCTAGGTGGTGCAGATCGCCGCATTTCTTCTACGAGCGCCTCATCGGCGGCAAGCGATGCGTCGATCTCCTCCTTGTGGTCCCAATAGTAGGCAAGAGCCGAGTACACGTCAGCATGCGTGAGTTGTGGGAACAACTCGATGATGGCATCGACGGACACCTTCTGCCGCTCATGCCAGATGACGATATCCTTGACACGGATGCGATGTCCAGCGATCCGAGCTTTTGGCCCGCTCACCCCCTCAACGATTTCGATATGCTCTTTGATGATCGGTACGATGGCGGTCATGCTGGCTCTCCGTCTCGCACACTGCTGCGGTCATGAAGATTGTAACAGTGGCCCGAATTGTGATGCGGGAAGGGATCTACGTTGCTGGACATAAAGAACTGAGACAATACAGGCGTGTGATTATGTTCACAGGATTGCCGGGCACCGGAAAGTCCGTTCTGTCCGAGCAGGCGGCTCGGATGCTCGGATGTCCGTTGTTCAGCAAGGACATGATCGAAGCAACGTTATGGCGATCCGGCGTTGGATCTGATGCGAACTCCGGCTGGGCGGCTTACGAACTGATGACATCGCTCGCCGAGTGTCAACTGCGGCTCGGTCAGTCGGTCGTCCTCGACAGTGTCGCGACCTACGAGCGGATCAGGTCGCGCTGGCGAGACTTCGCGGCGTCTCATGGAGCAACGTTCGTCGCCGTCGAATGCGTCTGCTCGAATGAGGATCTTCAGCGGTCGCGGCTGGTCGACCGGCAACGCGGGATACCGGGCTGGTATGAGATTGACTGGCACCAGGTCGAACAAACCCGTGCGAACTACGAGCCGTGTACTGGTCAGCGTCTTGTACTGGACGCCGTTCACTCTCTGGATCACAACGGCGATGCTCTCCGAACCTACCTCGCTAGTTCGCAGTTCGTGCCAACGACGATATCGGCTATCGAGATCCGATTCTCGCCAGGCGCGAACCGCCAGTTCGAATTCGTCTGGATCGTTGTCGGGCCAGAAGTCGCCACGCACCTCTCGCTGGGCTGAACATTTTGCTGGCGCAAGTCAGACGAAGCCAGCTACGATGATCGTAGCACGGACATGGACGAAGGACTGCTGTTTGGTGCATTGCGTACAAGAGCAATTATCCGCAAACAGTCTGCATCTGAGCAGTCACAATCTGGATGTGACCTCCATCGCACATCGGCCTGCGGATCATGATTCGTCGTCCCCTGCTCGATTCGACACCAGTCGCCTCAACGACGGACGACCTGCAGCCGTTCGCGCCTGATTGACCTGGGCGAGAAAGTCAACCTCGGCCGCGGGATCGCACGCCTGGAGTGCAGCCTCGCAGACCGCAGCTGCCGGTTGTTCACCCGTGGCTGCAACAACTGGCACCACCGGCGCACCCTCGATGTCGTACACGAGTGTTGCGCGCCACAAGATCGGCTCTGGGTAACCCGCCAATTGCCAGCCGCGCTCATGCAGTGCCGGTACGATGTCGGCCATCACCGCGTCCAGATCCCGGCTGTACGCCGGTGTCGTGCTCGGGTCGAATCGCGTCTCGAGCACGACCTCAACCACCTGCTCGTCGTCGACGAACCTCTTCCGCAACGCGCTCGCCCTCGTCCCCAGGAGTGCCGCCGCTCACGATGACAAAGGGGCTGTCAGGTCCTTGTCTTCCATCTCCCAGGCGTGGTCGAGGACGTGGTAGGCGGTGTGGCGGATGAGGAAGTGTAGCGGCCAGGTCCGGGCCTGCCTGCCCGCCGCGAGGGCTTCGCGGATGGCGGCGCAGTAGGCGGCGCGGTGAGCTGCCAGCCCCTCGTCGGTCATGATCGCTTCGCGCGGCAGGTCCACCCCCACCCCGGCCGCCCAGTCCGCCTCGTTGAAGAGGACATGCCGGGCAATCGCCTCCCGATCGCGGCCACCACCGCGCGGCCCCTTCTGGAGCTCCGCCGAGACACGGGCGCGCACGGCGTCGAAGAAGGCCCAGCTCGCCTGCATGAGCGCCAGGTCGCGTTCCAGATCGTCCGAGGACATGACCGCCTGGTCGAACGACGAATAGGCGAACGAAATGCCCCAGAAATCTGTCGAGCCGGTGCCCTGGTATTCCTCGACCACCCGCGCGTCGGTCTGGGCCGTGAACGCTGCCTTCATCCCGGCCAGCGCCGCGACGGGTGCATAGCGCGGGCGGTAGGACAACAGCCGTTGGAGCGCCAGCTCGCCGGTCTTCGCGCCGCGAGTAAGGCCGGGCCAGTCCGGCGCGACCGCCACCACCTTCTTCCCCTTCGGCCCGACCTCCAGCACAATTTGGAGTTCATCTGTCATCGCTGCGCATCACTCCCGTATCCATCTAAGCAACAGCCGACGCTGCCAGTGTAGCAGGCTCGTGGCGTAGTGGTCTCACAACTCGTCGGCGTAAGAGGGTTCTAAGACGTTGAATAAGGAATGAGTTTCGAGACACGAAAACCTACTCGAATCTATCGAAACATCGAAGCCTGTCGAGGAGTCTCAAAAACGACCGAAATTGATACGCTGCTCCAAGACTAACAGGAGGGCTCCATGCGCTTATTCCGACGACGCTCCCCGATCGGCCCTGTCGCGTTCCAGCAGCAGGAACGCAACACGCACGCACAGATGCTGGCGTTGCGAGCGATGCTGGCTGAAGACCAGGGAGACGCGAGCCAAGCCAATCGTCTAGCTGATCAGGCGACCTGGTTCGCCCAGCAAACCAAGGATCACCAGAACGACGCCGACGACGATGTCCCACGGGTGCGGGAGTCGCCTCGACAGGATGATGAGACCAAGTAGTAGAAAATCCATAGCCCTCCTTTCTTATGAGAGTGCGATCTTCTTGGGTGGTTCGGCTGGGTTGACCCTGAACCGGTTCAGGATATTGAGCACCGCCACGATCAGCGCCACGTACTCCGGCTCAAGCCTTGGGATGACTGAGGCCATCTCGAGCGCGATCACGGCCACGCCGGCCGCATTGATCCAGAGCGTTGACGATTGCCAGAAGGGTTTCTTCACGTCAGTACTCGCCTGCGGGTGTCTGAATATCGACGTTTATGCGACAGGAGGAACCCATGCTCCGACGCTTCCGCCAGGAGTGGGACGTCGTTGATGAACGGGAACGACGCAACGGACTCCACAAGGAGATCCTGATCTGTACGATCCGAGCACGAGAACTCGAACAGGATGGTGGCCTCGAGGCGGCTGCTGAACTCATGCAACGATCGAAAGGGCTGATCCGCACCTATAACCGGCGCTATGCACCGTGGTGGAAACGACCCTATCTGCGAGTGATGGTATACACGAAGTTCGGATGTGGTAAGTCGTTGGTAAGCCCGGTCTGGGACACTCGGCATGAACGCCATTGCAGATTCTCGCGAATTCGCATCCGTATGCACCTGCTCTAAAGGGAGTTACGAGTGAGCGACAACCAACATGATGACTCTACTCAAGGCATGAAAGTACTGGGCGTGGCAGGGTGCATCGTGACGCTGCTTCTGTTTCTGAGCGTTGCGCTGATGGCCTATTCCCGATGGCAGATGTTCGGCGATGACGATCCCAAGACCACGCTGGAGTCAACATTGCAGGTGCTGACCATCGGCAGTTTGGTTGTCACTACGCTAGTCTGGCTGGTGCTGCCCTATCGGACGAACGTTGTCAGACACAGGGGGCGTCTCAATACCGTCCGGAGAACGGTAGCAGACACGTTAGGCGCTGATCATGAAACCAGACCGTAAACGACAACTGCGCCGATCTGTGAAGCCAGAATCACTGGCAACAACCGGTGGATGTCTCACGTTGTGCCTCGTGGCCATCGCTGGTGCGATTGCATTCGGTCGATTCCGAATCCTCGGTAGAAAGGCTGTTGCTGATAGCGAACATAAACCGCACAGTGCTGAAACGGGGCTGGATGTCGAAGTACCCTTTTGAGCCTGAGTGTCTTGACTGGTTCGTGGATGTCGTTTGCGGGCCACTCCTCGCAGGTAGGCCCGGTTTTCATGTGCGCTGGCGCCAGGCCGGAGGTCAGCGCGGCGATGCGCGGCGGCGTTGCTGCAAGCAGGCTCAGGACCCGCTCGATCGTGAGTGGTCTGCTGGGCACGCGATGTCATCCTCTCTGCACCGGCAGCGGCTGATCCCGGTCGGATTCGTCCTTCAGTGTGACGCCCGATACTCTGCGGTGGCTCGCTTCGGTCATTAGATACACGAGCTTCTCTGTAGCTTCGTCGTAGCTGAGGCCAGCGTCGCGGATGTTGGAGATGCAGTTGCGGTTAGCGTCGGTGTTGCCGATTCGTGGGCCGTACGTCAGGTAGGCGCCGAGGCTGTCGGGCGAACTGAGGCCCGGGCGTTCGCCGATGAGGATGATGGCTAGATTCGCGTTGAGCAGTGTGCCGATCTCATCGCTGATGGCGACTCGTCCGTGTTCGACGATCGTGATTGGCGCGATCCGCCAGTGTTCCGGGTCCAGCCGGTGCAATACGGCGTTCAGCAGCGGAACTGTGTGGTTCTGGACGGCGAGCGCGGATAGTCCGTCGGCGACCACAAAGGCGATGTCGTAGGCGTCGGCTACTCTCGCTGCCAGACGGACGGTTGATCGTTCATCCAGTCGTCGACCGAGGTCCGGACGCTGGAGGTACGTGGTGCGATCGACTGCGGAACTTTGCAGCGCGATCGTCTCGTGGCCGAGGGACTGAAGGTCTTGCTGCAAGCGTGCAACGTCGAGCGCGCTATGGACGGCGTCGCGCGCCTCGGCGTGGGCGAGTTGGAAGTCGAGGTGGTGGCGGGTCGGTTGGCTGACTCCTGCACGACCGAGTGCGATCCGCGCTGTTGTCAATGCGCGCAGGGTCCGCCACGGGTTTTCGATGATGTCACCAGCGGCCTCGCCGGTCTGGACAGGCGGCTTATCCATCGAGCGGGCTTCCTGACTCAAGCTGCGCGAGCGTTAGGCCGAACTGCTCCGGAAGTTGGTCGGTCAGTGCGAGATGGCCGTTTTTGTCAACGATGCCCATCTTCTGGAGCCACGTTTCGAACTCCGGCGCTGGCCGCAGGCCCAGCACACGACGAGCATAGAGCGCGTCGTGGAACGAGGTCGTCTGGTAGTTGAGCATGACATCGTCGGAACCGGGAATGCCCATGATGTAGCTGCAACCGGCCGCGCCGAGCAGCGTCAGGAGCACGTCCATGTCGTCCTGGTCGGCCTCGGCGTGGTTGGTGTAGCAGATGTCACAGCCCATCGGGACGCCCAGCAGCTTGCCGCAGAAGTGGTCCTCGAGTCCGGCGCGGATGATCTGCTTGCCATCGTAGAGGTACTCGGGGCCGATGAAGCCGACGACGGTGTTGACGAGCAGCGGCTTGAACGCGCGGGCGACGGCATAGGCGCGTGCCTCACAGGTCTGCTGGTCGAGGCCGCGATGAGCGTTGGCTGAGAGTGCGCTACCCTGGCCGGTTTCGAAGTACATGACGTTGTCGCCGAGCGTGCCGCGATTGAGTGACAGCGCCGCCTCGCGTCCTTCCTGGAGAAGCGCGAGGTTAACGCCGAAGCTGCGGTTGGCCTGCTCGGTGCCAGCGATCGACTGGAAGACGAGATCGACTGGTGCACCTTGCTCGATCAGTTCCATGCTGGTTGTGATGTGGGTCAGCACGCAGGACTGCGTCGGGATATCGTACGTTTGGATGATCTCGTCGAGCATCGTCAGCAGCGTGCTGGCGGCGGCGACGCTATCGCTGGCCGGGTTGACGCCGATGACGGCATCGCCACTGCCGTAGAGCAGGCCGTCGAGAATGCTGGCGGCGATCCCGGTCGAGTTGTCGGTCGGGTGGTTGGGTTGCAGCCGGGTGGATAGACAGCCCGCCAGGCCGATCGTATCGCGGAAGCGCGTCACGACGCGGCACTTGCGCGCGACGAGGATCAGATCCTGGACGCGCATGATCTTTGAGACGGCGGCTGCCATCTCGGGCGTGATGCCGGACGCCAGCCGCGCCAGCACGGCCTCGGTCGCGGCATCGGAGAGCAGCCAGTTGCGGAAGTCACCGACCGTCAGGTGGCTGACCTGCCTGAACGCTTCCAGGTCGTGGGTGTCGATGATGAGGCGGGTGACCTCGTCGTCCTCATATGGAACCAGACATTCGTTCAGGAAGGTCGTCAACGGCAGATCGGCCAGCGCCATCTGGGCGGCGACGCGCTCTGCGGCATCGGCAGCCGCCACCCCGGCCAGGACATCGCCGGAACGTGTCGGTGTCGCCTTCGCCATCAGGTCACGCAGGTTGCTGAAGATGTACGTCTTACGCGGGACACTGTATCGGTAGGTTGCCATCGCTATCTCCGGCTGTCCGTTGGGTGTCAGCCGCCGGAACGAGCCGACCAGGCAATCGTCAGCAGGAACGCGCCGTCGGACCGCGCCTGCACTGAGTGGCGGACCCCGGCAGCCAGTGAGATCAGGCTGCCTGCCGCCAGATCATGATTGACCCCCTCAGCCTCGACCGCCATCTCCCCTTCAAGCACGTGAATGCTGATCGTTCCGGGTGCGTTGTGTTCGGCAAGGATCGCGTCCTTGCGCATCGTTACGAGCAGCACACGCAGATCATCCGTCTTGATCAGGATTTCGGATCGCCTGCCGGATACGGACGTACCGTCGTCTGGCTGAAATCGCGCGATTTCTCCGTCGAGCGATGCCGGTCCATATACCGTTTCGGACATATGCAAGTCCTTCCCTGAGAGGTCAGCGGACGTAGCGTCCGATTGGAATGATACCGGGAAAACCTTGCTATCTTGTCCCGTGGGATAGCGACAATCCAATGGTGGCATAGACGTTGCCGCGTGGGTTGCGGAATATGGTGGCGAGCGGAGAAAACCGGCTGACGTTCAAGCCAACGCAACTGCACTCTCTAGGTGTGCAGATGTGTGCCGTATTCCATCCCATAGCACCGTTATGTCGCCTGGCTGGGTGGAACGACGGTGAACGATCCGCTTGAGTCAATGCCAATGGTTCGCAATCTGTGAGGAGCGACCGTGAGCGATCGAACCGTCCCCGAGTGGGATCCGCGCGATGCTGCCGTTCTCAACGATCAGCGCCGTGCGTACGATGATATGCGGGAGCGCTGCCCTGTCGCGCACAGTGACTACCTGGATTGGTCATTGTTCCGGCATGAGGACATCTCCGGCGTTCTCGCAGATCCCGCAACCTACAGCAATGCATCGAGGCATCGCGCCATCCCGAATGGGATGGATCTGCCCGAGCACACGCTGTACCGCCGGATGCTGGAGACATACTTCACAACCGAGCGGATGGCAGCGTTTGAGCCGCATTGCCGGCAAATCGCGGTTGAAATGGTGCAGACGCTGCTTGAACGCGATGACAAGGAAGTCGAGTTCATCGCAGAGTTTGCCGAGCCGTTTCCGCTGATGGCGTTCTGCGCGTTGCTCGGCTGGCCGGTCGAGCACTGGCAGCGTCTCCGCGGCTGGAACCACGCAAACCAGCAGATGGCGTTCACACAGGATCGTGTCGCAGGCAAGGCGCTCGCTGCCGACTTCGATGGCTACGTAGGGGAAGCGCTGCGCACGCATCGGGAAGCTGGATCGGAGGCGGACAACGACGTTACTGGCGAACTGATGAAGACGAAGGTCGAAGGTGCGCTGCTGAGCGATGATGACATCGTCAGCCTGCTGCGTAACTGGATAGCCGGTCACGGCACGGTCGCGGCCGCGCTTGGGAACGTGATGCATTACCTCGCGCAGCACGCAGACGTGCAAGCGCAACTTCGTCGCGAGCCTGCTGAGTTGCCGACCGCGATCGACGAAATCCTGCGGGTTGACGATCCGTTGGTGATGAACCGCCGGACGACGACGCGCGCTGTAGAGATCGGTGGCCGGACGATCGGCGCTGGCGAAAAGCTCACGCTCATCTGGATCGCGGCGAACCGCGATGGCCGCGTGTTCGACGATCCCGAAGAGGTGTGCTTCAACCGCGATTCGGGTGCGAATCTCGTCTTCGGGGCGGGGATTCATGACTGCGTGGGCGCTCCAATGGCACGTCTCGAACTGCGCATCGCGGTCGAAGAACTTCTGGCGCGCACGAGCCGCATCGAACTATCGGGCGCCGAGCCGCCAAGCAGAGCGGTTGTGCCAAGCAACGGACTGCGAACGATGTTCCTACGCCTGACTCCATAATCGTCAGTACGTTGCTGTCCGGTATTGGATAGGATGTCCTTGCAAGCGTAGATACTCGTCCTCGACCGACGGATGACAGGAATTGACCTGATGAGTCTGGTCCAGCGCGACTATATCCTGCGGATCATTGAGCAGTTTGGCGAGGTGTTGACGCACGTCCTGCACCTGCGCCGGGGTGGCTCGGCGATCGAGGCGCGGCAGTACATCGACGAGTCAATCGGGCGACTGATCGGGATGGAGCCGGACGCTGTCTACGACCGAAGCGCTGCGGAACTTACCGGCGAGATCCGCGGGCGGTTATCGCGACACCAGCAGCCGCAGCTTGTCAGCGACCAGCTCGTCGTCCTGGCCGGGCTGTTGCACGAGTCGGCCCACATCTTTGACGACACTGGTGACGCTGATCGCGCTCGGGCCGACCGCCTCAAGGCGCTGGAGCTCTATGTCGAAGTCCTGACGGTCGACGAGCCGGGCTGTGTGCCTGCCGAGGCTGCCATCGACGCGATTTTGTCCGAACTGACCGACGATCCGCCGCCGCAGATCATGCGACAACTGGTCGTCGCGTACGAGACATCCGGTCGGTTCGACGACGCCGAGGACTGGCTCTTCCACGTCCTCGACGCGATGCCTGATGACCCGGCTGCGTTGAGCGACGGCATCGCGTTCTATGAACGGTTGCTGACGCTCGATGATGTGACGCTCGCGGACGGGGGCCTGCCGGAGGACGAGGCATTGGCCGGGTTGACCGAACTGTTGGAGCGGCAGGCCAGCGTCCCCCTGTCGTCCTGAGCCGCAGCGAAGGACCTCTCCGATCTTGGCGAACGAGCGGCTAATGCGGAGAGGTCCTTCGCTGCGGCTCAGGACGACAGGGGGACTGGGCGACTCCTTTCGGGACGTGCGCCTGGCGGCTACAGGAATCGCTTGAACCAGTCGAGTGTGACCTGGCGGCGCACGAGTCGCGTTTCCGGCTTGCCGGCGGAAAGTTGGCCGTGGCTCTCGCCGGGGAAGCGGACCATTTCGGTTGGGACACCGCGTGCGAGTAGCGCCGTGAAGAGTTGCTCGCCCTGTTCGATCGGGCAGCGGTAGTCTGACTCGGCTTGCAGCAGCAGCATCGGGGTGTTCATCTTTTCGACGTAGGAGATCGGGGACGCCTGCATGTACCAGTCGAGGTTGTCCCAGACGGTCCGCTCCATCTCGTGCTCGAGCCAGTACCAGCCGATGTCGGAGGTCGTGAAGAACGAGACGAGGTTGCAGATGCCGTTCTCGCTGACGGCGACCTTGTAGCGCTCGGAGTGGCCGACGATCCAGTTGGTCATGAAGCCGCCGTACGAGAGGCCGGTGACGGCCAGGCGCTCGGGATCGACGCCGCCGCGCTCGATGGCGAGGTCGAGCGCCTGCTCCTGCTCGCGCCAGTCGACGCCGCCCCAGTCGGCCAGCGCTCCGGTCGCGAAGGCTTCGCCGTAGCCCTGGCTGGCGCGTGGGTTCATGAAGAGCACGTTCCAGCCCTGGCTGGCCCAGAGCTGCAGGTCGAAGAAGAAGGTGTGGCCGAAGATCGAGTGCGGCCCGCCGTGGATGATCTGGACCAGCGGTGCCTTCGTCTCGGCCTCGACGCCAACCGGCCGGATGATCCAGGCGTCGAGCTGATACTCGCCATCGAAGCTCTCGTACAGCATATGCTCCGGCGTTTGGATCGCCAACTCGTCGAGCAATTCGGCGTTGACGTGTGTGAGCTGTCGCTCGTCGGAGCCGTCGGCGCGGCAGGTGAAGACATCGCATGGGTTCATAAAGCTGCCTGCGACGAACGCCAGCCGTCCCCCATCGACTGAGCGCGAGACGATCGAGATCGAGCGCTCTCCACCAGCGACCTTCGTTATGTCACTATTAGTCCCCGCCCGGTAGACGTTGACCTGCCCCTTGTCGCTGGCTGTGAAGGTGACGCCACTGCCGTCTGCTGACCATGCCAATGGCGTGTGGTCGCGTGGGCTCCAGGTGTCGCCGAAGGAACCCGTCGCCGGACTGCGGTCGAAGCCTTCGGTGATCGATTGCAACTCTTCGCCGTCGGGCGCGACGACGTAGATGTCGCCGTTCGCGCCAGCCCGCGCACCGGGACGTCGGCCGATGAAGGCGATCCGCTCGCCATCCGGCGACCAGGCCGGGCCGACGGCGACCTCCGAGGCCTCGCTGATTCGCCGCGCGCCGTCGGTGTCTCCGGTGCTGCCGGCGGCGCCAGTTGCGATCACATAGAGTTGCGAGAGGAAGCCGGAGCGGTCAATCCGGTTGGCGGTGAAGGCGACCGTCTCGCCGTCCGGTGACCAGGTGAAGGCACCGACGCTGGTGTCACCGGCGGTCAACTGATTCGGTGCGCCATACGTTACGTCAACAATCCAGACCTGGCTGAAGCGGTCGTCGATGTAGTCGGCCTCGTTGAAGCGGTAGTCGAGACGTTTGATGTGACGGATGAAGCTGCCCGGCTTGTTTCGCGTCTCGTCGTCGATCCCATAGCCCTCGCTGGAGAGAAACGCGATCTTCGTCCCGTCCGGCGACCAGCTCGGGCTGCTCGCTCCGCGGCCCAGCGTCGTCAATTGCCGTGCCTCGCCGCCCTGCATGTCGAGCAGGTACACCTGCGACGCGCCGTTCCTGTCGGAGACGAACGCCAGCGTCCGCCCGTCCGGCGACCAGCGTGGCGAACTGTCGCGCGTTTCTCCCGTCGTCAGTTGCCGCGGCTCTCCCCCATCGGTTGCGATGGTGTAGATCGCCGATGCGTAGCGATTCTCGTCCAGGATCGAGTGCCGCACGACGTAGGCGACTGTTGTCCCATCCGGCGAGATCTGCGCGTCATCAACGATCTTGAAGCGTACGACATCCTCAGCGACGAGTGGCCGTGTGCCAGTGGTTACGTTCATGTTCTCAACTCTCCCTGTTCAGGTCGATTTCGCCTCCCGAGTTATCATCGCAGAGATTTCCGGTTCGCGGAGAAGAGAGCAGGGCTGTAGCACACGGGTGGTACGACTTCCTCTATGCCGAGAGATCGCTGTACCGGGAACGTGGACAGGAGCAATCGGGATGCAACGTTTCGATAAGGTCGTCATCTCGGCTCCCTACAACATGATGACCGCCGCTCAACGCCGGGACATCGCAATCCTTCAGGAGCGGGCGTATGGCCCATCCGGTCCCGAGCAGGACGATGACTCGCCCGCGTTGCACGACCAATCATTGAACGCGCAGTCGTTTATCATCCGTGACGGTGAGCGTGTTGTCAGTTATGCGGGAGTTGTTAAGAAGACCATCGTCCATGCTGGTCAGGTCTTCAGCGTCTCAGGACTGTCGTGTGTCGCGACCGACCCAGATTTTCAACGCTGTGGACTTGGAACGCGCATCGTCGCTGCCGCTACGCGCTACATGGAAGAGACTGACATCGACTTCGGTATCTTCACCTGCGCACCCGAATTGGCCCCTCTGTACGTCGAAGCAGGATTGTGGTCGGTCGTTCCGACTGTCGTGCTGATCGGCAGCCGGGATGCTGGTGCATTGACGAGTACGTCGCTCGGCGTCGTCGTCCTGATGCGTCTGTTTTCAGAGCGAGCGATTGCGGCATCCTCGACGCTCCTCAACGGGACAATTGATCTCGATCTCCCGCCCGGAGAATTCTGGTAAACGCCGGTTCGATGCCAGGTAGCAGCCAGAGATTATGACATGGGTTCACCGAACAGGCGGATGCGACTGACGCCTCCGTCCGGGATGATGTTGATCCTGGAATGGGTGATCGGGCCGAATTCGTCTGTGATCTCGGACTCGAAGACGTGGAGTTGGTCGGGGCCGAGCGGCTGTTCGGGCAGGAGCGTGCGCCAGAACATGGACTGGGTTGCGATCGAGGTGTCGGTTGCCTTCTCGACGTATGCGGCCTGGATTGAGAGCCGGTCGGGATAGTTGCCCTTGTTGTGGGCGGTGTCGATCTCGATCTGGCGGATGACGCCTGGGCGTCCCAACTCAATGATCTGCCACTCGTTGCCCGGCGTGCGGCGGCGGCGTGTTTCCCAGCCGTCACCCATGTTGACGCCGCGATCGGGCAGGAAGGCGCGTCCCGGCCAACCATAGTGGTCGTCGCTCCAAGCGACCGGACGACCGCCCTGCATCAGCCCCGATAGCTCGACCAGCCCGCCCTCGGACGGCACGAACTCGAAGCGGCCAAAGACGCGCAGCCGGGCGACGCCGCCGTCTGGATAGATATGCAGTCGTAGCTCGCGCCACGGTCCTGGCATCGCAACTGGCAGCACATGATGCGCATTGCCGGCGAGCGTTGTGACCGGCACGATCTCCGTCCACGACTCGCCGTCCGGGCTGGCATCGAGCGAGGCAGCCAACGGGTAGTTGCCGGTGAAGTACGAGGTGTCGATATCGACACCGAAGATGAGCGCTGGCCCGCCGAGGCGGATATCGCACCAGTCGTGGCCCTCGACGCGCTTGCGGCGTGACTCCCAGCCGTCCATCCACTTGCCGTGGTCATCGTACTTCTCGGCGATGAAGACCGGCTCCTCGGCCTGGATCAGCCGCTCGCTGGCCGCGAAAAAGTCGTCGGTTGCGAACGTGACGACTGCACCGAGTCGCGGTTGAGCCAGGTTTGGCCAGCGGGTGGCGAAGTCAGGCAACTGTGCTCTCCTATTTCTAGCGTTCGGATCTGCGTGGTTTGCAATCTGTCAGACGGCGAATGTTTGCGACACGTTCCCGGAGCGCTCGCCTCGTGTGGGTGCGTTGGCTGGGAGGGTGACAGGGCGGGTCTCTTAACGTGGTGGGTGTTGAGTTGGCCACAACGACCCGCCCCTACTTGGGTTCGTATGCACATCCTTTTCGAATTGTGCGTTCGTCGATCCGCGTTCGGACAGTAGGGGCGGGTCGTTGTGGCCAACTCAACACCCACCACGTTAAGAGACCCGCCCTGTTCCCCTCCTGACC
>Ga0136611_10000413_pt1 | contig 27695 bp, 22 predicted proteins | sample AntDrymUQ2232306_2_FD_106645 | JGI IMG/M metagenome (GOLD analysis project Ga0136611, IMG submission 106645) | Polar desert sand microbial communities from Dry Valleys, Antarctica - metaG UQ223 (23.06) | ecosystem: Environmental > Terrestrial > Soil > Desert | place: Antarctica: Dry Valley...
CCCTGGGAACAGACGTTCTGTGCCCACGCGGTGCAGCAACGAGTGTTGTTTGTCGTACCGGACGCCACCCGCGACTCGCGGTTTGCAGACAATCCGCTCGTCCAGTCTGAGCCCCGTGTCCGCTTCTACGCAGGAGCGCCGTTGCTGACCGGCAGCGGTGTCGTGGGGACCCTTTGCGTCATGGATGTGGCGGCGCGCGACCTCGAAGCTCACTCGGCGGCCGGTCTTCGCGCCTTGGCGAGACAGATCGTCATGCAACTTGAATTGCGCCGGCGGACCCGCCAACTGGCACGGCTCAACGCTGTCTTGGCGACCGAGGTGACGGAACGGTTGCGCACGGAGGAGCGCCTGCGCCTGAGTCAAGACGAGTTGCATGGGTCGCATCTCGATCTCCAACGAATCGATGCGGAGCGGCGCGAACTGATGGCGAACATTTCTCATGACCTGCGCACTCCACTGATGGCGCTGCAGGGCTATCTCGACACCGTTTTGCTGAAGGACTCGCTCGCGCCGTCTTCGCACCGTCATTACCTCGAGCAGGCCTCGGTCCAGTCACGACGGCTGGGGCGCCTGGTCTCCGATCTGTTCGAGCTTGCGCAACTCGAGGACTGCCGCGTGGAGCCAAAGGGGGAGTGGTTCGAGTTAACCGAACTGATTGCCGACGTGGTTCAGACATTCGTGTCGGCAGCAGAGCTCAAACAGATCAATCTTCGGCTCAACGCCGTCGAGCGCCCGATCGTCGTCGGGGGCGAAGTGCGCCTGATCGAGCGGGTGCTCGAGAACCTGCTCGATAACGCGATTCGCTTCACGCCGGTTCATGGGCAAATAACGATCTCTTGCCTGAGCACCGCCGGTAAGGCCGTCGTTCGCGTCATGGACACCGGTCCCGGAGTCTCGGCGGTTGATCGAGGATTTCTGTTTGACCGCTTTTACCGGGGAGATCAGCCCCGGGGCGACGCATCGAAAACGGCTGGGCTGGGACTGTCGATCGCCAGGCGCATCATCGAACTGCACCAAGGCGAAATTGCCGTATCGGAGAGCGCCACCACAGGTGCCGAGTTCATGTTTTCATTGCCGCTCGCAGATTGGAAGGCGCCCGTCCTGCAAACCTGAAGACACCGGCAGTCCTGGGCTGGCCACCTGCTTGCATGACTTCCGCACACATGATCGATCCCTCTCCGCGCGTGCGCCCTTTGGTGAGTGCTCCCGTCGAGGCATTTTTGCGGGGCCACGAGTCGGCAGACCCAAACCGCCTCACCCAGATCCGGCGCGTACTCGTTGTGGAAGACGACCCCGACGTTGCGCATTTAGTCGAGCTCCATCTCAGAGATTTGCCGTGTGAGGTGGATGTCGTGAGCGACGGGGCCGCGGCCCTCACCTTCGCGCTCGCCGCGCCGTACGACGCCATTATTCTCGACCTCACGCTGCCGCGTCTCGATGGCCTCGCATTCTGCGAGACGATTCGCAAACTCCACATCTACACACCGGTCCTGATGCTGACTGCCCGTTCGACAGAAGCGGATCGAGTGGCCGGTCTGGAGGCTGGCGCCGACGACTACCTCATCAAACCGTTCGGCATACCCGAACTCTTGGCGAGGGTGAAAGCGTTGGCTCGTCGTGCCGGGGACTATTCCGCGCGGGGCTGCGCAACTCATGGCCTGACATCGTCCTTCAAGGCCTTGGATCTCGCAATCGACTCGGATCGGCGCCAGGTCAGCGTCGCCGGAGTGCCCGTGTCCCTGACCGCCAGAGAGTTCGATCTGCTCGTCTACTTTGCGGGGCATCCTGGTCGCGTTTATACGCGCGCTCAATTGCTTGACAGCGTGTGGGGCTACACCCACGACGGTTCTTCCCACACGGTCAATTCACACATCAACCGGTTGCGGGCCAAGATCGAGCAGGACCCCACCGCGCCGCGATTCATTCTGACCGTCTGGGGCGTTGGCTACAAGTTCCGCGATGCGCAGGATGCCTGACCAGACGACCTAACCCTGCAGCCTGACGCCTCCCGCGCTGCGAATCTGACGTCACGGGATAGAAATATGACGACTCTGACATCGCGCTGTGATGTGCGAGAGTCCTAATGGAGTTCGGCGGGCACCGCGGGGCGTGTGCCTTGGAGGACTCATCATGAAACAGGACGTCACACGAGCAGGAAGACAGTGCTGGGCAGCGGCGGTGGCCACAGCGCTTCTGGTCAGCGCCATACCGCATGTTGCTCGAGCACAGGCCAATTCGCCAGGCGCAGTGTACGCGATGACCAACGACGCCACGGACAATCAGGTGGTGGTGCTCAACCGTGCCGCCGACGGCACGCTGACGCCGGCGGGCTCGTTTTCAACCGGGGGCACTGGCAGCGGCACCTTCGAGAATTCGGCCAACGGCCTCATCCTCGGAGAACAATCGCCGAACAACCTCAACGGCGGCTTTCATTACCTGTATGCGACCAACGCCGGCAGCGACAGCATCTCGGTGTTCGACGTGAACCCGGACGGCACGCTCGAGCTCGTCGAGGTTGAGCCCTCGGGCGGCGATCACCCGATCAGCGTCACGGTCCGAAAGCACATTCTCTATGTGATGAACGGCGGCGCGAGCAATTGCAGCGGGGGTGCGCCGACAATCAGCGGATTCAGGGTCGGCTCGAAGGGACAGCTGACGCCTATTCCCGGGTCCACCCGTCCGATCAGCGGCGGCACGAATTCGGGCTGCGCTCAGATCTCCTTCAATCCAGCCGGCGACGTGCTCGTCGTCACCCAGCGTCAGGCTGACAAGATCGATACCTACCTAGTTGATCAGGGCAGCGGGCTCACGACCGGCCCCATCGTCAACGAGACGACCGGGAGCGGTCCGTTCGGCTTTACCTTCACGCAGCGTGGATTCCTGCTGACAACCGAGAACTTCGGCGCGGCGCCGCTTCAGGGCGGCGCGGCCTCGTACGACGTGCCGGCGGACGGCGTGCTGATACCGCTCGGGCCGACGGAGCGGAACGGACGGTCGGACACGTGCTGGATCGTCAACACCGACAACGGCAAGTACGCCTACACCACGAACTTCCAGTCCGGAGACATCTCGAGTTTTCGCGTGAACCGCGATGGCACCCTGGCGTTGCTCAACCCGATCGCGGCGGTGATCGGCGTCGGCGCGAGCGACCAAACCTTGAGCGTCAACAGCCGCTATCTTTACGCCCGGAACGCGCTGCAGGGAACTATCAGCGTGTTTCGCGTCGAGAGCGACGGCAGCCTGAGCCGCCTGCAGGACGTGCTGGCGCTGCCACCTGGCGGAGCCGCGATCGGCATTGCTGCAAAGTGAATCGAGCCGACTGGCCCGGGACGCTTTCGTGACCACGATGGGACCGCAACGTGACACCCGCCGATTATCGTGGCTGTGCGTTGCGGACCTCGCCACGCGATTGCGACGGCTGAACCGTCCAACTGGAGCGCAGATCATGTCGTATCGGATCCTCCTCGTTCTCGGCGTCTGCGTCTTGTTTAGCCCGAACCGGGCCCATGCCCAGTGGTTCGTCAGTCCGTTTGCCGGCGTCGACTTTGGCGGTGGGGTGGCCGAAGCGCCGAAACTCGATTTCGGCGGCAGCGCCGGATGGATCAAGGGCGCAGTGGGATTCGAGGTGGACGCGAGTCACCGGCCGGACTTCTTCGGAGTGACCGACGTTCCGGACGTGCTGTTCGGTCGGAGCAGCGTTACGACCGTGATGTTCAACGCCCTCGTCATGGTGCCATTCGGGGGGAGCCGTTTCCATCCGTACGCCGTAGGCGGCGCAGGCTTGCTGCGTTCAAACATCGGCGATGTGGACGACTTCATCCAAGGGCGCAGCAACAATTTCGGATTCGACGTCGGCGGCGGCGTCATGGCTGACTGGCGTGATCGCATCGGCATTCGCGGCGATGTGCGCTACTTCAGGGATCTCCAGGATTTCGAAGGCGACCGTGAGTTTTTCGGAGCGAGAACGGAGAAGCTGGATTTCTGGCGGGCAGTTGGCGGAGTGGTGTTTCGTTTTTAAGCCGTCGCTTGGTCAGGAGAAGGCATGAGCAGCAAATCGTCTGGACGGAATTCTTCACGGTGGATCGCAGGGGTGGCGGTTCTCTGGTCGTTTGGCTTGGTCGGCTATGCCGTCGGGCAATCATCGGACGGCCCGCGTTTCTCCACCAACCCGAACACTCATCAGGTTGGGAATGCCACGGCGGGGCGCGATGTGTTCCGGTTCGAAACGTTCGGCAACGAACGATTCTGGACCGACGCGGTGCGGCTCCCGGCGGGCATGTTGGCGACGAACTTCACGCCGCTCATCGCGCTCCGTAACGGTCTGCACATCGACAGCGAGGCGATACCCGCGGCTCTGCGAGATGCGTTAGTGGCCGAACTGCGCACCGATCTCACCGCGGCTCGTGCGCCGCTTCTGAACAACGTGACGACGACGGTCGCGCTGCTCAACGCGAACGCGATCATCGGGCTGCCCGCGAAGGACAGCGACGGCAACGGCAGCATCAACGTCATGGCCGGCGACAAGGTCGGCGCCGCCTGCGCCCTTTGCCACACGATCACCGACGCCTCGGTCTTCACGATGCCGAGCGGCGGGTCGATCGGTCGTCGACTCGACGGCCGGGCACCCCACACCCTGAACTTCGGCAACCTGGTCGCGACCGGGACCAATTCGCTCGCGTACTACCCGGTGCTTCAGTTGGCGCTCACTGCCAACGGTGGCGCCACGCTTGGACGCGCACCGCGCGGACTGACGGAAAACTCGACCGAGGCCGACGCCGACGCCTATCTGAGTAATCCGCAGTTCTACCCGCCGGGCATGTTTGACGACACCCCGGATGGCAACGGCGATCCGATGCACAACGCACCGCTGTTCCGCACGGACCTCGGCGCGCCGTGGGGCAGCGAAGGGGCCCTCCAGTTTCTGGACAACTTCAGCAATCTCGTGTATTCGGCGCTGCTCGATCCGACGGTACTGACCACACCAGGCGGACGCGGCTTTCTGCGGCTGCTTGGCGGGCCTGCGGCCGGGGATGAGATCGTCAATGACTACGTGCAGATTCTGACGAGAACCGGCGTCACCGGCTATCCGTTCCTGCAAGCCGCGCCGCACCCGCAGCCTGGCACCGAGGCCGCTCCGCTTGGCGTGCGTGTCGACAACACCAAACTGCTGGACATGAACGCGTACTTGAACAGCCTACCGGCGCCGCCGGGCGTCGTCGAAGATGAGGGGGCGGTGGCGCGCGGGCGTGCTCGATTCCGCATCAACTGTACGTTCTGCCACAACCTCGATCAGAGCATCTTCGTGCCACCGGCGATTGTCCCCATGCGCGTCATTTTCCCTGGAGACGCGCCCATGGTGCTGCTGCCGCAGCGCACGGCGCCGCTTAACCCCATTATCGATACGCCCGGCAATATCTTCGACGACAAGATGGCGGTGGTGAATGCCAGCCTACGTGGGCTCGAGCGCGGCATCGCCTTGCCCCTTCTGCTGGACCTCGCGCGCAAGCCGGTGTTCTTACACGACAACTCCGTGCCGAGTCTCGAGATGCTGCTCAATCCGGGCCGTGGCGCCACGGCTCCGCATCCGTTCTATCTTTCTGATCAGGGACAACTGGACGACATGGTGGCGTTTCTTCGCAGCTTGAGCACCACCAATTCCGGGACGCCAAGATGACGCCGGCCCGACGATTCTAACAAGCATGGGTTGACGCCCGCGCATTCCGCTAGGAAAGAAGTTCAGCGATGAATTCGACCCGTTGGTTCAGAAGAATCCTGTGGCCTTCCTCTCTGACCGTCGCGGTGGTCGCGCTGTCCGGTGCGTTGATCGTGGCGCAAACGCGGACGCCGGGCGCCATCGTCGCGCCGCGCGCAAGCGGGAGCCCCGTCACTGGGCGCGATGTCTTCCGCTTTGAAACCTTCGGCAACGAAGGGTTTTGGACTGACGCGATGCGAATGCCGCAAGGTGTGCTCGACGCCAAGCTGACACCGCTACAGGCGCTCGAAGCCGGGTTGCTGGTGGACATTGACGCCGTGCCGGCGGCGATGCGACAGGCGATGGCTCGCGAGCTGAAGACCGATCGCTCGCCGGCCAACGCGCCGATGCTGCACGATGTGAAGACGACTGTAATGCTAATCGAGGCCAACGCCGTGGTGGGCATGGTCCCGAAGGATTCCAACGGCGACGGCCGCATCAGTCTTGCCGGCGGCGACAAGGTCGGCGTGGCCTGTTCGCTGTGTCACACCGAGACCGACAAGTCCGTCTTTGCCTCTCCAAACGCTGGCTCCATCGGACGCCGGATCGATGGCATCGCCTCCGTGAATCTCAACGTCGGCAGACTGCTCGCCACGGCCGCCAACTCGCGAGCGTATTACCCGAATCTGCAGCTCAACCTCGGCGGCAAGACGATCGGCCGTGCGCCCACCGGCCTGACGGAGAATTCCTCCGAAGCGGAGGTCGACGCGTATCTGTCGAACCCGGCGTTCTATCCAGTCGGGACGTTCGACGAGACGCAGGACGGGATCGGCAATCCGGTCATGAACACCCCGCTGTTCCGACAGGATCTCGCGGCGCCGTTCGGCAGCGCGGGCGAATTCGCGCATCTGATCGACATCAGCAATGGGTCGTACACGACGAATCTGGATCCGACGACGCTGGTGACTCCGGAGGGCCGTGCATTCTTGAAGGCTCGCGCGGGTGCACTCGGCGAGGAACTGGCCAACGACTATGCGAAGATCCTGGCCGACACCGGGGTGAAAGGCTCTCCCTTCGTCACGGCCACACTCACTGGGAAAGTCAATGTGCCGGACAGTCTGGTCGGGCGCAGGGTGGACGAGCAGAAGCTTCGCGCCATGAAGGGGTATCTCGAGAGGCTGGCCGGCCCGGCCGCTCCACGAGGCGACCGCGCCACGGCCACTCGCGGCCGAGCGGCGTTTCAGGGCGCGTGCACTACATGCCACAACCTCGATCCGAACGCCGCTGTGACGACGCGGCTGATTGATCTCGAGAAGTTGTGGCCGGACTACCGGCCGGAGATCATTGCGAAGAGAACGCCGCCATTGAGCGCCGTGCAGAACTCCCCGGGTGGTTACGATGACAAGATGGTCGTCATCGACGCGAGCGACCGCGACAAACGCGGGCATTCGGTGGCGCTGCTGCTCGACTTGGGTCGCAAGCGATTCTTCCTGCACGACGGGTCGGTGGCAGGCTTGGACAGTTTGCTCGACCCCGGACGCGGGGCGACGTCGCCGCACCCGTTCTATGTGGGGGATGACGCCAAGCGGAAGGACATGATTGCGTATTTGCTGGGCCGGTAGGCCACACCATGAGCCAGCCGAACCTTAGCGCCCTGTTCTCTATTGCACATCGCCGAGGCGCCGCGAAATTTCAAAATGGGAACTGCAATGCCCTACTCCGACTCTCGGTGCGAGGGTGACGAAGAACTGAAATCAATTAACCGGGGGGTGGATCGATGAACCGAATTCTTACAGCAATGGCCATGACGATGTGTATCTGTGGAGTCGCGGCCGCGCAGTCAGGGACGACGGCGAAGGGGCAGATGGACAAAGGCATGGCGAAAGACGGAGCCATGACCGTGACCGGATGCGTCGCCGCCGGTAAGGACTCCGGCCACTACATGCTGACCAATGCGATGATGGCCGGCATGATGGAGAAGGACAAGATGGGCGCGAGCGACCACATGATGTCCTACGAGCTCATGGGTGGCGACGTCAAGGCGCACATGGGTCACAAGGTTGAGATCATGGGCAAGATGTCGAAGGCCGACATGGACATGATGGGCAAGATGCAAAAAGGCACGCCTGAGAAAGACAAGATGGCCGGCATGCCTGCCAAAGACATGAAGGCGATGAAGCTGAACGTCACGTCGGTCAAGATGCTGTCGCCGACCTGCCCGTAGGCACTACTAGGAGTGAGCGGGCCGTTGGCCCGCTCACTCAATACCTCGTGTGATCGGACGAGCTCGTGCCCGTCAGGATCGCTTCAGCCATCGAGCGCACGCGCGGCACGATTCGTAACGCATCCCACCGTGGATCCACGGGCAATCGCGCCAAACCCGGCACCTTGGATTTGAATCCGGTCTCCATGCTGGCGACGGCGCGGTCCAATTGCCCGGACCCCGCCAGCGCCAACGACAGACTGTCGACCGGCACATAACGTCCACTACTGGTGCTTTGGATTTCAGTCAACAACCGGCGCGCGCCGCTGCGGTCTCCCGCGAGTCCTCGGGCCCACGCGAGATCGGCGAGCGCAACGGGCGATTCTGCGCTGAGCCGCACGACGCGCTCGAATTCCGAAATCGCTTCGGCGTAGCTGCCCTGCGCGGCTCGCACCAGCCCCAGGTTTTTTCGCGCCTGCATGAAATCGGGATCCACTTCAATCACCCTGCGGAGCGCTGTGGCGGCTTCGTCGAAACGCCGTGCCGCATAGAGCACATAGCCGACGCTGGTCGCGGCACTCAGGGACAGGGGGTCAAGCTCCGCTGCCTTGCGCGCTTCTTTCTCCGCTTCGTCATGCCGGCTGGTCGCGCTGAGCAGATAGGCGTACCACTGATGGGCGGTGGAGTAGTCCGCGCGGATCTCGATGGCGCGCTGAAAATGCGATTCCGCAGTCCGCCAATCCCAGTCGGCGAGCATGGTCGTGCGTCCCAATGAGGTGTGCGCCTCGGCCGAGCCGGGGTCGAGGGCGAGCGCGCGATTGGCGTACTCGCGTGAGCGTCCCATCGCGATTCGCGGATCCTCGGCACCATAGCTCGAGAGCAAGCTCCACGCGTCGGCCAGCCCGACGTAGGCGGCGGCGTAGTCCGCATCGAGCGCGATGGCGGTCTCGAACAGTGCGATAGCGTTGCGCAGGCCGCCCTCGCTGCGCCGTGACAAGGCGAAGCGCCCACGCGTGTAAGCCTCTCGTGTCCGCGCTTCTGCCGGGGACACGTTGACCGGGCTGGTGGTGGGCGACACCGGCTCGGGATTCCTGCGCCATGTCATCGACAGCAGTGCCAGCAACACGGCGAATGTCGCCACCAATGGAACTACTAACCGCCGCTGCGAGATCCGCGTCGGTACCGGCGATCGTGCAGGCGCTGATGGGGCGGCAACATCTTCCGTTGGCTGCGACGGCACAGGTTCCTCAGGAACCGCTGGCCATTGGACGAGGGTGACTTCGGCCACAAACCGGTAACCGCGCTTGGGGAGCGTTTCGATGAAGCGGGGACTTGCTGCCGAGTCGCCTAACGCGTCACGCAATTTGGTGACGCTCTTGTTCAGGGCCTGATCGAAATCCACCACCACATCCGCCGACCACAGTCGGTGTCGCAGTTGGTCCCGTGTGACGAGCGTATTCGGCTGTTCGACCAACGCCTTGAGAAGCTCAAACGGCTGCTGCTGCAGCCGGATCAGCCGTCCCTGCTTGCGAAGCTCTCCGTTCTGGAGATCTGCTTCAAAAGGTCCAAATCTGGCAACGCCTGACATCCCACCTCCCCACGGCCTTGAGTTCGCCCGCCTGACCCAAGAACCCCACACCACACAGAAATATTCCATCAGGGAGTGTATCCGGGCATCTCCCACGTTTTGAACACTTTACGAGGGAAGAAGAAAACCCGGCTTCATTTATCGATCCTCCGATGGGTTTAGGTGCGCAATATGCAGAGGCTGGAATACGTAGTCAGTTTCCCTTCAGATAGTGAGGATCAGCAGTATGCGAACAAAGATCGTCGGCCTCCTGGCCATTTTTATCGTCGCGCTGGCGATGATGCCGGGACAGGCCTCCAGCCACCGTGAAGCGCCACTTATCTCCATGGATCCAACCGCGGACAACACCGATGTTTACGCGTTTGTCTCTCCGGATCAGCCCGACACGGTGACGCTTATCTCCAACTTCATTCCGTTCCAGGACCCGAACGGTGGACCGAAATTCTATAATTTTGATCCGAACGTGGTCTACGCGATCCACGTGGACAACAACGGCGACGCGGTCGAGGACATCACGTTCGAGTGGCGCTTCACCACGGAGATCCGCAACCCGGCGACGTTCCTCTACAACACGGGTCAGGTCACGACTCTCGACGATCCCGATCTGAACGTCCGCCAGTTCTATAGCTTGAGGCGCATCAATGGCGCACGCCGCACCGGCACGGTCACGGAACTGTCGGGCCGCCTGCCCGTCCCGCCGCCCAACATCGGCCCCCGCTCGACGCCCAACTACGGCGCGCTTGGCGGCGCCACCCAGCAGCTCGCAGGCAACATGCGAGTCTTCGCCGGCCAGCGCGACGAGGGCTTCTATCTGGATCTCGCCATTTTCGACCTGCTTGGCATCAACTCAGGCGTGGTCGAATCAAGCACGTCCGGTTTTAACGTCAGCTCCCTCGCGATTCAGGTGCCGAAGTCGACCTTGGCGCGCAGCAACGCCACGCCGACTAGCGCGACCGATCCGAACGCGATCATCGGCGTGTGGTCCACCGCGAGCCGATTTGCGACGCGCACCTTGTCGGCCGGCGCAGAAAACCACAGCGGCACGCTCGTCCAGGTGTCGCGCCTCGGCAACCCGCTGGTCAACGAAGTCGTGATCGACCGCGCCCGTCAGGATGCATTCAACGCCCTCGAACCGACCGGCGACGCGGTCGCCCTCGACCGCGTGACCGATCCCGAAGTGCCGAAGCTGCTCAAGGCGATCTTCAATATTGATTCGCCGCCCGCGCCCCGGAATGACCTGGTCGCTATCTTTCTGACGGGCATTCCCGGCGCCAACATGCCGCCCAATGTGCGCGCATCCGAAATGATGCGCCTCAACATGGCAGTGCCACCGACGGCCTCGCCAAACCGGCTCGGTGTTCTCGGCGGAGACCTGGGGGGCTACCCCAACGGCCGCCGCGTCTCGGATGACGTGCTGGACATCACCCTGCTGGCCGCCGCCGGCGCCACGCCGCTCACGCCGGCATTTAACCGGTCGCCGAACAACACGCTCGGTGACAGCGTCAACGGCAACGACCTGCCGTACCTGCCGTTCTTCCCGTATCTCGCGATTCCGCACGCGGGCAACAGGTAGACTCGCTCGGATGACAAACCGGGTCCTGTTTCCGGTTGCGCTCGCAGTGGCCGCCACGCTCGTCGTGGTGGCCACGCTTCGTGACGCGCGACAAACCGAAGCCGCGGCATCGGCGGAGGCGGCGAGCAGCAAAGTTAAGGCCGCGCTGCCGGCATCCATGCCCGGCACATCCCGCGCCGAACTCTCGGCGACGGTCAGCACGATGACCGAGCGCCTCGTCGCGGACACCGGCAACACGACCGCCGTGGTGACGCTGTCCAACGCGTTGATCCGATTGCAGCGCATCAACAACGATGGCCGCGCGGTGATCCTCGCGGAAGAGCATCTGCGCGCATTTCTCTCGAACAAACACGACAACTACGATGCGCGGCGCATGCTCGCCGCAGTTTTGCTCTCGCAACATCGTTTCGGCGATGCCATCGCTGAAGCCAACAAGGCGATGGCGATCGATCCGCGCGATTCGTGGAACTACGGCGTCGCCGGCGATGGCTACATGGAGCTCGGCGATTACACGCGCGCCTTCGCCGCGTTCGACCGCATGGGGCAGTTGCGGCCCGGTCCCCCGGCCTATGCGCGGACCTCGTACGCGTTGGAGATCAAGGGCGATCTCGACGGCGCACTCGAATACATGCGCCGCGCCGCCGAGGGCACCACGCCGAACGACTCCGAATCGCAGGCGTGGCACTTTGCGCAGCTGGGAGAGTTGTTCGCGCAACTCGGCCGATACCCTGAGGCGCGCCGCGAATTCGAGCGCGCCGACGCGACATTTCCCGGCCATCCCCTGGCGATCACTGGCCGGGCGCGAATGAAAATGATCGACGGCGATCTGGAAGGGGCGCGCCTGCTGCTGCAAACGCAGCTGGCCAAGACCGCGACACCGGATCTTGCGATGGCAGTGGGTGAATTATCCGAAGCGCTCGGCGACCCGGTCCGCGCCGAGCAGTATTACCAGATGGCGGAACAGATTGAGCGCGGCGCCTGGGGCAACGGGCTGCGGCAGCCGCAGGTGATGGCGAGACTGTTGTCCGAACGGCCTGGCCGCGCGGGTGAAGCGGTCGGCCTCGCGGAAGAGGCGGCGCGCGGCCGCGCCGACATCATGACTATGGACACCCTGGCGTGGGCGTATTTCAAGAATAGCCGGCTACCAGAGGCGCAGAAGGCAGCGACGCAGGCATTGCGCACCGGCACGCGCAACGCCCGCATCCTGTGTCATGCGGAAGTGATTGCCGCTGCGGCCGAGCGGCCCGCTACCCCTACTTCGTCGCGTGGACCCGGCGCCACTCGTCGCTGCCTTGAATGGCATCCGTAATGAGCTTGCGCGCTTCTTCGTCGCTCTTCCCCTCGACGCGCGCGTTCAGGTAAACGTCGAAAATCCACGCGCCGAGCGCCTCGAAGTCCGGTTGTTTCTGGTCGGGCCGCCACAGCCCATCGGCACGGCGCAGCCCTTCGTCCGATTTGTAGTAGTCGTGCAGCCACTGCGCGGCCTGCAGGACGTTGCCGCGCTGGTTCTTGAGCTTCTCGGCGGCGAGCTTGCCGACCTGCGCCTCGAACTGGCGCTGCTGGAATTCCATGGACGACTGCAGCTGCGCGATGCGCCGGTTCTGCCAGTAAACCTGGCCGATCAGGACGACAACGACAACCAGCAGGAGGGTGGTCAGGATGCGGGAACGGTCAATAGCCATTGCCACCCATCGTCCTTCAGGTGGCGCATCGGATTCAACCCGAGAGTGTTAATCTGATCGCGTGAAGGGCCTGCGCTTCGTCATCGGCTTCCTGCTGATCGCCACCGTGATTTCCGTCGGCGCCATGCTCCTCCTCTACATCATCGTGGCCCAGGAGCCTGCCGTGCCGGCACGGGCCACGCTGGTGTTGAAGCCGTCCGGCGAGCTGCTCGAAGTCCAGCCCGGGTTCGTGCTCGGCGGCGGCAATCAGCTCACCGTCCGGGGCTACGTGGAGCTGATTCGCAAGGCCAAGGGCGATTCGCGCATCACCGGCATCCTGTTGAAGCCGGGCGCCATCAACTCCCCCTTCTGGGCAAAGCTCCAGGAGTTGCGCGGCGCGCTCGAGGATTTCAAGAGCAGCGGCAAGGACGTGCACGCGTGGCTCGAGTACGGCGGCGATCGCGAGTACTACCTCGCGTCGGTCGCGGATCGCGTCTACCTGCTGCCGTCGGCGTCGCTCGACTTGACCGGCGTCGCCAGCTACGAAGTGTTCCTGCGCGGCACGTTCGACTGGATCGGCACCTATCCGGACTTTCTCCACGTCGGCGACTACAAGACCGCGGTTAATACCTATCTCGAGAAGACGTTTACGCCGGCGCATCGCGAAATGAGCGAGTCGCTCAATCGCAGCCAGTACGAGCAGCTCGTTCGCGCCATCGCCAACGCCCGCGAGAAGAAGGAAAACGAGGTGCGGGCGCTGATCGACCAGGGGCCGTTCCAGCCGGCCGACGCGTTGCGCTTAGGCTTGATCGACGAAGTTGCCTACGAGGACGAGCTCGACGACCTGGTGCCGGAGCTGCGCGCCGCCGGCTACATCGATGCTGCAGACTACGCCGCGGTGTCGTGGGAGAAGACCGGGGTGCGGCGGCAGTCGCGGATTGCGGTCATCAACGCGTCCGGCGTAATCAATTCAGGCAGCAGCAGTTACGATCCCGTCAACGGCGCGGTGATCGGCGCCGATTCGCTGGTCGAATACATCCGCGATGCGCGCGCCGACCGGTCGATCAAGGCGATCGTGCTCCGCGTCGACAGCCCGGGCGGGTCGTCGACCGCTTCGGACGTGATCTGGCGCGAGCTGTCGATCTCTCGCGACAACGACCGGCCGGTCGTGGTGTCGATGTCTGACCTCGCCGCGTCGGGCGGCTATTACATTGCGCTCGGTGGCGATGCGATCGTCGCGCAGCCGGGAACGCTGACCGGATCGATCGGCGTCTATACCGGCAAGTTCGTCGTGACCGGGACACTCGAGAAGCTCGGCGCGAACATCGAAGCGACCAGCAGCGGCAAGCATGCCGAGATCTATTCCCCGGATCGCAAGTTCACGCCAGACGAGCGCAAGAAGATCGAAGAGTCGATGCAGAACGTCTACGACCAGTTCATCGAGCGCACCGCGGCGGCGCGGCACATGACGCCGGAGAAGGTCGATGAAGTCGCGCAGGGCAGGGTCTGGACCGGGGAGCAGGCCAAGCAGCTTGGGCTGGTCGACGAGCTCGGCGGGCTCTACACGGCGATCGACATGGCGAAACAGCGGGCCCGCATTCCGGCCGACGAGGAGGTGGACCTGGTCGTATATCCGCCGCACCGCAGTCTGTATGAGGTGCTCGCGGAGCAACTATCGTCGCCGGTTGATCGAATGCGCGCCGCGTACACCTCAGACGCGCTGATGCAGCTGCTCGGCCCGCGGGAGCGCAAAGCCGTCGCGGCGATGCTCGCGCCGACGCGCCTGTTCCGGTCAGGGCAGGTGCTGGCGCATATGCCGTACGTCTTTGTCAGGTAGGGATCAGGGATCGGGGACCAGGGATCGGGGACCAGGCCGTTAGCCGACCCGTTCGCTGATCGCTGATCCCTGATCCCTGATCCCTGATCAGATCCCCGTAACGCGCGCGAGGACCTCGTCGCGCGTCGTGATCTTGAGGCTGGTCTTCGCCTTCTGCATGTAGGCGGCAAAGAACTTGTCGCGGCGCGTGTTCACGAGCTCCTCGCGCACCACATCCTTGCCGCTCTCGATCTCCGCATCGGTCACCGCGACCTTCTCGGCGACGCGCACGATGGCGGTGCCCGTGGGCGATGAGATCGCGTCGCTGACGCCGCCCTGCGGCAGGGCAAATGCGGCGGCGTCGACGGCTTCGCTGATGCCGAGGTCGGGAATCGCCGAGCCGCGCGCGATCAGCTCGGTGCTCTTCACTTCGAGCCCGGCCTTCTTTGCTGCCGCCGCAAAGTCCTTCGACGTCTTCAGGTCGGCGGCAATCGCGGACGCGCGCTGCTTTGCCATCTCGATCGCCTTTTCCTGTTTCACATCGTCGGCCACCTTGATTTGCACTTCGTCGAGCTGCGGGATGTAGGGATCCTGGCGGCCGGTCACCGTGCCAAACACCCAGCCCGTGGCGACGCGCATCGCCGGCGTGACTTCGCCCTCTTTCATGCCGAACAGGCGGCCGGCGAACTCCGGCTGCGTGCCGATGCCGGGAATGGTGTCGGCGCTGAGAATCAGTCCGCTTTCGCTGACCTGCAGGCCTTTTTCCTTGGCGATGCGATCGAGGTCCGCCGGCGTCTTCATCGTCGCTTCGAGCGCCTTGGCCTGCTTCTCCGCTTCGGCCTGCGCTTTCTGCCACTTCAACTGATCCTGAATCTCGGAGCGTACTTCCGCGAGCGGACGCGTCTTCTCAGGCTGGTTATCCACCATCTTGATGATGTGGAAGCCGAAAGCGGTCTTGACCGGCGCGTTACTGATTTCGCCGGCCTGCATCGCGAACGCCGCCTGTTCGAACTCGGCGACCATGCGGCCGCGTCCGAAGTAATCCAGGTCGCCGCCATTGGCGTTATTCGAGTCGTCTTCCGAATATTTCTTCGCGAGCGAGCCGAAATCGGCGCCAGGCGCCTTGGCCATCTTCAGCACTTCTTCGGCCTGGGCCTGCACGGCCTTCTCGTCCTTGCCTTCCAGCTTGAACAGGATGTGGCTCGCGCGGAGTTGCGCCGGTGTCTGGTACTGCGCCAGGTTCGACTGGTAGAACGCGTTGATGTCGGCCTCGGGCACCACAATTGCCTGGCGGACCTGATCGACGTTGAGTAGCGCGTACTTGATCTTGCGCTTCTCGCCGATGCGATACCGGTCTCTAGACTTTTCAAACGCCGCAGCCACTTCAGCATCCGTGACGTTGACCTGCGTCTTGAATGCGTCCGGCGTAATCAACACGACGTCAAGCTTGACCTTTTCGTTGCGCTTGCGCAATTCCGCGGCGACCTCGGCGTCGCTCACCGACATCCAGCCGGTCAAGGCATTTCGAAGCTTTTCGATCAGCAGCGCCCGGCGCAGGCTCTTCTCGAACTCCGCGGTCGTCATCGGCGGATTCTGGAACTGCAGGATCTGGCGATAGCGCTGCTCGCCGACGAACCGGCCGTTTTCCTGGAAGCCGGGCAGCGCGAGGATGCGCTCGCGAATCTCGCCGTCGGAGACGGTGAGACCCTGCTTGCGCGATTCGGCGGCCATCGCTTCTTCGTCAACCAGCTGGGTGAGAATCTGGCGGTCGATGCCGAGTTGCTTGATCAATTGGTCGTTGAGCTGCCCACCATAGGCGTTACGGTAGGCGGCGACCTGCGCGTTGTAGCGGCGCGTGAACGCGCCGACCGTAATCGGCTCGCCTTCAACCTCCGCAATGACCTCGCTCGGCGCGGCGCCGGTCGTCGTGGTCAGGAAGTCGGGAATGTAGAAGACCACGAAGGTCAGGACGACGAGCGCGAGGCTCCATTTGAGCCAGCCCTTGTGTCGCCGCATGCGGTCGAGCATTGTCATCGGTAAAGATTCCTCTGGGAAACATGAATGGTAACGTACGTTCCCGCACGGTTCTACGGTCGTTCGACGACCGTTCGACGGAGGCTCTACGGCGGAAGTGCGTTTTCGTCCGACAGGACGACCGTCGAACCGTCGCAGAACCTGCGTAGAACCCCTGTGCTCGTGTTATATTCAGTCAGTTGAATGACTTACGGCGGTTCTCGCCGTCCGGATCTGGCTGCCCGCCTGCGACGCGGTCAGCGCACGCTCAAGAGCCGTCTCGAACGGCCTGAGCATGTGCTGGCGTTACTTCGCGCCGCGCACGACTCGCTCGATCCGGAAAGCATCGGCAAACTGGTGGTGAACCGCGCTGAGGAGTGGTTCAAGGCGCCCGCCTGTGGGGTGTTTGCCGCCGATCTCGACGGACAGGTGATCGGACTCGCGTCGAAAGGCGTGGGCGAGACCCTGGCACCGGCCGCGACCGGCGTGGCGCGGTGGGTGATCGGGCAGGGACGCGAGTTTGCGTCCGCCGATCTTCGGAAAGATTCGCGAGTTATGGGCGCCGTGGGCGCCGTGCTTGCGTGGCCCCTGCGGTGTCGTGCGCAGACCATCGCGGCGCTGGTGGTGATGGAACGGCAAGCGGCGAAGGAAGTGCCGCAACTCGCGGCCGCCGTCGGTGGCGCGCTCGGCATCATGCTCCAGGGGCCGGCGCAGGCCCTCGATAACGCGCTGCGGTTGAGACGCTCGGAAGCCTTGTCGGTCACCGACGATCTGACGCAGCTCTACAACTCTCGTTACCTGAACCAGGTGCTGCGCCGGGAAGCCAAGCGTGCATCGCGTTCGGGCCGTCCGCTATCGCTGCTCTTCCTGGACCTCGATGGTTTCAAAGGGATCAACGATACACACGGGCACCTGGCCGGGAGCCAGGCGCTCGTGGAAGCGGCAGTGGTGATTCGCCGCTGCGCGCGAGAAACCGACGTCGTGGCGCGCTTTGGCGGCGACGAGTTTGCGCTCATCCTGCCTGACACCGGCTCCGAGGGTGCCGCGGCAGTTGGCGACCGTGTGCGTGAGCGGCTGGCGGCGCATGCGTTCCTCGAACGGAACGGCCTGAACCTCAGGCTTACGGCGTCGGTCGGGGTCGCGACGCTACCGGATGTCGCGGCCTCCGCTGAAGAATTGGTGCGTGCGGCCGATATGGCCATGTACCGGGTGAAGGATTCGGGTAAGAACGGCGTTCGCGTCGCCCAGGCCGAATAAGCCGGGCACGGTTCAGCACAGCGTTATTTCATACACGTAGACAAAAATGGGTCTTGGTTCGCTACTCTCTTTTCTCTCCACTGATTTAGCCATCGATCTCGGCACAGCCAATACGTGTGTGTACGCGAAGGGTCGCGGCATCGTCGTCAACGAGCCGTCGATGGTGGCCGTCAACAAGGTCACCGGACGGGTCGAGGCCGTCGGCACCGGCGCCAAGGAAATGCTCGGCCGGACGCCGGGCAACATCGTCGCCATCAAGCCGATGAAGGACGGGGTCATCGCTGACTTCGACGTCACCGAGAAGATGCTGACCTACTTCATCAAGAAGGCGCATAACGGCAACGTCTGGGTCCGGCCGCGCATCATCATCGGCGTGCCGTCGGAAATCACCCAGGTCGAGAAGCGCGCGGTGAAGGACTCGGCGTATCGCGCCAAGGCCAGTGAAGTGCACCTGATCGAAGAGGCGATGGCGGCCGCGATCGGCGCCGGGCTGCCGATCACGGAGCCGGCCGGCAGCATGATCGTCGACATCGGCGGCGGCACCACCGACATCGCGGGGATCTCGCTCGCGGGCATCGTCTACAGCAAGGCGGTTCGCGTCGCCGGCAACGAGATGGATGAGGCGATCATCCAGTACATCAAGAAGACCTATAACCTGCTGATCGGCGAACGCACCGCTGAACAGATCAAGATGGAGCTGGGCTCTGCGTATCCGCTCGACGAGCGCATCACGATGGAGATCAAAGGCCGGCATTTGATCGAGGGCGTGCCCAAGACCATCACTATCACCGACGAAGAAATCCGCGAGTCGCTCGCGGAAACGGTCAACGTGATCGTCGACGCGGTGCGCGTCGCGCTCGAGCGCACGCCGCCCGAGCTGTCCGCAGACATCGTCGATCGCGGCATCGTGATCACCGGCGGCGGCTCGCTGCTGCGCAATCTCGACAAGCGCCTGCGGGAAGAGACCGGCCTGCCGGTGTCGAGCGCGGAAGATCCGCTGTCGTCGGTGGTGCTCGGCGCGGGTAAGATGCTCGGCGAGTTCGATCTGCTGCGTAAGATCGCGATTGATTAATGCCGCCGGCCCGCCTTCGCTCGCGAACCATCTGGCGAGCTTCGGCCAGGCGGCGCCGAAGCGGCCATCGTTCGTGTAAGCGGGGACCGACAGCTGATAGCTGATATGGCAGATATCAGACAACGGCCAGGCGTCCTGCTCGGCGCCGCCCTGCTGCTTCACGTCGTCCTGATTTCGGCGCAGGTCAACACCGCGTCGGGCCTTCCCATTCTCCAGGTCGCGACCTTCGGCAGTTTTTCCGAGCTGCAGCGCGCGACGACCGCGAGCATCGGCGGGGTGCGCGGGATGTGGTCCGGCTACATTGCGCTGCAACAGGTCGAAGAAGAGAACGCCCGGCTCAAGCACGAACTACAGGCGATGCAAGTGAGCTTGCAACAGGAGCGCGCCGAGGCGCAGCGCACCGACAACCTGCGGCAGCTGCTCGAGCTGCGCGAGCGCGCCCAGCTCGATACGGCCGCCGCCGAGGTGATCGCCGGCGCGGCGAGTCCGGATTTCCGCACCGTCACGATCGACAAAGGCTCGTCTGAAGGTCTCGCCACCGACATGGCGGTGATCTCGCCGGCCGGCGTCGTTGGCCGCGTGATCCTGCCGAGCCGCCGCGCGTCGAAGGTGCAGCTGCTGATCGATCGCAACGCGGCGGCGGGCGCGTTGATTGAGCGCACCCGCGTGCAGGGCGTGGTGATGGGCATCGGCGACGGCATGTTGCGGATGCAATATGTGCCGGGGACGTCGGACGTGAAGACCGGCGACCTGGTTGTGACCTCGGGCATCGACGGCATCTATCCAAAGGGGTTCGTGATCGGCACGATCGATCACGCGGATCGCGGCGCGGGCGCGTATCACGAGATCATCGTGCGTCCCGCCGTGGATTTCTCGCGCCTCGAGGAAGTGCTGATCGTCCGGACGCCGTCGGCGTCGCGCGCGGTCATCGAGGAACCAAAATGAGGAGCGCCGTTGCGATGGCGGCGATCCTGATCGCGCTCGGCGTGCAGACGACGTTGTCTTCGCAGGGGTTCGCCAACGGCACGTCGATCGACCTGGTGCTGATCGTGGTGGTCTATGTCGCGATCAAGTCAGGGCCGTCGAGGGGCGTGCTGGCGGGGACGGTGGCCGGCCTGATTCAGGATTCGCTGACGAGCGGCATCCTGGGCATCGGCGGTCTGGCCAAGACGCTGGTGGGGTTCCTGTGCGGCGTCCTCGGATCGCAGTTCATCGTGACCGCGCCACTGCCGAGGTTTCTGCTGCTGCTGATGGCCACGGCCCTGCACGCGGCAATTTTCATGGGGCTCTACACGCTGCTGAACCTGCGCCAGTTCCCGGCGCCCTACTCGTCGATTGTGGCGCAGGCGTTTGGCAATGCGTTCGTCGGCGTAATCGCCTTCCAGATGATCGAGTGGTTCCCGGGCTTCGTCGACAGGCGTCGCACGGGACGCTTTTTGAAGAGATAATCAGGTTATGGCAATTGCCGAAGATCGGCGCCAACTCGCGACCCGCCTCACGCTGCTGCGGGTGTCGATTGGCGTGGCCTTTGGCCTGCTCGCCGGCGGTTTCTGGTTCTTCCAGGTGGTGCAGCACGCCCAGTTCAAGGAAATGGCGGAGAACAACCACCAGCGCACGCTGACCCTGCGCGCGCCGCGCGGCATCATTTACGACCGCACCGGCAAGCTGCTGGTCGAAAACCGCAACTCCTTCAACATCTCGATCGTCCGCGAGCACACCAGGGATCTCGATCGCACGGTCCGCGTACTGTCAGCGGTGACCGGCATCGAGGAGAAGGTCGTCCGCGACGTCGTCGATCGTCATCGCCGTGAACCGAGCTATCGCCCGATCGTGGTCGTCCAGGACGCCACTCTTGCGCAAGTCGCCGCGGTCACCGCGCGGCGCCTCGATTTCGAGCTGCCCGACGTGATCGTGCAGGAAGTGCCGACCCGCCAGTATCCGGATCAGGACATGGCCGCGCACTTGATCGGTTACGTCGGGGAGGCCAGCGAAGATCAGATGCAGGCCGAGGACGTCACCACCGGCTCGATTGTCGGCCAGTTCGGTGTCGAGCGGGTCTACAACAAATATCTGATGGGTGAAGACGGCGCCAGGCGCGTCGTCGTCAACAGCGTGGGCCGCGAAATCCGCACGCTCGAAGAGATCCAGCCGGTGCAGGGCCGGCGCGTGCAACTGACGATCAATTACGCGATGCAGAAGGCGGCGGAGGATGCGTTCCGCTCGCTGGGATATTTCGGATCGGCGATCGTCCTCGAGCCGAAGACCGGCGAAGTGCTGACGCTCACCAGCATGCCGGCGTTCGACCCCAACGACTTTGCGACCGGTATCGATCGCGCGACGTGGGCCGCGCTCAACACCGACAAGCTGCGACCGCTGCAGAATCGCGCGATCCAGGGCCGTTATCAGCCGGGCTCGACGTTCAAGGTCGTCGTCGCGACCGCCGCGCTGGAGGAGGGCGTGATCACGCCCGAGCGCACCATCTATTGCCCTGGCGGCGGCACTTTCTACGGCCGGTTCTTCAAGTGCCATCTCGCCGGCGGTCATGGCAACGTCAATGTGCGCAACGCGATCGAGAAGTCCTGCAACACCTTCTTTTACACCGTCGGCAACATGCTTGGCGTCGACAAGATGTACAAGTGGTCCGAGAAACTCGGTCTCGCGCTGAAGAGCGGCATCGACCTGCCCAACGAGCAGGAGAGCATCGTGCCCTCCACCGAATGGAAGTTGAAACGCACCGGCGAGCGTTGGTATCCCGGTGAAACGATTTCGGTCGCGATCGGCCAGGGGCAGTTGGCGGTGACGCCGATTTCCATGGCGGTGATGATGGCGACCGTCGCCAACGGCGGCACGCGCGTCGTGCCGCGGCTGGTGAAGGCCTACGACGAGGGCAGCGGCTGGGTACCCGTGCCGCCGCCACCGTCGCCGTTTACGCCGTTCCTGATGAAGCCGGAAACCGTTTCAGCCGTGCGCGACGGTCTCTGGCTGGCGGTCAATGGCGCCGGCACCGCCGGCCGTGGCCGCATCGCCGGCCGCGACGTATCCGGCAAGACCGGCACCGCGCAGGTGATCTCGCTTCAAGGGCGGGAGCGCGCCCGTGGCAAGACCGATCAGGACTTGCGTGATCACGGCTGGTTCGTGTTCATGGCGCCGAAGGACAACCCCGAACTCGCCGGGGTGGTGTTCTCCGAGCACGGCGAACATGGTTATTTCAGCGCCACCGTCGCCAAGCACGTGATTGAAACCTACTTCGCTCAGCGCGATGGCCGGCCGATGCCGGCGTTGCCGCTCCCGCCCGCGCCGGTGACTCCACCGGTTCGCGCCGTCGCGACCGTGGCCGGAGGGACGCACTAATGTTCGAGCGGCGGCTGTATTACCACATCGACTGGCTGCTGATTGGCGCGCTGCTCGCCATTTGCGTCGTCGGCCTGGCGATGATTTACAGCACCTCCGGTGGCGCGACGCGGCTCTACTGGACGCAGGTCTACGCGCTCGGTCTCGGCCTCGGCGCGATGGCCGTCGCCGTCACCATTGACTACCGGGCGCTGGCCGACAAATCCCACTGGATCTACCTGGCAATGATGGTGCTGCTGGTCGGGGTGTTATTCTTCGGTTCCGTCCGCGGCGGCTCGCGGCGCTGGATCGACCTCGGCCCGATCAACCTGCAGCCCTCGGAATTCGCCAAGGCCGCCCTCGCGCTGATGCTCGCTAAGATGCTCGGCGAAGAGCGGCGCCCCGCGCTCACCAACAACGACCTGTTCATTGCCGCCGCCCTGACGTCGGTGCCGTTCCTCATCATCGCGCGCCAGCCCGATCTCGGGACCGCCGTCACCCTGCTGCCGATCCTGCTGGTGGTGGCGTACGTCGCCGGCATGCCGATGAAATACATCTACGCAATGCTGGTCGTCGCCGTGCTGTCGGCGCCGGTCGCCTACAAGTTCGGGCTGCAGGATTACCAGCGCGAACGAATCTCCACCTTCCTCGATCCGGCGCAGGACCCCAGGGGCGCCGGCTACCAGCAGATCCAGGCCCGCATTACCGTCGGCTCCGGCGGCGTGTGGGGTAAAGGCTTCATGCAGGGAACGCAGGGCCAGTTGCGCTTCCTTCCCGTCGCGCACAACGACTTTATCTTCTCGGTCCTCGCCGAGGAGCAGGGGTTGCTCGGGGTGCTCGGCGTGCTCGGTTTGTACATGTTCGTGATTTTCCGTGGGCTCGATGCGGCCCGTCTGGCCAAGGACCGTCTCGGCGCATATCTCGTCCTGGGCGTGCTCTCCGCGTTCACGTTCCAGGTCATCTACAACATCACCATGTCGGCGGGTCTGGCGCCGGTCAAGGGACTCACGCTGCCGCTGATGAGTTACGGCGGCTCCTCCCTGATCGCGACGCTGGCCAGTTTCGGGCTGATTCTCAACGTGAGAATGCGGCGCTTTACGAACTAGCCATGCAGCCACGGCCCGCCCGGAGCTCTCACCATGAACAAGGAGATGATCATCTCCTCGAACGGCCACGAAACCCGCGTCGCCATTCTCGAAGACGACCAGCTGGCCGAATTATTCGTCGAGCGCGAACAGCACCGCGGCGTCGTCGGTAACGTTTACAAAGGCCGGGTCTCGAAAGTCCTCCCCGGCATGCAGTCGTCGTTCGTCGATATCGGCCTCGAGCGCGACGGCTTCCTCTACGTGTCGGACGTCATCGCCAACCTCGATGAGTACGACAAGGATGATGACGAAGACGACGGTGCCAAGGGTGCCAGAGGTGCCAATGGTGCCGAGAGTGCTAGTGCCAATGGTGCGGTAATCGCCGTGGCCGATGGCACGTCCGCCCCGCCTGAACGGCGCCGGGGCCGCGAGGGCCGCGGACGCGGCGGCGATCGCGAAGACAAGGAACGCGCGCCCGAGCCGAAGATCGAAGAACTGCTGAAAGAAGGGCAGGACGTGATCGTGCAGGTGGCCAAGGAGCCGCTCGGCACCAAGGGCGCGCGCCTCACCTGCCATGTGACGCTGCCGGGTCGCTTCCTGGTGTTCATGCCAACCGTCGACCACATCGGCATTTCCCGCAAGATCGATAGCCGCGACGAGCGCTCGCGGCTGCGTGGCATCGTCAAGGAATTCCGCGAGCAGCACACCTTCAGCGGCGGCGTGATCATCCGCACCGCGGCCTCCGGCCGATCCAAGGAAGACATCCTCGCCGACCTGAATTACTTCTACAAGATCTGGGTCGACATGCGGCAGCGTGGCGAACAGCGGCGCTCGCCGGTGACGGTTTACCAGGAACCGAGCCTGGTCGCGAAACTGCTGCGCGATCTGTTGACGGACGACTACACCGCGATCCGCATCGACAATCCGGTCGAGTATCAGCGCGCGCAGGAGTTCATCGGCCGGATCATGCCGAACCTCGGGACCCGCGTGAAGCGCTACGACAAGGAATTCCCGATCTTCGAGGAATACGGCGTGCAGGCCGAGCTCGACAAGGCGCTGCGCAGCAAGGTGTGGCTGAAGTCCGGCGGTTCGATCGTCATCAACCAGACCGAGGCGCTGGTCGCCATCGACGTCAACACCGGCCGCTATGTCGGCAAGAAGACCGCCGGCCGCCTCGAAGACACCATCATCAAGACCAACCTCGAGGCGGCGAAAGAAATCGTCCGGCAGATCCGGCTGCGCGACCTCGGCGGCATCATCGTCTGCGACTTCATCGACATGGAAGAGAAGAAGAACCGCCTGAAGGTGTTCGGCGCGGTCGAGCAGGAACTGCGCAAGGATCGCGCGCCCTCGAAGGCGCTCCAGGTGTCGGACTTCGGGCTGGTGATCGTGACGCGCAAGCGCGTCAAGCAGAGCCTCGAGCGCGTGCTGACCGAGCCGTGTCCGTACTGCTCTGGCGCCGGCACGATCAAGTCGAGCGCGACGGTGTGTTACGAGATCCTGTCGGAAGTGAAGAAGGTGGGATCGAACCTTGACGGGCCCGGCGTGCTGCTGCGCGTCAATCCGGACATTGCGCGCGCGCTACAGGAGGAAGAGCGTGGCGTGCTGAGAGACCTGAAAAACTTGTTGCAGCGCGATGTGATCGTGAAGCCCGACGTGCAGCTGCATCACGAACAGTTCGACGTGATGTCGATTGGCGGATAAGAACATCGGCAGTCAAGAGTCGACAGTTAAGAGCTTTCAGCCTTCAGTGTTCAGTTTGGTCGTCACTCCTCAATAAAGAAGATTGCTGACTGCACTGCTAACTGCTGACCAAAAACTCTTAACTGTCGACTCTCGACTGCCCGACTCCGCCAGCCGCTAGGCTGGGGGCATGTGAATCAGGTACTGGACGCCGCTGCGCGTAATCCAGACGCGCAGGTAATCGCCGCCCTTCAACAGGTCGACGCGGGTGCCGGCGCGGGGCGCCTTACCTGGCAGATCTGGGCCAGGCTGCGTGTCTTTCACTTCGTCGGCCGGGATGATGCTGGCGACTTCGCGCCCGACGACCTTGCCGCCCTGCACGAATTCCACCCAGCGCTCGCGAATAATCCCGACCGCGGGCGGCGCTGCGTCTTGAGTCGTAAGCCTCACCTGATAGGTGCCGGCCTTTAGATCCTTGCCGTCAGCCTTGACGCTGCGGGGGATGCGCACGGATCCGAGTGCGGTTTCGGTCGTCGGAGCTTGACCCTGCTGAGCGGCGGCCACGCCGGTGAATGCTGCCAACAGGAATGCGACGATCCATCTAACCTTCATGCGATTTCCTCCACCGCCCATTATGCCAGAAGGATGCCATTCGACTCGATACGGTCTGGGCTGCGGCAACCCGTATCTTGCATGGCAGGCCATTTCAACGGTAAGCGGGACCACATGTACGGCACGGGCCTGCCCTGAGTGAGCTACGGACACGCTAGCGTCCGTCGCGAATCGAGGGCTACTTCTTGGAGATGACTACCGACCCGCTGTGGCTGCGGACGGCCAGGAAGGCGCTGGCATCGCCGTAGGAGCCGCGGATCGCCCGGTTGCTGCCGCGCCGGTCGCGTGGCGCCTGGTCATTCCGGCCGATCGCCCTGAGCGTGACCGGCACGTCAGACCGGACGCTGCCGCTGAAAGTATCCGCATCGAGCTCGAACCCGGTGTTGCCCGACAGCATGATCCGCACGTTGCCAGAGTGCGAGGTGAATTCGTAGCGTCCGCCCTTGCTGAGCGGCGCCTCGAATTCGATGTTGCCCGATACCGACTTGGCGACGAGACGCTCGACTTCCGAACCGATTAAGCGCACATCGCCGCTGACCGAGCCGGCCTCGAGCGCGCGTACCCGCAGTCCGGTACCGATGACCGTTCCGCTCACGGTGCTCAGCACCAGCGTGGTGTGCGTGCCGATGTCGCGCGCCGTGACATCACCGGAAATCGTCTTGGCCACCGAGACGTTCGGCGTGCCGCTGACGTTGACGTCGCCGCTGACCGTTTCCGCTCGCACTTCGCCTGTGACGGAAGTGACGCTGATGTCGCCGGAGATCGACTTCAGGGCGACGCTGGCGCCGCTAGGGACCGAGATCACGTAATCGACGCTGGCCGAGATGTTGTTGCCGTACGAGCCGCGCCGCGGATAGATGGTGCGCACTTCGACGCGGCCGTTGAAGTTGTTCATGTCGATGCGCAGGTCCTGCAGCAGGCGCTTGGCCTGTTCAGGATCGCGATGACGCACGCGCTTGGTCGCCTCGACCTTGATCTCGGAACCGCCGGCGCCGGTGACGCGGATATCGCCGGACAGGTGCGACAGATCGACCGCCGCGCCGTCGCCGACCTTGAAGGTCTGCGTGACCTTCTCGATCTGCTCGGCGCCCTGGCGCTGCTCGCTGTAGCGCTCGAACCACCCGGCGCGCGGGCCGTCTTCCCCAACGAGGCCGCGCAGCGTCACCGCCGCCGAGGCCGGTGCCGCGCCGGCGAGGACCGCCAGCGCCACCATCAAACGTGAAAAAAGAATCATAAAATCTATTGCGACAGCGTCTGGAACCGGCGCCCCGCTTCGGCTTGATTGCCCTTGCGCATCTCGTTGATCAGCTCGACCGTCTGCTGCAGCAGCGCCACCTTGGTGCGCAGCGCGTCGAACAGGCCGCTCTGGGCGTTGCTGCTCGCCGGCTGCGACTTGAGCGCCGCGCGGCTCTCGGTGATCGCCTGATCGATCACCGTCAGGTTTTTCTGCAGCACCGAGGCGACCTGCGGATCGAGCTCGCCAGTGTCCTTGTTGGCGATGGTCTGCAGGTCGTCGATCGCCTTCTGGTAATGCTTCTCGGCGGCTGCGAATTCGGCGGTGACCGATTCCACCGTCACTTCGGCATCCGCACCCGCCGCGTCGGCGGCGGCGGAATCGTCGTGCGGCAGGGGCGCGCGATTCATCAGCGGCATCAGGCCGATCACGGTGGCGAGGATCAATGCCGCGGCCGCGCCAAGCCACACCGGCCAGTTCCAGCCGCCTTCGCCGAAGCTGCGGCGAGTTCGCCCCATGTCGAGCAAACGACCCGTCGGCGCCGGCTCGGCGGCGATCGCGGCCTGCAGCGACGCCCAGGTCGCGGCCTTTGGCTCGTGCCGATCGAGCATGAACGCCGCGGCGCGGATGCTGCGCAGATCCTCGACCAGCGCGCTGCACTGCGCGCAGGCGTCCAGATGCCGCTCGACACCGCGCTGTTCGGCGCCGTCGAGACGCCCGTCGACCAGGTCGACGAGGACATCAGTCTGTAGGTCCGCGCAATTCATATCAATCAGGCCGTCAGGCCGTCGGGCCAACGGGCCCTCAGGCGATTAACTCTCAGTTTTCGTCATTCCGTGCGCGAGATACGAACGAATCCGCATCCGCGCCTTGTGC
>Ga0136611_10000414_pt1 | contig 27661 bp, 22 predicted proteins | sample AntDrymUQ2232306_2_FD_106645 | JGI IMG/M metagenome (GOLD analysis project Ga0136611, IMG submission 106645) | Polar desert sand microbial communities from Dry Valleys, Antarctica - metaG UQ223 (23.06) | ecosystem: Environmental > Terrestrial > Soil > Desert | place: Antarctica: Dry Valley...
GCATCTCCAACGTCGCGGACTGGATCTACGGCCAGGCCAAAATCCCCCACATCTTGTTCTCCGAGCTCGGTGTCTCCACTAAGTCGTAACCGGCACAATCCGATAACCAAATGACCAATCTTCCATTGCGCGTCGAGCAAGGCGGAGGCAAGGGCGCCCGTCTGGTGGCGGAGAGCGCCTTCGCCGCCGGTGAGGTGATAGGGCGGTTTGACAACCATTGGGTGACGCGCAAGCCCACCTACCTCTCCATTCAGGTGGGGCCGGACCGGCACATTGAGAACCTTGGCCAGTTCTCTTACCTCAACCACTCGTGTGCCCCTACCGTGGTAGTGGACACGGAGCGCATGGAGGTCCGTGCCGCGCGGGACATCGCACCCGGAGACGAGCTGAGCTTCTTCTATCCCGCCACCGAATGGCAGATGGCACGGCCGTTTGACTGCCTATGCGGCGCGCCGGACTGCCTGGGAAAGATCGCCGGCGCCAGGGACCTCCCGCGTGAAGCGTTGGATCGCTACGAGATCAGCCGTCACGTTCGCGCCCTGTTGACCCCGCAACCGCCCCTGTCACCAGAAACGGCACAGCCAGCGCAGCCGCCAGAGTCACCGAAGCCGCCATCACCGGCACTGTGATGAAGCGCGTTGCGCTGCTGTGTCCCAACTCCTGGGATGACGTGCAGTTGACCCGCGTGCTCCCCAGTCTCACCGGCCGGTATGAGGTGCTGATGTACGGCCAGGATGCCGAGGACGACCCTGCCTCCTTCGACGCGTTGCGCTTTCTGGAGGAAGCGGTTAAGCAGTTCCGCCGGGAGCCGGTGGACGGCGTCGCCAGTTCCAGCGATTACCCCGGCGTGCTCGTCGCCGCCGCGCTGGCGCATGAACTCGGCCTACCCGGCCCCGATCCACAGGCGGTGTTCCGCTGCTCGCATAAGTATTACTCGCGTGTTGCCCAGCGTGAAGCCGTGCCGGAGGCAACGCCCGGCTTCGCGCTGCTTGATCCCGCGGCGGTGGCAGCGGGCGAGCGCCCGCCGTTCTCGTTTCCGCTCTTTGTCAAACCGGTCAAATCCTGGTTCTCGGTCCTGGCACGCCGCGTGGAAAGCTTTGAGGAGCTTCAGCGCTGGCTGGCGGAGCCGGACGTACAGGCGCACCTCACCGCCTTTGTAGGACCGTTCAACCAACTCCTGCGCCGCTACACGTCACTGGAGAAGGATGGTGGCTACCTGTTGGCGGAAACGCTGTGTGGCGGCGCGCAGGTCACCGTTGAAGGCTTTGTCTGTGACGGCGTTGTGCAACTGGTGGGTGTGGTGGACTCGGTGATGTTCCCAGGCACCATCAGCTTTCAGCGCTTCGACTATCCCTCCACGCTGCCGGAAGCAGTCCGGACCAGGATGGGAGAGGTAGCGGCGCGTGCTGTGCGCGGCAGCGGGCTGGACCGGGCGCTCTTCAACGTAGAGTTGTTCTATGACCCGCGTGCTCCGGAGGGGGACGATCTCCGCATCATAGAAATCAACCCGCGCATGTGCGGGCAGTTCGCGGACCTGTACGAGCAGGTCGACGGAATCAATACGTACGAGGTGCTATTGGCGCTGGCGGCGGGCGACCGTCCCCAGTGGCGTCCAGGCGGTGGGCCTCACGGCGTAGCAGCAAGCTTCCCGCTGCGCGTCTTTGAGGACCGGCTTGTGACGCGCGTGCCGTCCGCGGAAGACATCCGTGCGGTGAAGGAGCGCTGGCCCGTAACGCTGGCCAAGGCGTACTGCCGGCCCGACCAGCGGCTTTCAGAAACCAATCAGGGTGACGGTGCCACCTGGCGCTACGGCATGGTCAACATGGCCGGCGCAACGCTGCCCAAGATGCTGGAGGACTTTGAGCGTGTCAGAGCGCGACTGGGCTTCCAATTAGCCTAAACTCAGAGGTCAGGCGGCGTACCGGCGCCGGTAGGCATGGTCGCTGCGGCGCTTTTGAGGTTGAGGGGGCAGATGCAGGAGGTGGACAACCTCGGCCGCAAGCTGCTTGGCATACATGAACAGCGCTTCCTTTTGGTGGGTTGGGAGCGGCGAGCCTTTCAAACCTTCCACACGATCCATGATGTCACGAAGCTGGTCGTTCTTCCGCACCAAAAGGAGATCCACGTCGACGCCGTCCATGGAGTCAGTGCCGTCCGCATCCGTCTGACCCACCACACCTGCCACGTCCACGAAATTTGCCTCAATCGGGAACCGCATGCCACGTTCCATGGCGGTAGAAGTTGTCCGCCCTGTCGTTACTACTTGCGTCGGATCCCCTGTCTGCCCTGAGCGCGCCTGCTTGGAAGTCACTGTGCCAAAGCCCTTCCAGAGGCTGCCCAGGGCGCTTGCCGCCCCATTGGGCGGACGTCCGATCTCCATAAGTTTCTCACTCTCTATCCAATAACTAATCTTATTGATCTGATCTTGCAGATTCCTTTCACTTGCTACGTGGAACCGTGCTTGCTTCCGTAAGGGATCTGGCGCAGACATACACTATGTGGACGTGACGCGGGCATGACGGATACTGCACTGACCTTCACCATGAGTGAAGAAGCGGGGGTGCAGTTGATCGCAAGACCGCGACTGATCGCGCGACTCCACGAGCTGATTCATCGCCGCGTCGTGTTAGTGGTTGCGCCGGCAGGCTACGGCAAATCCACGCTGCTGGAAGCGTTCGCGGCGGACTGCGCCGCCAAGAACGTCGCGCTTGCCGTCTGCCGCTATGGCGCGTCGGAAGCGGATACGGACGGGGCTGGACTCCTCCGCGGAATCGCCACCGCGCTGAAGTCACAGTACCCGGCGGCCGGGGACCGTACGCTCCATCTGTTGGAGGCGTCGCGCGCCGGCGTCTCCGCGGCAGAAACGGAGGGACTGCGCGCTTCGGCGCTGGCGGTCCTGCTTGAAGAGGTACGCAGCAGCGTCCCGGACTACACACTGGTGGTGGTGGATGACTACCATCTGTTGGACGGGAGTGCGGACACGCGGCGCACGCTAGAGGCGTTGTTGGAGCGGCTGCCGCAACACGTCCATCTGGCCCTGCTCTCGCGCAGCGTGCCTAGCCTGGATACCAGCCGCTTCGTGATTGAGAACGAGGTGGGCGCGCTGGGTCCGCGAGACCTGGCCTTCACCGAAGAAGAACTGGCCCTGCTGCTGCGCGACCGTTACGGGATTGATCCGTCGCCGTCGCTTGTGGCGGAGGTGCGGCGCTGGACGGAGGGCTGGGTGACCGGACTTATCCTGGCCATGCCGTCACTGTCTTACCAACCCGGCGCATCTGGCGCACTTGGCGAAGCCGGCTTTTCACCAACGGCACAAATGTCAGACCGGCGCGCAGTGGCGCTGTTGACCACACTTTCCGGCGCGCGACGCGGCAATGTACCTCTCCAGGAGTATCTGGTGGGAACGCTGCTCAGTCGGTTGTCTCCAGAAGAGCGCGAGATGCTTCTCGCCGCGGCGCTGCCGGAGGTGTGTGACGTCGCGCTCCTAGAGGAAGTGCTGAAGCAGAGCGACGCCTGGGACGTGCTGCGACGCTTAGAGCGCGCCGGCCTCCCGCTTGTCAGAGACGAGGCCCATCCGGGACGTTACCGGCTCCACGCCCTACTCCAACAGTTCTTGCGCGCGCATCTGGAACGGGTGGACCGCGCGCGATATGAAGCGCTCTCCCGGCGGTGGGCAGAGGTGGCCAGGGCACACGGCCAGCCGGAAGCAGCCCTGGCTCACGCGCGCTCCGCTCGCTGGTGGGAGCAGGTTGCGGGGCTGCTTGAGAACCATGGGCAAGAGTGGGTAGATCGCGGCCGGTGGCAACTGGTGGAGGGTGCGCTGGGCGCGTTGCCTAACCGGCTTGTGGAGCGGCGGCCGCTCCTGATTGTGTGCAGCGCGCGTCTGGCGGTGGTCCAAGGGAAGGCAACGCTGGCAGTGGAACGCGCGCGGCAAGCGTTCTTCGTCGCCCGCGCCGCCGGCGATGACTTCGCGGAGGCGCGCGCATTGCTAATGGAAGCATTCGCCACGCTGGCTGGTGGTCGGGCGGGGGAGGCGCTCCAACTCTGTTTTCAGGCGATTGAACATGAGGCGGTGGTAGGCAATCTAGCCCTTCGGGCTGAGGCGTATCGTTACCTGGGCGCAGTGGAGGGGTTGCGTGGCCTCGCTGCTGCCGCGGTCGAACATCTCGAGTTGGCGCTGACCGCGTATGAGGAACTCGGCTACGTCTGGGATGTGGCGGTGATCCTTAACAACCTCAGCATCGCGTGCCAGGAAGCGGGACTGATTGAACGCGCACGGCACTGCCAGGCGCGTGCGCTCGCCCTGTACCGAGAGATGGGCCATTCAATCGGCATTGCCCACAGCCTCAATAACCTGGGGATGTTGCGGTTCTACGCTGGCGCGCTGGACGAGGCGGAGGATCACTTTCAAGAAACGCTTGTCTTGGCGAAGCAGGTCGGTATCCCTGCGCTGAGTGTTGCCCCCCTGATCAGCTTGGGGGATATATGCCGTGTGCGGCAGCGCCCGAGAGAAGCGCTACGCTGGTACCGCGCTGGCGCCGAATCCGCTCCACTGAGCACTGACTCACGCCTTGTTGGACTTGCGCGCGCTGGTGAGGCATCTGCATATCTGGACCTGGCGGATAGCGCAGCCGCCGAGATCGCCGCGCGGAAGGCACTGGAGGTAGCCGCTGACCGGGATCTACCGGAGTTGGCGGGCCAGGCGCATGCCCTTCTAGCCGGCGCAGCGTTGTTGCAGCAGCGTACTAAGGAAGCTGGAATACACCTGGCCGCCGCGCGAGAGGCAGCCAGGCAGACGGGCAGCAAGTCGCTTCAGGTGCGCAGTTACCTGTGGTCTGGCCTCGCCGCCTATCAGAGAAAGCGCTGGGGTGAAGCGACCAGCGCCGTCCACCTGGCGGCCGAAGCGGCCGCAGCTCTCGGAGGACCTGCGCCACTCGCCCTGGAAGGTTTGGCCATGGTGCCACTCCTCAAGCGGGCCGCCAGCCGAGGCATTGCGCCCGCGCTGTTAGAGCGGGCGCTCTACCTGCTCGATCGTGAAACGGCCGGAGCGCTGGTCGAAGCGCTGGCGCCGGAACCGGAGCCGCTCCCGCTCCCATCGCTTGAGCTGCGCCTGCTTGGACCGTTCTCTCTCAAGATAGACGGCCGCGCTGCTTCAGGCGACGTGCCACCCAACAGCCGCTTCCGTGAGCTGTTGGTTTATCTGGCGCTCCATCCGGAAGGACGACGGCGCGAGGAGATTGCAACGGAACTGTGGGCCGAATCAGAAACTGGGGCGGAGGCGTCTCTGGTCTATACCACTGCCCATAGACTGCGGCAAGCGCTCTTTCCGGAGATCTTGGCGAGTGAGGGAAGCGCCCGCAATGAAGGACCTTTGCGTCTGAGTCCGGCCGTGAAAATGGATGTGGATGTCCACCGGTTGGAAGCGCACTTGAGCGCGGCGGCCCTTCCGGGTGCGTCTGTTCAGGAGCGACGCAAGCAACTCACGGAGGCGATGGCGCTCTACCGCGGACCATTTGCCTCCGAGTTCTACTCCAATTGGGCCGAGCAGATGCGGCGCCGGCTTGAGCGCCGCGCGATGGACGCGCTGGCGCAGTTGGCAGATCTGGAGTGGCGTGCAGGCGAGTACGTAGCGTGCCTGCAGTGGTGTCAGCGTCTGCTCGATGCGGATTCACGAAATGAAGACGTACATCACCGTATTCTGGAGTGCTACGAGCGTCTAGGACAGCCACTCGCGGGCGTGACGCACTATCGCCGGTATCTCCAAGAATGCGTACATGCCGGCGGCACGCCCTCAACCCGTATGACCGGAATATACCGGCGACTCCAGCAAGATTCGGGTGGTTATATTGCTACCGTGTAGCAAGTGAAAGGAATCTGCAAGATTCAATCTCTAACGTTCTAGGTATCCCGCCGTTCGGGAGCCGCGCAGTGGATTTGTAGAGCGTCAGCGCTCGGTCCATAGTGCGATTGCCTCTAAGAAGGACTACCTATGAACCGTATACGCCGCATGACCAGCTTGGTTGCCGTTACGCAGAAGGGCGCCCACGCGTGGCGCACGCTGTGGATCCTGATGTCGCTTGGCCTCCTCGCCGCGGGCGCCGGTGCGCCGGGCAGCTGGGACATTCCGTAGGTCGCGTGTGCTCGCCAAGTAGCAAGCACCTATCAAGCGCGCTAAGCCGCTAAGCACCGTATGGCTAGCCTGAACGCGTGATCATTTTTTGGCTGCCCATTGCAATTGGGGTGTTGCTCGGCATGCTCAGCGGCGGCCGTATCTCCCGCCTTGCGCTCATCCAGCTGCGTCACATTTGGCTCCTCCTAGGAGCGACGCTGGTGCAGATCGCGCTAATTTTTGCGTCGCCGGTGCCACCGGAGCATGGAGTAGATCCGCTACGCGTCAGCTTGCCTTTGACTACCGCTGCCGTCGGACTCTTTGTGGTGCTCAACCGGCAGCTGCCAGGAATGCCGCTCGTGCTGGTGGGACTCATCGCAAATCTGGTGGTGATCGTCGCCAATGGTGGCCTGATGCCCGTTAGCCCGGAAGTGCTAGCCTCTGCTGGCAGGGCGGGAACGCTGGATTACTCTCGCGAGCATCCTGGCGTCCGTCTGCCCAAGTCCAAGAACGTGGTGCTGGAGTGGGAAGAGACACGACTGGCGTGGCTTTCCGACGCCGTGCTCTCGCCGCCGCTCGGACCCGTTGACCGCCGGTGGAACGTAAGCGCCGGGGACCTCATCATCGCCGCCGGGCTTGCCTACCTTACCGCCGAGATGGTGCGCAGGCCAATCAGGCCAACAGAAAGAAAGGAGCACGAGCATGGTGCAGCAGACACCGGCTCACACACCGTATCTTCCCGAGCTTCCAGCGGCACCAGCCGATGGTGGCGAGCGATGGAGTGAGACGCCGGCATGGAGGCCGCGGGTCATGCCCATGCGGGTGGCTCGCCTCGCGGAACATCCCGCCACATACGCGGCGACCACCGCGACGAAATCAAATCCGGCGGCGCAGCCAGTCCGCCTCTCAGCGGGCCTTTCACAGCTACTCAACGCCTGCCTCATAGACGATGCCTTCTGCCGGGCGGTCCTCGCTTCTCCCGTAGGCGCAGCGTTGCGGGCCGTACAGGTCCCTGGCACGACGTTTGGCTGCACGTTGCCTGACCCTTCGTTACAACTTCCTGCGCTCGTTCTTGATGATGCGGACATGGCGCTGTTACGCCGGTTGCCACGCGCGGCGTCCCTGGCGGACATGGCGGTGTCGCTCAGGACCCTGGTGAGTCGAGCCGGAAAAGGCGATTCGCAGCTCGATCACGCCATCGCCGCCTGATCCGCGCCTGAGCTGGCGTTCGTGCGCGCCGATTCTTACACGGTCACCAAACGCGCCACAGCGTTCAGGCGCACGTAGTCAATCTCAGGCCGGGGGAGCCGTGACGCCACGGCGCGCACGAACGCCAGCCGCTGCATCTCGGGCAGACGGTCCAGGTGGCCGCCGAGTACAACGGTGCTGAGAAAGCGCTCAAGCGGCTCCCCAGCATCAAGTGGTGCCGGCTCTGGATTGAGCCACGTCTCAACTTCCGTAAAGCCAGCCTGCACTAGCCGCTCACGCGTCTCATGCGCTCCGGCAAAGTTCCACGGATGCCAGCCGGCCGGCCAGCAGCCGGGGAAGTCCTCCTCCGCCGCCCGAATAGCCGTCAGAACGCTGGCGATGTTGCCCGCGCCACCGCACTGGAAGACAAGCTGCCCGCGCGCGTGCAGCACGTCTGCCAGCACATGGAACAGTGCTTCATGATCCGTGATCCAGTGGAAGGTCGCGGTGGAAAGGACGGCATCCACCTGGCCCTCCACCGGGAGCGGCGTTGCCAAGTCCGCGCGGACCAACTCTACACGCTCGCCGTACGGAGCAAGGCGACGCTCCGCTTCCTGCAGCATGCTCGGCGAGGCGTCTACCGCCACCACGCGCCCGCGCGGCAGTCGCTGGAGCAGCAGTTCAGTCACCCGCCCGGAGCCGCACCCGGCATCCAGTACCCGCTCGTCTCCCTGGAGGCGCAGCCGCTCTAGCACGTACGTCCCCCAACGGAGCTGCGGGTCAGAGACCCGGTCATACGTGCCGCCGTCCCAATCTCGCGGCGCTGAAGTGCCAATACTGCTCATGAAGCGGAAGCCAGAGGGTACCGTGGAGAACGGTGTCCGTTCCCAGGGGCCCAGGGACCGGCCAACCCTCGCTGTGCTAAGGCCTAGGTGCCCTAACGGGTAGGATCATTCACCGGTCCCTGGTTTCAGGTGTCAGCCGCGAGCACCCAGCCGCGGTCCCCGTCCACCTCCACAAGCTGTCCATCACGCAGTGTCTGCATCGCATCCTTGGCGTTGACGACGCCCGGGACGCCGTACTCGCGGCAGACCACCATCACATGCATGAACGGGCTTCCCCGCTCCAGCACGATGCCTGCGACTGCGGGCGCCAGAGGTCCCCAGAGCGCCCCGGCCGAATGCGCCACCAGCACGTCGCCGGGCTGCACATCCGGCAGGGCAGCATCACGCGCGTCGTGCGGGACCAGACGGACGCGGCCCGTCCGCCGTCCTGACGCCGCCCGCTGCGCCGAGATCAGCAAGCGGGCGGCGTCCGCCTCCTGCGTGCCGTCCTCTGCGGACTGAGTGCCCTGAGCGTGTGATGGCACCGGCGATGGCGCCTGTGGCGGTGCGCCGAGCCACGCAGGCGCCGGAAGGGTGCGCTGCCAGGCATGCAGCGCCTTGCTTGCAGTCACCAGCGCCTTCCAGCGCTCCGGCGATGCGTGTGCATCCGCGCGCGCATCCCTGTTTACGCCTGCGGCGGGCGCGGCGGGCGCGGCGGGCGCGGCGGGCGCAGAGTCCGCCGCAGGCTCTTCCAACGCTAGTCCTTCCAGCGCCAGCAGCACCTGGTGCTCACGCAGCCACCAGATGTCTGCCGCCGCATTGAGTGCGTCGGCAGACACTAGGCGCCGCCCAGCGGCGCTGATGGCACGGTGCAGCAGCGCGTTGGTTGCCGAATCGATGATGTAGTTGTGGTCTTCCTGCGCGCGTACTGCACGTCGCCCCGCCGCCAGCCAGAACTCAAATTGTTCGCGTTGCGCGTTGTCCGCGATCCGTACTCGCACCGCGTCGGTCTTACGGTCTCGATCAGCGATTGCCATCTCCCGGGCGCGGTCGAGTGCATCGTGATCAAGCGGCAGGTAGCGCTTCACCAGCTCGATCACGATCTCGGGCGATTCACGCCAGCCGGGAAGACACTGGTTCTGCTCCACGCCCCAGCTGGCGCCGCAGCGTAAGCCCTGACGCCCCGGCTCCAAGAACGCCGCCAGCGCTTCGCGGAACGCGGCGCCGCCATCGGGTGCCGCCGGACCCGCTAGCGAGTCGAGATCTACCTGCTCCGGGGAGTGGTCCATGAGCCACGCGCGCAGTGGGAGATGACGGTTGGCCAGCCGCGCCAGGGCTACCAATCCCTCTACGGCGTCGGTGAGTTTGTTCGGCTCGTGTCCCAGCAGCTCGCGTGCCGCAACCCGTGCCTCGTCCTCTGTCTTGTAGCCCATGATCTCCTTGACCAAGCGCGTGAAGCGTGCCTGCGGGCTGGCCGGCGGATGGCACCAGTGGAGTGTCCAGCCGCGCTCGTAGTGGCGCAGCGCGTCACACAGGTGCGCCACCAGCTCCGCCGGGGCTAGTATGTCCGGGGCCACATCCGCCAGATTCTTGTTCCTTGCATGCATCTCCGGAAAGACCACCGCGTCCCGGTAGTTCTCACCGCGCTCGGTGAGTTGCTCGCCGAGCCAGGTAAACGTCTCCCGCGCGTGCTGGAAGGGATCGGGCGCGGGCACGCCGGCCGGCGTCGGCGGCCTATCATGCGTCCAGTACTGCCAGCCGTTCAGCTCCATCAGCCGCTCTGCTGCAGTGCGCCAGCCGGCAATCTGGCGAGCGTTGCCGAGACTACGCGCGAAGCGTGCGCGGATATCTAGCTCCAGCGGAGGCATCGCCTCAGGCGCGCGGCCGTCCATCGCGCGCTGCACCCAATGGGTGGAGGCGTCCATCGGATCCGCCCAGACAAATGGAAACGCCGGCGATGGACCCACCGGCTTGAGCGGCTCTGCTGCGCTCTCGTCGCGCTGCGAGGCGTCCTTCCCGTCCGGAATGGGTCGCCCGGCCGCCGTCGTGATCCCCGGCACATCAGCCTCACTGGCCACACCGGTGGTGATCGGGCGTGCCTGGAGCAGCCAGAGTGTGTCTCCCTGGAGTGCCCACTCTACATCAGCGGGACCGCCAATGGTCTCTTCCGCGCGCAACGCCAGCGCGGCAACCTCTGCCGCTTGCAGCGCCGTGAGGCATGGCGCGTCCTGCTGCTCGGGTAGTACCGACTCGCGCGGACTTTCCGGCGTGGGGCCGCAGCGCGTGGGTTTGTGTCCCGTGCGCTGCGTCACAATGGCGTGGGTCTGCCGGTCCATCTCCCAGTGATCTGGCTCCACGTCGCCATCTGCCACCGATGCACCCAGCCCCCAGGCAGCGTCGATCAGGATTCGCGAGTCATCACCTGTGATTGGGTCCGCGGTAAAGGCGATGCCGGCTGCGTCCGCGTTGACAAGCGCCTGCACCAGTACCGCCATGCGTGGTGTTGGGAGGCTAGCCAGTTTGGCCGGGCCACTCCCTCCTGCTGCTTGGGCGTGCTGACGGTAGGAGGCGGCGCGCTCGGACGTGAGCGATGCGTGGCAACGGACGGCGTAGCGCACTACTTCCTCTGCTCCGCGCACGCCAAGGAACGTCTCATATTGCCCCGCGAAGCTGGCTTCCGCCAGGTCTTCTGCCGTGCCGGAAGAGCGGATCGCTACTGCCGGCTCTACCGGGTTTGCCGGGTCCGAGGCTCCCAGGCGCCGGCCAAGCTCGCCGTACGCGTCAGAAAGTGCCTGCCTCAACCAGCCCGGCAGCGCGTCAGGGGAGGCAGCGTCCTTGGCAGGGAACGCATCTGCCGTGAGTACGAACCCTGGTGGCACGGGCAGTCCAGCCGACAGGAGTCGCGTTAGAGTGTGAGCCTTGCTCCCTAGTTGCCGCCGGCTCTCGCTTGATGACGGCGCGGGTGCGGGGGCGTCCAGCCACTGGATCATGGGCACATTGTCCCCTTTCGCACGCTGCTAGACTCGGACAAAACCCTGTCTTCCTACTGCAATAATGCTCGACCCGCGGCGCCCCTCACTTTGAACGCTGTCTTCTTCCACCTTCCACTCGGTTTAGGACTACTGTGACCATCCAAGAGCGTCCCATTGGCATCCTGTACGAGCACCCGGAGTGGTTCAAGCCGCTCTTCAGCGAGCTTGATCGCCGCGGCATCGCATACGAGAAGCTCTACGCAGACGAACACTGGTTTGACCCCGCAGTGCACGAGAGCCGCTATTCGTTGGTGGTCAATCGCGTCAGTCCGTCCTCGTACCTGCGCGGGCACGCGGCCAGCATCCTGTATGCGCGTCAGTATCTGGCACATCTCCAGGAGATCGGAACGCCGGTTGTGAATGGCGCCGCGGCGTACCGGTTGGAGACCTCCAAGGCGCTGCAGCTCCTGCTGTTTGAGAAGCTGGGCGTGCGCTACCCGCGGGCATGCGTCGTCAATCACCCCTCGCAACTAGTGCATGCGGCGGAGGGGCTCACGTACCCGGTGATTGTGAAGCCCAACGTCGGCGGAAGCGGCGCGCTGATGCAGCGCTTCGAGTCGCCAGCCGCGCTTGCAGAGGCATCCTCTGCCGGTGAGCTGGACTTTGGTATCGACCGCACGGCGCTGGTGCAGGAGTACCTGGCGCCCGCCGAAGGGGCCATTGTGCGTGTGGAGGTGCTGAACGGCGAGTACCTCTACGGCATCAAGATCCACACTGATCCCACGGAGGGCTTCAACCTCTGCCCCGCGGACATCTGTCAGGTGCCGGACACAGGACGGAATGCAGGGGCAGCGACGGCCGCGCAAGTACGAGTAGAAGACGGCGAGGGAGAAGCGTGCGACTTCGGCGCAGCGGCGCTGACCGCTACTAAGAAGGCGCTTCAGATTGAGGCGTATACGCCGCCGCCCGACGTGGTGGAGGACGTCATCCGCCTGGTGAACGCCGGTGGCTTGGACGTGGGTGGCGTTGAGTACCTAGTGGCGTCGCGTGACGGCTTGCCGTACTTCTATGACGTGAACGCGCTCTCCAACTTCGTTACGGACGCCGTGAACGTGGTTGGCTTTGACCCCACCGCGCGCTTCGTCGAGTATCTCGAACAGCGTGCGGGCATCACCGCTTCCACGCGGCGGCTCGTCGTCGTATGATGACAGTGTGACAGCCACGCTTGCGGCGCCACGCGCGCCCTCCCCTGCATCCCCGTCTGCCTCTCCGTCCGAGTTAACCCTCTTTTCCTCGGGACGGGAGATTGATACCTCAGCGCAAGTATTCGGCACGCTGCGCCGGTCGGATGATCTCGTGCTGGCCCTGGATGGCGCCATGCACGGCGTTGCCGTATCCCAAGAAACCGTTGCTGAGCTGCGCGCGCGCATGGGACAGGATGGCTATCTCTACTTGCCGGGCTACCTCAACCGTGAGTCGGTGCTGGAGGCGCGCGATGAGGTCACACGCCGCCTGGCGAATGAAGGCTTCCTGGACGCACGGTATCCGGCCATCGACTCGGTGGCGGCCGAGGGCTGCAAGCTGAAGTTCAAACCCGACCTGGCCAAAGGAAACGAGCCGCTACAGCGTCTTCTCTACGCCGGCCCCACAATGGCCTTCTTCCGTGCGTTCCTGGGTGGCGAGGTGCTGCACTTTGACTACACCTGGATGCGCGCGGTCTCACCGGGGAAAGGCACGCGGCCGCATGGCGACATTGTCTTCATGGGGCGCGGTACACCCAACCTCTATACGGCCTGGACACCCCTTGGGGACATCTCCCTGGAGCAGGGTGGTTTGATGATTCTGGAGGGATCACACCGACTGGACCGCGTGCACGCCACGTACTCCAAGCAGGACGTAGACGCGTACTGCGTCAACTACCCCACCGCCGAACAGTACGTCAGCGGGCAGAAGAAAGGCTTCGCCGGCTATATCTCCACCAATCCTGTGCGTCTGCGCGAGAAGATGCACAGCCGCTGGCTCACCAATCCTTTCGCCGCGGGCGACCTGCTGGTCTTTGGCATGTTCACGCTGCACTGCAGCCTGGACAACCAGTCCCGCCGCATCCGCCTCTCCTCAGATTCGCGCTATCAACTCGCCTCTGAGCCTGCCGACCACCGCTGGATTGGCAAAAACCCTATAGGCCACTCTCTCGTCGGTAAACGCGGCCGTATCTGCTGAACTCCGGCCATCGGTCGCGATAGACCCAGCTTGAGGCCAACCTGTTGGCCCGCTCATATGGGCCGTGGTACCGTCCTTTCAAAGGCCGAGGCGGAGAAGAGGTATGCGTCCCAGGGGTGAGCGGCGAATCATCGTCATGGCGGAGGGTGGCTTTGATCTGAATGAAGCCAAGACCGCCGTGGGTGTCATGCGCTACGGGCGGGACACCACCCTGGCTGTGGTGGACAGCACCAAAGCCGGCATGATGGCGTCTGAGGTCGTAGGCACTGGCACTGAGGTGCCCATTGTTGGCTCCGTGCGTGAAGCGCTGGAGCGCACAAAGGACGCCAATACGCTCTTGCTCGGGACTGCCCCCCGGGGTGGCGGCCTGCCGGACGCTTGGCGCGCGCAGATCAGAGAGGCGATGCGCGCCGGACTGGACGTCATCAACGGTTTGCACGCCTTCCTCTCGGACGATCCAGAACTGAGCGCCGCCGCGCGCGATGCGAGCATAGACATCTGGGATGTGAGGCGCGTGCCGGAAACGCACCGCGTGGCGGACACGCGCGCTCACACGCTCCCGGCCACCGTCGTGCTCGCCATTGGGTCGGACTGCAACGTGGGCAAGATGTCCACCATGCTGGAGATTGACGCAATCGCCAGGAAGCGCGGACGGCGATCCACCTTCGTTCCCACGGGGCAGACCGGCATCCTCATCGCCGGGTGGGGCGTGGCGCTGGATGAAGTCATCTCAGATTTCACCGCCGGCGCTGCCGAAGACCTGGTGATGGACGCCGCCAGGGAGGCGTCCAGCCAGGGCGACCTGATCCTTGTGGAAGGCCAAGGCTCGCTTGTCCATCCTGGGTACTCCGGCGTCACACTGTCGCTTGTCCATGGCTCGGCGCCGGACGCCATGATCCTCTGCCATCAGGCCGGACGCACGGCCATCCGGCGCTACACACTTCCAATCCCGCCGCTCTCACGGCTGATTCAGCTCTACCAGGGCATTTCCGAGCCGGTCAAGCCCGCCAAGGTGATCGGCATCTCACTCAACACGTTCGGGATGTCTGAAGCAGACGCCCGCGCCGCGCTCGATCGCGCGTCGCAGGAAACCGGACTGTCCGCCACCGACCCGGTGCGCTACGGCGCGGATACGCTGCTGGACGCCATTGAACAATTCTCCGCGCGCATGCCAGACAAGTCTGCTGCGTCAAACACGACAACCAAAGGAGCCGCGTGATGGCGCTCGCCCAACAAGCTCAACAGTCTCAAGAAATCCCGCCGGAGATCCTGGACTACGAGCGAACCTATATTGAGACCAGGCAAGGGTCCAGGCGCCTCTACGAGCAGGCGGTGCAGGTCTTCCCCAGCGGCATCACGCATGACAATCGGTTCCTTCAGCCGTTCCCCGTCTACTGCACTCACGGCCAGGGAGCGCATAAGTGGGACGTAGACGGCAACGAGTACATTGATTACGTCGGCGGCCACGGCGCCCTGCTGCTGGGGCACTCGCACCCGGACGTCGTGCGCGCGGTGCAGGGGCAGATGCCGCGCGCTACGCACCTGGGAGCGGGACACGAGCTTGAGATCCGCTGGGGGCAGCTTGTTCAGCAGCTGATCCCCAGCGCCGAGCGCGTCAAGTTCACCGCCTCCGGCACCGAGGCCACCCACCTTGCCATTCGCCTGGCGCGCTCGTTCACCGGTCGCACCACCATCGTCAAATTCGAGGGGCATTTTCATGGCTGGCATGACTACGCTACCGCCGCCGTCGATCCCCCCTACGATGTCCCGACCAGCAGCGGCGTCCCTGAGGAAACACTGGCGACGATGCGCGTCCTACCCGCTGACCTGGATGCAGTCAAGAGTGCTCTCAGCCAGGATGACGTGGCCGCCGTCATCGTCGAGCCGACGGGTGGCGCCTGGGGCACCCTACCGCTGGACGAGGCGTTCTGCCGCGAGTTGCGCCGGCTGACGCGGGAGAGGAGCGTCCTCCTGATCTTTGACGAAGTTATCACAGGTTTCCGCTGCGCCCCAGGCGGCGCGCAGGCGGCGTACGGTCTGGGAAGCGCCGGTGCCGGCCAGAGCGAGCAGACCGGGTGGAGTCTGGACATGCCGGACATGACCACCATGGCGAAGATCCTGGCTGGAGGCTTACCCGGTGGCGCCGTGGCGGGTCGCGCGGACATCATGGCCATCTTGGAGTTTGATGGCGGCCGCCCCGGCTGGAACCGTGGCGGCCGCGTTGCGCACCCCGGCACGTTCAACGGCAATCCGCTCTCTGCCGCGGCGGGCACTGCCTGTCTGGAAATCGTCGCACAGGGTGAGGTACACCGCCACGTCAACGCGCTAGCGGATCATTTACGCCGCCGCCTAAATGAGTCGGCCCGTCCGTTCGGCCTGGACGGCGCGGTGTATGGCACCTTCTCCATGTTCCACATTTCCCTTGACCGGTCGCTGCTTGGTCGCCCCGCCGGTACCCGCCGCTACGCCAAGTCAAAAGGTGCGGTGGACGCCAAGCTGCGCCGTGCCCTTCTGATTCAGGGTGTGGACCTGATGGGCACCGGCGGCATGCTTTCCCTTGCGCACACCGAAGCAGACCTAGACCGAACCGTCATGGCGTTCCAGTTCGCCCTCACCGCGTTGGAGCGTGAAGGCGCGCTCTAGCCCGGCAGCTGCGCGAGCAGCCGCTTGGCGGCGTTGACGGGGATAGCAAAGCCGACACCCACGCTGCCGTTAACGGGGCTGGCGCCCATGGAATTGATGCCAATCACGGCGCCACTGGCATTGAAGAGCGGCCCGCCGGAGTTGCCCGGGTTGATCGCCGTATCGGTTTGAATCAAGCCCGGGATAGGACCGGTCCGGCGCGATCCACCAAAGGCGCGATCCACCGCGCTGACGATGCCGGAGGTGATGGAGTGCTCAAAGCCGAAGGGACTGCCGACGGCTATGGCGGTTTCGCCCGGCTGCACGGCATCCGAATCTCCCAGACGCACGGCGGCGCGCTTCGCGGCCGGGATGTCCGCGCGCAGAACGGCCAGGTCGTTGGCGGGATCTGTCTTGACCACCGTAGCGGGGACGCTGGTGCCGTCCAACAGATGGACAGTGAGGCGCGTGGCACCCTGCACCACATGGTTGTTGGTGATCACATGTCCGCGCTCGTCCGCCATGAAGCCGCTGCCCTGGCCCCCACTTCCGCCGCGGCTGCTGGTCTGGATGGCTACAACCGCGGGTGCTACCTGCCGGTACAGCGTCGGCAGGTCAAGCGAGACGCCAAGCGTCGTCGTTGACACCAGCGGCGCGCCTGCCACCGTCGACACCGTAGGAGTGCCCGTCAGTTGTGGTTGAGTGCTGAAGATAGCGAGCGTGGGGAGCCGTCCCTGGAGCGTAAGGGCGGTGGTGACGCCGCCAGCTAGAGCGCCGCCGGCGCCGGCCACAAGCGCGCTAGAGATAATTCCAGCAAACAGGCCGCGCCGTCCGCGGGGCGCAGCAACCGTGGGAGTGGGAGCAGGCGCCGGGGAAGGAGCAGCCACCTCCCCGATGTTCGGCCGGTAACTGCCCGCGTTGGACGGCAGCCATTCGCCACCGGAGGTGCCGGAGATACTGCTATAGGACTTCATATCAGGTACCGTAGCGCGGGTTCGTTAAGAGGACCTCAGCCAGGGGTAAGGCGTGAGTAAGTAAGGTCCGGGTAAGACCAGAATGGGAAGGGCAATGGGGCGATGACGGCAGAGTCAGGAACAACCACGCGCGTAAGCGTGCTGCTGGGCTCGGAAAATCAACCAGCGCTTGTGCGCTGGAGCACCTTTTGGGAGCGACCTCATCACTACGACTCGTACGCGCTCATGGCGCCGGATGGTCCCGTGGTCATTGACCCGGAGGCGCTCACGAGTGAAGGGGAGGAACGGCTACTGACACTCCTTGGCCGGTCTCCGGCGGCTATCGTGCTGACCAATGACATGCACGAGCGGGCGGCGTACGCGCTGCGAGAGCGCTGGAATGCGCCGGTGTGGGCACCCGCCTACGGCGCCACCGAACACGGTGGTGTGCTGGATGGCCAGCCGGACCATCTCTACCAGGACGGCGCTACACTGCCGGGTGGCCTGCGAACGGTAAAGATCACCGGTGCATTCCGGGGAGACACCATCCTGACCTGGTGGGCGCCGTCCGGTGAGCGCGTGCTCTTCACGGGAGACGCGTTGAACGCGCACTTCAGCGCGGACGTTCCAGGGGGGCCGCACCCGCGGCGCGGCGCACCGGGTCTCTATGTCGGTGCCGGTCCCTACTACTTGGAGAACTTCGAGCCGGAGGCATTCAAGCAGAGCGTGCACCCGTTGCTGAACGAGCGCATCGACTTGATCTGCGGCGCACATGGTGAGCCGTGGTGTACGGATGCCGGCGGCTCGCTGCACCGGCTGCTTGACCTGAACTGGGCGCCGTTTCTGGCAGAGAAGCGGCACCCAATGGTTTCTTAGTATCCCTGGCCGGTATGGGCGTTGAAGCTGCTTAGGATGGCCGGGACGTAGTTGGCAGTTTCGCCAACGCCATACCAGTCCGGCACGGAGTCATAGCCCATGGCGCGCCAGCGGTTCACCGCGCCGCCGCCCGCGTTGTACGAGGCCAAAGCCCAGTAGACGCTGCCGCCCTGCTCCTCCAATACGGCGGCCAGCATGCGGACGCCGGCGCGTACGTTGGTGGTCGGATCAAAAACGAAGGTGGGGTCGATATCACTGATGTCTTCGCCCCAATTGCGGATGCCCATGATCCAGGCGAACGATTCGGGCATGAGCTGCATCAAGCCTCGTGCGCCGGCCCAGCTTTCCGCGTCTGGATCACCGCCGCTCTCCTGCTCCATGACGGCGAGCACAAGGTTCTCGTCCAGGCGCCAGGCAGCGCCGCCGTGGCGCCCCTCCAGACGTGCTTCGTGGAGCAGCTCACGCACCAGCCCACGCCAGCGCTCAACCCGTGGGCGGAATGGCTGAACGCTTGGTCTCACGGCCGGTGCAGCAGCGCGCGCGGCTGGTACAGCAGGCATCCCCTCTGGCTCCACTGACGCTTGCCCAATCTCTGGTGCAATCTCCGCCGCGTCAGGCTGAAAATCAAGCGTGAGCGGGTCGAACGTGACAGGTACTTCCGGCACGGATGCTACGTTGGCCGGAGCAACGGATACACCCGGGAGGCTCAACGGCGCGGCGGATGGGGCAGGCGCTGCTGGTGCGCTGTGCGCGACTGGATCATTGCGCGAGAAGGTAGGCGAGCAGGCCCCTTCCAGTAGTGTGACGGCCGCCAGCAGCCCAACGGTTAGGGCACGGCCGGTGCGCAAAGCGCCTGTGGTACCCCAAATGTGAAAAAATCCCAATTGCATCGTCTGACCAGTCTGACAAAGGAGATGCAGAATATTCCACTGCTAGGCCAACCGGGTCTGAGACGTTTGGGTGGCCGAGTTGCGCCTTCGCGTAATTGCGGTAGTGGCGCGCTCGTGTGTCCGGGTCTGTAGGTGGTCTCTCAAATGGCGGCCTGAGTCTCGTCCAGGTAGCCGAGCTGGGCGAGCCACTCGCGCGTCTGGCCTAAAATCACGCGTGGGCAGTGATGCAGATCAGACGATGTACGGCCGCCGGAGAGAAAGATCGCGGCCCGCAACTCGGCTAGAAACTGCTCTATCCAGGCGTCCACCGCCGCATCACCGCCGGCGAGACACGCCTGGAGGAGCGGACGCGCCACTCCCACCGCAGTAGCGCCGAGCGCGAACGCCTTGGCTGCGTCCAGGCCGGTGCGGATACCGCCCGTGGCGATCATGGGCAGGCGGGTAGGCGCTACGGCCGCGAGCGAGATGGCAGTGGGAATACCCCACTCGCGAAAGACGTCGCCCAGGCGCTCACCACGCGCATCTCCTTGACCCGCGGCGCGTAGCCCCTCCACAGCGGCAAAGGTGGTGCCGCCCAATCCGCCAACATCCAGCGCTTCAACTCCGGCGCCCGCGAGCAGCTGTGAGCTGCGACGCGAGAGCCCGGCGCCGGTCTCCTTGGCGATGATGGGCATGTCCAATGCCTGGGCAAGGCTAGAGATGGCGTCCAGGACGCCTGCGGCGTGACGGTCGCCTTCCGGCTGGACGGTTTCCTGAAGGAAGTTAAGGTGGATGGCCACCGCGTCAGCGCGGACGGTGCCTAGCACAACGCGAATCTCTTCAAGGGAGAGCGGCTCCTGATCTCCTTGCCGCACGAGCTGCGGCGCGCCAACGTTGCCGATGATGAACGCCGTCGGGGCATGCTCGCGCACGATGGCGTAGGTGCCGGCTAGGTCTGGCCGGCGCACGGCGGCGCGCTGGGAGCCAGTACCCATGGCCAGGCCATGACGCTCGGCGGCGCGCGCGAGGCAGGCATTCACTTCCGCCCCGTGGGTAGAGCCGCCGGTCATGCCGGCAATGACAAGCGGCGCCTCTAGTTGTCTCCCCAGAAAAGTCATGCGGAGATCAACCGCATCAAGGTCGGTGGTGGGTAGCGCTTCATGCAGCAGGCGGATGTCCGCCCATCCGGCGCCGGTCCGCGCGGAGACATCCTCGGTGGCGGTCAATCGCAAATGATCCGCCTTGCGCTGTTCTATCTCGCCGCCGTCCATGCTCGTTTCTCGCATCTGCTCTATCCGCGCCGTCTGCATCTCCATGTCAGCTGAAGTGGCTCAATTGGACTGGCAGAGACTATGCAAGCGATTACTTGATCTCCACTCGCACGGTCATACCCCATCTCAGGTCAGGATGCGGTTGGGGAAGGGCAATGGTGGCGGTGTAGTAAACATCGCTGGTATTGGTGGCGATGGTGGCCTGCGGTTGGCGAGCGATGCGCAGGACGCGGCCGGGCATACTGGCGCGGCCGAGCGCGGAAACGGCAATCGTCACGTCCTGGCCATCCTTCACGCGCGCGATGGCGGTCTCATCAAGGTCGCGCGTCTCAATCTGGAGCCGGGAGAGATCGGCAACGGTGGCGGCGATGGTGCCGGACGTGATGACCTCACCCTCGCGCACCGAGACATTTGTGACTGTGCCGGCTAGAGGGGCGCGCAGCGTCACCCTGTCAAGCGCGGCGCGAGCTTGCTCCACCGCGGTCCCGGCCCTCCGGGTACGGGCAACAGCTACCTGGACCGATGCCTCAGTGGTGCCTCGCCTCGTCTGCGCATCTGCCCCGGCAGCTGAGGCGAGGGCGCTGCGAGCCTGCTCCTGCTCGGCGCGGGTGGCTCCGGCCAGCAACTGGTCGCGCTTGGCCCCGGCGGAGCGCATCTCCCACGCGGCGGCCTCTACCGCGGAAGCGGCGGCCCTCTTCTCCTCGTCGGTTGGTCCGGCGAGCACCTGCTGGAGCCTAGCATGGGAGGCAGAGACACCAGCCTGAGCGGCCATGGCCGCGCCGCGGGCAGAAACCAGATCGGCCTGGGTGGCGCCGCGCTCCACTTGCTGAAGCTTCGCCTGGGTGCTTTCAAGCGCAGCGCGAGCGCCATTCACTTGTGCCCCGCCTTTGGCCAGTTCCTCGCGCGTGGGCGGGCGCGTGACGCGGTCTAAGCCGGCCTGGGCACTCGTCACCACCTGCTGCGCCAGGCGCACATCCCATTCGGTTGGCCCAGCGGCGCGCAGCTTATCCAGACTGTTTTGTGCTTGTTGTACTTGCAACTCGGCGCCACGGATGGCGGCATCCGCAGCCTGGCGTGAGAGCGGTTTGCCGGTCCCCACAAGGTTGCCATCTCCGGCATCGGCACGCGATTTGTCTAGGGATGCGCGTCTGGCCTCAACGGCAAGCTGAGCGTTGGCAAGGTCCTGCGTCGTGGTGCGCGGGGCATCAATGATCTGCGCGAGGCGCGTGCGCGCCTGATCCAGCTGCGCCTGAGCGGCGATCACATCGGCGGCCGCGGGACCGTTAAGCAATTGGGCAAGCGACGCCTCAGCTGTGACGAGGTCGGCTTGGGCGCGGGTCACAGAGCCATGCGCCTGGGTCACGTCTTCTGGCGTGCCACCGCGCTCGAGCTGTGCCAGACGCGCAGCGGCACTCTCCGCGTCGAGCTCGGCCTTTTCCAATGCCGCCGCCGCGGCCTCCACGTCGGCCGCCTTCGGCTGGGCCGTGAGCGCTTCGTGTTTGGCGAGCGTGTCCTGGTAGCGTGCGGCGGCCTGCTCGACGGCGGCGTCAGCGGCGCGACGTTCGGCGTCACGCGGCCCAGTGAGCACTTCGTCCAACTTGCTTTGCGCGGCGCGGACGGCGGCGCCGCTCGCGGCCACCTGCTCAGGGAGCGCACCCTCGCGCGCCTGTAGCTCCTGCGCTTGTGCCTCCTGCGCCCTTGCCAGCACCAGCTCATCAATCGCCGCCTGGAGCGCCAGGTCTAGCTCGGCCGCATCAAGTCGCGTGATTAGGTCACCGGTCTGTACCAATGCCCCAACCTCTATCACAGATCGCACCCGGCCGGTGTTTTGGAAGGAAAGTTTGGCGTGCGCGAGCGGCTGGACCGTGCCTTCAACGCTTATGGGCTTAGGCGCTGGCTGCGTTGCTGGCTGTGCTACTAGTGGTGCTGGAACGGGCGCGGCCCACGGCATGGCGCAGGCCGCGGCCACACTACCGGCAGCAAGGATTGGGATCAGGAAAAGTGCGAGGCGTTTCATGGATACAGCTTTCTATTCGTAGGCGAGGACTTCACGGACGGTGAGGCGGGAGGCGCGGAACGCTGGAAAGAAGGACGCCAGCCCCGCCAGCACGACGACCACACCCAGCCAGAGCGCGGCGCCCTGCGGCGAAAAGGTGTACGTCAACGGATGACGCATGAAGGCATTACCCACTACGTCTGAGAGCAGACGGCTGATGGGAAGCGAGAGGAGAGTGCCAGCGGCCCAAGAGAGGAGACCAATCAGTAATCCCTCAACGAGGAAGACCTGAATCACTGCACCGTCGATGGCGCCGATAGCGCGCATCACGCCAATCTCACGCGACCGCTCCAGCACGTTGATGCTCATGGTGCCCATCAGCCCCAGCCCACCCACCACTGCGAGGAGCGCCGCCATGATGGCAAGGAACACGACGAGGATGTTGAACTGGCTTTCAACATTCTGGCGCGTGCTGGAAATGGTGCCAGTGCCAGCTACTTTCAGCCCCACCCCATCTAGATGCTGCTTGAGCGCGTTCACCGTGCGGTTCTGGAAGGCGGCATCGTGGTGCTCTGTGACTACTTGCACGCCGTTAGCGCGTCCCACGTTGTGGCTGAGCGCGGCGACGTAGGGAAACGTCGCGTAGACGGTGGGGCCTGACATGATCGCTTTGACAATCCCGACCACGCGCCATTCGTGCTCCTTCCCGTCGATTTTCAACATGACTTCGCTGCCCACCTTGAGGTCGGATTCTTCCTTGGTGACCTCGGAGTTGATCACAAGCGCGTTCTCGTCATCGGGCAGCAGCCAGCGCCCGCTCAGCACCACTGGGTTCACCAGCCTGGTTTCAGCTGGTGGCGCCACCAGCTGAAGATCAATCCCCTCCTGCCCGTCAGCGCGCACGCGGCGCGCGCTCCCGAAGCGCCAGGATTCGGCATCAACTACACCCGGCACCTGTTTGACTTCCTCGACAAGCTGTTCAATCCGGCGCGGCTGCGTGAAATTGACGTTCACGTCGTACTTCCAGTAAGCCAGGAACTCGTCCAGCGTGGCCGAGAGCGACGCCTGCACGGTGAGTACGGCGATGAAGATGGCGCCGCCTAGGGTCAGCGTCGAAAGGGTCAGCGCCAGACGCGCCTTGCGCCGGAAGGTGGCCCGCAGCGAGAGCAGGATGGGGCGGGGGACGCGCAGTGCACCCGACACGGAAGCGACCAGGCGATCAAAGAGTGAGAGGCCAAAGGTGCCGCGTCCACCGGCAGCGTTCAAGGCTTCCATGATGGTGATTCGGGCGCCGGCCATCACCGGCCACAGCGCCGCCAGGAGTGGCACGACCAACGCCACCACCGCCTGCAAGAGGAGCACGACGATGGGGATGCGAAAAGAACCGGGTGTGTAGTTGATCAACGTGGCCAGATAGGCGGTGAACGCCCAGGCACCCATCGCGCCCAGCGGTACGGCTATCAGCAGCGCCAGCATACCGTAGATGGTGACCGATACCAGGTACATGCTGGTCAACTGCGCGCTCCGTGCGCCGATAGCCTTCATTACGCCAATCTGTGGCACTTGTTGGGCGAGCACCGCCGAGATGGTATTTACCACCAGGAAGGCGGAGAGTCCCAGCGTGATAGCGCCCAGTACGCCAAGCACTAGCAGGAAGGTGTTAGCCGTCTCAGTCGCAGGGTGCTCGCCCGGAGGCGGGATCTGCACCAGGACATTGCGTCCAGTAGTGTTTTCCAGCCTGCGCTTAATGCCGTCCACCACAGATTGGATGTGCTGTTTATCGAGCGGCCGTTCGGCGACGGTAATGTTTAGCTCGGTAAAGCGTTTGTCAATCCGGAGCAGATCAAACGTATCAGCGCCAGCGTAGCCGTAGATCTGTCCGGAGAATGTCGCTGGCGGCTTGTAAAGATCATGGACGATTCCGGTAATGGTGAGGGGGTGCTGTTTATTGTCCACCGTCTCCACCATAATGTTGTCGCCAATCTGGGCTTTCAGAAAGGCAACGGTGGAGCGCTCAATGACCAGTTCGCCCTTCTCCTTGGGCCAGGTGCCGTGTTCTAGCGCCAGTCTATAGATTCGGTGGCCCGCAAAGTCCGGGTTTAGCTCCAGCCGTAGCGTGCGCCAGTTGGGCGCCTGCTCCGGGCCGGTTTGGACGCGCAGCGTGGCTCGGCGTCGCCCCTCAACATCTTTGACGCCGTCCATCCGTCGCACCGTGCGCACCAGATCATCGGTGAATGGCGGCGGATAGATCTGCGCGGCCGCGGGGTTGATGGCAAGAAATCCGTCCGAGATGTCCTGCGAGAAGAGGATGCGGGTAGAGGCAATTGTTCCTACCGCAAAGACCCCCACGGTGATGGAGATCACCACGAGGAAGGTGCGCAGCTTGGCGCGCCAGAGGTCGCGCCCGACCTTATTCCAACGGGGAGACATCAATTTCTCCGTCGGCAATGACAATGGCACGTGATACGCGCCGCGCGAGGTCGCGATCGTGAGTCACCATGGCCACAGTCTTGCCTCGCGCAACGAGCTCCTCAAAGAGGTCAAAGATGGCTCCGGCCGTGCGCGAGTCCAGGTTGCCGGTTGGCTCGACGGCCAGGATAACGGAGGGATCATTAGCCAGCGCGCGGGCAATAGCGACGCGCTGCTGCTGGCCGCCCGAGCACGCGCTGGGCAGCTTGTGGGCGTGCGCCGTCATCTCCACTTGTTCCAGCAATGCCATGGCGCGCTCTTGGCGTTCCTTCATAGAGCCGATGTGGCAGAAGTCCATCGGCAGCATCACGTTCTCCACCAGCGTAAGGGTGGGCAGTAGCTGGAAGAACTGGAAGATGACACCCATGTGCTTGCCGCGCCAGACCGCCATCTGGCCCTCTGAGAGCGTGTGGACCGCGGTGTCGCCCACCAGCACCTCTCCCGAGGTGGGGCGGTCTATGCCGGTGATCATGTTCACCAGCGTGGACTTGCCGGAACCAGACTTGCCAACGATGGCAACGAACTCGCCGCGGTCAATCTGAACGTCCACGCCATTGAGCGCGGTAAATGTGCCCGCCGCGGTCTGAAAGGTCTTGACCACTCGGCGCAGATGGATCAGGTGCGTGTTGCCGTGCGCAAAAGTGCCCGCCGGAAGTTCCTGGCGAGCCTGCTTGCGCGAACCGGCGTTCCGAAACAGATGAGAAAACATGAATGGAGGTCCGCTATCAGGAACCGCACGGCTAGCCGGTCAAGAAAGCCGGTACGCCAACTGGTCGATCATTAGTCAGCCAGTGAGCGTACACCGCCAGTCAGGCTGTTCTTACGCCGGTGTGCTGAATGATCTAGCGTCGCCACGTCCGACATGGCGCGCGATGGATGTGATGCATCGGTCTAGATCAGCAGTCTATATTCATGACGGGAGGAGATGGATGATGGCGGAAGCAACAATAACCAGGCTCCTCATAAATGGACGAAGGTGTAATGGAAGACAAGATTGTGCGCCGCCTCACTCAGGCGTTGGGCGTGGGAACACTGGCGTTTGGGCTGTTGCCGTTTGCCTCGCCTAAGCTCTTCAGCCGGCTCTTTGGCCTTAAGGCGCCGTCTGAGCCGACCATTGAAGCGGCGTTCCGGTCGGTGGGCGCGCGTGACATCGCCTTGGGGATGGGAATCTGGTTCGCCGTCACACACGGTGTCCGTCGTGGTCACGGGGACAGCTATGCGCCCTGGGTTCTCGCGCGCATGTGCGCCGATGTAGGCGACACAATTGCGGCGCTGATTGCCATCCGCCGGGGCGAGCGTGACCCGCGCTTCCTGGCATTGATGGGCATGGCGGCCGGCGCCGCCGTGTTTGACGGATGGCTCTGGACCCAGGCGCGCGCGGCCGGGGAGAGCATCTCAGCTGCGTCTAGAGATACCTCCGAAGGAAGGGCCAGGTGATCCCAAATTGGAGGAGAAGAGCGTTAGCGTTGAGATGATGCTTCAAACTATGCCCGCTACCGGTCGCCGCATGTTCCTGCGCGGCGCTTCTGCTTCCACGGCTGGCCTTGTGGCGCTGGCTGCTGGACTTCGACCGGCACACGGTGAAGAAGAACTGCCTTCTGAAGTGGGACTGCCCGTTGACACGTCTATTGAATCGCCTTTGGAGATACAAGCGGAGACGCCCCCTCCGACGCCAGAGACCGCCCTAGAGGGGACCATTGGACTGGTCTCTTACGGTCCAGGCGCCAGTCTTGGTGGCCGGCGACCGTTCCCGGACGACAATCCGTGGAACCAGGACATCTCGCGCGAGCCGGTGGACCCAAGCTCAGACGCGCTCATCGCCAGTATTGGGCTGGACCGCGGGCTGCACCCGGACTTTGGCACCGTCTGGAACGGTGCGCCCAACGGTATTCCCTACGTCGTGGTGCCAGGATCACAAGCCAAAGTGCCCGTGCGCTTTGAGTACGCGTCAGAAAGCGATCCCGGTCCGTATCCCGTCCCGGTGGACGCCCCAATTGAGGGCGGATCGAACGGCGAAGGCGACCGCCACATTCTGATGGTGGACGCGGACAACTGGATGCTGCATGAATTGTTCGCGGCGTATCCGGAGAATGGTGGCGCTCGCTGGCGCGCTGGATCCGGCGCGATCTTCAACCTCAACTCAAATGAGACGCGCACGGCAGGCTGGACCTCCGCGGACGCTGCCGGTCTGCCCATTTTCCCGGGACTGGTGCGCTACGACGAGGCGGTGGAACAGGGCGTCATCCGCCACGCCCTGCGCTTTACCGCGCGATGCACGCGGCGGGCGTACGTTCCTCCGGCGCGCCACTACGCCAGTCGTATTACGGATGCCACGGTGCCGCCTATGGGCATGCGCGTGCGTCTCAAGGCGGGCGTTGACCTCTCAGGCTTCCCCAAGCCAGTGCAGGCCATCCTGCAGGCAATGAAGACTTACGGCATGTTCCTGGCGGACAACGGCAGCGATTGGTACGTCAGTGGTGCGCCGGATCCCCGCTGGAGCGACTCCGAGCTAGCCGCCGTCCGCCGCGTGCGCGGGCGTGACTTTGAGGTCGTGAAAATGGGGCCGCTGACCACTGGGTAACGCGCCGCCAATCCGGCGGCAGCCCATTCTAAGGCCGGTACACTGCCGCCTATGGCAAGTGGCAGCAGCGCGGCTGGCAAGGTACGGGTGGCGGTGCTGGGGGCCGCCAACTTCTCCAAGGTGGCGCATATCCCCGGCGTAAACGCGCACCCCCAGGGCATCGTAGTAGCGCTCTACAGTCGGAACCTCCCGCGCGCGCAAGAGATGGCACGGGAGACTGGTGTGCCGGAGGCAACCGACGACCTGGAGCGCCTGCTGGCGCGCGATGACGTGGACGCCGTTACAGTCCCCTCCACCAACATCAACCACTACCGCTACACCATGGCGGCGCTCAGGGCCGGCAAGCACGTCTTCTGCGAGAAGCCCATGGCACTCAACGCGGAACAGGCCGCCGAAATGACGCGCGAGGCTACCCAGCGCGGCGTGGTCAATCAGATGTCATTCATCTTCCGCTATACGCTGTGCCTCCAACAGATGCGACGCCTCGTCTCAGAAGGCGTTATCGGTGCTCTGCATTACGTTAACATAGAACAACAGGGATACTCCCGCGCCAATCCGCAGAACGCCACCTGGCGCACCAGCGCTGCGGAGAACAGCGCGGGCCACCTCGGAGAGATGGGCCCGCACTGCTTCGATGCAGTGAACTTTATTGTTGGCTCCACTGCGGGCTACATCTCACAACTGGCGGCGGTCACGCACGTCTTTCCACGC
>Ga0136611_10000415_pt1 | contig 27650 bp, 27 predicted proteins | sample AntDrymUQ2232306_2_FD_106645 | JGI IMG/M metagenome (GOLD analysis project Ga0136611, IMG submission 106645) | Polar desert sand microbial communities from Dry Valleys, Antarctica - metaG UQ223 (23.06) | ecosystem: Environmental > Terrestrial > Soil > Desert | place: Antarctica: Dry Valley...
GGGTTCGCCGGGATGCACGACAGCGGGACGTCGTTGCGGTTCTCACCGCGGCTGCCGTCCGATTGGGACGGCCTGTCGTTCCGAGTGCAGCGCCACGGCTCGCGGATGATCGTCGAGCTGGACGCCACGGGCTGCACGGTGACCGTCCTCGACGGCAACGCGGTGCCGCTGTCCGTCGACGGGGTCCTTGTTGAGGTCCCCGCCGGCTCGACTCAGCGCATCGAAAGCCCCGCCCCCACGTCGTAGCCACCGACGCGGGCTCCGCGAGAGCGGGCGAGCGCGTCACGGTGTTCGTGAGTCTCGAACTGCGTACCGCCGGTCGAGACGCAGTGACACACCCGTTCGTGAGTCTCGAACTGCGTCGCGCCGGTCGAGACGCACGGACAGATGCGGTCAAGATGACGCGATGGATCTGACGAACAGGGTGGCGGTCATCACGGGTGGAGCGAGTGGGATCGGCAAGGCCTCGTGCCGTGCGTTCGCGAGGGCCGGCGCGCGCGTGGCGGTCGTCGATCGTGACGCGGCAGGCGCCGAGGCGGTGGCGGCGGAGATCGCCGGCACCGGCGCCGACAGCATCGGCATCGCCTGCGACGTCGGCGACGAGTCCGCGGTCGTGGCTGCGCTCGCAGACGTCGAGAGCCGGCTCGGGCCGATCGAGGTCCTGTTCAACAACGCCGGAATCGCCACCGGCGGCGACCCGCTGTCGACGCCACTCGCGGTGTGGGATCAACAGTGGGCGGTGAACGTGATGTCGCACGTCTACGCGATCCGCGCGGTCCTCCCGGCGATGCTCGAGCGCGGCGAGGGATACATCCTCCACACCGCGTCGATGGCCGGCATCCTGACGAGCCACGGCAACGCCACCTACGCGACGACGAAGCACGCGGTCGTCGGCCTCGCGGAGTGGATGTCGATCACCTACCACGACCGCGGCGTGCGCACATCGCTCCTCGCGCCGCTGGGCGTGCGAACGCCGATGCTCGACGCGTCCAGCGCGTTCGCGACGACCGTCGCCGGCACGCTCGCCGAGCCGGAGGACGTGGCGGACCTCGTCGTCGACGCGATCCGCGAGGAGCGATTCCTGATCCTCACCGACCCGATCGCAGAGATGTGGATGTCGCGCAAGACCGAGGACCTCGAGCGGTGGCTGCGCGGAATGCGCCGCGTCCAGCAACACCTCACCGGCACCGAGAGCTGAGGGGCCACAGACCGGGCCGCCGAGCGCCGGCTCAGGCGTGCGGCGGAGGCACGAGCATCACCGACACCGGCGACGCGCGCAGGATGGAGTCGTCGGTCGCCACGTGAAGGGCGCGGCTGACGATCCCGTGGCCGTGCGCGCCGACGACCAGCAGATCGATCTGCTGCTCCGCTGCCAGCGCCGCCAGCGCGTCTGCCGGCGTCCCGACCACCACGCGCTGCTCGATCGGCTCCGGCCCGAGCGCACGCGCGACCTCTGCGAGCGCGGCGTCGGCGGCCACGACGTCGCCTGCGTGCTGCCGCTCCGCATCCTGGGGCGTGATCGTCGGACCGGCGAAGCCGCCCGCGCCCTCGTTCGGATCGATCGGCGGCGCGACCACCGCGGCGAGGATCAGCGTCGTCCCTGACGGCAGGAGCGCACGCGCCTGCTGCGCGGCGTGCAGCCCCGAGTCGAAGCCGTCGATCGCGACCAGCGCTCGCACGGTGTCAGGAGGACTTGGCGTTGTCGGGGTTCTCGAGCCGGAAGAAGTTGCTCTCACGGCGTCCATGCGCGTCTACCTTGTCGATGAAGTTGAGGCCGCGCGCGTCGACCGCCTCGAACCACTCGTCCCACGACACGTGGTTCGAGTCGGTGGCGCCGCCGGGGAAGTCCATCCGCAGGACACCGAGATGCCCGTCGTGCGTGCTGGTCCTGATCGTCGCTCATCGTGCCCCCGTCTCGTCGGGTCTGGGTCGTCGAGTTTGGTCGTCGGTCCGGTCGCCCGCGCGACTACCCGCTCGGCCGATCAGCGAGACGCGCACGTCGGCACCCGCCACAGGATGTAGACGCTGCCCACGACGCCGAGCACGGCGACGACCGCGACGATGACGAGCCGGTCGCGCAGCAGCACGCAGCTGAACACGATCGCGACCCACATCGTCGTCAGCGCGGCGACCTTGGCGCGCCGCGGCATCCCGAGGCCGGCGCGGTGATCCGCGACCATCCGCCCGATCCTCGGGAGGCCAAGCACCCACTGCTCGAACCGCGGGCTCGACTTGCCGAAGCACGATGCGGCGATGATGAAGAACACGGTCGTCGGCAGTCCCGGCACGACGATGCCGACGGATCCGACGGCGACCGCGACCCACCCTGTTGCGAACCATCCGGCGCGCACGGCGCGGCTCGTCGATCGAACACCCGGCGCAGCCTCCATTGTCTGCGGAGCAGGATTCTTCGGAGTGGGCGCTCGCCGGGCGGAGATCACGTCACGAGTTGGACGACGTCCTGCACGAGCAGGACGCAGAGGAACCCGGTGACCGCGAGCGCGACGGCCGAGAAGTGCCAGCGCCACTTGTGGTCGACGGCGAAGAACCGCCGGATGGTGAACACGTCGCACGTGATCGCGATGACACCGATGACGATCCCGACGACCGGTCCGACCCCGGTCGCGAACCCCACGGCGGGGACGACGAACGGGAACACGACGTACGTCAGCGTGCATCGGATCGCGGAGATCAGCATCGATCGCTGGAACGACGCGTAGGCCGATGCTGCGGTGACGCCGGCGGGGCGATCGCGGATGCGCAGCAGCCGGCGGACGACCATGTCCGCAGCGGAACGCTGCGCGGGTGCTGATACGTCGTGCGGGAACGGGCACTTGCCGACTGCCGGCGCGTCGACGCGTGCGACCGGGCAGCGTGGCGCCGGCGCCTCGACGTGCGCGACGGGGCACCGCGCCGACGCCTCGACCGCGTCGCCCTCGAGCGTGTCCGTCCCCGGCAAGTGGTCCATCTCGGCTCCATGCTAGGGACCGGTCGACCGTCCGGCGAACTACACGTCCTCGGGCTCGCGCTCCATCCCCATCTCGGGGCCCTGCATCTCGGAGCCCTGCATCTCGGAGCCCTGCATCTCGGAGCCCTGCAGCTCCACGTCCCGGGCCTCCGAATCGTCGAGCGCCAGGCGAATCCGACCGATCAGGTCGGGGCCGACGTTCGCGTAGACGAGGTGCGCACCCTCGAACCGCTCGAGCTCGGCGACCGTCGTCGCGCGGTCGAAGCGGCCGAGCAGGAGCACCACCGTGACGGTGTCCGGTTGCACGGCGCTGCGGAACCACTCGACCCACTCGTCGGGCACGCCGAGATCGACGATCTTCGCCCGTACCGCACCAGTGCCGGCGCCGATCGCCGCACCCGCGAGCCACCCGACGGGGCCACCGAGCAGGAGCCCGAACAGGCCTGCCCACGTGGCACCCGACAGCGCGCTCATGCCGACCTGCGGGTCGATCGTCTCGCGCACGTACGTCTTGCCGCTTGCGTCCTTCACGATCGTCACCGCATCGCGCAGCTCGATCGTCTTCTGCGACGCCAGCCGGAACGACGCCGTGAGGAACTCCTGTGCACGGAACGCGTCGTCGAAGGACAGCCCGACGATCGTGTCGGCGGTGTCCGTCTGCTCAGCGCCGCGCGCTGTGAAGGGCGGCGTCACGCGCCTGTGCCGGCCTCGGCGGTGTGGGCACGCTCGGCACCCGGGCCGGCATCGGGCACCTCGCCGCCCTCCGCCGGCTCCTTCGCGACCGGGTTCGGCGGTGTCGGCTCGTCGTGTGATGTGTCGCTCATGACCGACTCGTACCCGCTGATGCGGCCGCGCAGCCGCGATCTCGGACGGACTCAGCCGCCACGTGGTCCGCTCGTGAAGTGCCGCGGCGCGTAGTAGCTGGGTGCGGTGTCCGGGCGGCCGCGACGGGAGGTCCAGCGCCACTGTGCAGAGATCCGGCTGCGCACGCGGCCCTGCACCTTCGGGACCGCGTGGAGCCAGTCCACCTGGCAGCGGCCGCCCATCACGAGCAGGTCGCCGCTCGCGGGCGACAGGTCGAACGCTCCCGCAAGGTCGTCGTCGTTCCGACGACCGCTGGTGATCGGCTTCATCACCCACGGCCGCCGTGCGCCGAGCGTGAGCACACCGATCACGGTGTCGTCGAGCCACTTCATCTCGCGGTCACGGTGGAACGCGACGCTGTCGCGCTCGTGGCGGTACAACGCGAGCGCGACCCCGTCGAAGCGCACCTTGTAGCGAGTGGAGATCCACGCCTCCGCATCCTCCAGCGCCGGGTGGCGTCGCGCGCCCCGCTGCCACGAGCTGAGTCGCGGCTCCTCGATCCAGCGCTCGTACCGGAACACCTTCCCGGCCTCCCATGGCACGGTCGTCTCGAGCTCGTGGTGCACCTCGTCCGCACGCGGGACGAAGGCGCGGACGACGTCGACCCACGAGTGCTCGTCGAGCGTCAGCCGCTCGACCACCGGCTCGTCCGTGAGCCACGCACAGGACGTTTCCGTGTCCACCCGCTCCACCCACACCATGCTACGACGGCGGTGTGAGAGGACGATCTGCCGCATGAGCGCCACCTGATGACGGGCCGCGCCCCAGACCCGGGCCCGCGTGCATGAGGCGGATCCACCGCGCGTGGTGGGTCGCTGCGATCGCCTTCGTGGCGCTGCTCGGCGCCGGCTCGTTCCGTGCCGCTCCGAGCGTGATCATCGATCCGCTCCACGAGCAGTTCGGCTGGTCGCGGGCGACGATCTCGAGCGCCGTCTCGGTCAACCTCATCCTGTACGGCCTCACCGCGCCGTTTCGCGGCCGCGCTCATGGAGCGCTTCGGGATGCGGCGCGTGGTCGCGGCGGCGTTGACCGTCGTCGCGCTGGGCAGCGGGTTCACGGTGTTCATGACCGCCAGCTGGCAGCTGGTTCTCTGCTGGGGCGTGCTGGTCGGCCTCGGCACGGGCTCGATGGCGCTCGCGTTCGTCGCGACCGTGACGTCACGATGGTTCGTCGCCCGCCGCGGGCTCGTGACGGGAATCCTCACCGCCGGCAGCGCAACCGGTCAGCTGATCTTCCTCCCCCTGCTCGCGCACCTCAGCGAGCGGTTCAGCTGGCGCGCGGTGTCGTGGACGGTCTCGATCGCTGCGCTCGCCGTCGTGCCGTTCGTCCTCTGGCTCCTGCGCGACCACCCGGAGGACGTCGGCACGACCGCGTACGGTGCCCAGCCGGCAGAGTCCGCGCTGTCCGCGGCAACGGTCGGGGCCGCAGTGGCGACGGCGCCGTTTCCGACCCCCGTCGCGGTCGACGCGCGTCGAGGCGGCGCGGCCGGGCGCGCGATCGGCGCGCTCACGAGTGCGGCGCGGACGCGGACGTTCTGGCTGCTCGCCGGGACCTTCGCGATCTGCGGCGCGAGCACGAACGGCTTGATCGGCACGCACTTCATCCCGGCTGCGCACGACCATGGCATGTCGACGACGACCGCAGCCGGACCGCTCGCGTTCATCGGCATCTTCGACATCGTCGGAACGGTCTGCAGCGGCTGGCTGACGGACCGCATGGACTCGCGCGTGCTGCTCGGCGTGTACTACGCGCTGCGCGGGATCTCGCTGATGTTCCTTCCGACCCTGTTCGCGAGCGACGTCCGCCCGCCGATGCTGTTCTTCATCGTCTTCTACGGCCTGGACTGGGTCGCGACGGTTCCTCCGACGGTCGCGCTGTGCCGCCAGCACTACGGAGCGGACGGGCCGATCGTGTTCGGATGGGTGCTCGCCTCGCACCAGATCGGTGCCGGCATCGTCGCGTTCTTCGCAGGGTTCGCCCGCGACCGGCTCGGCGACTACGACCTCGCGTGGTACGGCGCGGGCGGCCTCTGCGCGATCGCTGCAGTCATGTCCCTGCGGATCATCCGGCGCAGCGCAGCACCCGTGGCACCGGCCGTCGCCTGACGCTCACACCGGCTGGAACCGCCACGCGTCGCCCTCGACACGGACGTGTCCCGCCGGGTTGGTGCTGAAGTGGGTGCCGATGACGAGCGCGCCCGTCTCGGCTGCGTGCGTCAGCATCCGCCGGCGCGTCTCGCGGGCCTGCTCCGGATCGTGGTCACCGACCTCACGCCACTCCGGCCGTTCGCACTGGACCGGGTGGTGGAGGAAGTCCCCCGTGATCAGCGCGCGCTCGCCGGCGGACTCGATCCACAGTGACACGTGCCCAGGTGTGTGCCCGGTGGAGGGCTCGAGCCGCAGTCCGTCCCCGAGGTCGGCGTCCTCGTCGACGATGTCGGCCAGGCCGGCGTCGATGATCGGCTCGACGGAGTCGCCGTACACGGCAGGATCGAACTCGTTCGTGCGGCACGCCTCCAGCTCGCGTGCCGTGTACAGGTGTCGAGCGTTCGGGAACGTCGGCACCCACTGCCCGGCCACCAGCGTCGTCGCCCACCCGACATGGTCCGCGTGGAGGTGCGTGTGCACCACCGTGTCGATCGACCCGGTCGAGAGACCCGCCTCTGCGAAGCGCTCCATGAACGGATACGTCCGCTCGTTCCAGAACGGCAACGAGCGCATCTTCCCGTTGCCGACGCACGGGTCGACGAGCACCCGCCGCCCGCGGACATCGATCACGAGCGCCTGGACGCGCAACGCGACGTTGCCGTTCTCGTCCGCGTAGTCGGGCACGAGCCACGGGTGCTGCGCCACCTCCTGCGCGATCCCGTCCGGGAAGAAGAGCTCCGGCGGGATGTGGTGCGTCTCGTCCTCGACGATGCTCGTGATCGTCGCCTCGCCGACGTTCCAGCGCTGCCCCGACTGCCCGTGAGTCATTGATCAAGTGTGGCACCGGGCTCTGCCAGACTTTGCGCCGTGAGCCAGCAGCTGCCGCCCCCGAACGTCGGCGGGTACCAGCCGCCCGTGCCCGTACAGCCGACTCAGTCGTCTCCGTCCGCGCCGCCGTGGGCGGGGGGCACTCCGGAAGGCGCGCCCTCACCCGCGGCGACCCCGTCGCAGCAGCATCCGCCCCCACCGGCAGGACCACGCGGCCCGACACCGGCCGACCATTTGAAGCGGGCGCTCGACTGGGACATGAACCAGGTCGAGATCACCCCTCGCGAGCGCCAGCAGCTGGTCGCCGCCGACGTCGCGGGACCGCGGCTGCAGGGCCTCCTCGCTTGGCGGAGGAGCTGCCTCATGCTGGCGATGCCGGTGCTGCTGCTGACCGTTGCGCTCTCGGCATGGGAAGCGGCGCGGACGGACACCGAAGCGTTCACGGGATTCGGGAAGCTGTGGCTGTGGTTGCCGCCGCTCGGGCTGGCGCTCGTGCCGCTCGGAGCGCTCACCGCGATCACACGTTGGACGGAGATTCGCCAGACGTCGCAGCGCCTCGTGTCCTGCTGGATCGCCTCGATCGCGATCCCGCTGCTCGCCGCGATCGTCCCGCTGGAGTTCATCATCGACCTGGACGCGATCCGCGCGTCCGCGGGAGGGGACGAGGACGTCCTCGAGTTGCTCGAGGGCGAGATCTTCAGTGCACGGCTCCTGCTCGCCGTGGGATACGCGATGACCCTGCTGCCGATCATCATCTCCGTGCCGGCAGGGGTGCTGAAAGGCGCAGTGCGGGTCAAGACGGTGTTCCCCGCCGCGGTGCTCCCCGGATGGTTCCTGGTCGCCGTGGCGCCGTTCTACTCGCTGTTCACGGTCGTCGTCTTCGTGTTGATCGAGCAGATCGTCGGCAACCTGCTTCTCGTTCTCGGCATCGGGCTGCTCGCGTTCGCGCCCTGGCTGTACGTCATTCACCGCAAGATCTACGCGCGGTCGATGTCCAACGCGGAGGCGGCCGTCGAGCTGACGAAGGCGTCGAAGACCGGGCGCTGGATCACGCTCACGGGCCTTGCGTGCGTCGTCACCTTCGCGTTCACCGCGAAGGCCGGTCAGCTCGACGTCGTCGGCACGAACGACGAGGAAGCCGTGTTCACGTACCTGCAGATCATCCGCACCGCAATCGAGGTGTTCAGCCGCGGCCTCGTCACGACGGTCGTGTTCAGCCTGATCTTCCTGAGCATGGTGTACGCCGAGTGGCGCAACAATCAGACGATGACCCTCGACATCCGCAGAGAGCACGAGGCCGAGATGGGCGAGCTGCTGAAGTTCGTCGAGGCGAACCCGAACGCGGCCGCGCCGATCACAGAGGTCTGACGGCGTCGGACGCCGGCTGCGAGTGCTCCCATGCGGCAGCGAGTGCTGCATAGCGGCCGCCGCCAGCGACGAGCTCGTCATGGGTGCCGAGCTCGACGAGCGCGGCGTGGTCGATGACGGCGATGCGGTCGGCGCGGCGAACGGTGGACAGGCGGTGCGCGACGACGATGACGGTGCGGCCGGTCATCAGGTGCTCGAGCGCGCGCTCGACGACCGCTTCGGTGCCGGGGTCGAGGTTGCTGGTCGCCTCGTCGAGGACGAGCACGGCCGGGTCGACGAGCGCGGCGCGCGCGAGCGAGACGAGCTGGCGCTCCCCCGCCGACAGCCGCGAACCGCGCTCGCGCACCTCGGTCTCCAGACCCTCGGGGAACTCCTCGAAGCGCTCCAGGACGCCGATCGATTGCAGCGCTGCGGACACCTCGTCATCGGTGGCGCCCGGACGGGCGATGCGGATGTTGTCGCGGATCGTTCCCCCGAAGAGAAAGCCCTCCTGCGGGACGACGACGATGCGCTCGCGCAGTGAGTCCATGCTCGCCAGGCGGAGGTCGACGTCGCCGAAGCTCACGTACCCCGACGACGGGTCGTACAGGCGCGACAGCAGCTTTGCGAGCGTGCTCTTGCCGGCGCCGGTCGGACCGACGAGCGCGAGCCGTTCCCCCGGCGCAACGGAGATCGACACGTGCGACTGCGCCGGCCGCGACGCGCCGTCGTAGGTGAACGTCACGTCGTGTGCCGCGAGCGCACCCGTCGGCGCGAGTGCGACCGGGTGCGGGTGCTCGGCGACGTCGGGCACTGCGTCGATCAGCGAGTACAGCTTGTGCAACGAGGCTGCGGCGGACTGCACCGTGTTGTACAGCTGCGAGAGCTGCTGCACGGGCTCGAACAGGTTCGCGAGCAGCAGCACGAACGCGGCGACGGTGCCGACGCTGATCGACCCCTGGTGCGACAGCCACCCGCCGACGCCGACGACCACGGCGATCGCGAACACGCCGACGAACTCGACGAGGCCGAAGTACCAGACGCTGATCCGTACGGCGTGCATGTGCGAGTCGAAGAGCCGGCGGTTCGTGCGCACGAAGCGTCGCATCTGCTCGTCGCCGCGACCGTAGGCTTGGATCACGCGCACGCCGGCGATCCCCTCCTGCAGCGCGGACAGGTTCTGGCCGACGTTCTCGCGCACTGCGAGGTACGCACCGTTCGACTTCCGCTGGAAGCGGATCGAGGCGACGATGATGATCGGCAGGACGAGCAGCACCACGACCGTGAGCTGCCAGCTGATCACGATCAGCACCACGAGTGTGATGACGAGCAGCAGTCCGGCTCCGACGAACTGGAGCAGACCCCACTGGATCAGCTCGCCCATGCTCTCGATGTCCGCGGTCATCCGCGAGACCAGGACACCGGCCTTGTTGCGGTCGAAGAACGCCATCGACTGCGCCTGCAACCGGTCGAACACGCGCACCCGCAGGTCGCGGAGGAAGCCCTCGCCGGCCTGGTTGATCGCCATGTACTGCTGTCGGCCGACGAAGTAGTTGACGATCACGACCACGCAGTACGCGATGACGGCGCCGTTCAACGCAGCGGTGCTGCCGCGACTCAGGCCGCGGTCGGTCGCGAAGCGGACGATCAGCGGGCCGGCGACGACGCACAGCGTCGACACGATGACAAAGCCCATCGCCGCGATGATCCGGCTGCGATACGGGGCCGCGAACTCGAGCGAGCGGCGCAGGACGCGGCTCGTCTCCGCACGATCGAGACGATCCTCCTCGCTCACTGCACCAGCGGCCCACATCGTTACTCGCCTCCCCCAGCGACGACGACCGAGTCCGCAACGTCGTCGACCTCGGACCACGCCGCGAGCACCTCGCCGTAGCGCTTGTTCGTCGAGAGCAGTACGTCGTGCATCCCGATCGCGGCGACCTGCCCCCCGTCGAGCAGCACGACGCAGTCGGCGAGCGCGATCGTGCCCGGACGGTGCGCGATGACGAGCGTCGTGCGGTCCTTCATCACGGTCGCCATCGCCTCGCGGATCTCGTGCTCCTTCGACGGGTCGACCGCGCTCGTCGCGTCGTCGAGGACGAGCACGCGCGGGTCGGCGAGAATCGCGCGGGCGATCGCGATCCGCTGCCGCTGACCGCCGCTCAGCGAGAACCCGCGCTCGCCGATGTTCGTCTCGTACCCCGCGGGCAGCGCGCTGACGAAGGTGTGCGCGCCGGCGAGACGCGCGGCGCGCTCCACGTCCTCGTGTGACGCATCCGGGCGGGCGAATGCGATGTTGCCGGTGACGGTGTCGTTGAAGAGGAACGTGTCCTCGAAGACGATGCTCACCGCGTGCCGCAGCTCCGCGAGGCGCAGGTCGCGGACGTCGACGCCGTCGATCTCGATCGCGCCGTCGTCGACGTCGTAGAAGCGCGTCAGCAGCCGGGCAACGCTCGACTTCCCACTGCCCGTCGCCCCGACGAGCGCGACCGAGCTGCCCGCTTCGATCCTCAGGTCGAATCCGTCCAGCACCGGCTGCTCCGCTGTGTAGCCGAAGCGGACGCCCCGGAAGCGGACGGCGCCGTTCTGGGCGGCGTCGGGGAGGTGACGCGGGTGCGGTGGGTCGGCGACCTCGGCGGCCGTCGTGAGCACCTCGTCGACGCGCAGCAGCGCCGCTGCGGCGCGCTGGCCGAAGGCGACCGTCATCCCGAGCGTGCGCAGAGGCCAGACGAGCAATGCGATATATTGCAAGAACTCCAACATCTGGCCGTACGTCATCGTGCCGTCGATCACACGGTGACCGCCGATGCCGAGCACTGCGATGAGGCCGAGATTGGGCAGCAGGTCGAGCGCCGGGAGAAATGCGCTGCGGATCTTCGCCGAGCGGAGCGACACGTTGCGGATGTCGTCGGCCTTGCGCCGCAGCTTGTCCGCCTGGACCTCCTCCGCGCCGAACCCCTTGACCACGCGGACACCGCTGACGGACTCCTCGACGATGGTGGCGAGCTGCGCCTGTTCCTGCTGCGTCTCGAGCACCGCAGGGTGGATCGCTCGGGAGAACCGCTGCGCCAGGACGTTGACGAGCGGCAGCGGGGCGAGCGCAATGACGGCGAGCAGCGGTTGCGACATCAGCAGGACGACGATCACGGCGAGGACCATGCCGATGTTCGAGAGGCTGATCGGGATCATCACGACGAAGCCCTGGATCTGCTGCAGATCGCTCGACGCCCGGCTCATCAGTTGCCCGGTCTGCGTCCGGTCGTGATAGCCCACGTGGAGCCGCAGCACGTGCTCGAAGATCTGCTCGCGCAGGCCCCGCTCGGTGGTGCGGCTTTCGTTGAAGGCGAGCCATCGCCGCCAGCCGGAGAAGAGGCCGGCGATCACTGCGGCGATTGCGATCAGCGACGTCCAGAACCACAGCGACTCGCGCCCGATCACGCCTCGATCGACCGCCAGCCGAGTGAGGCGTGGGACGGCGACCTTTCCGGCGCTCCAGCACAGCCCGATCGCCGACCCCAGGATCAGCCCTCGTCGCTGAAGTCGCAACACCGTTCGCAGGAGCGGCCACCCGGAGGGCGCCGGCTCCGGCTCCTCCCCCGCTCGGCGGCGGGATCGGCGGGTCGGCGGCACGGTGCGGAACTCTACGGCGACGCCTCCGACGCACCCGGGTGAATGACCGGTGACGTGACCCGATGTGGAGAGCTGCGTGCGCAAGAGCGGTCGTAGAGTCCGTGCCGTGAGCTGGGTCGCGTGGATCGTCATCGGACTGATCGCCGGCCTCCTCGCGCGCCGGATCGTCGGCGACGACCGCTCCGGCTGCCTCTACACGATGGCCATCGGCATCCTCGGCGCGCTGATCGGCGGCGGTCTCATGCAGTGGGCCGGCGAGAAGGGCGTGAACGAGTTCGACCTGCGCGCCGTCATCGTCTCGGCGCTCGGCGCGATCCTCCTCCTGCTCGTCCTGCAGGCGATCGGCGGCCGCCGCAGCGTCCGCGGTCGCGGCGCGCGCCGCGGCCTGCGTCGCTGATTTGCGCCCACGCCCGTTCTCGGCGATGACAGTCCGTAATCACGTACTCTCGGCGCCGAGAACCGCCCGCGCGCCCGCGCAGCACTCGAGTGGCAGTCGATGGGGTGCGCGATCAGCGGTCCTGCCAGGTCGAGATGCAGGCTTCGTTGCCGTCTGCGTCAAGCGCAGCGGCCACTCGCGACTCCGCCATGTCGTGCGGCACGAGGCCGTGACGAGGATCTGAACTCGCCGGCACAGCTGCGGGCTACCTGCCTGACACTCGAGGCGAAGAGTGGTCAGTACGATCGCACTGAGCGAGCGACCCCTGGCTGCTCCGCCTTCATCGCTTGGTCACGTGCGGGGAGGCGGGAGCTAGGACAGCAGCTCGCGGACCCGATCCTTCGGGCGGCCGATGATGGCCTTGTTGCCCTTCACCACGACGGGCCGTTGCATCAGCTGCTTGTGCTTCAGCAGGACCTCGATCACCTGCTCGCGCGTTGCGACGTCCTCATCCTCGAGCCCGAGCTTCGTCCACATGCTGTCCCGGCGGACGAGGTCGGTCACCGGGTCCTCGAGCTTGTCGATGAGCGCCTCGAGCGCGGCGCGATCGGGCGGGGTCTTGATGTACTGGACGATCTCCGCCTCGACACCCAGCTCCTCTGCAATGCGCACGGCATTGCTCGACGAGTTTCAATGCTGGTTGTGGTAGATCGTGACGTTCGTCGGCTTCGCCATGGCTCCACGATAGAGCTCCGCGAAGCGGAGGAGCGCGTTGCGCGGTGACCGTGTTGCACCCCCTCACTACGGTCGTCCGTGCTTCCCCCGAGCCTGATCATGCCGACCACGGACGGCTGCTCTCGGAGGTCGCCCCATGCCCACTGCCCATCCCCACGTCCCGCGCGCACGTCGCAACTGCGTCGTCACGCCCGAGGACGCGCTCGCCGTCGTCGCGCTCGCAACCGCCTCGCCGCCGCGCCACGAGACCGTGGCCTTCCTGCTCGACGACGCCTATCGCGGTACGGGCCTGATCACCGTCGTCAGCGACACATGCGACCCCGACAGCGTCGTTCACATCGCCGAGGTGATGGCCGAGCTCGGTGCATTGTCACAGGGTGTCGGGAAGGAGACCGCCCACCTCGTCATCGCGTCCGTCCGGCCGAACGGCGACGTCCAGCCGGACGATGCGTTCCGATGGTGCAGTGCGAGCGACATCGTCGAAGCTCACGGCATCACGCTCCTGGAGTGGTTCGTCATCGGACGATCCGGCGTCGACTGCCCGCGGGAGCTCCTCGGCGAGCCGGACCGGTGGCCGCGCCGGTGACACGGCGGGATGCCGCGCCGACGTCGGCTCACGGCCGCACTGCCGGACGGGTCAGGCGAGGTCGCGCACGAACTGGTCGATCACCTCGACCACCTCCTGCGCATGCGTCTCTTCGTGCATCGCGTGACCCCCTCCGGCGACTGCGAGGAAGCGCGCGTGCGGCATCTTCGTCGTGAGGTACTGCCCGGCACTCGTGTACTCGGGACGATCGGCGTCGCCGGCGAGCACGAGCGTCGGCGTTGCGATGTCGGTGAGGCGATCCATCACGACGGCGTCGTGCTGCAGGTTCAACTCGGCCGCCTGGACGGGCACGCCGAAGCGGTGCGCGTTTCGTCGGGACCGCTCGTTCCACCCCTCGCGCTTGACCGGGTCGCGAAACCCCGGTCCCGTGTTCAGCACGACGATGCCGCGGGCGACGCCGGGCCGCGTCGCGGCGTGCGCCAGCGCGAGGTAGCCGCCGAGCGAGTGGCCGACGAGCACGGCCGGCCCGTCGAGCGATGCGAGGACTTCGTCGATGTCGTCGAGCGCGCGGTCACGGTTGTACTCGGCGGGATCCTCGGGGACGGGCGAACGGCCGTGGCCGAGGAGGTCGAGCGCGCACACGCGGTAGCGGTCGCTCAGCAACACGCGGACGCTGTCCCACGTGGCGGACGACGAGCCCATGCCGTGGATGAACACGAGCGGCGCACCTGCGCCCGAGCATTCGAGGTGGAGCCGCACCGGCGGGAGCGTAGGCGACGTCGTCGCGACGGACCCACGCCGCTGCGCGGGCGACAGCCGCAGCCCGGCGGCGCGAAGGCGGCGGACGAGCTCGCGGCTCTCGACGAGCTGCGCGCCGAGCGCGAGCATCTCCTCGCGGTAGTCCTCCGGGACGTCGTAGTGGTCGCCCTGGAACCCTCGGCGCGGGATCCCTGCGCGCGCGGCGAAGTCGTGCAGCTCGTCGAGGCTCGTGTCGCTGACGAGGTGCGACCAGCGTCGGCCACGGAACCACCACCGCGGCTCGTCGATCAGCACCGCCATTGCGCCAACCTAGGGTGACGTCGTGGACGACGACGAGCGCGTCGTACGGGACGCATGGGCACGCGTCGCGGGCGACGACACCCGGTTCACTGACGTCGTCGACGACCTGCTCGTCCGGCACCGCGAGCCACACCGCCGCTACCACACCGTCGCACACGTGGCGTGGGTAGTCCGCGTCGCGCAGGAGCTGCTCGACGCCGCCGCCACACGCGACGCGCTCGACGAGCCGGTGGTGTTCGCGGCGGCGCTGTTCCACGACGCGATCTACGACACGCGTTCGGCCGACAACGAGGGTCGCAGCGCCGATCTCGCCGCGGACGCGACGGCAGCGCTCGGTTGGGCGGCGGAGCGGACGGAGCTGGTGACGCGACTCGTCCTCGCGACCGCGTCGCACGAGCCGGGCGATCGGCACGAGGAGGTGCTGCTCGACGCGGACCTGTCGGTTCTCGGCACCGACCCGGCCACGTATGCGTCCTACGTCACCGGCGTGCGCGCCGAGTACGGCCACGTCGACGACGACGCCTGGCGGTCGGGTCGCGCCGAGGTGCTACGCCGCTTCCTCGACCGCCCTCACATCTACGCCACGGATGCGATGCGCTCCCGCGAAGCCCGAGCCCGCGCCAACCTCACCGACGAACTGATCGCGCTGCAACTCTGAGGGCTTCTGGGCGCGATTCGTGTCACGAGGTGTTCCGGCCGCGAATCGTTCCAGGTGCTGGCGAGGATCGCGCCCAGTACGTGCGCCGGCCGGGCGGGCGCGGGTAGGTCAGTGGGCGCAGCCGCAGCCCGAGCCGCAACCGCCGCCACTTCGTGACGGGGCGGGCGCAGGGGCCGACCCGCTGCTGGCCGAGGCGCCGACGCTCGCGAACACCGAGAGCAGCCGTACGGAGTCGAGGTGGCCCTGGCTGCACGGCGCCGGGTCCCCCGCCTCCGCCATCGACCGGCGCAGCTCGAAGCTCTCGTCGCACGTCCGGCAGCGGTACTCGTAGCGTGGCATCGGGATGAAGTGTACGTCCACGGCCTGCTTGACTTGGCGTCGATGCCGACGGTGACGACGACCACGATGCGACCGGTGAGCTGACATGGCGACACCGATGACGCTGCGGCCACCCGAGACGACGCTCGAGACGGAGAACGTCGCTCAGACGGCGAAGCCGGACGCCGCACACATCGTGAAGACCGACCCGGGCGAGAACGCGGCCGCGAAGGTGCTCGAGGCGCGGATCATGGGGACGCCGATCGAGGCGCTGTGCGGCTACGTGTGGGTACCGTCGAGGGATCCGAAGCACCTCCCGCTGTGCGAGGACTGCAAGTCGATCTACGAGATGTACCGCGCGTTCAACGAGGGCCTGAACGACAAGCCGGACGAGTAGCGCTGTGGAGGAGGTCGAGGGACTGCGCATCCGCGAGGCGGTGCGCGCCGTTCTCCTCACTCCACGGCTCGAGGTGCTCCTCGTCCGGTTCGAGTTCGAGCGCGGAACGCGCTGGGCGCTTCCCGGCGGTGGCATCGACCCTGGCGAAAGCGACGAGGACGCGCTGCGGCGCGAGCTGCGCGAGGAGCTCGGCCACGAGCTGGTCGAGTTCGGCGGGCATGTGTGGACGCGACTGCACGTGATCCCGTTCCCGAACGGACTGTGGGACGGCCAGCGGGAGCGGATCTACCTCGCTCCCGTGGCTGCCGCGTTCGACCCCCAGCCGCAGTTCACGTGGGAGCAGCTGAACGCCGAGCGGATGTTCGCCATGCGGTGGTGGACGGTCGACGAGATCGCATCTGCGGTCGACGAGCACTTCGTGCCGGCGGACCTCGCGATGCACCTCTGCGCGCTCGTCGAGACGGGCGTGCCGAAAACCCCCTGGGACGTCGGCGTCTGACGCATATCGTCCCACCCGTGCCGTCGCTGTCCGTCATCGCCGCCTTCGCCGCGGCCTCGATCCTCCTTCTCGTCATCCCCGGGCCGGCGGTGCTCTACATCGTCAACCGCAGCGTGAGCGACGGCCGCACCGTCGGCCTCGCCGCGGTGGCCGGCGTCCAGTTGGGCACGTTCGTGCACGCTGCCGGCGCCGCGCTCGGGCTGTCCGCCGTGCTCGCGACGTCCGCTGTCGCGTTCACCGCGGTGAAGTGGCTCGGCGCCGGCTACCTGATCTACGTCGGCATCCGCACGCTGGCGACGCGGGCGCCAGTGTTCGACCCGGATCGTCCCGGAATGAGCGTGCGCCGCGCGTTCGGCCAGGGGTTCGTGGTGAACCTCTTCAACCCGAAGGTCGCGCTGTTCTTCCTGTCGTTCCTGCCGCAGTTCATCCACCCGGATGCGGGCCGGCCGGTCATTCAGGCGATGGTGCTCGGCCTCATGTTCTGCTGCCTCGGTGCGTCAGCGACTCCACGTACTCCCTCCTCGCGGCACGACGGAGTGAAGGAAGTGGGGAACGTGCGCACGGTCGACGTGCCGACGTTCCCCACTTCGTTCACGGACTCAATGAAAATCTCGGCTGCCGCTCGACGCAGGGACCGGCAGCGGGGTCAGCTCCTCGGCGACGACGTTGATCACCCCCTCAGCCGACTCCAGTCGGCCACGGACGAGCAGCGCGGCGGAGTCGCGTGCAACGGCGCGGAACCGGGTCCAGCAGCCCTTCGACACGACGACGTTGATCAGGCCGGTCTCGTCCTCGAGGTTGAGGAACGTCGTGCCCTGCGCGGTCATCGGGCGCTGGCGGTGCGTGACGATGCCGGCGACGGTGACCTTCGACCGCGGCACGATCGAGCGCAGCCCCACGGAGGTCACGACGCCGCGACGCGACAGCTCCTCGCGCAGGAACTGCGTCGGGTGACCGTTCGGCGCGATGCCCGTCGCCCACAGGTCGGCGACCGCCGTCTCCATCGGGTCCATGCCCGGCAGCCGCGGTGACACTGCGCCGGTGACGACGCCCTCCAGCCGATCCGGCCGCGACTGCACTGCGGCGCCGACGGTCCACAGCGCCTCGCGGCGCGCGATGGCGAAGCACTCGCCGAACACGCCGGCGGTCGCCATCGCCTCCAGTTGATCGATCTTCAACGCCGGCACGCGCCGGGTGAGGTCCTCGACGGACACGTACGGGCCGTTCGCCTTGCGCACCGTCTCGATCTCGAGTGCGAGCTCCGCGCCGATCCCGCGCACGCTGCCGATGCCGAGCCGCACCGCGACACTGCCCACCGACTCGTGCTCCGGGCACGGCTCGAGCGTCGCCTTCGCGAGCGACGCATTGAGATCAGGGGTGCGCACCTTCACCCCGTGGCGCTCTGCGTCCTGCACCAACGAGTGCGGGCTCCAGAAGCCCATCGGCTGCGCGTTGAGCAGTGCTGCGCAGAACGCCGCCGGCTCGTGGAACTTGATCCACGACGACGCGTACACGAGGTACGAGAACGACACGCTGTGACTTTCCGGGAAGCCGTAGTTCGCGAACGCCGCCATCTTCACGAAGATCTCGTCGGCGACGTCACCGGTGATGCCCCGCTCGGCCATGCCCTCGTAGAGGCGCTGCTTCAGCTTCTCCATGCGTGCCCGGCTGCGCTTGGAGCCCATCGCCTGGCGGAGTTGATCGGCCTCCGACGCCGTGAACCCGGCCACGTCGATCGCCATCTGCATCAGCTGCTCCTGGAACAGCGGCACGCCGAGCGTCTTGCCGAGGCTGTTCTCGAGCAGCGGATGCAGGTACGTGACGGGCTCCTGCCCGTTGCGCCGGCGGATGTACGGATGCACCGAGCCCCCCTGGATCGGTCCGGGGCGGATCAGCGCGACCTCGACGACGAGGTCGTAGAACCGCCGCGGCTTGAGCCGGGGCAGCGTCGCCATCTGCGCGCGGCTCTCGATCTGGAACACGCCCACCGTGTCGGCGCGGCACAACATCGCATACACGTCGTCCTCCTGCGGAATGGTTGCGAGGTCGACCTCGTACCCGCGTTGTTCCTTGATCAGGTCGACGGCGTAGTGCAGGGCGCTGAGCATGCCGAGGCCGAGGAGGTCGAACTTCACGAGGCCGGCCGCGGCGCAGTCGTCCTTGTCCCACTGCAGCACGCTGCGCTTGTCCATCCGCCCCCACTCGACCGGGCAGACCTCGATGACAGGCCGATCGCAGATCACCATGCCGCCGGAGTGGATGCCGAGGTGGCGCGGCGCATCCTCGATCCCCATCGCCAGGTCGAGCACCGCGTCCGGGATGTCGTGGTCGACCGTGCCGTCGGGCCGCCTCTGCTTCGACGTCGACGCGACGTTGCCCCATGCGTCGACCTGCTTCGCCCATGCGTCCTGCTGACCGGGCGCGTACCCGAGCGCCTTCGCCATGTCGCGCACCGACGAACGTGCGCGGTACGTGATGACGTTTGCGACCTGCGCCGTGTGATGACGGCCGTAGCGCTCGTAGACGTACTGGATGACCTCCTCGCGGCGGTCGCTCTCGATGTCGAGGTCGATGTCCGGGGGACCATCGCGCTCGGGTGAGAGGAAGCGCTCGAACAGCAGGCCGAGCGAGATCGCATCCGCCTTCGTGATGCCGAGCGCATAGCACGCGGCGCTGTTCGCCGCGCTCCCCCGGCCCTGGCAGAAGATGTTCGCCCGGTTGCAGAACTCGACGATGTCCCACACGACGAGGAAGTAGCCGGGGAAGCCGAGCCCCTCGATCACCTCGAGCTCGTGGTCGATCGTGCGCCACGCACGCGCGCGCACCGACAGGTCCTCGTGCGGCGCCGGCCGTTCGCCGTAGCGCCGGCGCGCTCCTTCCTCGACGAGGTGGCGGAGGTACTCCATCTCCGTCAGCTGCCGCCCGTTGATCACGGGGCACGGGTACGGCGGCAGGTTCGGCGCAACGAGCGACAGATCGAACGCTGCGGCGCGCCCGATCTCTGCCGCGAGCTCGACGACACCCGGATAGCGGGCGAAGCGCTTCGCCTGCTCGCCGCCGCTGCGCAGGTGCGCACCCGACGACGCAGGCAGCCACGGGTCGAGCTGGTCGAGGCTGCGCCGTGCGCGCACGGCCGCCACGGCGGACGCGAGCCGGCGCTGCGACGGCGTCGCGTAGTGCACGTTGTTCGTCGCGATGCACGCGACGTCGTGACGGGCGGCGAGCTCGGCGAGCGCATCGTTGCGCGCCGAGTCGAGCGGGTCGCCGTGGTCCCACAGCTCGACCACGACGCGATCGCGCCCGAACAGCTCCATCAGCTTGCGCAGCGCCTTCCCTGCTGCGGCGGGCCCGTCACGCAGCAACGCGGCCGGCACGATCCCCTTGCGGCACCCGGTCAGCACCCACCAGTTCCCCTGTCCGGCGTCGGCGAGGTCGGTGAGCGTGAACTGCGGCGCCCCCTTCTCCCCCGCCAGGTGACCGAGGCTCAGCGCGCGGGAGAGGCAGCCGTAGCCACTCGGGCCGTCGGCGAGGACGAGCAGGTGCTGGCCGTGCGGGTCAGGGGCGTGGAGATCATCCTGTGACGCGACATGGAGCTGCTGCTGAGTCTCCGCCTCACTGCGCGCGTGGCGCCCGATCGCACTCGGGTCGCGGACGGTGATCTCCGCGCCGAACACCGTCGGCAGCCCGACCGCCTTCGCCGCCTCGGAGAAGCGGACGACGCCGTACAGCCCATCGTGGTCCGTGAGCGCGAGCGCCTCGAGCCCGAGCCGGTCCGCCTCCTCCGCCAACTGCTCGGGGTGCGACGCGCCATCGAGGAAGGAGAAGTTGGAGTGGCAGTGCAGCTCCGCGTACGGCACGTGTCGCCCACCGACGACCTCGTCCGGCCGCCGCAGCGGCACCGTCTCGTCCGCGGGGGCAGGTTCGTACGGTTGGCGCTTGCGGCTCCATGCCGGTCCGTCGCCGCCTGCGTTCCACGCCGGCGACCCCGGCGCCCGCCCATCCTTCCCCCGCTTCTGGTTCGGCTGGTACACCTGCCCCGTGGCGGGGTCGACCGTCGGCGGCGGCTCGTACGGGCGCTGCCGAGGCGGCAGTTCGCGGGCCGAGAGCAGCCTCTCGATCTCGCTCCACGGCATGCTCGGGTTGTTGAACCCCATCGACCACTCCTGGGGGAAGAAAGTCGACCCTATCGAACACGTGTTCGCTCGCGCCAGTGGCCGACAGTGTCCACGGCTCAAACCCCACAACATGCTCTTGAGGAGCAGATGCCGGGCCGCCCGGCGGGCTCGAGGTTCTGTGTCAGCGCACAGACCGACTGTTGTTCTGTGCGCTGACACAGAAGCCGAAACGACTCCCAGGCTGGGTCCGGCACCACTTCCAGAGAATGTTTTCGTTGGTTCCTGCCAGCAGCGAACTGATCCGCCGCCGCCCGCGACGGAAACCGTGGGCGTGGAACGATGGACGGGCGTGGGTGCAGCCGAGACGATCGTCCTCGACCTGTACGAGCGCGCCCTCGGTGACGTGTACGGCTACCTCGTCCGCCGCTGCGCCAGCCCGGCCGTCGCAGAGGACCTCACTGCCGAGACCTTTCTCGCCGCCGCGCTCGCCGCTGGCCGGCCCGGTCCCACGACGCAACGCCCGACGCACCCCGCGACGCGTTCGACGTGCTGCGCACACCGACCGATCCGGTCCAGCCGTCCGCACGCTTCACCGCCGAGCTCCTCGCCCGGCTCGTCGACGCGCTCGCCGAACCCACACCCCGCAGACACAGGAGTCCGTCATGGCCACCGTCACCCCGTACCTCATCGTCCGCGACGCCGCCGCCGTGCTCGACTTCTACCGGGACGCGTTCGGCGCGGTGATCCACGAGCGGCTCGTCGACGACAGCGGTCGCATCGGCCACTCCGAGCTGACCATCGGCACGTCCCGGATGCAGCTCGCCGACGAGTTCCCCGAGTTCGCCATCCTCGGCCCCGAGAGCCGCGGCGGGGGGACGTGCAGCTTCACACTCGAGGTGCCCGACGTGGATGCGGCGTTCGCTCGTGCGGTCGAGCTCGGCGCGACCGTGCGGACCGAGCCCGCCGACCAGTTCCACGGCAACCGCACGGCGAACATCCTCGACCCGGCCGGCCACCCGTGGATGCTGCTCGCCAAGGCGGAGGACCTCACGCCGGAGCAGTACCGCGAGCGCGCCGCGGCGGGCGGCTACGACCTGCGCACCGACGACGTCGCGCCGGCGACCGCGACGGGCGAGTCGACGTCACCGAACCGGCACCAGATGAAGCGCCACGGCGTCGGCGACCTCTACTACTTCAACATCCCCGTGCCGGATCCGGAGCGGGCAGCCGTCTTCTACCGGGAGGTGTTCGGGTGGGACGTCCAGGGCGGCCACATCGCGAACGTCTCGGCGCCGCCGGGCTCCGTCGGCAACTACGACACCGTCGACCAGGGCGGCATCCGCCTGTGGTTCGTCGTCGAGGACATCCACGCCTCGGTCGACAAGGTGCGAGCGCTCGGCGGGACGGCGGAGGAGCCGACCGAGAGCGAGTCCGGTTGGAGCGCGGAGTGTCGCGACGACCAGGGGACCCTGTTCTGCCTCAGCGTCCCCTCCGCCGCCTACTCGCTGTGAGACAGCGTGCGGACGTGACGGCGCAGATGCGTCCGCAACCGTCCACACGCAGGTCTCAGCGGCGGCGTTCGTAGCGGACGTCGGGAAGGCGCTGCTCGTTGCTCGCGCCGTCGGTCGTCTGGGCGACGGTGAAGCCCTGGCGTTCGTAGAATCGGCGTGCGCCGCTGTTGACCTGGTACGTCCACAGCTGGATTGATCCGCCCCCGCGATCGTCGGCGAGCGCGAGCATCCGGTCGCCGAGCCCGCGACCGATCCACGACGGGTCGAGGAAGAGGTGATCGAGGAACCGAGACTCGCCGCCAGTCGACGGCTCGCTCCCGAGGATCATCTCCGCGACCACGACACCGTCGACATCGGCCACCCACACCTCGTCGGTCCGGATCCGTCCGATGATCCACTGCGTGACGTTCGGCTCGTCGTGCAGCATCGGGATGTCCGGCGTCGCGAACAGCCGGCTGCGCGTGTACACGTGCGCGATCACCGGCGCATCGTCCACCGTCGCCCGCCGGACCACCGGTTCGCCAGGCTGCAGCGCGCGCAGCGCTCCCTCGAGACCCGGCTCCGCGAGCGCGATCGCGTCGCGCCAGGAGAACCAGCAGACGTCCTGGCCCTCGCCCTCCGGCGGCGCCGGCTCGACCGGATCCGCCTCGACGAGGTAGCGCGCGTCGAGGTGCGTGTGGCCGCGTGGGCCCGGGTGCACGTCGACGTGGACGAGCTGGTCGCCCGACAGCCGCACGGGCAGGCCCGTCTCCTCCCGCGCCTCGCGCAGCGCCGCGTCCGCAGGGTGCTCACCCGCGTCGATGTGCCCGCCCGGTTGCAGCCACAGCTCGAGCCGCTTGTGGCGATGGAGCACGACGCCGCACTCGCCGACGACGAGCGCGGACGCGGTCACGTGCGTCGGGTCCGCGTGCTCGTCGAACGGAGACTCGAGCCCCTGCACAGCAGCGATGAACGCAGCGATCGACTCGCGCTCGCGCGCATCACACGGTCGCCGGGCCTCCATCTCTGCACACAGGAGCACGATCGACCGCGACACGTCGTCGACCCTACGCATCGCGCCACCGCACGTGTTCCACGGCGACGGAGGGTGGCCAGATGACGCGGTCGAAATACGCGCTACAGCAGACCCGTGCGACTGCCGATGATTTCTCCGAACAGGCACCGGGGAGACAACTTCCCGGGCCCTCGATGTGGAGAGACCATGGAACCTGATGCACAACTTGCACCGCGAGTCCTGCTGGCAGTGAGCGACAACGTCCTCCGGCGCAGCGCTGCGGTGTCACTTCGCGAGCGGGGGTTCTCCGTCAGCGCAACCACCGAGGAGTCGGCCGCGTTGATGCTCGCCCAGTCGTTCTCCCCCGACGTGATCATGGTCGACCTCGACCTGCCGAGCCCGAGCGGCGGCAGCCTCTTCGACACCATGCGCGGTCTCACGGATGCGTACATCGTCGGCATCGCTCCCCCCGATGCCGATCTGGTGCGCATCCGTGCACTTCGAGCCGGAGCCGACGACGTCGTGTCCGTGCCCGTCAGCCCTGACGAGCTCGCGGCGCGCTGTCAGGCGCTGCTGCGCCGCCCGCGCAACGTCCACACCCGCTGGGATCCGATGGCCGCATCGCTGATCACGCTCGGGCCGCTCACGGTCGACGTGGGCCGCAAGGAGATCCGCGTGAACGGCCACGACGTGCCGGTGACGCGCATCGAGTTCGCGTTGTTCGAGCAGCTCTGCCGGCACCCCGCTGAAGTGCGTGCCCGCGTGCAGTTGCTGGAAGAGGTGTGGGGCCCCAACTGGGTCGGCGACACCCACGTCGTCGACGTGCACCTGTCGAACCTGCGCCGCAAGCTGCAGCGTCATGCGCCGGAGCTGCGCTTCATCCACACGGTTCGCGGTGTCGGCTTCCGGCTCAGCACCGACCTGATGCGCGCCGAGATCGACAACGACCGCGCCCTCGCCTCCGCCTGAGCGGCTGACGGCGTCACGAACGATCGCCGTCAGGCGTACTCGGCGACGAGCCACCACTGCTGGCGCTCGACCGTCACCAGGAACGCCCTGCCGGACTCGGTGAGCAACTGGAACCTGGCCATCCTCCGCTGACGCGCCGCGTCCCACCACCGCTCCTCGAGCAGCCACGGACCCGCCCATGCGACGACTCGCTCGGACGTGCCGCTCGCGCTCTGCAACGTCTCCGGCGCCGCGCTGATCGCGCCGCGCCCGCTCACTGCGACCGGCGCGCCGGCCGCATCGGCGACCGTGACCGGGACCGGGGCCCGGTGCACGACTGCGGGTGACGGCGGCGGCAGCTGCCCCGGCCACGGTGTCGCTTCGCCAGCAGCTGAGTCACTGCCGAGCCGCACCGACGCATCGGCGAGGTCGCTGAGGCCGGCCGGCACCCACTGGTACATGTCGTCGGGCTGACGACCACCGCGACAAGCGGGCACCACCACGTTCTCGTCACCGACGAGGCCGATCACCCGCGCCGTCGCCCGCTGCGCCCACTCGTCGGCCTGCGTGCGGCCGCCCCACAACCCGAGCTGCGTGCCGTCGTCGGCGCGCACCGCAACCGGCTCGATCCGCAGCTGGATGATGCCTGCCGTGACGACGTCGACCGCGTCGTCCGGCGTCACGTCCACTGCCGCCGCCGTGCCCGACGCGTTGCCCGACGTGTCGATCGTGGACTGCGACGTGTCGATCGTGGACGTCGTCCACCCGTCGAGCTGCCAGCGGATCCGCTCGACCATCGCGCCGACGTTCAACCCGGTCGCCCGCGACCAGAGCCGCGTGCACGTCTCGCCGTGCTCGGTCTCCGCCGTCACCTCGAGCTGCGTGCACACACGGCCCTGCGCAGCGAGCGCACCCGCGAGCTCGCCGGCGAGGTGCTTGCCGGCGAACATGACGGTGTCGAGGTGGTGCACCGGCGCGTCGAAGTGATGCGTCATCGCAAGGCCCGGCGGCGGGTCCTCGGTGTCGGCGGGGCGGTCGTCGCACCCCGACGCCATCTCCTGTGCGGCGACCCCGAAGCGGCCGAAGCGCGCGAGCAGGTCGGCCGGCGGGAGCGCTGCGAGGTCACCGAGGTCGCGCAGACCGAGCCGCGCAAACAGCTCGACGCGGCCGGAGTCGAGGTCGCCGACATCGACCAGCCAGCGCAGCGGGAACCGCTCGAGGAACGCCGTCGAATCGCGGGGGTTGACGACGACCGGCCGCCCTGCGTCGACCGCACGCCGCGCCGCGACCCCAGCCGCGAACCTGCCGTCGGCGATCCCGATCCCTGCGCGTCCGGTCGCGGCGAGTCGGTCGCCGACGGCGTCGTCGACGAGCGCCTGGACCTTTGCCGCCATCGCCTCGTCACCGCCGAAGTAGCGCGACGGCCCGCGCGTCGGGAACGTGAGCACGCCCGGCTCGGTCAGCTCGAGTCGCGGCACGATCGTCGCCACCGCCTCGACGATGCGCTGGAACTCACGCGCGTCCCGCGCCGGCTCCGCTGGGACGAGCCGCAGCTGCGGGCAGCGTCCCTGCGCCTCGCGACGGCGATGTCCGACCGCGACACCCCCCGCCGCAGCCGCGCGCGAGCGGGCGACGATGCGGTTGGCATGCACGACCGCGACCGCCTCGTCCGGCGCGCACCCGGCCGCCGCGACCGGCCACTGCGGGCACCACACGACGGCGAGGCGCGGCGGCGTCATCCCGTCCGCCGCAACGGGATCGGATCGTGCGGGGCGGCGTCGACGGCCGGCGCACTCACATCGGCCGCGAGGAGACCGGCGACGACCACGTCGACCGGCGCCTCTGCAGGGCGCACCGGCGCGATCTCACCTGTGGCATCCGGGAACCAGATCGAGCCGCGCCGGGTGCGCTGGATCCTGCGGCCGTCGATCGCGAGGTCGACACGGCGCGCGTGGAGGTGGCCGTGGCCGTCGCCGAGGCCGTCCCACGCGGACTCCGACGTGACCTGCACGTCGCACGAGAACGGGCCGGGCCGGCCGACGATCACCAGCACCGCACCGCGCGACTGCAACCGGCTCTGGACGCGCCGCGCCGTGCCCGGCCGGATCTGCGCAGCGGCACCGAACAGGACGAGGTCGAACCCGTCGACGAGCGCGCCGAGCACTTGCCCCCACAGCTCGTCACGCGCCGCCGGCGTGGCAGCCGAGCCCGGTTCGCGCACGGCGACGAGCCGCTCCAGCGCCACCCCCGCCTCTCGGCACGCCTGCACGCCGAGCGCCGCAACGCCGGCGACACCGACCCACATCCCCGCCTGCGATGCGCCCGCGGCGACGAGGAATGCCGACGACATCGCCGCCCGCCCCGAGCAGGCGACGGTGGAGCCCCTGGTCAGCCCCGTTGGGAGGAGCTCGGCGAGCACAGGGACGACCGGCAGCGAGCGCTCACCGGCGAGCGGCCCGGAGCTGATCCGGGGTGCGAGTCCGGCGAGCCGCTCACGGGCGTCGGGATCTCGCTGGGGCACCATCCCGTCACCGTAATCGAACACATGTACGATCCGCCAGAAGGACCTGGCCGCCGCTGCGACCGTTCTCACGCAACGTGGTCATGGGTCTGTTTGCTCAGCGCCGAGACCGTCTTTGTGTCACGCCTTCATGCCGCTGGAGGTCGGTGAAGGCGTGACATGGGCGCCGCGAGCCGTTCATCGACAGCGGCCAACCGAGAGGACGCCTCACCCACACTCACCTTCGAGAGCCTCGGTATGGGTTCGGCGCTCAGCGGGCGCCCTCGGCCACGCCTCGCCCGCCGGTCGCGATGCGGTCGACGATCTGCACGAACTCCCGGCCGTCCACCGCCACGGCGTCGGCACCGAGGCCGCGCACCAGCGCCTGATCGACGGCGCCGTCGACGACCAGCGCGTGCCCGCCGAGCACGACGGGCGCCGCGACCCCGGCCGCACGCAGCGCGGCGATCGCCTCAGCGGCCGACGTCACGACCTCCGGCGTCGACACCGAGAGCGCGATCGCGACGAGGTCCTCGACGCCCGCGGCGAGGCGGACGAGCGACTCGTGCGGGACGTCGGCGCCGAGGTCGGACACCGCGAACCCGTACCCGCGCACGAGGTCGCCGAGGATCGCGAGCGGCAGCGCATGGCGCTCGCCCTCGGGGCATGCGAGCACGACCGTCCCGCGCGTGCGGCCGCGACGCGCGAACCGCGGGCCGAGCCGGCCGATCAGCCGTAGCGCGATCCCGGTGGCACGATGCTCGTCGGCGACGTCGATCTCCCCGCTCTCCCACCTGGCGCCGATCCCCCACATCGCCGGCGTCAGCACGTCGAGGTAGATCCCCTCGAGGTCCGTTCCGGCGGCCATCGCCGCCTCGGTGACGCCCCAGGCGCCCGCCGCGTCGCCGGCGATCAGGCGGTCCTCGAGCCGCTCCGCCCAGGGTGCACGACGGCGTCCCGCAACAGCGCGCGGATCCGTCGTCGCGGGTGGGGCGGCTGCCCGTTCGGCGAAGGCCGTCAGGTCACGACGCGCCACGCGCCACGTCCCGCCCTCCTTGTGCGCGCCGAGGAGGCCGAGGCGCACGTACCGGTACGCCGTCATGTAGTGGACGCCCAACTCGGTCGCGGCCTCGTGGAGCGTCAACACCGCCTCGTCCATCTCAGGACCGTACGACGACCCGCCCCCGGGTTGCGTGACGGAGCAGCGAC
>Ga0136611_10000416_pt1 | contig 27622 bp, 8 predicted proteins | sample AntDrymUQ2232306_2_FD_106645 | JGI IMG/M metagenome (GOLD analysis project Ga0136611, IMG submission 106645) | Polar desert sand microbial communities from Dry Valleys, Antarctica - metaG UQ223 (23.06) | ecosystem: Environmental > Terrestrial > Soil > Desert | place: Antarctica: Dry Valley...
AGCTGAAATTCCAAGGTAGAAAGGTGTGCACCTTTCTACCTTGGAATTTGAACCCAAGTCTTCATATAAAAGGTTTTGGGGAAACCTAAAAGGCTATTGGGGAAACCAAAAAGGCCAAAAAGGGTTTGTTTTTCGATTTTCGTTTGCCTTTCCGTTTTTCTCTTACCCCTTCCGCTTTTATCTAGTAATGAAAAAAGTGAAAAATTACATACAGACTTCGGCTTTAAATTTTTATTTAATGACCAAGCTAAAAAACCCTTTGATTTTCAAAACGCTTTTGGGGAAACCAAAAACGATTTTTTTTAGTAGTATCTTCGTTAAATTGGCAAAACACCAAAAAACGCCTTTAAAAAGACCTTTGGTTTTTGGTTGTTAAACTTTTTAAGGGTCAACAAAATGTTTTTTGACCTGATACTTTTTTTATTTAAAACTAGGTGAAAGCCTTCACATTTTGCTTTGAAAAAATTCAAAATTCAACTCTAATTAAGTTCAATCTGCTTTGAAAACTGGATGTTTCAACGCCGGTTTTTTTTTTAGTTTGAAATTAAAGTGAATTTTTCAATTTATTTCTGTTTTTTTGTTCAACGACAACTTTGTTCAACTGCAAAAAAACCGCTTTAAATTTTCAATTAATAATTTTTTTTTTAAATTTCAGCACTATGCACAAAAGCTTTCAAAGCCAACTACAACCTAGTCAATCCACTAAAAAACCTTACACCACTCTTTATTCTCCACTTGAACGGTATACTCTTCCTGATTTTTTAAATATTCAGCGTTTAAGTTTTCAAGCTTTTTTAAAAACTGGATTAATCACAGAATTTGAAAAAACGCAAAGTTTGTTTAATTCAACGAAAACGTTTGAAATTTTTTTTCATGCCAAACATTATAAACTACTTCCGTGCAAATGGACCCCTAAACAAGCTATTTTAAAAAGAAAAAGTTATACGTGCCCTTTATATATTCCAGTTCAGCTTTCCAATCTTTTAACCGGTGAAATACAACTTCAATGGGTGTTACTAGCACATCTTCCGTTAATGACCAAACATGGTCATTTTATTATAAACGGTTGTCCGCGCATTTTAATGAATCAAATGGTTCGTAGTCCAGGTGTTTATTTTAAAAAAATAGAAAAAAAAAAACCAAACTCCCCTTTACGTTGCAGATTTTATCGCCTTACGCGGTTCATGGTTAAGACTCGAAATAGATACTTCCAAAGGAAATATTTGGGCCAAATTTAAAAGAACCCCGAAAATACCGGTGTTAGTTTTTTTAAAAGCGTTAGGACTAAACCTATCGGTTTTCAATACCGGCTTTGATTTTGAAAAACTTCGATGTTTTTTACCGCTAAAACAAGCGCGGCAAGGCAGTCAAAGCCAGAAAAAAAATGTTGAGCTTGGGTTAACCAATGGCTTAAGTAGTTTAGAATTAAGTCAACGATGGCATGGCTTTGAAAACTGGAGACGCGACAACCGCTTTAAAAAATTGATACGTTATGAAACGTCCATGAAAAAGTTTTTAAAAAAACGAAATACCTACCGGGAAAAATGGGACGCTTTTTGTGAATTACCTTTTCAAACTCAACAAGAAAGACTAGGTGACAATAAATTTGTTTATAAAGAAAAGCTTGTAAAAAAACCAATTATACCTAAAAAGCTTACAAAACCACTATGGAAACCCGAAACAGTTTGGCGCTCTTATTTTCACAGTTTAACTGAACTCTCGATTCATGTTTACCCTTTAAACCTGGAAACTTTTTATCTAGATACTAACCAAAGCGGAAAAGCTGATATGGACGCTAGCAACGTCAACCTTTCAAACGCTGAAGAGGTTAAACTCGAACTTGCGCACGAAACTGAAAAAATTAAACAAGCACAAAAATTTTTATTTAGAAAATTTCAAAATTCCAAAACTTATGACCTTTCGCCTTTGGGTCGTTCAAGAATTAATCAGAAGCTGGGTTTAGCTTTATCTCCCGACCTTACGCTTTTAACTGTTCAAGACATCTTTTCTGCTTGTTTAATGTTATTAGAGTTATTAGAAGAACGTGTTAATGACGATGACATTGATGATTTAAAAAACCGCAAAATAAACCCTTGCGGTGAATTAATTCAAATGCAATTGGCACTCGGGTTGATTCGACTTGAAAAGATTTTGCGAACAAAACTTAAAAAAACCCAAGCAAATGGGTCCCAACCAAATCGGTCCCAACCAAATCGGCTTTTATTTTCAAATTTGTTTACAATAAAAGCAATTAACCAATGTTTTCGAGAATTTTTTGGAACCAGTCCTCTCTCTCAATTAATGGACCAAACTAATGCTTTAGCAGAGCTTACACATAAACGTCGATTAAGTTCTCTTGGACCTGGAGGTATTAATCGTGACACTGCAGGCATGGCAATCCGAGGTATTCACCCAACTCATTATGGAAGAATCTGTCCAATTGAAACTCCGGAAGGTAAAAACGCTGGTTTAGTAAACTCTTTTACAATATATTCAAAGTTAAATCCAAAAGGCTTTATTGAAACCCCGTTTTACAAAAGCTATAAAGGCATGGTTTTTAAAAATAAAGTTCCGTGGCTTTTTTCTTCGGATCAAGAAAAAAATTCTATTTTAGCGCCCGGTGATATTAAAACGTCACGTTTTAATTTTTTACCATCGCAAACGGACATTCCCGCTCGACAAAAAAATGAGTTTAAAAGTGTTGATCGAGACACTATTCAGTGGACTTCTTTGTCTCCACTGCAGATGATTTCTGTTGCAACATCTTTAATTCCTTTTTTAGAACATAACGACGGTAACCGAGCTTTGATGGGTTCAAACATGCAACGTCAAGCCGTCCCTACTTTGCGCCCATCAAGACCCATTGTCGGAACCGGCCTCGAATCGAGAGTGATTTCAGATGTAGGTCACAATTTGCAAGCACATCAAAGTGGTTTTATATCTTATGTTGATGGTAAAACCATTCTTTTATACTGCAGTCAAAAAAAAAGTTTTTTTTCCCATATTTTTTTCCAAACAAAGATTAAATCTTTTATATACTCAAAATTAAACTCTACAGCTTTTGAGCCTTTATCCAAAACGCAATACCAAACTCAAAGTCAAAAGCAAAGGTTTTTTGAAAAACAAAGGTTTTTTGAAAAACAAAGTTTTTCAAGTTCACGACCAAGCTTAAATTTGCTAAAAGCAAAAAAACAATTAAATCTGCGTGTAATCTTAAAGCCACATTTTAAACAACCTACAAAGCTGTTTTTGAAAACTAGAGTGAAAGCTGCAAAACCTTCAGCTTGGTTAACATATGCTTTTGATAACAACTTTTTTAATCAAAGTTCTGTATTTACTAGTTTGGAAAAGCCAAAACGCCAGTTTGCCTTTTCATCTTTTTTCAAAAAACAAGAGAAGTTCAATTCTGCTTTGATACTTTTGAATTTACAAAAGCCGGCTTTGACTAAAAGTTTGAAAAGCAAACATCTTTCGTGCATTGTCAGTCAAAGTTTTTTAAATGATTTTTTAGGTCAAAAAAGCTTACTCAATTTTTATTCAAAAACGTTCAACAAATCGTCAACGCCACCTATGACGACAACTCGAACGTTACGTTTTATTGACTTACTTTACCATGAAAATGCGTTGGTCTTTTTTGGTAAAAAAAATTTAGAAAACGATTTATACCAAAAGTTGTCACACCATATGAAAAAGCAAGTTTTTCAAAGCTCTTTTCAAAATTTGCTTTCTAAAACCAAAAAATCTTCACGTGTTACCCGTCTGCAACTTCAAGGATGCAAAACCAAAGTCTTAAATTATACAAGCTTTTGCAATTTACCCTCTCATTTTTTGTATGCTGGTTTACGCTGCAGTTGGTTTCGAAACCAGAGTTTAAATACTAAGTCACAACATCTTGGTCTTTTAACTTTAAACAGTAATTTCGTTCAAAAGCCTAAATTTTGGTTTAATCTTTCAACGTTGGGTTTTTGTAAAAAAACGTTCATCAATGTCAAATCTAATTTTCCCGTTCTTCTTTTTTTAAAATTAGTGGGTGTATATCAAAAAAAGGTTTGGAAAACCAAACTTCAAAGCACCATGTCTTTTATTAACTTTATCAAACCTTCTTTGTCTTTAAAAAAAACCCAGGTTATTTTAAACAAGGTACCTGGCCAGGTTGACCCTTTTTCAAACAGTAGCATGAATTTGTCTTTAGCAAAAAGCCTATATCAACAAAAGTCAAAAAACTTCATTCAATCTTTTTTTATATATCCTTGTTTTGAAACAAATCAAAAAACAAAATTATTATCTTTTGATCAAAACTTAAGCAAACTCAATTATGAAAAAACAGCTTTTTTGAATACACATCAAGGTCACTCTCAAAAAAAACTGCAAACTTTATGCTTTGAAAAAGAAAGTCTTACTATACTAAAAAAACAAAGCGACGTTGAAAATGCAGTAGCTCAAACACTGAATTCATCGTTTAACGCTTCCAAACTAACCGTAGATCATCCCTTGATCAACAACGTACCTTTTCCGTACACTTTAAACAACTACCAGCGCTCAAACCAAGATACTTATATGGTTCATCGTCCTATTGTTCATGAGGGCCAATGGGTTGAAAAAGGAGATGCGTTAACAGATAGCTCGGCAAGTGTTAACGGAGAATTAGCCGTTGGTCAAAATCTTTTTGTAGGGTATACCCCTTGGGAAGGTTATAATTTTGAAGATGCGGTTTTAATAAGTGAACGAGTTCTTTTTGATGATCTTTATACCTCATTACACATCGAACGTTATGAAGTTAAAGTCAATGATACCGAGCTAGGGTTGGAACAAATTACAGCTCAAATACCTAATAAACCAAGTTGGTGTGATTATCTTGATGTAAATGGAGTAGCTAAAGTGGGAACTTGGGTTGAAGAAGGCGATATACTTGTTGGTAAAGTGGCCCCTTATGACCCAAAACTGACTGCTTATGAAAAATTTTTATACGCTATTCTTGAAAAAGAACCCCCAAAAACCAAAGATACATCTTTAAAAGTACCTAAAAATGTTCATGGTCGAGTAATTCATGTTGAAATTCTTTCATCAACAAGCTTGGAAGAAAAAACCTCAACATCAGCCTTTTTATCGCCTTCTCACTCAAGTTTTTCAAAAGTGGTAGAAAAAAAAAAGGTCTTGTCTCACCTATTCTGAAATCGACGTCTGGTGTTGCGCCTCGATTTAATCAACAAAACTCAAAAAATGTATTAACTTTAAAATCAATCTATTTACGTAAAAATTTTATCAAACAAAAAGCTGGAAATTCGCCCTCTCACCTTGTTAACCTAACTGAAAATCCTTTATATTCCGATAACACAGTATGTTTAAATAAAAAACTGCAGATTTTGCGTGACCAACGTTTACATAAAGAACGAAAACGCTTTCAAAAAAACGACCCTTTTTATCAAAAAATTCTTCAGAGAAAACTTCACGCTTTACAAAAAGAAAAAAGTTTTTCTTTAGATGCTTTAGATAAATTACAAAAACAACGAACACTTCTTTTCCAATATTTTACTTTTTTCACTACTAGTGAAAAACAAGGGGTAAGTGAAAAACTTTTTTTTTCAAAAAAAAAAGCAACTATGTCGCAAAGCAATGTGGGTGTTTCGTCTTTTTTAGCTTTTAACCTTGAGAAATCCTTTGCTTTATCTAAATTAAACAAAAAGCAAAACTTCACCTCTACTTTTTCAAAGCTCAAACATACACCTACGTCTTTCAAAACAGCTGATAACTTACCTTCGTCCACGCTACCCACAATCAAGTGCAAACATAAAAACTTGAAAAAAGTGCACATTTATATAGCAGACAAAAGAAAATTACAAATAGGTGACAAAATTGCCGGTAGACATGGCAACAAAGGTATTATATCAAACATTTTGCCTCGTCAAGATATGCCTTATCTTCCAGACGGAACTATTTTAGATATTGTTTTAAATCCACTAGGGGTTCCCTCGCGTATGAATGTCGGTCAAATTTTTGAATGTCTTTTAGGCCTTGCCGGGTATAGTTTAAAACAAAACTATAAAATTCAGCCTTTTGATGAACTTTACGGCTGTGAAGCTTCACGAAGTCTGGTATATTCCAAACTTTACGAAGCACGCATTAAAACTGGTCAAAGCTGGCTTTTTAATCCAAACTTTCCTGGAAAAACCCGTTTATTTGATGGACGAAGCGGAGATTGTTTTTCACAACCGGTTACAGTAGGTGTTGCTTACATTTTAAAACTAATACACTTGGTTGACGAAAAAATTCACGCACGTTCAACCGGTCCTTATGCGCTTGTAACCCAACAGCCTTTAAGAGGTCGCTCAAAACAAGGAGGGCAACGGGTTGGAGAAATGGAAGTTTGGTCTTTTGAAGGTTTTGGAGCGGCTTATCTTTTACAAGAACTTTTAACTATTAAATCAGATGATTTGAAAGGCCGTCAACAAGTTTTTAATTCTATTTTAGTGAATCAGTCCTTTCGTGTAGGTGTACCCGAATCGTTTAAAGTTTTAATACGGGAATTACAAGCTCTTTGCCTGGATATATCTATCTATAAAAATCCGGCAATCAACGTTAATCTATCTATGAATGATAAAGAAAACAAAATGCGCAATACTGACCCTGTGAAAATGAACTTGATCAATTTAATCAAGCTTTAATTCTACAAAAAAAAATTGGTAGGAAAGGCAAAAAGCAAAGCTTAGTCATTTTGCTTTTTGGTTTAAGTTTTTAAGCTTTTTATTGATTACTCTAAGTCTTGGGTTAGCTTTTTTTTGAAAAGCATACTTAATCAATGCCTTTACTAGAGCTTGTTTTTAAGCTTCAGTTGTTAAAGTCTTCTATTAAAGTCAAAAGTTTTTGAAGGCATTAGCTTAAATGCCAATGCTGATTTTTTTCTTTTTGAAAATTTTGTCAGTGTTCAGTTTTCATTTTTTTATCAAGCTCTACCGACTTTAGCGTTCAACTCAAATAGGCTCAAAGTTCTTAAGTTTGGTCGATTTTTTTTTTCAACTTTTTTTTAATTTCTTTTATGACTAACTTTTTTATATCGACCCTATTTTGCAACTATTATTTACGCGCTTCCAATATGAAAAAAGAAAAAAAAAAGTTGAAAAAGACTTTGTCTTTTTCAACTTTTTTTTCTTTAACTAATTTTTCTTTTGATCGACGCTTGCTTTTACAAGCGCTTCCTTTGAATGACCAACAACCCTCGTTTTTATTGCCCTTGAATGATAAACACGTCAAAAATTTACAGAAAAAACCAACGCCGAAACTAAACCCTTTAAAATTTCTTCGAGTACGTTTAGCTTCGCCAGAAAGCATTGAACAATGGGCAAAGCGATATTTGCCCAACGGTGAAAGTGTTGGAGAAGTAACCAATGCAAAAACGGTAGATTTTCTTACTCTTGTTCCAGAAAAAGGTGGGCTTTTTTGTGAACAAATTTTTGGGCCGGTCGAAAATTTTCAATGTTCATGTAAACAAGCGAAAACCAAAACGGATGGCTCAGTATGTTTAAATTGCGGTGTGCAGTTAATATCCTCTCAAAGTCGTCGTTATAAAATGGGGTTTATTAAACTAGTTTCACCGGCCACCCATATTTGGTATTTTAAAAGTGCCCCCAGTTCAATAATTTCAAGCTTGCTAGATTATCCAAAAAAAGAGTTGGAAGCTATAATGTACTGCTCAGAAAGTTTTTCTTTTAATAGCCAATCATTTCAAAAAAAGCTTGGTTTGAGTAATGTAAGGCGTTTATTAAAAGATTATGCTTTTTTTTCAAACCACCAAAGCAAAAGCACCTTTAATGATATTGAAAAACCAACTTTGGTTTGGCATTTTGAGTGGAAGCGCTTTCTTTTTGACCCCAATGCTTTTCATCAATCGGAAGAAGGTTTTGGGCTGCAATTCAAAGATTTTCCTTTTTTTTTAGTTTCAAAAAATTTAAGCTTGATCAATTATTACAAGCATTCTAAGCTTTTTAAAGTTAACCCCTTTTTCAAAAAAAATAATCAAGCTGCTTTCAAATCTGCTTTGACGCTAGTTCCAAATTTTAGTGTTGACTCTGAGGAAAGATATAATTTTTTTATTTATTCGCCTTTTTTAAAAAGTTTTTACACTAATCATTATCCTTTTACAAAGAACGTTGTTGCTTTTAACAAGCTTGAAACTTCAAAGTATGCTTGGGCAATATCAAAAGTAAACTTAGAAGAAAGTCGTTTTTTAAAAAATCCCAGCCTAATTTTCAAAAACGAAAGTTTTCAGTTTTTACAAAAACTAAACGTTTTGTTTCTAAAAAATTTTTCTCCTAATTACATAAGCGTCAAAACGGTTTTTTTTTCTTTGTCAAAATATCAAAAATTTTTAAAACATACTTGCAGAAAAAGCGACCGGCTTCGCCATCGAAACTTTGAAAGCAGCAGATTTGTTTTTTCGGATTTTTTAAGCGATCAATTTTCGTTGCCTCTTATATCGCATTTTCAGAACTTTACTAATTTTTCCTTTTTACATTTAACAGTAAAAAAACAATTTTTGAATTATTCTGATTTGAAAAATCAAACTGAACCAGTTGGATTTCTTAACCCTAGGGGAAAAAAGTTTGATTTTCAAAAAAAAGCTACAAAACGCCGATTTTCACCCTTTTCACCTAGCTTTTTATCGCAATCTAAACGCTTTAAAAACCAAAGCTGGCTTCCTTTCAAAAAAAAAACCAAGAGGCCTTTAGGGTGTTCTAGTTATGGTAAATATTTTGCTTGGAAATTAAAGCCGTGTTTACAGCTATCTTGGATGGTTTTTCAACTGAAAAAGGTTAAAAAAAAAGTGGTATGCATTCAAAATTTAAAGCTTTTAACTTTTGAAAACGTTTATGAAAAAAAGCTTCAGCAATTAAACTTAAAACAACCTAGTCTTTGGAATCAAAGGCCTTTACTTTTTGCTTTTAAAAGCAAATTAAAGTTGGAAGCTTCTTCAGTTTTTTTAAATTCTACTTATGAACCTACGCTTTGCAATATCACCCATATTCAAAAATTTAGTCAAAGCTTAAAAAAAGATTTAGTTGTATCTACTGCCGCTTTAATTAATAATCTTTATACAGTAACTCAAGATTTTCAATGGGCTGAAAGCAACGACTGGAACACGTTTTCGAATTATTGGTCACCAAAAGCGAATCGAAAAGATACTTTAATTCCTGCTTATTTAGAACGCGGCATGACCTTTGATGTGGATATCACGGGCGGAAGTGCATTAAAAGTTCTTTTAGGAAGTTTTACCAAAGTTCACAAAAACAAGCCACCTTTTACCTTATTATTTCAAAGTTTAAATTTTATTCTTGATAATTATAATGTAGAAATTCAAACTTTAGAACAGAATCTTGAAAAAGTTTCTCAAACGCCTGCTTTGTTTTTTGATAATCCAAAACTGGATTTAGCTCGAAATATAGATTTAAAATTTAAAAAATTATCGCTTTTGTTAAGTTTAAGATCTAAACTTCTTCGACGCTTAAAACTAATTCGTGGCTTTATGAAAAGTCAAGTTTTACCCGAATGGATGCTTTTATCCGTTTTACCCGTTCTACCACCTACCTTGCGTCCTATTTTAACCTTAGATAACGACAACGTTGCTATATCAGATTTAAATAAATTTTACCAAACTATTATATTTCGAAATACACGAATGAAGCGTTTTTACGGTAAATATGAAACATTAGAAAAATCTCCTCAAAAATATTATGCTCACCGCTTACTACAAGAGGCCGTAGATGCTTTAATTGATAATGGAAAAGGAGACACCCTTGTAACTGCGTCTAATACACGTCCTTTAAAATCTTTATCCGACCTTCTGAAAGGTAAAAAAGGCCGATTTCGTCAAAATCTTTTAGGTAAACGTGTAGATTATTCTGGACGTTCAGTTATCGTGGTTGGCCCGAAATTAAAATTACATGAATGTGGATTGCCAAAATCAATGGCTTTAGAACTATTCCAACCTTTTTTAATTCGTCGAATGATTTTATTAAAGCTTGCTTTAAATTTTATTGGGGCGAAAAAGCTGTTAAAACTGAGTCCTAATAGTTTTTTACCACTTTTACGGGATGTTATGGAAGATCATCCCATATTATTAAATCGGGCTCCTACTCTTCATAGATTAGGCGTTCAAGCTTTTCAAGCTAAATTAATTGCCGGTCGGACCATTTTACTGCATCCGCTTGTATGTAGCGCTTTTAATGCGGATTTTGATGGAGATCAAATGGCGGTTCATATTCCACTATCTAAAAAAGCTTGCGGTGAAGCTTGGAAACTAATGGGTTCCCGAAATCATTTATTGTCTCCAGCCACAGGAGAACCAATGATTGTTCCCAGTCAAGATATGGTTTTAGGTTGCTATTATTTAACAACTTTAGACAAAGTTTATCTTCGATCACAATTTCAACAACTGCCCTGGCTTACACCATTAAAAACAAAAAAAACGTTGTTGCAAAGTGACACCAAAACGCCCTTTAGTGAGATTGATGGCAACGATATAGCTTTTTTGATTAATCAAAAAAGTTTTCAAAACTTTGTAACTTTAACTAGAAAAAAAGGCCCTGTGTTTGAGGCTTTTGGTGACTCAAGCCAAAGTTACTATAGTGACAAAGAACAGCTTTTAATGGCTTTTTATCAACAGTGTCAACCTTTACACAGTTCCGTTTGGCTTCGTTGGAACTCGTATTTTGAATTTGCTTTTCAACGCGAAAGCCCTTTAGAACTACGACTAGATAAATTCGGAAAAGCCATTATTATGACGCCCACAACAATAAAGTATATCACCCCTCAATTAGAAAAAGTTGTAAGCTATTTGAAAACGACTGCCGGTCGAGTTTTGATGAACGTCATTATTCAAAAAGCTCATAATCCAAAAAGGGGTTAACGTTAAAACTTTTGCTTAAGCTTTTTTGTCTATGAAGGCATCACAGTGATCTCAAAAGCTGTTTTGAACTAATTTTCGTTCCATAGACGACGCTATTAAGTTTGAATTTCTTTTCAAGCAATGAGGTTTAGAAACTTTTTAGTTTTGTTAACTACTAATCGTTTTACGTTTGGTTAATGAAACTTTAACTCTAGGTCTTCAGATCAAGCTTGTATGAAAAGACTTGGCCAAGTCTTTTCATACAAGCTTGATCTACCTTTATCTAATTTTTTATCTAAAAATCTATTAACTAAAATGTTTCATCCAAAAAAAAAAAATTTTGTTAGGTCTTCGTTTTTTTTAACTGCGACTTCGGATAGTACAAAAAAGCAAACTACACCCAAAGTCAAAGGTCTATGTATGAAAGGTAAATCGTCATTGACGTTTTTCAAAAAGCCCACCATTTCTAAAAAACGTTTTAGCGTTTCCGCTTATATGCAAGAAAACTCGTCTGTTTTTTTTCAAAAAACGTCCCCATTATCAACTTTTTATAATCGCTCTTTTGATAAATCTCGCCTAAAGACTTTAATATCTTGGTCTGTTGATCGTTTTGGTGAAAATCAAAGCATCGACCTTGTTGAAAAATTAAAAGTCTTGGGATTTACGTATGCAACCAAAGCAGGTATTTCTTTAAGCATTGATGATTTAAAAATACCCCCTTCAAAAAAAACAATCGTAAGTAACGCGCAACAAAGTTTAGCTTTTGCTAATCAACAAGTTAGCAAAGGACATTTAACCTCGCTTGAATATTTTTCAAAAGTTATCGAAACTTGGAACAAAACAAGTGAGAATTTAAAAGAAGAAGTTTTAGATTATTTTCGAAAAACCGATGAACTTAACCCGGTTTTTATAATGGCTTTTTCTGGCGCAAGAGGAAATATATCTCAAGTTCGACAATTAACAAGTATGCGAGGGCTGATGTCAAATCCGCAAGGAATGATTATTCCGTTTCCTATTCAAAGTAATTTTCGTGAAGGATTAACCTTGACTGAATATTTAATATCATGTCACGGGGCTCGTAAAGGTGTTGTTGACACCGCTTTACGAACTGCAACATCTGGATATTTAACGCGACGATTAGTTGATGTTGCCCACCATGTTATGGTTCGAGGTTTTGATTGCGGTACTCGTAAAGGACTGGTATTGAAAGATTTTCAAAAAGGAACTAAAGTTCTTTTAGCTTTAAAAACTAGACTGGTAGGACGTCGACTAGCTGAAGATGTATATACAAAAACTAACCAGCTTATTGCAACTCGCAACCAAGAAATCAATGTTCGTTTAAGTGAACAACTATCTCAACACAAAAAAGCTGTTTTAGTTCGTTCGCCATTAACCTGTGAAAAAGGAACGTATGTATGTCAGTGTTGCTATGGCTGGAGTTTAGCTTCTCACCGTTTAGTTTCGTTAGATGAAGCGGTTGGTATTATAGCAGCTCAATCCATCGGTGAACCAGGAACCCAATTAACTATGCGAACTTTTCATACCGGTGGAGTTTTCAGTGGAGAAGTATCTGAAGAAATCCAAGCACCGTGCACTGGAATCCTTTCGTTTCCTTTAAGTATTGCCGGAAAACTGGTTCGAACAACTTATGGTCAAATAGCTTTTTTGACCAAAGAAGACAGCACGTGTATGCTTTTCAAAAAACCTTTACCCCTTTTAAGTTCAGCACCAAATTCAACCAACGTTTTTTTATCACAAAAGCAAAGCGGATCTCTTTTAGACCAAGAAAACACCTGCAATGATAGTTTAACTTTGAAATTACCAGCTTATACTTTAATTTTTGCAAAACAAAACCAATATGTTGAAAAAGGCCAAGTTTTAGGAGAGGTAACCAATTTTTTAAAAAACGAAACGGAAAGTACAGACTCTTATCAAACCCTTTATGCGGAATTTTCTGGGCAATTTAGATTAAATACTTATGATAATCAAATTAATATTGCTAAAAACGTCTTAGAATTTCAAATTGATTATTTTCAAGACGTTATGAATTCAACCTTTGGCTCGTCGTTAACTTTCCAAGACGAAACTAGACTTCGAAAAAAAATTAAAAATTTCAAAAAATTAAGAAATAATCTTTTTAATTCTAAATTTAGTGGTACAATTAATGAGTTTTGGATGTTTTCAGGTCAAAACCAAAAAATTTTTAAAGCCGCTAATTTGTTAGTCAAAAGCGGAGACTTTATTCATTCAAAAGCTTTGCTTTATTTATCCCGTACGAAAAAATTGACGTGTGGTAACGAAGTTTTTTCAAATTCGGCTTTGACACAAATTTCGTTACCCCTTGCATCAACTATGCAGAACTTCAGTAGCCATCATCAACGCTTTGTTTTTTACGACTTTGGGTATCACAATGCCTTGCAAGCTTTCAATGATCAAGAATTTGATCATTTAACTTTTGAGACTAAACATTTGAAATTTCGAAAAGGAAAAGTTTTTTTAAGCCAAAAGCCTTCGTTTTTTTCAAATTCACAACCCATCAAAGATACATCTCAATCTTTTCTAAACTTTCATAATTACCCTTTAGTCAACCGTCAACTTTGGAATTGGTCATCGCTTTTTACAAAAAGTCCGGTGGTTTCAACTAAAACTCTTTTCAAAATATTACCAGGCGTTAAAGCAAGCAAACAATTAAAATCGTTTCAAAGTCAGGTCGGCTTTAGTTCTTTATTTAAAACACCTACCATGGGGTTTAGTATACACGAAAAATGTTTCACCGCCTTCGAACCTCTTTTGAAAAACTCTTCAACTTTGAACCGGGAAGAGTTTGATTTTATTGTTGGTTCTTCTGAGCTTGGAAACCAAGCTTTGCAAAGTTTTCTTTTTCAAAATTTAAATGTTTATTTTTTTGATTTTTATCCTTCATATCAAAGTGATATGCAAAAAATAAGCAAAGCTAAACATTTACACCTTTTGAACCAAGGCAAAGCCGGCGGTTTTTTGAATTTTTTTACAAACAATAGCTGCCAAGGCATGGTAACTGCCACCAAGGGTCAAAAGCTTGGTGCTTTCAAAAACAGCTTTTATGACGTGGTAAAATCTGAATGGAAAAACCCTAAGGCTCAGTATGTCTCTAAAAATCAAAAATTTTCTTTGAAAAAAAGCTTAAATAAGCATTGGAAATTGATCAAAGTAACTGCGGTTGAAAAAACCGTTTTTTGGTTTTTTCAACCAACGGCTAATCATCTTTTTGGGTCTTGGGTTCTTAAAAACCCGACCCTTTCAAGCTTTCAACACGCTCAAAATTTTCAAAGTGTTTTGCTTTCAAACACACGGTTTTTTTCTAAACAATACAGTACCGCGCCAAAGCCAAAACTTAACTTAATGACAAAAACTTTTGCAAGTTTGGTTAAGGGAGTTTTCAAAAGTCAACTTTTTTGTCAAAAACCTCGAATAGTTAATTATTCTAGTAGTTTGCATTCTTTGCATAAAGAAAAAAACTGGTTAAAAACAGGCAAACAAACTACCTTATTACATGCGGATTTAGAAAAAGGGTTAACTTACCAAAGTCGTTTGTTTTGGTTTCCAGGTCATTATCAAAATGAGCTTCTTCAAACTTTGATACATCGAATGAAAAAACTTTCAAATCAAAATCTTCACGCGTTTGTAAAAGCATATCCTTTTTCTAGTCAACGTTGGATGTATCAAAGTACTTTAAACACTCAAAAAAAGATGGTGAAAGGACAAAAAAGTGTAGTTAGTCATTGGTTAATGTTGCTAAACTTTGTACCTCAGTTTTTGAATCAGTACAGCATGTTGAAAACTGATTTACAAACTCCTGTATATATAATAAAAAAAACAGACCTTTGTCTTTGGTTAATGAATTATCAACAATTACAAGTTTTAAATAAATTTCCAAAAAATTTATTTTTTTCAACTTTTAGTCGTTTTTTAAATGTAATTTTGGTTTTTGATTGCCTACTAAAAAGTGCAACCTTGGATTCTCAAAACCAAGATCAAAAAAAGACTATAACACTTTTTTTGAACAGTTCTGACTTTTTAGTTGACCATAAAAAAACGTTGTTAATTTTGCATTCCCACCCGAGTTTTACTTTATTCAATAGAAAAAAAATTACAAAAAGCTTCGCTTTTACAAGCAGTCAAGTTTTAGTTCAGAAACCAAAGTTTAAGATTAATCAAGGGGTTACTTCTTTTGGACGCTTTTCAAATTTCAAAGGGTTGAAAGGGATTACTTCTTCTCAAAACTTAATTACTTTTAGTAAACTTTATCAAAGCTGTGGTTTGGGTTTTCAAAAATCTAGTTTTAGCATAATTCAAAAAAGCTGTCCAGTTTGGGTTTGTTCAACCGCTTTCAACTATTATCAAAGCTGGATACTTTTGAACTTAGGGTCCCCACTATTAGGTCGTTTTTTAGTAAAATATCAAGCAAAAGTGAAAATAGTGAAAAACAAAGGAAAGCTTTGTCAAAGATCGTTAAAAAAGCTGCTTTTGGTGAGTGACAAGCATTTAAAAAGTCAACTTTTTGCTTCTTTAACATCAACGACAAGTAACGATCCGTCGTTATTAAGGTCATTACTTCTTTCAAAATTGGTTTCGGACCTACCCCTTGTAAATTTTAATATATTGATGAAGTTGGTTGAAAAAGCAGGAAAACCCTCGTATGATAGCATGTTGAAAAATAATACATTACCGTGTTTAAACTTTATAGCTTTTATTAAAAAGCAAAGGTTTGAAAATTCGCTTTTTATGCGTCCACTTTTTTTCTACCCATATACATTTTTGATAACTCAGCCTTTACCAAAAAAGCTAATTAACGGCGAAAAAACTTTTCAACTTTCGTTAGCTTTTAAACAACGAGAGCTTTTGATTACTCGTTTAATGTTGCAATTTACTTTGAAAACTTTACAAAAAAGCACCAAAGCCAATCTACAAAACTATGATACTCGACCAATAGCTTCTTATTTTCCTGAAGCTTGGGTTTTTTCAACCGTAAATAGTCCCAAAGCTTTACAAAAACACCACAGTTTAACTTTAAGTGGTCAGTATATTGTAAATGATATATCTTTTGAAAATTACGCTGTTTTTACCGAATTTTTGCCGGTATGTTTCCAAACTAACCTTTGGAACGTTAGCGATCATTTGAATTTTTGGGAAACTTTACTTCAAACTTTCAATTACGGTATATTCAAAACTCCATGTTTGACCAACGCTTTAAAAACCAGTTTTCATAAAAAGAAAAGTTTTCTTTTTTCGTCTTTAATTTTTAACCCAAAAGCCATTTGCGGGTCTACGAAGACGAAGTTTTTTCAAAATTCCACGTCTTTTTTTGTTTACACAAAGCCGTTAACTTGGTTAAAAAAACCACGGTTTTTTTTAGCAAGTCAAAAACCGGGCTTTTCTCTAGTGTATCAAATTTTCTTTTTAAAATTTTTGAAAAAACCCGAAAAATTAGCCTTTCTTCAAGTTTTTGATTTTTTAAAAGGTTATCAAATACTGAAATTAACTCAAAGCTTCCAACTTTTAAGAAAACCAAAAGCTTTAGTTTTTCTTTTTAACGCTAAAGGTTTGCAAACAAAAAAAGAAATTAAGATAGTTAAAAAAAATCAAAAACAGGTATTCATGAAACGCTTTTCGTTTTTAAAAAATGCTTTGGTTTATCAAGCTTTAAAAAGTAAAACAAGCTTGCTTCAAGCTTTAGTTAAAAGCTTTTTACCGTCTGAAACCCAAGGTCAAAAATGGTTTATTATTCATCCATCTCTATTGATGAAAAAACGTCTTTTAAAAAAGCAACCAAGTCAAAATTGGTCTTCTTTGGTAATTTTTAAGGAAAAAACGGAAACGGTAAATCAAACACAGCAACGCTATCTCAAAACCCTGGTTTTCAAAACAACGTTGAAGTTTTTTTCTACATCTTTACATTTATTTGAAGGATATCAACGTTCGCTATTTAAAAGCGAAAAACTGGTTAAAAAAACTAATCAAAAAAAAATTCATCAATACTGTAGACTTTTTCAATTTAAGTTGGTAGACCTTCCTTTTTTTTCAAAAAAAGCAATCATACCATTAACACCTTTGGTAAACAAATCAATGTATCCTTCTTTTGAGCAAGTTGTTACCTTGACTCATTCTAGTCAAAGCCAAACTGAAAAAAGGCTTCCCCAATTAGTAACTAACGACTTTCATTATAATCAAAACCCGCGTTATCAACCAAAGATTTTACTTTGCGAAAAAGCCACTTCAAAAACTGGCTTTAAAAACCCTTCGATCAAAGTAGGTTTAAAAAAGGACTGGGTAAAAAAAAAGAAAAAAAATGTTTCACCTTTGATGCAAACCACTTTGTATCAAAAAGCAAAACTGCCAAAAAAAAGTTTAGAAAAAGCAAGTAACTCAAGTCGTTTCCAAGTAAAGAAAGGTTTTTTACAAAAACGCGAAAAGTTTTCGTTTACTAAATGCCCGGGGGTAGTTTTGCTTCTAACTCAAAAATCGACGCAGTATTTGCCTGAAAATTCCAAAAAAATTCAAAAAACTAATTATGCGCTTTTGGACCAAGCTGTTTTAGATAAAAAAAAAATTTTACCAAACTTGAGTTTCCTAGAACATTCTCTTCGTAAGCACGGAATTTTTTCCAAAAACACTCAGATTTTTAAACACGCTTTGGCCAACGGGCGCTTAAAAAGTCTCTCATATTCCGAAAAATTTGCTGAAAAAAAACAAAATCCACTACACTTTTTAGAACTTCATAGTATACCTAGTATGCATTGTTGGTGGACTCTTTTTTCTTCAAAAATGGAACAAAGCAAAACGTCTTACAAATTTAAACTGGCCGATTCGCTGACCGTGGCATCTTTTGACAGCTTTGATAAAAAACAGTTTCAAAAACCACACCAAAAAGCGTTCAAACTTTTAACTAAGTCATCCTTTCACCCACCCTTAATAGCTACTTGCCCTTGGTTTTTTTCTATCAACGCTTTTAAATATCCAGAAAAAGTTAACAACTTCAAAACCAAAAAATTAGCATCAAAAAACCGCTTTGTTGGTGATTATTCTTTTTTTGAAAGCGCTCAAGCTTTTTTTCCGTTTCAATTACGTTTTTTTCCTAAACAACTAACTTCTTATGATGCAACAGTGCAAAAGTTTTTTGTGAAAAACCAGAGATTGAAAAACTTTGCCTTTACAAATTTCACTAAGTCAAAATTTGGACCTTTTATTAAAACTTATGATTTATCTACGTTTTCTTGTCAACAAGTTCATTTAGTTCAATATCATTTAAAAATTCCAACTTTAAATCAAACGCTTTATAATTTTAAGCCTCTTCAAGCCGAACGCTTCGATTACCATGTTCGATCAACGTCGCAACAACTTTTGAAAAAGCTTAAAACTTTAACGCCAATCCAAGCTACAAAAAACATTGGCGCTTTTTTTGAATCACCTACGTTTCAACAACCGAGTTATTTAAGTCAAGGTTTTAGTTCTTTAGAAGGGGAAGTTTTTTTAGCACGAAAAAGCTTACCGTTTAAGTTGGGCGATGTAGCTTTTTTTCCCCAGAAACTTTCGGAAACTGTAGTTCTAACAGATTTAGACCTTATGACTTTTAAGTTTGAAAAAGAAAAGCTTTTTTCTTCAAAAACAAAGCACGACGTTGTGAAACCTTTTTTTTTCACTGTAAGTGAACAATTAGCAACTTGCAAAGCTAAAGTTTTCAAAAACCATATAGGTCAACTTATGCGCTACGGTACCGCATTAAATAACACGGTAGGTTTAAATCAATCGGGTCAAATTTTTTATCTTCAATCCAACCAAATGGTTTTGAGATATGCCAAAGCTTTCCTACTTCCCCGGGGAGCACGTTATGATTTAATCAACGGAGATTATGTTAAAAAAGATTCGCCGCTTTTAACATTGAAATATAAAAGTTTAAAAACAGAAGACATCGTGCAAGGAATTCCTAAAATCGAACAACTTTTTGAAGCCCGGGAAACTCTGCATGAAAGTTTTGGAATTAAAACTTTACTAAAAAAGAAATTCCTGACTTATCAAAAGTCAGAAAATCAAATTTTGGCTGTTCGTAAAAGTTTTGAATTTATTCAACGTTACATATTAGACGGCATTCAAAACGTTTACCAATCTCAAGGAGTTAACATTTCGGATAAACATGTTGAAATTATTGTTAAACAAATGACGTCTAAAGTGATGGTTGTTAAACCCTACCAATCTGGCTTATTACGTGGTGACATTGTTTCTTTAGAGCAAATTGAAAATTTAAATTGTGAATTAATTAAAACCAATAAAGAAATAGATACCAGCCATTCTCTCTTTAAAGCCGCGGTTAAAATGATAGGCCCTTTAAAAGCTCATCAACAGTGGTTTGAAGAACAAATTTTTTTACAACAAGAATTAGAAGCTTTCAAACTTCAAGTGCAAACAGTGTCAAAAGAGCTTGGTATATTGACTGAAGAACTGAACAACTTAGTTGCTGACAGGACTGAAAGTCGAGTTTGGGCAGAAAGTTTGAAAAAAACTCCAGGGCGTTTAACCAAACTGGATCGAAAATACCAAAACTTTTCAAAAATGGACAGCCTTTTAGCTGAAATTTTTACGGTTGAAAACCAAATGCAACAGTTAAACCAAATCAAATCTGAAGTTAATAGTAAACTTTTTGAGCGTGGTTTAAGAAAAAAACTTCAAGTAATTAAACGAGAAGTGAAAAAATTATCAAGAAAGTTAACGCTTTTAACAACGCTTGATTTTGAAAAAAACAAATTACAAACTTTAATTAGCGATAAAGAAAGCTTTTTCAAAAACTCAATTAATGGTGACAAGTCTTTTCAAGAAGAGTTTTTCAAAACACAAGAGCAATTAATTCTTGCTGATATAAAAAAAATCGCTTGCAAAATTAACCCGCTTCAAGGAAAAAAAAAGCACTTAAAACAAGATAACATTATGCAAGATTTACGTTTAACTTTGCAACAACAATTTCAGGACCTTGAACTTCAACGACAAAATCTTCAACAACAAGTTGATGAACTAGAACATCAATCAACTTTTCGTGACTTTAAACGATTATTGAAAAGCCTTTACAGTAAGTTAAAAAAAGTTTTGAAAAAAGAAGATTTGCCAATGACAATCACCGCGGATCCAAAAAAGGTTTTTCAACGATTAGAGCAATTAAAAATAGAAATTGCTACAACTATCGATGAGCAAAGAATCCTTTCAGTTAAACTGGCTGATTATAACGAAAACCATCTTCCAAAAAACCTTCTTCGCCAAGATGAGCTTCGTGCTTTGAGACGGCCAATTAAACCTGTGCTTCAAAAACTTAAACGCCAAGTTCAAATTTTCAAACGAAACATTGAGTTTCATTCAGTGCGTGGAAAGCTAGAACCAAAAACAAACTTGGTGGATCTTTCACCACCGTTTTGTCATGAAATTCAATACGAGCCTGTTGTTTTAGGTCTTACTAAAGCTTCGTTAGAAAAAGACGGCTTTTTATCTGCTGCCAGTTTTCAAGAAACGATCAAGGTTTTAACCAAAGCAAGTCTATTTCAACGTGGAGACTTTTTGAGAGGGTTAAAAGAAAACGTCATTGTAGGTCATTTAATTCCCGCAGGTACCGGATCAGTGGTTCACTTAGCGTTGCCCGAACTTGCACCTATTTCGTCTTATATGTACCAAAAAAAATTTCGAGATATCAAGCTTTAAAAAAAAGTTTTTTTTCCAAACACCTGCGAGCAAAAAAACTTTCACGGAAAGTTTTTTTGCCGCTTTCTGTCAATAACGTTAAGGTTTTTATTCAGCCTTTAAAATGTTCAAAAGCCAAAAAGCTTTTGCGAACTTTTTTTCTTTTTTATTTATGACTAAAAAAAACCTCGATGCTTTAAAGCTTTTAAATTTTGTTGAAAGTTCCTATTTTTTTGCATCTGATCAAATTCGACACAAAAAAATTTTAATTGCTTTTTCCGGTGGCCAAGATTCTACTTGTTTACTTACTCTTTTTTATATTTTAAGTCAAAAATGGGATTTTGAACTAGGTATTGTTTATTGTCATCATTGTTGGAATAATTCAAGAACTACTGCGGTTAAAATTTTTCAAACTTTAGTTAACTGGAATCTTCCGTTTTACTGGGTAGAGGCCCCAGATTCAAAAGCTGTAATCCCAGAACAACATGCTCGAAACTGGCGCTATACTGCTTTTGCAAAAGTAGTTAAATGGGGAAGTTACGATTTAGTTTTGACAGGGCATAGTTTAAGTGATTATTCGGAAACGGTTTTATTCAATTTACTTAGGGGGTCTGGTTTAAAAGGGTTTCATTCTTTAAAAGAAACTCAGGTTTTTGATTTTACTAAAGCTTGCAGCTTTTCCTTTAAAAAAAAGATAAGTCCTTTTTTTTCTTTTGACGATTTTTATTATACGGATTTAAAAACGCTTCAAAAAAAAAATTTTCAAAGTTCGTGTATTCTTTATGTAAAACCCAAAAAATGGGCTTATGAAAAAACTTTTGATTTTTTTAGTCCAGCGGTAATTAAACTCATTTGCAAAAAAAATAAAGAAAAATCGGAAGTTGCTTCTGCAAACCAAAACGAAAAAACCAAAAAGGCGAATATATATAAGCTTTCTTCTTTTTGGCGTTCTTTTCAGCATTATGATGAGCTTCAAACTTTTTTAAAAAGCAAACATAACTCAAGCACAGGTGATATATCATTATTAAAAAACTCTAAAGCCGAAATGGCAAACACGCTTTTGCAAAACCAAAGCTCTTTGGTTGTTCTTAGACCTTTACTTAAAATCAATCGACCAACTCTTTTTTTATTATCTCAAAAATTGCAACTATCTATTATTTATGATTCAAGTAATAAAGATTTATCCTTGAGTCGAAACTATCTTCGAAAACTTATTTTCCCACTATTAAAAAAAATAAACCCGGCAGTTGAAGAGAATATTTTTAAATTTTCACAGATTTTACATTATTATTATGATATTTTAGGCGATTTGCCTTGTCCGCCAAGTTTTTTTGATATATTTAAACCCTAAGTATAAAAGCTTGCTTTTATACTTGACGTGTGGGTTTTTTGAAAGCGTTGACTCACAGCCAACGCTTTCAAAAAAACGTTTAGTTTGATTGTTTAAGTTGAATCATTTCCAAAGCTTTTGTCAATCCTCGAGCTCCAGGCCAAGAAAACCCGCTTAATTGAGCAGGAAGAAGGTTTTTTAGCTCTACTTCCGAGGCAAAATCGTCAGGTAAACTTTCTTTTTTGTCACTTTGCGCGTTGAGAGAACGCCAATCATAATTGGGTAAGTTTTTGTCAAGTAATAACATTTTTTCGTTTAAATCGGCTTTTTTAAAGTTTTTGGTTTGTATTCCTAAAAACTCGGCAACTTTCAAAGCTTTATCATCGGACAACGGCGTGTAAGGAAGCGAAACTCCTTGGTTGGTCAATTTTTTAATGTTTTTGAATTCAAAAGGCCACGCTTGAAACGATAGGTATGTTGGTTTTTGATTATCAACATCTTTACCGCTGACCACGGAAGAAAAAGCTTGGTTACCAAAAGGCATGCCAGGAATACATGAGTTTTTAACAAGAAATTTTCTTAATGAACTATCCCAGCCAATATAAAAAGGGGTTGAATCCACGTCTTCTTGTTTGAAAAAAGTAGGGTCCAAAGTGTCTTTTTCTAAAACAAACGCTTTTAACTCTTCATGAAGAAAAGGGTTGATTTCAGTATCTGTAGTTTTGTAAAGCAACATGTCAAATTTTAAAACTTTTCCGTCTGGAAAAATACTTAACGTTGACGGTGAACCCAAAGATATTGAAAAATAATTACGCACCAAGTCTAACGATCCTTTAAACTGTTGATTATAAAGTTTTGATCCGTAGGCCGACGACGTTTGTTTTTTTGTAACAAATGTTTTGTAATCAGTAAGAGAAGTTAAATAGTTTTGCAACATTTTTTGTTTAAGTGTTAAGAGCTCTTCATCTGTTTGGGTTAGCTTTGAGGATGTTGACTGCCCTTGAAGAAAAGAGACCATATCTAAATGGGTTAAAACTTTATATACAGGGTTTTTATAAAAGCGTTCTCTAAATTGTTGACGCGTTGCATAAGAGTAAGTTGCTTCTCCTTCTTCATTATAATATTGAAAAGCCGTTGGACTAAAAAGCATATCGGCAATATGATCAATATCGCTCTCTAAACGTGGAAATTCTTTAGTGCGTTTTTTTTTAGCATCTCGTAGACGCGGATCAAGTAAACTATCATCAAGAAAGTCGTCTTCAAGCTTATCTTTTTCATCGCTTGCTGTTGTTACTTTAAAAAGCTCGTCGTCTATTAAAGCTTCTTTGTCAAGAAAGTTAGTAGGGTCTAAAAAACTAGTTGAATCGTACGCTTTTTCATCAAAAGCTTGATAAAATTTTTTGCAAAAACGAACGTTTTCTTGAATAACTTTTTCGTCAACACCTTTTTGGCCAGAGCTTTTTTTCGAAGTATCTAGTCGAATCTGTCGACTTGACAAAGCGTCGCGGTTTTGCCAACTGACTTCACAATCTAACGCCCCATCTTCAAAGGTGTTGATCAAAGGCGAGCTTGTTGTAATAGGAACCGACTCCATTTGACTTGGGCGATCGAAAGGAATGGGATTAATATAACTTTCAACTAAAACTTCTTTGTTTAAAGACATAGTGGGGTTATAACTTTTGGCTTTGAAAAACTCTAAACCCTTGTCTTGACTAAGAAAACCCAAAGGAGCTGAAATTAAATAATCAAAGCCGTAATAAGGAATCGAAGTTAAACAAAGAGTAAAAGTTCCTATTAGAATCCAATGATGAAATTTTTCATTGAAAAACATAAAAGAAAGTTGAAAAACCCGGGATACATAACTTCTAATAAGAGTGAAAAGCCAAGCAAAGGCCAAAGTCCATAAAACGCTTCCTAAAAAAATGCCGCCTAAATAAAAACTATTTGGTAAAACAAAGCTTAAAAAACCATTAGCAGATCCGTTGTCAAGATTTGCATTTAATACAGTAGGTAAATTACCTACGGTTAAATTGCCAAAGTATTGAAAACAGCTAGCTTGTTCGGTCCACGCCAATAGGAAATTTAAACCAAAAAAGTTTAAAAAAAGCTGGCTGTTTTTTCCATAACGATAATTTAAAACTTCCATTGTAGGATTGTGAATCATTTTATATAATTGATTCACAATAAGAATACACCCTAAGGTATAATTTAAAGGTTCCCAAGTTAAAAAAGGTAAAAAAAAAGATTCCAAACCAAATAAAACACCTGTAAAAAAAAGTGTTTGACCGATAATGGTTCCAGCAGCTGCGAAAGCACCTGCGTGTAAGCCGTTAATAAAAAACGCCCGTAAGGTTAATAAATGAGCAACAGAAAGTGGTAAAGTTAAAAAAAAACTATTAAAAAAACCGGTTAAAAAAAGATTAGATTTTAAAGCCAAAGGGGGCTCTAAAAATTGAAAAAAAGTTGGGTTAACAGCGGTCTCAAACAAACTCGTTTTGTCAAGAATAGCGCGATAGTTCATACTCAAGGAGCAAGGAAGCTCAAGAAAAGCTGTCAACCACTGACCTGAAAATATATAAACAAGGACGACTTTGCCAGAATCCAATATATAAGCTAGGGAAAATTTGAGAAAAGTGAAAACGGTAAAATTATCATTAAAAAGTAGAGCTAAATCATTTAATTGATCAGCATAATCTTTGAAAGCATTGGCAAAAAACATAGTTGATTTTCCTTCGATTAAAGTAAATTATAAGGTAAAAAAAGCAAAGTTTGATAGCTTGAAAGCTATCAAACTTTTCATCAAAAGGTAGATTTGATGATTGATCAAAAGTGATTAACAAAGTTGTTTTTTCAACAACTTAACTGAACTATTAAAAAAGTTGAAAAAGCTAATATATTTGCTTTCCGTTTAAGACCCTTTAGATTTTAATTATACTATTATCACTATTATCACTAATAGATAAAAGCAAGGGAAAGTTAAAAAAGTGAAAAAAACCAGATAAAAACGGAAAGAAAAACTGGAAAAAAGATAGTTTTTACAATAATAGCCAAAAATGCCATATGCAATAGCTTTTTTTTTTAACTTTTCGTATATTTTTGCTTTTTTTTAAAAAAAAAAAGTTTTTTGAGGTGAAAAATTAAAAAAAAAAAGCAAAAATAATGCAAAGCTACAAACCATACTTCCTGTTCAATTATGGTAAGTCGCAAAGCTACTTTAAGCAAAGCTACTTTAAGCAAAGCTACAAACCAAACTTCCTGTTCAATTATGGTAAGTCGCAAAGCAAAAATGATGCAAAAACGAAAAACTAAAAAAACTAAAAAATTCAATATGCAAACATCAAAAACCAAAGTTTTAGCTTTAAAGAAAAAGCCAAGCTTCTAAACATTTGTATAGTCAAGTATATTTGAAAAACGGTATTGCTAATTTGAAAATTCAAGCAACGTCAATTTTGAAAAAAGCGTTGAATTTTTGATACTAGATTTTTTAGTCAAACCTCTCTTTTTTCGCGGAAAAAGCCGAACCCAAAAGGTTTTTTTCAAAAACTAAAAAGTTTAATATCAAAAAAGGGAAGCGTTCTTGCTTTATTTATAGATTCTCAAAGTACGTTTCGCCAACTGTTTTTTTATGAAAAAACTTTTGAATTTACTATATAGTTGGCTTTCAACGCTGAAATTTTTCACCGTATTTCACTATTTTCACTTTCCCTTTCCGTTTTTATCTATTAGTGATAATAGTTTAATTAAAAGGGGTAAGTGAAAAAAGTAAAAAAAAAACGGCTAAAATAAGCAAAGCTTACTTTTTTACAGGCTAGTTTTTGGATTGGGAGAGGTTGTAACAACTATTATAACACAGAGTTTAAAGAAAAGCAAGATTAAAAACTTGTGATAATAAAGCTTTTTGAAATGCGCTAGATGATTTTTTTTAATGCTCCCCGGGAGACTCGAACTCCCACACCTTACGGCACGTGTGCCTAAAACACGCATGTCTACCAATTCCATCAGAGGAGCTTTTTTTTTTCGTTACACCTTTCTATGTTAAAGAAGAAATACAAAAAAGTCAAATTTTGTAAAAAGCACTCTTTTAGTAAAGTTAGCTGCGTACAAAGTACTAAAAAAAATAAAAAAGTTTGCTTTAAGTAACTTCTTTAAATTTGACGTTCAAACCAAGTCAAATCCAAAGAAGTTACTTAGATGATTAATGCCAGTAAAAAAAGATTTGTCACCAAACGACAAGACCCAGTTAACGGAAGCTTTTGAATTTGCAAAATTCCAAAAAAAAGTTTTAAGACCAAGTCGTCAAATTTGGTTTTTTAGGCTTTTAATCAAAACCAAAGTTAACGCTTTTGATTAACTTTGAGTTCCTGTTAATTCGACTAACGCTTCTTTTAAAATAGATTCGGCTTCGTCATTAAAGCTTTCCGTGTCTCTTAAAATTTGACCGTATTTTGGTTTACTAGAAGCCAAATACTGACGTAATTCAATTAAAAAAGCACGCACGTTTTCAACAGGAATTCCATCTAAATAACCATTAATTCCGGCATAAATCGTTGATACTTGATCTTCTAAAGCTAATGGTGAAGATTGAGCTTGTTTTAATAACTCACGTAATCTTGATCCTCGGCTTAACTGTTTTTGAGTTGCTTGGTCTAAATCTGAAGCGAATTGAGAAAAAGCTTCTAATTCAGCAAATTGAGCTAGTTCTAATTTCAGTTTTCCAGCTACTTTTTTCATAGCTTTTGGTTGAGCTGCTGATCCTACCCGGGATACTGAAATACCTACGTTAATAGCTGGACGAATACCAGAGTTAAAAATATCTCCAGATAAGAAAATTTGTCCATCCGTAATTGAAATAACGTTAGTTGGAATATACGCAGATACATCCCCTTCTTGTGTTTCAACAATAGGTAAAGCTGTCATACTACCACCACCTAATTCATCACTTAATTTAGCCGCACGTTCTAATAAACGCGAGTGTAGATAAAAAACATCTCCCGGAAAAGCTTCCCGTCCAGGTGGACGACGTAGTAACAAACTCATTTCGCGATAAGCTTGAGCTTGTTTTGATAAATCGTCATAAATAACTAACGTATGACGCCCTTTATACATGAAAAATTCTGCAAGAGTAGCACCAGTATAAGGAGCTAAATATTGAAGAGTCGCTGGAGTATCAGCTGTTGCCGCTACAATAATGGTATAAGCTAAACAACCGCGTTCTTCTAATGTGTTTACAACTTGTGCAATGGAAGATGCCTTTTGTCCAATGGCAACATAAACACAAACAACTTCTTTTCCTTTTTGATTCATGATCGTATCTACAGCAATTGCCGTTTTTCCGGTTTGACGATCACCAATAATTAATTCACGTTGAAAAAAAAACCTTTTTATATAAATCGATATACTAACTTTTTTTTTTGGAAAAAAAAACGAGTTTTTTGGAAAAAAAAAGGTTTTTTTTTGGATCATATCTTTAACCTAACAATCAGAAAAAAAACCAACGTCTTTGATTTAACGTTGATACTTCTAGCTCCACCAGCGTGCGCAAAAATTTAAATCCACCGGTTGTTGCCTTTGAACGGTGTTTTTTTCATTGTTGCCTTTGAACGGTGCTTTTTTCAGCTAAATGAACTATGTCGTTTTTAATTTTTCACTTTCCCTTTCTGTTTTTATCTACTAGTGAAAAAAGTGAAAAACTAAGGGAGAAAAATAATAAGTTAACC
>Ga0136611_10000417_pt1 | contig 27571 bp, 17 predicted proteins | sample AntDrymUQ2232306_2_FD_106645 | JGI IMG/M metagenome (GOLD analysis project Ga0136611, IMG submission 106645) | Polar desert sand microbial communities from Dry Valleys, Antarctica - metaG UQ223 (23.06) | ecosystem: Environmental > Terrestrial > Soil > Desert | place: Antarctica: Dry Valley...
ACACGGCGACGGCTCGGAGCCCGAGTGTCGGAACTTGCGGTGGCGTTTCGCGCCCTTGTGCACGACAGCTGTGCTTCACCCGATCTTCTTCACCATGACCAACGACGAACCGCAGCAAATCCATCCCGAGCCCGCTGGACTGCCTCCCCATGATCCACTCGCCGATGTGAAGGCGCATGCCCGGCGCGCCGCGGATGCGTTGCGCGCTGCGGCCGAATCGAAAGCGCGGGAGCTCCAGGAGCGGGCGCAAACGCGTGCGCGCGAATTGCGGGAAACGGCCACGGCACGAGCGGGAGAATTCTTCGGCGACGCGGAGCGCGCTTATGGGGAAGCGCGCGGCCGGGCGCAGACGATGCAGGAAGATGGCGCCACCTTTGTTCGAGAAAAGCCGCTCCAGGCGTTGGCCGTGGCGGTGCTGACGGGCTTTTTTCTCGGGACGTTCTTTCGGGGAAAGTAGCGGGCACACGTGGGCAGAAGGCGCTGGATGATCGGCGCCGGGTCCTTCGACTTCGCGCTGACGCGCTGCGCTCAGGATGACTTCGCGGGGCGCATCGCTCGCTGCGCCAGCAGCCAGAGGAGCGCGGGAAGGAGGGCGCTCAATCCCAGGGCGAGGCCGGGCCGCTCCTGTCCACTGGCCCCGATCGTCGCGTAGATAAACCCCATCGGCAGCGAGCCGGAGGCCAACGCGAGGTAGAACCGGCGCCGCGGCATGTGCGTCAGGCCGGCGAGGCAGGCGATCACTTCCGGGAGCACCGGCAGAGCGCGAGAGAGCGCGACGATCCAGACCCCGCGCTCGTGGAAAAGGCGTTCGCCGCGGGCGAGGTCAGCTGGACCGACGATCTTCGCGGCGGCACCGCGCCCCCACCCGGCGCAGAGTTCGTAAGCGACGAGGCCGGCGAGAAAACTTCCGGTCGCGCTCAGCGCACCACCCTTCGTCGCGCCATAGACAAATCCGGTTGCGGACATCACTGCGGTCGCGGGGATGGGTAGAAAAAGATCACCCACCAAGAGCGCGATGACGGCCAGGCCGCCCCACGCGCCTTGGGCGCGGATCCAGTCCACAGCGGCGGGCCCGGCAAACCAGCGCTCGAATTCGCCGCCCCACGCGAGGAAGACCGCGATGACGATCGCGGCGAGACCGAGAGCGAGCCAAAGGAGACGCATGATGCTCGTGAATCGTGAATGGTGACTCGTGAATGGTGAATGGGTAAATCGCGCGGTGTCTTCCACGATTCACCGTTCACTGATCACCATTCACCTTCCGCATGCCAAAGCCCGCCCCGATCGATCCCGCGCAACTGCCGCAGCTCGCTGCTGAGGTGATCGCTCGCGCAAAATTCCCGATGCTCGCAACCGTCGACGTGCAGCAGCCTCGCCTGCGCCCCGTGTCGCCGGTGCGCGTCGAGGGGTTCACGATCTACGTCGCGAACCTCCGGGCTTACGGCAAGACCGCGGAGATCTCCGCAAATCCGCAGGTCGAACTCTGCTACCTCGACGAGCATCACGATCAGGTCCGGATCACCGGCCTCGCCGAAGTGCTCACCGATCGCGCGCTGCTCGACGTCATTTGGGAGAGCAATCCGCTTCTGCGGAAGTATCTCGGCTCGCCCGATAATCCCGAGCTGATCATTTACCGCATTCGCCCGACGCGGGTGAGGTTCATGCGCGAGTGGGCGCTCGAATATCACGAGGTCCCATATTGACGCTCCGCGGTGATCGCCGTCGCCGGCTCGTTACGCCCGGGGGTGAAAGCGGCGATGCACGCTCTTCAAACGGTCCCCATCGACGTGCGTATAGATTTGCGTCGTCGCGATATCGGCGTGGCCAAGGAGTTCCTGAATGATCCGCAGGTCTGCACCATTGCTGAGCAGGTGCGTCGCGAAGCTGTGGCGAAGCAGGTGGGGGTAGACGTTCACGTCGAGCCCAGCTCGCCTGGCGCACTCCTTCACGATCTGGAGGACGCGGTTCGTGGTGAGCTTCCGCCCGCCGCGCGTGGAGAGGAAGATCTCGCTGGCGGTGCGCTTCGTCACGGATTCCGGGCGCTCGCGTTCAAGATAAGCGCGGATTGCATCGCAGGCTTTGGCGCCGACCGGCACGAGCCGCGTCTTGTTCCCCTTCCCTGTCACCCGGATGAAGTGCCCATCCAGATCGAGGTTCTCGAGCTTCGCGTTCACCAACTCGGAAACGCGCAGTCCGCTGGCGTAAAGCAGCTCGAGCATCGCACGATCGCGCTGCCCGCGGGGGGCTTGCGGATCGACGCCTTCGAGCAGGCGCTCCACCTCAAGTTCGTTCATCGTCTCGGGTAAGAACCGCTCCGTGCGCGGGAGCGGCAGCACCTCGGCTGGATCGCGTTCGATGCGGCGCCGCGCGGTGAGCCAACGGAAGAAGATCTTGATCGCTACGACCACGAGCTTGATCGACGCCGCGGACAACCCGAGGCGCTTCTTGTGCGCGAGATAATCGGAGATCTGTTCGAGGGTGATTTCCCTCACCCCGGCGTCGCCATTTGGGCTGCGCTCGAGCCATTGCGCGAAGCCTTCGAGCGAGAGCCGGGTGGAGAGCTGGTAGTTGTCGGAAAGGCCGCGCTCGGTGGCGAGATGCAGGATGAAATCCTCGATCTCCGCGCGCATCTTAAGCCGCGGGCAAAGCCGCGCCCGTCAGCCGCTCATACGCTTCGAGATACTTCTCGCTGGTGCGCCGCACGACCTCGTCGGGGAGCGGCGGGGCAGGCGGGCGCTTGTCCCACGCGAGCGTCTCGAGGTAGTCGCGCACGAACTGCTTGTCATAGCTCGGCGGACTGATCCCCGGCCGATACGCGTCCGCCGGCCAAAAGCGAGAACTGTCCGGCGTGAGGCATTCGTCGATCAAGATCACGCGTCCGTCCAGCAACCCGAACTCCAGCTTTGTATCCGCGACGATGATGCCATGCGCGGCGGCCCAGAGGCACCCTTCTTCATAAATGCGTAACGACATCTCGCGCACTTCCCGCGCGACTTCCGCGCCGACGAGCTCGATCGCGTGCTCCCACGAGATGTTCTCATCGTGTCCGCTCACCGCCTTGGTCGCCGGCGTAAAGATCGGCTCGGGCAGCTGCTCCGCTTGCTGAATTCCCACCGGCAACAGCACGCCGCAAAGCGCACCCGTCTCCTGGTAATCCTTCCAGCCGGAGCCGGCGAGATAGCCTCGAACGACGCACTCGATGGGCAGTGGTTGTGCCTTGCGGACGAGCATTGAACGACCCGCCAGCTCGGGCGCATGCGGCTGCAGGCTCCCGGGAAAGCGCGCGACGTCCGTGGTGACGAGGTGGTTTTCGACGAACGTAAACGTCCGGAACCAGAATGCTGAAAGCTGCGTGAGCACCTCGCCTTTCCGCGGCACGGCGTTCGGCAGGATGCAATCGAACGCGCTGATGCGATCTGTGGCGACGAGCAGGAGATGCTCGCCCGCATCGAAGATCTCGCGCACCTTGCCGCTCGCAAGTTTCGGGAAGCCGGGAAGATCGAGACGGAGCATGGGCGCTGCGATTGAAGCAAGCAGCCCTCGGAAGCGCACCATCCAATCTCCATCCAAATGCTCGAGCCATTTACCTTTCGCGCGCCGGGCCGGCTGATCGACTTCATGCGCGAAGCTGGCGAACCCGGTCTGATCAACCTTGCGGCGGGGGTTCCCGCCACGGAAACGCTTCCGGCGGCGGAGTTGCAGGCAGCGTTCGCGGAGGCGTTCGCCCGCGAAGGCCGGACGATGTTCGCCTATCACCGCCCCGAGGGGGACGTGGGCTTGCGCGAACTGCTCGCGGCGCGCCTCCGGGAGCGCGGCGCGGCCATTGCCGGGGAGCAACTTCTCACCGTCACGGGCTGTCAGCAGGGCCTCCAACTCATGCTCACGGCAATGGTCCGCCCCGGCGATACCGTCGCGTGCGAAGTCCCCGCGTATTACGCGCTCCTGGAACTGATCAGCGCGGCGGGAGCGCGCCTCCTGCCGGTTCCGGTGCGGAGCGACCAGGGGATCGATCTCGCCGAAGCGGACGAGCTCTTCGCCCGGTGGAAGCCGCGCGCGTTATTCGTTTGCTCATCGCTCTCCAATCCGAGCGGCGCGACCATGCCCGCTGCGCATCGCGAACGGCTGGTGCAGATCTGCCGCACGCACGGCGTGCGCATCGTTGAGGACGACATCTACGGTGAACTCGTGGACGGGCGCGCACCTCCGACGATGCTCGCGTTCGATGACGGCACGACCGCCAGCTATGTGAGCAGCTTCTCGAAGACGGTTTCGCCCGGCCTGCGCGTCGGCATGTGCGTGCCAGGCACGCCGCACGAGGAGGTCGCCACGCTGAAGTGCCAGCAGGACATGCACAGCGCGGTGGCCACCGAAGTTGCGCTTCGGCACTTCCTCGAGATGGGCGGGCTCGATCCGCATCTCACCCGAGTGCGCGAGAGCAACGCGCGCCGCCGCCAGGTTGCGCGAGCCGCCATCGCTCGAACCTTTCCGCTCGATGCGAAGGTCTGGCCGACGGTCGGCGGCTACATGCTTTGGGTCGAGTTCCAGCGTCCGATCGACCTTGCCGCCGTGCGGGCCGCGGCGCGCGCTCAGCACGTGGTCTTCGCAGCCGGAGACGTCTTTTTCCCAAAGCCCACAGGAACGACATGCATCCGGCTGAACTGCGCGCGGGCGGCGGAAGATGACCTCGTGCGCGGCATTGAAATTCTCGGCAGCATCCTCGCTCAGGAGGTGCGCCCGTGAAGCTGAGCGCTACTTCTTCGCCAACTCCTCGTAAGCGGCGAGCACGTCTTTTGAGTGTGTGTCAGTGGACGCTTTCGTCATGGTCCACGCCACCTTGCCGTCTTTAATCAGAAACGACTGACGCTTCGGGATGCCGAGCGTCGTCGGCACGCCGAAGGCCTCTGCGATCTTGCCGTCCGAGTCCGCCACGAGCGTGAAGGGTAGCTTGTATTTCTCCTGAAATTTCTTCTGCGCGTCCGGCTTGTCGCCGCTCACCCCGAGCACTTGCACGCCCTTTTCCTGCAGCGTCTTCCAGTCATCGCGCAGACTGCAGGCCTGCTTGGTGCAGCCCGGCGTATCGGCCTTTGGGTAGAAATAGACGAGCGTCGCGCCCTTCGCGTAGACCTCTTTGAAATCGACGCTCTTGCCGTCCTGATCCGGGGCGCTGACCTGTGGAGCGGGCGCACCAACGGCGAGCGGCTCGGCACTGGCAAAGGTGGAGAGACCAAGGAAGGAGAGGATGCTCATGGCGAGGTGACGTTTCATGGAACCAGGGAAACCCTTGGCGCGGGAAAGCTGGAGAGGATTTCGGCGCAAGGAGCGACAAGCCGCGGGAAGGCTGCTTCGCCGCCAGTTACGATTTGAAGTCCCGCTGCTGGAAATTGAGCGCGCCGATGATCACGACGGTCGCGTTCACCGCGAGCAGGTAGGCGTAGTCTTCGACCATCAGCTGCACCGGAACCGGGACGCGGAAGATGTTATACCAGGTGTCCGTGTGACTGGTGATGAACCATTCTCTGATCGATTCGAAATACGGGATATCCCGGAAGATCAGGTCCGCGAAGAAATACGAGAGCGTGCAGATGGTCGCGGCTGCGGGCTTCATGTTGAAGCAGGAGAGCGCGAATCCCACCGATGCCACCGTCATCAGGCTGAGACCCAACAGCGGGAGCGACGCAAGATAGCGCCCGAGCCCGGGCCAGAATTCGTAAAGGACGAACAGCTTCTCGAGAGGCTGGAAGACAAAGAAGCCGCCGGTCCCCTGCCGCGCAGTCGCAACCAGCAAGGCGCTCACGCCGATGAACGCAACGAGCACGGCAGTGTAGATCAGGCACGCGACATACTTCAGGAGCAGCACCCGCACGCGCGAAACCGGTCGGCACAGCGTCATCCGAAGCGTGCCGTCTTCTACTTCTTTCGAGACCACATCGCCCGCGACCAGCGCGATGTAGAGCCCGCCCAGGAGGAACGTCGTCCAATAAACGACCTGAAACGCCAGGGTCAGCCCGGAGAAATATTCGTCGAAGCCGCCACCAGCCCGCTCGATAAAGTGCCGCCACGAACGCTGCACCTTCGGGATCTGGAAGATGATCAGGATCACGATTTCGAGCGCGAGAAAGGCGCCGAAGCCAATGTAAGTGCGTTTGCGCGCGAAGAGCTTCCACAGTTCTCCGCGCAGTTGCCGGTAAAAGAGGCTCATGCGTTCAAGTCCTCGCCACCGCTGTGTGACATCTCCAGATACACTTGCTCGAGGTTTCGCCGCGCGGGTTCGACCGCGTGGATCCGAATCCCGGCTTCAACGAGCCGTTTCACCAAATCCGGGACGGCGGCGCCATCGTTCAACAGCACCTCAGCGCGTCCGCCGAAGGCCACGCCCGGAATCTCCGCGAGCACCGCTGCGGCGCGTTCCCACTCGTCCACCTCGAACCTGACGCGCTGTTTATCCGTGGTCAGTTCGCTCCAGCGTCCGTCGAAAATCTTGCGGCCGCGGTTCAGGATGGCGACGCGGTCGCAGAGTTGCTCAACCTCGGAGAGCAGGTGCGAGCAGAACAGAACGGTGATTCCCCGCTCGCGGTTCAGCCGCTTGATCAACTCGCGCATCTCGTGAATGCCCTCCGGATCGAGACCATTGGTCGGCTCATCGAGGAGGATCAGGTCGGGCGGCGGCAGCAAGGCTTGCGCGACCCCGAGGCGTTGCCGCATGCCCTGGCTGTAAGTCGCCACTTTATCGTGAATGCGGGCACCGAGCGCGACGATCTCCACTGCCTCTTCCACCTGCGCGCGGGGCACCTCCGCGGAAAAGCTCGAGAAGATTTCAAGATTTTTCCAGCCGCTCAGATAGTCGTAAAAGCGCGGCTGCTCGAAGATCGCGCCGGTCTTTTCAAGAGCGCGCGCCCGTTCCTGCTGGACGGAGACTCCACCGATCAAGGCCTCGCCGCGATCCGGATGGACCTGCCCGAGCATAATCCCGAGCGCGGTGCTCTTTCCCGCGCCGTTGTGCCCGAGCAATCCGAAGATTTCCCCGCGCGGGACGTCCAGATCCAGCCCGTGTAACGCTGGTTTCCCCTTGAACGCCTTCGCGACGTTATGGAGACGAATCATTCCGCGGCGGGCGGAAGATCGCTGGGCGGAGGCACTGCCGCGAGGAAGGCGTTGGCCTCCTCCACCCGCTCATCGGCCACTTGCAGCCGAATCGGCGCGACGATCGAGTAATCGTGCGCCGTCTCGTCGAGCAGCACGGCTTCGAAGCCGTTGCCTTGCAGCAGCGAAAGATAAAAAGCGGCTTCACCGTGGTTCTGAAAGCTGCGGATCGTCGTCATGTGCGGGCACAGCCGGTAGCGGTATTGAGCGCAACTCGCAAGATTATCCGCGGCTGCGGCGCCTTGCTTTCGTCCGGCTGCACGGCGCACATTCGCCCGATGAACCGTCGTTCTTTCCTCCGCACCACCGCCGCCGCCGGCGCGCTCTCGTCCGTGAATCTGCGCATCCTCGGAGCGGAGGACAAAGCGGGAAAAAAATACCGCACGGCGCTGATTGGCTGCGGCTGGTGGGGAAACAATATCCTTCGCGCCGCCATGGCCAGTGGCGCCTGTGAGATCGTCGGGTTGTGCGACGTCGATGCGCGACAGTTCGAGGCCACGCTCGCCAATGTGAAGACGGGCACCGGAGAAGCGCCAAAGCTTTACAAGGATTACCGCGAATTGCTCGCGAAGGAGAAGCTGGAGATCGCCATCGTTGCCACGCCCGATCATTGGCACGCGCTCCCGACGATCGCCGCGGTGAAAGCCGGCGCGCACGTGTATGTCGAGAAGCCGATCTCGCACACGATCATGGAAGGCGCGGCGATGGTGAAAGCGGCGCGGGATGCCGGGCGCGTGGTGCAAGTCGGCACGCACCGCCGTGTTTCGCCGCACAATGTCAGCGGGCGCGAGTTCATCCGCTCAGGAAAGCTGGGCGAAATTGGGATGGTGCGCTGCTTTGTTCATTACGGCGGGGGCGCGGAGAAGCCGCTCCCGACTGCGGAGGTGCCGAAGGAACTTGATTGGGACATGTGGTGTGGTCCTGCTCCGCTCCGGCCTTACAATGGTGGTGATCCGAGAACTGCCGAGCAGGCCTGGCGCGGGGCGATCCATCCGCGGGGCTTTCGCGGTTACCTCGACTACGGGAACGGTCAACTTGGGGATTGGGGCATCCACTGGCTGGATCAGGTGCTTTGGATCACCGGCGAAAAGCATCCCAAGCGCGTCTTCTCCAGCGGAGGACGCCAGATCGCGGGAGCGCCGATTTTCACGCCGAACGAGCAGACGAGCGACGCGCCCGATCATCAACTTGCGACGTTCGCTTTCGAAAAGTTCGATGTGCAATGGGAGCACCGGAAGTTCGCCGGGAACGCCACGGAGAAGGGCGAAAACGTCGGCTGCTATTTTTACGGGACCAAAGGGATTCTCCACATGGGCTGGCAGAAGGGATGGACGTTCTACCCTGTCGACGACAAAGCGCCGCCCGTGCACGAAGCGCCGAAGTTGCAGCAACCGGACGATCAGAACATCCCGGAGCTCTGGACCGACTTCCTCGCCGCGATCAAGAGCGGCGGTAAACCGGTCAGCGACATCGGCGAGATTCAACTCTCCACAAACATGGCGCTGCTCGGGATGCTCAGCCTGAAGCTCGGCCGGAGCGTGAATTGGGACGGCGCGAAGCTGGCCTTCCCCGGCGATGCGGAGGCCACCAAGCTGCTGCGCCGCGAGTATCGGAAAGGTTGGGAATATCCGGAGGTGTAGGCCAGCCATGCTGCCGCCGCGCCTCCAGCCACTCCTCGTCGACAAGCGCCTTTCCCTGCGCAGAAACCTGCGCTCTACTCATCCCCGCTCATGAAAATCTCCGCGCCTCTCTTCGCGTTTATTCTGTCCAGCACTGCCGCGTTCGGCGCGGATGAACCCAAGACGTTCCAAGTCGGCGCGTTTGAATTTACCCGCCCCGCCGAGTGGTCGTGGACTCCCGTCCCGCCCGCCCTGCAGGCGATGCGCAAGGCGCAACTCACGGTGCCCGGCAAGGACGGCGGGAAGGCTGCGGATATCACCTTCTTCTATTTCGGCGAGGGCCAAGGCGGCGGCGTGAAGCCGAACGTCGACCGATGGCTGGGTCAGTTTCCGGAAAAGACCGGCCCGGAAAGAGTTGAGGAAAAGGAGATCGGCGGAACCAAGGTCACCTTCGTATCCGTCGAAGGCACGTTTTCGAGCGGCATGCTCACCGGCCCGAAGACGCCGCTCACGGGTTACGCTTTGCGCGGTGCAATCCTTGACCACCTGAAGGGCGCGGTCTTTGTGAAGATGACCGGCCCGGCACCCGTCGTGCAGGCCGCCGAGGCGCAATTCCAGGAATTCATCGCCAGCGCCGCGAAGGCCAAGTAACTCAGCGCGTTTCCGTGTCCTACTTCGTCGATTCCTTCATCTCGATCCTGCACTTCATCAGCGACGATCTCCTGCAAGCCGACGCGACCACCGCGATCGGCGAGTTGTTCTGTGAGGAATTCGACGACCTCGACTTTGAGCTGGCGATCTGCTGCTTCGAAGCAACTCACAAGGTCGCTTTCGCCGACAAGCTCTGGGAAAACGAGCCCGAGGAATACGAGGATCTGACGATCGAGGAATTCATCGAAGCCTACGTGCAGCCCGCCGAGCAGCGAGACCCGCTCTTCGTCACGAAACGCTTCCTGATGTTCCAGGAGTCGCTCACCAAAGCGCTCACCGAAGAGCACGGGGGCGCGCCGCCCAGCGACGAAAGCTACTGACCGGCGGGCAACGGGAGGCCTGCTTATACCATCTGTTCGAAATAACCAGACAAACTCGCGAGCCCGGAGGGCTGCCAGAGATTAGCCTCGGGTTTCAACCCGGGGTGACCCGGCAAAAAAAAGGGCCAGCACCCTGAAGGGGTGCCAGAACCGGCCTCAGCAGCGCTTCCAGCACCGCCTCCGGGGTGCATTGTTTTCCCTTCGCATTACCCCGGGTTGAAACCCGGGGCTAATTTCTTTGGAACCCTCCGGCTTGGACGGAGTCAGATTAATTGAGAAAGTTGGTATTACTTCCCGGCGACCCGCAACGCCTCCGGGCCAACGGCGATCTCGTGCGCGTGCCGCTCGATATTCCCCGCCTCGTCTTTGGCAAACGCCACGATTTTCTCCGCGGGAGCCGTCTCGATCTGCCAGTCGGTCACTCCTGCGGCAGCCGAAGTGACGCGCGCAGCTGCACCGTTCACGAGGACGGTTTTCACAACGCCGTTGTCATGCGTGATGCCGGTCACGATCAGCTTGCCGTCCTTCAAACGCGTGCCGGTGATCACCGTCGCGGGAGCCAGGTCGTCGATCGGATCGAGCAACTCCGGGAAGGCAACGCCTTGCACCTCGGCGACAAGACTCTCTCGCCCGGTGAGCGGCGCCTCTTGGCGCCATGCGGAGCCGTCTTTCATCAAGTCCGTCGCAGCCGTGCTCGCGACCTTCGCCGTGCGGCCCGCGCCGAAATAATCGTGCAGATACACCGGCACGCCCCGCTCCGTCACCGGCGCAACTCGCGCGCCGCCGCCGCGATCGACTAGCGCGCGGCGGGAGCTGTCTTTGCGCTCCACGAGCTGCACGTTGCGAAAGTGGCTGTCCGCGGTGCCGGTCGGATTGTTGTCGCTCATCTGAATGAGCGGAATGTGCCCGTCGTGCGGAAAGCGGGCGAAGGTGAGGCCATCGACGGTCAAGCGGCCGAACTGCGTGCTCGCGTCGTCCATCCCGCGGTTAAACGGCTCGCTCGTCACCGAGGAGATGTGCAAGTCCCGATACACGTGGTTTTCGAACGCCGGGCGGTAGATGCCGTAGGTCGCGTGATCGATCCGCACCTTCTCGAGCAGCACCGTCGGGACCTGCGGGCGGAGCCCGTAATGGACCTGCCAGATCTTCACGTCCCGCGCGATGTGCGGGTGGCGCGTATCCGGCCCCGTGCGATCGACCTTCTCGAAACGCTTGGCCTCGCCGATCGGATCGCCCGCGGTGTTGTTGCCCGCGAAAACCATCCCGTAAAGCCCCTCGGTGTGCGCCTCATTTCCCTCGAACCGATAAAACGGCAGCGTGCGAATATCCACGGTTTCCTCTGTGCCGTCCGGACTCCGGACCGCCAGCTTTGCGGAGAAGCTGCCGCTCTTCTGGCTGTCGTAGCGGAACCCGTATTCGTCGTTTTCGCACGAGACATTGCGCGTCAGCGAGTTGCGGCCGTTCGACCACCAGAACGCCGCGCCGTCGTTCGGATCGAACCCGAGCACCTGCTTCAGCAGCGCTTTTCCCTTATACGCCTGCACCCCGAGATTCCGATCGAGCAGGTTCAGCGCTTCGCTCCCGTCTTCCATGAAAAATCCATGGCCGACGCTGCGGTAGCCGACGCAATCGCGCACCACCAGATACTGCGTGCCGTGCATCGTCACCCAGCGGTTGTGGGAATCGACAATCGCCGCGCCGAGCACGCCGCTCCCGCGCATCGTATCTTCGACCAGATGGAAATGGATCGGGTAACGCCCGAGCACCCCTTCCTTCCCGAGATGCGCAAACCGCGCGTAGGAAATGCCGCCCGTGCTGAACTGGTGATAGATGGTGTGCCCGCGCACCCCCTTCGGATCGGCGCTCTCCACGATCACATTGCGGGAAAGGTTCGCCACCTCGCTCCGGAACTCCCCTGTCCCGAAGTGCTCATTCGCGAGCGGCCGATCCAGCGTCAGCGTCGTCCCCTCGATCCCCACGATCCGCCGCTCCTCGGTCTGCGGCTCATCCGAATTCTTCTGCCCCTCGCGATACGTCTTCACAGCTCGCTCATGGAGTGACCCCGTCACGATCACCTCATCCCCCACCCGCCAGCCCGTCACCGCTTCCGCCAGCACCACCGCGGTATCGCCCGGCTTCACCTGCGCGCCCAGCTTCACCCACGTCCGGCTCAGCGCCGCCCCATGGAAATCCATCCGTGCCGAGCACGCGCTCACCGCTGGCGCGTCGTCCTTGCTCATCCCCTCGAGGTAGTGAAGCCGGATGCGCGCCGTCCATTGGGCCGGGATCGGCTCCTCGCGCGTCCCCACCTCCAGCGCCGACATCACGCCACCCGGCGCCGAGGTCGGCTCCCCTTCTTCCGTGATCGCGTGGAGATCGCACCGAAACCCATTTTCCGAGCAGCGCTCGCTATTCTGCACCTTCAGCAGCCCCACATTCAGCGTCGTTGAGCGATCCCGCGCGAATCGCAGCTCCCCCGCGACCTGCAGCAGCCGAATCACCGCCTCGCTCTCGACATCGTAACCCACCCGCGTTCCCGCGCTCACTAAGACCCGCTCACCGTTGCCCGGCACCCGCCCCGCATCCCAGGTCGCCGAATCCGACCACGCCCCGCTGCGCACGGAGTTGAGATCGAAGTTCAGCGCCCCCGTCTTCGCCTTCTCGGCGAAAAGGGCGGACGCAAGAGCGGCGAAAGCGCAAACGGAACTGGCGACGGAGAAGTTCATGGGGAAAGTGCCGGAACAACCCCGCGCCCGATCGTCTCTCAGGAACAAAGAAGCGCCCCTTCTCCGGGCTTGCCCATCCCACAGGCGACAGGTAGAAGCCTGACGGCATTGTTCACCCTACCCTCGTCCTGTTCCGCCGCGACTCCTCCCCCAACTTCGCCGGCGTCCGACGCTCCTCGCGCCATCTTCGGTGTCCCGCCGGTCGCCCCCGCTCCTCTTCCGGCGACGTTTTCTTAGATCTTACTTCTACTTCGCGCCACGAAGGTCGTTCAGGAAAGCGCGCCAACCTCCACCCTTGAAGTGCACACTCTCCTCCGTAGGCTCGCCTCCATTCACGCATTTATGTGTAACCACCCCAGACCAAGCAACCCCTCCGTGATCGACCTCCCGGGGGCGCGAGGTGCTGGTCTCTGCGGAAAACGGCGCGGGCGCACGGCCGTGTGGCTGCTTACCGCACTCGCGCTTCTCGTGGGGGAGCCTGCGCACGCCGCGGTTCGCTATGTTCGTTCGACAGCCACTGGCAATAATAATGGCACGTCGTGGACCGATGCATTCAAGGAGCTCGTTTCCGCGATTGCCGTAGCGCAGCCGAACGACGAAGTCTGGGTCGCTACCGGCATCTATTATCCCGATTTTAATCCAGCCACGGGCACGCATTCCGGCGATCGCACCTTGCGGTTCGAGCTGAAAAGCAATGTAAAGCTTTTCGGCGGGTTCGCCGGAACAGAAACGAGCCGGCACGAGCGCAATTGGGCCGCGAACCGCACCATCTTGAGCGGCGACATCGGACAGCGAGGAGTGTTTAGCGACAATACGCAGTCACTCGCCTTCGCACGTTCACCAGCGAGCGGGATTCTCGTTGAGGGGATGGTCTTCGCCGGCGGCAATGCGAGCCTGCCCGAGGGCGGTGCAATGCAGATTGGAGGCACGGGCGGGGCGGTTTACCTGCGTAGAGCTACTGCAGAGTTTCGTAATTGCGCGTTTGTCGGAAACTACGCCACTTATGGTGGGGCGATCATTACAGTCGATAATGAGCCATCGGATCTGACCTTTTCTAACTGTCTTTTTTCAGAAAACCGCGCCGTTTGGGTCGGCGGAGCTATCCTTTTTCAGAGCTATACTGGAGAGTTTCGCGTGCGCAATTGCACCATTGTTCGCAACACAAGTTCCCGGGGAGCGGCACTAGGAACGAACTCAATGGTGACCTGCACGTATCTAAATAACTTGATCCACCTCAACACCGCCACGAGCGGCGGCTGGGAAAAGGTGGAGACCGGCAACGGCTCGCCCAATGCACAGAACAATATTCTTGAAGCAGCATTAGGGTCCCCGGGCACAAACAACCGCGTCTCTGGAAATCCCGCCCTTGCCCGGCTCCCCTCTCCCGGTGCGGACGGAGCTTGGGGCACGATGGACGATATCCTCGACGGCGCACTGCTCGGGAACAGTGAAGCAGTGAACTTCGGTTCCGCCGCATTTCTTCCCACGGACACGACGGACGCCGACGGAGACGGCAACACAAGCGAAGCGCTCCCGATCGATCTCCTGGCGCGGCCGCGCAACTTATACGGCGCACCCGATGCCGGAGCGTTTGAATTCGTCGATACCGAAACCGTTGCTCCCACCCTCGTGAAGCCCGCATCGGGCACTTTCTCCGGGTCTCCGATCAACGTTGTTCTCGCACTTCCGGAATCAGCAGCACCGGGTTCTGTTCAACTGGTCTTCGTAAGAGGCGATCAGACGATCCGCCTAACCCTCTCCGCGACTCATGAGAGCCCCGGCTCGCACGGGTTTTATTTCGATCCGAGGAATCCGCTGTTGTCTGCCTCGATTGCTAGCGGGTCACCGCTTCCTGACGGAGTTTACACGGTGACGCTCAGTTATCAGGACGCTCTTCAGCATCCCGCACGGGCGTCGGCGCCAGCGACGAATTTCACCATCGATACCACGGCGCCGGTCCTGACGCTGGATCAGGGAACTGCCGTATTCACCGAGGATGCTGACGCCATTCAACTTGCGCCGAGTGCTGTCGCCTCAGAGAACGGAGCAAATCTCGCGGGAAGCACAATCAGAGCACAGATCACGGCAGGTGCTTCGTCGCAGGATTCGCTTTTCATCGGCACTGGCACCGGGCTGACTGTCGCAGGCAGGAGCTTGCTTGATGGGACGACGGTCTTTGCCACGTTGAGTGTCTCTGGAGGGCGGGTTACGGCGGGCGCTTCTTTGACCATCTCTTTCAACAGCAACGCGACCGACGGTCGCGTGCAGAACTTGGTGCGTGCGATGAGCTTCGAGAACTCTTCGGACGATCCTTCCACCGCGAATCGCGTCGTAAGCTTGGCCTTCAGCGATCCCGCCGGCGCAGTTACAGCCGCGACGCGGGAAGCAGCAGTGATCGCGATCAATGATCCTCCGCTCGTGAGTTCCGGAACCAATTCTGCCGTCTTCACCGAAGGCAAAGACGGGCCCGCGACACCGGTTGTCATTCATAGCCAGGTAAATGTCAGTGATGCCGACCATGGAACGCTACTTAGAGGAACTGTCGCGATCACGGACAACTTCGCTCCGGGGCAGGACATGCTCTTATTCAACTCGAGTCCGGGACTGACGGGAAACATCGCCGGCGGCTATGACGCGCAGACGGGAATACTCTCGTTGAGCTCCGCCAACGCGACCGCAACGGTGGCGCAATGGCGGAGCGCCCTCGCTGCGGTCAAATTCACGAACACTTCGGACACCCCCTCAACGGCGCTCCGCACCGTCGCCTTCATGGTGAACGACGGGTCGTCTGACAGCAACGCTGGGTTGCAGACGGTTAGAGCAATTGCGGTGAACGATACGCCGATCGCACAAGGCGGAAACGCCGCGACGCCGGAAGATGTCGCACAACCCGTCACTCTTAGTGCCACCGATGTGGATGGAGATGCGCTGAATTTCATCATCCTCGCGGGGCCACAGCACGGCAACCTTAGCGGGGCAGCCCCAAATCTCATCTACACGCCTGCGGCTGACTATTTCGGCGCCGACTCGTTTACCTTCAAAGCGACGGACGGAAGCGCAGAGTCTCGTCCAGCGACCATCAACTTGGCTGTGGCGTCTGTGAATGATCGCCCGACGCTAACTCCGCTTTCAGACTTTCAGATCTACGAGGACTCTGCCACTCAACTGGTCCCTCTCAACGGCATCGGCCCTGGCGCATCCAATGAAGTCCAGACGCTGACCGTCACGGCTCTGTCGAGCGCTTCCGCGCTTATCCCGAATCCCTCGCTCTTCTACACCAGCGCGGATTCCGCGGGCAGCCTTTCCTTCAGGCCGGGTGCGAATCTCAATGGCACGGCGACCGTTACTGTGACGGTGAGCGATGGCGGAGAGGTCGATGACACAGTTTCCCGGAGCTTCGTGGTCGAAGTCGCACCGGTGAACGACGCTCCCACTTTCAAGATGGGCTCTCATTTATCGATCGCTCGTGACGCTGGCCAGCAAACCGTTAATGGGTGGATAAGCGAGATTACTGCAGGTCCGATGGATGAGTCGGAGCAAGCATTGGAATTCGAGGTGGCGGTGGATTCACCAGAGCTCTTCAGCGTTCCTCCGCGGATCGCGACGGATGGAACACTAACGTTTACCCCGGCTCCGGCGGGCAGCGGCACGGCAGTCGTCAGCGTGCGTCTGCAGGACGACGGGGGCACGGCTCATGGAGGTGCCAACGTGAGCGCGACTCAGAGTTTCACGATCGCGATCACTACGCTGGTGGAAGAGTTGGGGGCCTACAATGGCCTTGTCGTTCATGATCCGACGACGGTTCCCGCTCACGAGCGCAGCGGGTTCATACGACTCGCCGTGACCAGGCGCGGTTCTTTTACAGGCAGTCTGCGCCTGGCGAACGCCAAGCTACCGCTTCGCGGGAACTTCGACGAAGCGGGTGTGGCGCATTTCGGTCCAGACAGCGCCACGCAACTCGAAATGTCTGCCGCCGCCGTCCCACATCTTTTGCTGAGTCTGCTTTTGGATGTAGAGAACGGCACCGACAAACTCACCGGAACCATCACGGAGAGCGGGACCCCGTTTGCCGTAATCGCGGCGGATCGCGCGCTTTATACTGCGGCGAAGCGCCCAGCGGCCCCACACCGCAGCGTGCCCGACGAGCTTCTCGGCCGATATACCCTTGCTCTTTCCGCGACCGAGCCCGCCGCCAACGTGACGGAATTTCCTCGCGGCTACGGAACCGGAACGCTGGTGGTGCATCGTAATGGAATCGCTCAGCTGAAGGCGACGCTGCCGAACGGAGTGCGCATCATTTGCAAGACTCCCCTCACGAAAGGAAATGCGTGGCCGTTGTTCGCTCTTCAAGAAAATGGGCGCGGCTCAATTTCGGGATTTATTCAACTACGTGACGTGCCGGAGGTCAGCGACTTTGATAGCGAGATCGTCTATTGGTTCCAGCCGCCGAGCGCCAAAGCGAAGCACTACCCGACGGGTTGGATGGACGGCCTCCGCATGGGCGTCGTGGGTTCCAAGTTTGTTCTGCCGTCAAACGCGCCTATTCTGCCCGAGCTCGGTCCCCTCAATGCCAGTGGCAACGCAGAGCTGCGTCTCTCGAACGGCGGTTTTACACCTGAAGGTATTTCGGTGCGCTTGAACGTTACTCCCGAAGACCGGGTTACGGTGATTCCTCCGAACACCCACAATTTAGAGCTGCGACTTAAAGAAACGGGACTGATCAGCGGCGAGTTCGTGCTGCCCGACGGGAAACTCTCGGCACCGCTGCAAGGCGCGATCCTGCAAAAACAAAAGCGTGGCCTCGGATTCTTCCTTGGAAGAGGTGAAAGTGGCTCGGCCATCCTGGAGCGCGTGGCAGCTCCGTAAATGCCCCTGGGGTTTTGAGGCGTGAGCAGGGCCACCTCTGAGGCGTTGGTAACGCCGTGACGCGTTCGCTTCACTCGCACCTCACATGCCGCGCTACCGCTTCCCTGCCGTCCTGCTCGCCGCGGTGCTCGCGGTCCTGGTGTGGTCCTGCATTGCTCCGTTCGATCGGTTGACCTGGCTGTTGGAAGTCGCGCCTGCGATCGCGGGGCTCGCGATTCTCCTTTGGACCCGCCGCCGCCTCCCGCTCACGCCGCTCGTCTACACCCTGATCGCCCTGCACATGGTGATCCTCTGCGTCGGAGGGAAATACACTTACGCACTCGTCCCCATCGGCAACTGGTTCCGCGACACCTTCGAGCTCTCCCGCAATCACTACGACCGCCTCGGCCACTTTGCGCAGGGCTTCGTCCCCGCGATGATCGCGCGCGAGATTTTCCTCCGGCTGAAAGTGGTGCCATCGACGCGCTGGCGGACGTTTTTCATCGTCTGCGTCTGCCTCGCGATCAGCGCGGTCTATGAGCTGATCGAGTGGGTCGTGGCGCTCGTCAGCGGAGCCGCGAGCGACGCCTTCCTCGGCACGCAAGGCGACCCTTGGGATACGCAAACGGACATGGCGCTGGCGTTCCTCGGCGCGGTGAGCGCGCTGGTGCTGCTCAGCCGCTGGCACGATCGCCAGCTCGCCGCGCTCCCGCGTGACGCGACCTGAGAGTTACCGCGGCGGCGCGGGTAAAAGGGCGGGGCCCCCGTGGGGGGAGGCCCCGGGTCGTCATCATTAAGAGGCGATTTCCCGCGCCCGCACATCTCCAGTCGCGCCCAACAGAGTTCCCTCCACGTCGTTGTGCGCGCCGGGAGTCAGCGGGATGCGGGAGCCGGCGATCTTCAGCTTGCCCAGTTCCTCGGCGACGAAGCCGAAATGGTCGTTGAGCGTGTCGGTGCCGAAAACGCTCCCTTTGATGGTGATCTTCGCGATGCGTGAAATCGTGCTGCTTCCGCCCGAGAAGGAGGAGTCGTCCCCGGTGCCGAAGAGGAAATCGAAGCCGGGATCGATCCCCGCGGCGACGCTGCTCGAGCGCCACGCGCCCTCGACTACAATGCGGCCGATCTGCACGTTGGCGTTCACATTTCCCTGCTGCAGGTCCGCGCCCGCGAGAATTTGTGCGAAGCCCACATCGCCGGCGACCGACACCGCGCGGATGGCGGTGACCGGCACGCCGTTCAGGGCATCTGCGCCCCGCGCGACGACCAGGAACGGCGCGTCCGCCGACCCGAGAATTTGTCCGCCGATCTCGACTGCACCGATGCTGCCGCGCGCGAAAATCCCCGCGCCCGCGGCGCCGTTCGTGGTCGCGTCGCCTTCGATTTGAATCCGTCCAAAGCCCGCGTCGATGCCCGCCGCAACGAGGCGCGCGCCGCGGAAATCGTCCCGGACGCGGAGTTTGCCGAGGCCGCCGTTCAGAAGGCTCTCCGGCGCGTCCGCGGGCGCCTCCGAGGCCGGCACGCCGAGTGTGCGCACATCGAGCTTCCCGAGCGCCGGACCGCTTCTCGTGCCGGCGTCGATCTGGCCCAAATGCCCGTGCACCTTCACGCGCGCGAGATTGCTCCCAACCGCGTCGATGCGATCGACGCGCGCCGCGCCATCGCCCCCGATCCCATCCTGCGGCTGCGCGCTGATCGTCAGCACCGCGCCGGGTTTCGCGGTGATCTCGAGATTCGCGAGCCGCGCGCCGATCGTGCTGCTGCCGGGCACGAGCGTGAAATCGCCGCCCGAGAGTTTCCCGCCGGTAAGCCGCACCGTGACAAGGTCGCCGTCCTCATCCGTGAAGGTCGCGGTGTGCGCGTTGAGCAAGGTCACGTCGTCATTCACGATCGTCCCGGTGGCGATCCCATCGCCGATCGTGGCCCCAACAGCATTCGAGAGCGTCACGAAAAACTGCTCGGTCTGCTCGACATCGCCATCCCCAAAGATTGGCACGAGCACTGTCCCTTGCAGCGCTCCCGCGGGAATCACCAACGTCCCGGCATCAACTGCGAAGTAATCACTGCCGGCGAGCGCGGTGCCATCTTCAGTCGCGAAACTCACGGAAGCATCCTGCCCGCTCGGCGCGGAAAGCGAGACCGTGAACGCGGCCACCTTCACCCCGCCGTCAGGCCCTTCCGCGAGGCGCAAATCGGCGATGCTCAAGCTCGGCGCCTGGTCGTTGTCGAGAATCGTCCCGGCGCCTTGCGCGTCTGCGATCACGGTATTCACGGCGCCGGAGAGATTCACGAAAAAGGTTTCGTCCGGCTCGCTGAGCACGTCTCCGCCGACCGCGATGCTCACCGTCTTGCTCGTCTCGCCCGCCGCGAACTCGACCACCGCGCCGGAAACCGCTGTGAAATCCGCGCCCTCGGTCGCAGTTCCCGCGGCGGTGGAAAAGAGCACGCTGGCCCCCCGCCCGCTCGGCGCCGAGAGGCTCACCGTGAAGGTCGCGAAGGTGGTCGCGTTGTTGCCCTCCGTGACTGCCGCATCGGTGATCGCGAAGCTCGGCGGCGCATCGTTATCCAGAATGCTCGCTGTCGCCGAAGTGTCGCCGAGCGTGGCGCCGGTCGGAGCGCTCAATTCGAGGGAGAAGGTCCGCACGTCTTCGTTGTCGCGCGTGTTTCCCGTGGTTTGCGCGGCGATGCTCTTCGTCGTCTCGCCGGGTTGGAAAGTGAGCACGCCCGGCTCAAGCGGCAGGTAGTCCCCAGGCGCGCGCGCCGTCCCATCGGCGAGCGCATACTGCACGGTCACGACGCTCGACGACGGCGCGCTGAGCATGACCGTGAAGATCGCCGGGACGTTCGCCGCGTCGCCTTCCGCCACCGCGATATCCGCGACGGTGATTTCCGGTGGCGGCTGCACGTTCAAAATTGTTACCTGTCCCGTGCCGTCACCGAGCGTCGCATTCGTCTCGCCGGAGAGGACGACGGAAAACGTCTCATCCCCTTCCGAGATGGCATCGGGATGCACCGGCACGCTGATCGTCTTGCTCAGCTCTCCCGGCGCGAAAGACACCACCATCGCCGCGAGCGTCGCGTAATCGCCGGGCGCCACCGCCGTCCCATCGGCGGTGCCGGCGGTCACGGAGACGGTTTCGCTGCTAGGATTGGAAAGGCTCACCGTCAGCGTCGCGAGCGCATCGCCTTCCACCGGCTCGGGCAGCGAAACATCGCTGATCGCGAGCGACGGCCGCGCGTCGTCGTTTGTGATCGTCCCCACGCCTTGCGCATCCGAGATCGTCGCGCCGGTCGCATTCGAGAGGTTCAGCGTGAAGGTTTCGTTCACCTCGAATTTCGCATCGCCGCGCACCGCGATCGCGACGGTCTTGCTCGTTTCGCCCGCGGCAAACGTGAGCGTCGTGGCCGGCAGCGCGTCGTAATCTTCGGCCGCCACCGCCGTCCCGTCGGCGCTCGCGACACTCACCGAAACGGCCTGATCGAGCACCCCCGAGAGTGACACCGTAAAACTCAGCGATTGGGACCCGGCGTTTCCTTCCATGATTGTCGCATCGGTAACCCGAATCGAAGGCGCGAGCCCGAACACCACGTAAGCCGCACCCGAATCGGTGCCGCCCCCGTCTGCGTCGGGCGAGCCCAGGATCACGTCGTCCACGCCATCGCCATTCACATCGCCGGCGGATTCGATCGGATAGCCGCGCGCCGTGCGCCCCGCTTCGGGCATCACGATCGTGAGGCCGTCAGTTCCATCGAGGGAGCTGAAATCTTCGTCGGCCGCGAAAGGCTCTCCTTTTCCGAAGACCAGCGAAACCACCGAGTTTCCCGAGTCGGCCGTCAGGAAATCGTCGAAGCCATCGTGATTGAAATCGCCTGCGGGAGCGACCCCGCGCTCGGGCGAGAACGAGGGGCCAAAGCGAAATCCCTGGCTGCCATCGAGCGACGCCGTCATCAGCAACGCGGGAAACTCCTCGCCTCCGAAAACCACGATGCCGCTGGTGATCAGATCCTTGAATCCGTCGCCATTGATGTCCCCTGCTCCCGCGACGGAGTGGCCGATGGGCGGAAATTGTTCGCTGCGCAGACGGAAGCCGTTTGTCCCATTGAGCGCGGAGGTCGGGAAGGATGAACCAAACGGAGCGGCCTGACCGAAGAGCACGTAAACATCGCTCGGGGCGCCGTTCTGGCTTTCGCTCATCGAGCCGATCACGACATCGTCGATCCCATCGCCATTCATATCTCCGAGGCCGCTGACCACGGGTTGGAAGACGGAATCGCTCGCGATATCGATGACGAAACCGTCGCTCGCGTTGAGCGTCGTCAGATTGATCAGCGCGTCGAAGCCGCCCGCCTTCCCGAAGACCACATACGCGTCGGCACTCGCCCGGAAGATGACGTCGTCGAAGCCATCATCGTTGATGTCTCCGGCACTTGCGGCTGACTCGATGGAGAAGTTGTTGGGGTCGTAGAATCCGAAGCCGTTAGTGCCATCCAGCGAACTGAGCGGAATCGTCTCGGAAAATCCCGTGGCCTTTCCAAAGATCACGAAAGCCGCGCCGGCGCCACTCACGAGCACGTCATCGTAATTGTCATTGTTGATGTCGCCCCCGCGGGCCACACCGGGACCCAGCACTGGACCCGACGAAGTCAGACCGGAGATCTCAAATCCATTGCTTCCATCCAGGGTGAGAGGATCGAGCACAGGCGGAAAGCCGCCCGCTTTGCCAAACACCACGAACGCCCGGCCCTCGCGATTTTGGGTCGGCGTCAGCGATTCGGCGAAAATGAAATCATCGAAGCCGTCGCCGTTAATGTCGCCCGCGCCGCTGACACTCGTCCCGGCGTAGTGCTGAGCGCCGGTCCCGTCCGCGCGCAGGCCGTTCGTGCCGTCAAGTGTGGTGACATCGATGCTCGCGACTGCGGCGGGGGCGATGCGGGCTTCGAGAGGTTCGATGAAGATTCTGGGGGTCATGAGTGCGGAGCGTAGCATTGAGGTCCGGCGCTTCAATACAGGAGCGGGCCGGCGCCAGGCAGCGGGTTTTCTCCGCGCGGGGTGTCGTCGGTATTTTCGGCGGGTCGCCGAAAACGGCACGCGGGTCGCGTGCTCCACCCAGCACTGGCCGCGGCAGATGTGCGTGGAGGGCACCGCTCCGTCGGTGCCGGGGGCGGGAGCATTTTTCCCGGCACCGACGGAGCGGTGCCCTCAATGTGCAGCTCACCTGAGGCGCCTCAGCCCGTCGTCCGCAGGCCGCTCGCGATCGCGTTTACCGTCACCAGCAGCGGCACCAGCGCCTGGTGCGCGGTGGCTTCGTCGGAGCCTTGCGCGACTACTTCCCGCCAGTGACGAAGCAGGGCGATCTGCTGCCGGTGGAGCCGCGCGAGCCCGGGCTGCCGCAGCGCGAGCATTTTCGAGATGAGGGGACGGCGCTGCTCCAGGGCGACGCAGAAGAGCTGTTCGAGCATCCGCAGCGTGCGGCGAAATTCCGCTTCGATGACGCCGAACACGCGCTCACGCAGGTCGGCGTTCGCGACCAGCGCGGCATAACCGCGCATCAGCTCCAGGTCCGCCGTGAGGATGCTGGTCGAGACGTTGTCCACGAGATAACGCAGCGGCGGCCAGCTCGAGAGATGGTTTTGCAGCTCCTCGAACGCGGCCGCGTCTTCCCGCTCCAGCTCTTCCAGCGCGCTGCCCACGCCGAACCATCCCGAGAGATAAAACCGCGATTGGCTCCAGGAAAAGACCCAGGGGATCGCGCGCAGATCCGCGAGCGAACGCCGTCCGCTGCGGCGCGCCGGGCGCGAGCCGATCCGGCTCGATTCGATCACGTCGATCGGCGTCGCCTGTCCGTAGAACTCGATGAACCCTTCGGTGTCGATCAGCGCCTCGTAAGCGCGCCGGCTTGCAGCGGCGAGGCGATCCATCGTCGGCGCGAGTGGGTGCTGCTTCTTTTCCGTTCGCAAATGCGTGAGTGTCGCGCCCGTCGCGCCGGCCAGCAGCAGCTCCAGGTTGTGCACCGCGCTGATGTGGTTTGCGTATTTCTGCGCGATCGTTTCGCCCTGCTCAGTCATCCGCAAATCGCCGCCGAGGGAGGAATGCGGCAGCGCCGAGAGGAATCGATCCGTCGGCCCAGCGCCGCGCGAAATCGTGCCGCCGCGGCCGTGGAAAAAGCGGATGCGCACCCCGCGCTCGCGACCGATTTCCGTAAGCGCTTCCTGCGCCCTTTGCAGCCCCCACTGCGAAGCGAGCAAGCCGCCATCCTTGTTCGAATCGCTGTAACCGATCATCACCTGCTGCACGAGATCGCGCCCGCCGGATTGCTCGCGCTGATGCTCCAGCGATCGGCGCGTCATCGGGAAATCGAGAAAGCCCGCGAGAATCTCACGGCTGTTTTCGAGATCGTCGATCGTCTCGAAAAGCGGAACGACCGGCAGCTGGCAGACGAGCCCTTCCGGCGTGCTCACCGCGAGCCCGACTTCGCGTGCCAGGAGATACACCGCGAGCAGGTCGGAGCGGCTGCGGGTCATTGAGACGATCAAGGCGCCGAGCCCGCCGGGTCCATGCGCCCGTAGATAATCCGTTGCCGCCCGGAACGAGCTGAGCACGCGCGTCGCCTCATCGCCGAGCGGCGTGTCCGGATGCGCGAACGGCCGCGGCGAAGCGAGCTCGCCCTCGAGCCAGGCGCCGCGCCGCGCTTCTTCCCATTCGGGAAAATCAGCGCCGTCAGCCACGCCCGCGGCGCTCATCAGTTGCGCGACCGCGAGATCGTGGACGCAGGAGTTTTGCCGAATATCGAGCGCCGCGAGATGGAAGCCGAACGTCTGGACCTTCCGGATCACCGGTTCGACTCCGAGCCGCGCGAGCCGTGGCGCGCCGACCCGGACGAGCGAGGCACGCAGCACTTCCAGATCCGCGAGCATTTCCGCAGGTCGAGTGTAGCGCCCCTCCGGGTTGGCGTCCGCGTCATCGGGAAGCCGCGCCAGAATGAGATTCGTGAGGTGCCGCCAAGGCTCGCCCGGATTGCGCCGCAACGCCTGCGCGCCGCGTTCGCCGAGCTCCGCGGCGAGCGCCTCGATGTGCGCCGCGAGCGTCGCATCCTCAGGCTGGAGCAGCGCCGATAGACTGAGCCGCGCCGCCAGCACTCGCAGCCGGTCGCGCAGGAGGTCGAGCGCGCCATCCCGCAGCGTGCGCAAGGTCTGCGCCGTCACCTGCGCGGTGACCAGCGGATGCCCATCGCGATCGCCGCCCACCCAATTCCCAAACGCCAGCCGCGGCAAAGCTTCCGGCACATCGAGGAGCGCGAGGTCGAATCCCGCGTCCGCCCAGCCGTCGCGCAGCCGCCGATCGAGCACCGTCAGCGCGTGCGGGAAAACGTTGCGCAGATAGTGCATCACCGTCCGCAGCTCCGCGCCGACATCCGGCCGGGCGATGAGGATTTCCCCCGCGCGCCAGAGCCGCTCCAGCACCGCTTTGATGTCCTCGCGGATCGACCGCTGCTCGAGCGGCGTCCACATTTGGTTCTCGAGCTTCACCAGGAGCACGTAGAGCTCGCGATGGCAGGCCAGCACGGTGGCGCGTTTCGCCTCGGTCGGATGCGCGGTGAGCACCGGTTCCACGCGGATCTCCGGCAGCACTTCCGCGACTTGTGCCCCGGTAAACCCCAGCGCCCGCAACCGCTCGAACACATTGCCCCAGTTCCCCGCGTCGTGGGCCACGCCCAGCTCCGCTTCGGTGCGGCGCCGCTGTTGCGCCGCGGAGTTTTCCTCCGCGAGATTCAGGAGCTGAAACGCAATCGATTGCGCCTGCGCCGGGCGATTCGTCCCCGAATCATCGGCCGGCAGCTCCACGCTGAGGGAATCCGTGATCGCATCTGCCAGCGCCGCCTCCCCCGCTTCCGCGAGGACCTCACAAAAGCACCCGAGCAGGAATCGGTAATCCCGCTCCGTCTTCCCCGCGCCGCCATGCAATGACTTCATCCGCCCTACCCTACCCGGCGCGTCGCCGAAGAAAACCACCGAGGCGGCGGGTGATCGGTGATCGGTGATCGGTGATCGGTGATCGGTCCGGCGCGTCCCGAAGAAAACCACCGACGCAGCGGAGGAGCGCGAGATCCGCGAAGCTCTCGGAGATCGGGAATCCAGTTCCAGACCGTCTGGGAAGCAATTCCGGATCGGGAACTCGGTCCCAGACCGTCTGGGGAGCAATTCCCGATCGGGAACTCGGTCCCAGACCATCTGGGGAGCAATTCCCGATCGGGAACTCGGTCTCAGACCGTCTGGGGAGCAATTCCCGATCGGAAACTCAGTTCCAGACCGTCTGGGAAGCAATTCCGGATCGGGAATTGGCATTCTGGGGATTTCTATACACCGCGCCGAGTTAGGAATGATCAAAACGAGACACCTGGTTCGCACAGTTGGTCTGGCGGTTCACCCGGCCGACCGCCCACGGGACGGCCTGAGGCAATAATGGGGTTGCGGCCCTTTTCAGGGGGCTCTATTCCGACGGCCCCATGTCGCTCAGCCCGGATCGGCCTCTCGCTGGAATTCTCGCGCCGCTCTTCGCGCTACGCGCGGAGCATGATCTCGGGATCGGCGATGTGGGCGCGTTGCGGGAGCTGATCGACTGGGCGGCGGAGCAAGGCTTCGCGCTGGTGCAACTGCTGCCGATCAATGAGACGGGCGGCGACTTTTCACCCTACAACGCGATCTCGTCCGTGGCGCTCGATCCGCTGACGATCGAGATCGGGCCGGACCGCATCGCCGATTTACCGGGGCATTTCTACACTGACGAGGTGAGCAAGGAGATCGACCCGGGGCTGGTCGCGGAGCTCTCCCGGGGGCCGGTGCAATACGCGCGGGTAAAGGCGCTCAAGATGCGACTGCTCGCGCGGGCCTTTGAGTGGTTCACCAGCCAGAGCTGGACTCGGAATGATGCACGGGGGCGGGCGTTCCGCGCGTTCTGCAAGAGCGAGGCGGCCTGGCTGGAAGATTATGCGCTCTTCCGCGTGCTGATCGATGAAAACGGCGGCTCGGAAAAGTGGGACGAGTGGCCCGCGGAGCAGCGCAGCCCAGGCGCGGCGCGGGCGTGGCTGGCGAAGCGCGGGATGGCGGCGAAGCGCCGGGAGCTGGAGGTGGCGATGCGTTTCGCCATGTATCGGCAATTCGTCGCGTGGGAGCAGTGGCGCGCGGTGAAGGCGCATGCCGACGCGCGCGGCGTGGCGCTGATGGGCGACGTGCCCTTCGGCGTGTCGTATTATTCCGCGGATACGTGGAGCCGGCCGGAAATCTTCGATCTGAAATGGAGCGGCGGCACCCCGCCGGAGCGGGTTCTCGAGGTCGATGCGTTCACGAAAAAGTGGGGGCAAAACTGGGGCATTCCGCTCTATCGCTGGGACGCGCTCCGCGAGCGCGACTTCGACTGGTGGCGTCAGCGCGTCCGCAAAGTGCGCGACATTTTCCACCTCTTCCGGATCGATCATCTCCTCGGGATCTTCCGCATCTACTCCTTCCCGTGGCGCCCAAGCGACAACGCGAAATTCCTCCCGCTGAGCGGTGAAGAGGCGCGCGCGGAGACGGGCGGGGAGCTCCCGCACTTCACTCCGCTGGCCGACGATACGGCAGAGCATCGGGCGGCGAACGCGGGCCAGGGCGAGGAGATCCTAAAGGTGCTGCTCGAGGAGTGCGGCGAGTTTCGCCTCGTCGGCGAGGATCTCGGTGAAGTGCCGCCGTATGTCCGGCCATGTCTGGCGCGGCTCGGGATCGCGGGGTTCAAGATCCCGCAATGGGAGAAACGGGCGGACGGCGCCCCGATCGACGGCTCGGAATATGAGCGGGTCTCGCTGGTGACTTACGCGACGCACGATCACGAGCCGCTGCGCGCGGCGTGGGATCGGTGGATGACAGCGATCGCGGCAGGTGAGGGTGGCGAGCCCCAGGCTGCCGCGGCCCGCGATCAGGCGTGGGAGGAAGTCCGCGTGCTCGCGCGATTCGCGGGCTTCGAGGTGAACGAGATGACGCCGTGGAGCGATGACGTCCACGCCCGGCTGCTGGCGGCGATTCTGCGGAGCAATTCGTGGCTCTGCATCTTCATGATCACCGATCTGTTCGCGACGACGCAGCGCTTCAACGTGCCCGGCGCGCTCAGCGATGCGAACTGGACGGAACGGCTCGATTCGCCTCCATCGGCGTGGGGCAACGATCCCGCGAGAGCGGCGCAGAT
>Ga0136611_10000418_pt1 | contig 27502 bp, 22 predicted proteins | sample AntDrymUQ2232306_2_FD_106645 | JGI IMG/M metagenome (GOLD analysis project Ga0136611, IMG submission 106645) | Polar desert sand microbial communities from Dry Valleys, Antarctica - metaG UQ223 (23.06) | ecosystem: Environmental > Terrestrial > Soil > Desert | place: Antarctica: Dry Valley...
ATAGCGCACCGTCCGGACGCCAAGGTCGCGTAGCCGCTCGAGGTCATCGAGCCGATGGGCATGGCCCGTCATCGCGAGCTGATCGCGGTAGCGGTCGTGTATGCGATTGACGGTACATTCGGGTCCGGCCCACAATTCCAGCCCGTTGGGCACGCTCACGAGTCGGTAGGATGTACGGCGGTGCCGTTCGCGACGACGCTCCGGTGTGCCCCGAGCCCGTCGAGCTTCTCTGTGCCGAGCCGGTTCGCCGGTCCGATGCTCGCCGCGGCTGGCCGCGCAGCCCCCACAGTGTCGGTCACTTGGGTGGCGATCACGTACGGCAGCCGGCGCGTTCCCGCCATCCGCTCGAACGTGGCCAGGGCCTGAGCGACGACCTGATCCATGTTGTAGTACTTGTACGTCGCCAACCTGCCGACGAAGTGGGTGTTCGGGGTCTGATCGGCGAGCGCCTTGTAGCGCTTGTAGAGCTCCGCGTTCTCGGGCCTCGGGACGGGGTAGTACGGATCGCCTTCCGCGCGTGGGTACTCGTAGACCAGGCTCGTCATGGCATGCTGCTGGCCGGTGAGGTGCTTGAACTCGGTGACCCGGGTATACGCATTGTCGTTCGGATAGTTGATGACGGCCACCGGCTGCGACCATTCTTCCCGCCGCGTCTCGGAGCGGAACTCGAGCGATCGGTACGGAAGTTTGCCGAAGCGCAGATCGAAAAACTCGTCGATCGGCCCCGTGTACACCATCTCGCGATACGGGAAGATCTGCTCGATCTCGCGGTAGTCCGTATTCAGCATCAGCTTGATATTTGGATGACAAAGCATGGACTCAAACATCCGCGTGTAGCCCCGCAGCGGCATCGACTGGTAGGTGTCGGTGAAGTAGCGGTCGTCGCGGTTCGTCCGCACCGGCACGCGAGACGTCACGGCGGCGTCCAGCTCGGAAGGGTCGAGGCCCCACTGCTTGCGCGTGTAGTGCTTGAAGAACTTCTCGTACAGCTCCCGGCCGACGCGGCTGACCACCACGTCCTCAGATGTCTTGATTTCGGCGCACGGCTCGGCGACCGACGCGAAAAAATCTTCCAACTCGAACGAGGTCAGCGATGTACCATAGAGTTGATTGATCGTATCGAGGTTGATCGGCATCGGGACGAGCTGTCCGTCGATCCAGGCGCGGACGCGATGCTGGTATGGACGCCACGCGGTGAACCGCGACAGGTAGTCGAACACCTCGCGCGAGTTGGTGTGGAAGATGTGCGGGCCATACTTGTGGACGAGGACGCCGGCGTCGTCGTGGTGATCGTAGGCATTGCCTGCCAGGTGGCTGCGACGATCGACAACCAACACCTTCTTGTCGAGCTGGCTGGCCAGCCGCTCGGCGAGGACACTGCCGGCAAAACCGGCGCCGACAATCAGAAAATCGAACATGGTCGGTCTCCCTTCAGCGTGTGATGATGGCCTGGGTGTCGGCCGGACCCTCCGCACCCGCCGCGTATATTTCTCCCTGAGGGTCCGCGGCCGTCGCTTCGGCCGGTGTATTAATGGACTTAACGTGACGCCACATGTCCGCCCACGTGCGATCCCATGACATGGTGGCCAGGTATCGATCGATCTCGGCGCCGCGCTCGTCGATGCGATCTCCGAGTGCGGCGACAATTGCATCGACGAACGCTTCGGGTGTCTCGGCGATGCGCACAAACCCGCGCTCGCCGTACGGCCGCACCACGTCTCGGATCGGTGTCGAGACGACGGGGCGTCCGGCCGCGAGATACTCGGGCGTCTTGGTCGGGCTGATGAAGCGCGTCGAGGCGTTCAAGGCGAACGTGAGCAGCGCGACATCCCAGCCTGCTAGGTAACTCGGAAGCTCGCTGTACTGCTTTCCGCCGAGGTAGTGAATGTTCGAGGGTCGAGGCAGCGTCGCCGGATCGATCTTCGCGACCGGCCCAATCAAGACGATCTGCCAATCGGGCCGGAGCTCGGCGACGCGACGGACGAGCTCGATGTCGAAGCGCTCGTCGATGACGCCATAGAAGCCCAAGCGGGGATGCGGAATGGCCATCTGGTCGGGCGGGTCGGGCTGAGGGTCGCGGGCTTGCCGAAAGTGCGCCACATCGACGCTGCTCGGGAATGCATAGACGCGCAGGTGCCGAGTCCGTTTCGCCTCGTACAAGCTTTGCCCGCCGGTGAACACGAGGTCAGCCCGCGCCAGGAGCTGCTCCTCGCGCTCACGCAGGAGCTTCGGCGCGTCGAGAAAGGCGGACAACTCATCCATGCAGTCGTAGACGGTGACACATGGCTCCAGGTGATCTGTGAAACCGAGCGCCATCGGCGTGTAATACCAGGCGATCATGTCGGAGATGCCCTGCGCGGTCAGCAGCTCGTCCACGAGCGAAGCCTGCATGCGTTCGGCCTCCCGCTCGTGGGTGCCATGCGGGAGGCGCGGCACGACCACCTGGACGCCGCCTGCGCGCGGCGATATGTCGAGGACGGGCGGGCCTTCACCGAAGACGGGCTCCTCCATATATAGGACCCGCCGTTCCCGAGCACCTCGGTTCATGAGGTGCTGCGGTCGTTGGAACACAAAGTCCCATCGCAAATGTGAGAAGCACACGAGGTCCACGGGTCACTCCTTCGCAAGTCGGTGAGCGCATGCCGCTCACCGAGTTTCAAGTTGCGTAGCGGTCGGCGCGTGTCATCGCACGACCAATTCTTGCCGACACACGACGCACAGGAGAGCGGCGGACACGGCTCGCCACAAGCAAGCTACATACCAAGCTGTTGCGGTGGGACGCGCGAAGGCGACCGAATCGACGGAGTTATGCAGCTTTGCGGAGCGGAGAGTCTGTCCGCCGCGCGGATCACTGCATGACGCCGAGAGGGCTACACGCCGAACAGGGCAGCTTCCGGAAGTCCCCAAGCGGCGACGATCTTGTGCTCCTCGCTCGGCGAGTGCGCCTTCTTGAATCGGGCGCCGCGCGCGCCGCGCACCCTGCGCTCGCAGTCGGGCCAGTTCGTGTGGCGAGCCACGATGCCATCGACCAGGCTGAGGTACGACACGCCCGGTGCCGCCTTGCGGGCCGGCCTGGGCGGCGCCTGCGCGACGCCGCCGGCGGGCGCGTGCAGGCGCTCGATGCCGCTCGAGAACGCCCGCGCGATCGCGTCGCACCGTTCGTTGCCGGGCGTGCCGACATGCGCACGCGTCCAGCGCCACTCGACGCGCCGATGGTCGAGCTCGGCTAGCGTGCGCCACAAGTCCTGGTTCGAGACCGGCGCGCCGAGCGACGTCACCCAGTTCTTCCGCTGCCACCCCGCCAACCACTCGGTGACGCCGCGCCGGACATACTGACTGTCGGTGACAATGGTGACCGAGGCTGCGGCGGCAGTCAGGTGGAGCGCCTCGATGGCTGCGCGCAGCTCCATGCGGTTATTGGTCGTCTCGATCTCGCCGCCGCCGGCCTCGACGACGTTGCCGTCGGGATGCTCGACGTGGACCGCCCAGCCGCCGGGTCCGGGGTTCCCGATGCACGATCCGTCGGTATAGGCGATCGTGAGGGTCGCGTTCTGCTCGTCGCTCGTCATGCCCAGCGAGTATAGCCACCCGCGTCCCATGGGCGGGCTGCTACGATCTCGCCCGAGACGCGACTCGGGCGCGACCCGGGCGCGGTGCGCGCGACGATAGGAGCGTGACGGCCATGCCGACCGACGACGCGATCGACCTCCAGTGTGCCGAGTACGGACCCACCAGCGGTCCGGCCGTCGTGCTCCTGCACGGGTTCCCGCTCAACCGCTCGATGTGGGACGACCAGATCGACGCACTGGCGAGCCGGTTCCGCGTGCTCATCCCCGACCTGCGGGGCCATGGCGCCTCGGACGCACCCCCCGGCCCGTACACGATGAGGCAGCACGTCCGCGACGTTGTCAGACTGCTGGACCGCTCCGGCATCGAGCGGGCGGCGCTCGTCGGCCTGTCGATGGGCGGCTACGTCGCGATGAACCTGATGGCCACGCATGCGGATCGAATTTGGGCCCTCGCGCTGCTGGACACGCGCGCCGAGGGGGACACCGAGCCGAGCCGGGCGATGCGCGCGCGCCAGGCGACCGAGATCAAGGCCGAAGGGTTGGAGCCGTTCATCCAGACCGCTATCGGCCGCATGTTCGCCCGAGACTCCATCGAGCGGGAACCGGAGCTCGTCGCGCGCTACCGCCGCATGGTGGAGCCCGCCCGTCCGGCGTCGGTGATCGCGGCCCTCCAGGGGCTCGCGCTGCGGTCGGACGTGTCGTCGGTTCTGCGCGGGGTGCGCTGCCCGACGCTCGTCATCGTCGGCGCAGAAGATAGCGTCACCCCGCCTGACGACGCGCGCCGCATCGCGGAGCTGGTGCCCGGCGCCCGCCTGGAAGTCATCCCCGACGTCGCACATTTGTCGAACATGGAGGCGCCGGCGCGCGTGAACGAGCTGCTCGTGGGCCTGCTCACAGACGCAACACCCTAGTCCTGCCCAGCGACGCCCTGCGCAGCGACCACGGGGCCGCTGCCGGTGCGCGCCTGATATGGTGCGGATTCGCGCGGCAATTCCGTAGAGTGAATGGGGGATCGCGCGGCCGAGCGGCCCCGCATTCCTGGCACCCTCCATTTCCCTAGCACCCTCCGCGCCCCGCGCAACGCTACGCTTCTACTTCATCGGCTCAGGGCTGTGCATGTCATCCGACCCATTCTTCACATTCGGCCGGGCCGTCCATCGTGCACGTTGGGCGGTGGCGGGCATCTGGCTTGCCGTGCTGCTCGCCAGCCTGCCGCTCGCGCCGAACGCCGCCCGCTCGCTCTCGCCGGGCGGCTTCTCGAGCGACACGCTCGACGCCCAGCGCGCGACCTCCCTGATCCAAACGGCACTGGGCGAGAATCCGGCCGGACTGCTGGTCATCTACGCTTCGCCGACGCTCGCGACGAGCGACCCGCGCTACCTGGCGGCCGTCGAGGACTCGCTGCGCGACATACGCGGGCTGGACATCGTCGCGCGCGTCACGACCCACGCCGAGAATCCGCGCCAGGCCGCCCCCGATGCTCGCACCGCGTACGCCGTCATCGCGCTCAAGAGCGTGCCCGACGAGTTCCGTGAGGTGCTGCCGCGCATCCAAGACGGCCTGCGCCCCACCGAGCTGACCACGACGCTCACGGGCGCGCCGATCTTCTACAGCGACATCCAGGAAGTCACCGAGCGCGACCTACGCCGCGCGGAGCTCATCTCGTTCCCGTTCGCCGCCGCCGCGCTGCTGCTGGTGTTCGGCACGCTCGTCGCCGCCGTGGTGCCGGCCATCGTGGGCGGGACGGCCGTCATCGTGACCCTCGCCATCGTGGTGCTGCTGACGCGCGTGACGGACATCTCGATCTTCGCGATGAGCCTGGTGAGCATGCTCGGGCTCGGGCTCGGGATCGACTACTCGCTGTTCGTCGTCAGCCGCTTCCGCGAGGAGCTGTCCCGCCACGACGTCCCCGACGCGCTCGGCATCGCCATGGCCACGGCCGGCAAGGCGGTGCTCTTCTCGGGACTGACGGTGTTCATCGGGCTGCTCGGGCTGACCACATTCGAGTTCAACGCGCTGCGCTCACTGGGCGTCGCCGGCTCGATCGTGGTGGCGCTCTCGGTGCTGGCCGCGCTGACGCTGCTGCCGGCCGTGCTCGGCATCCTCGGGACGCGCATCAACGCGCTGCGCGTCCTGCCGATCCGCCCGCCGCGCGCCGGTTTCTGGCATGCCATCGCCGACCGTGTCATGCGGCACGCCGCGCTCGTGTTCGTAGGCGTCATGGTGCTGCTGGCCGCGCTCGGCATTCCGTTCCTCCACGCCAAGTTCGGTGCCCCCGACGCATCGATCTTGCCGGGCGACGTGCAGTCGCGCCGGGGCTTCGACCAGCTCAATGCCGCCTTCGGCGAGGGCGAGATCGCCCCGGTCCTGATCGCGGTGACCGCGCCGGACACCATCTTTTCGCCGGATCGACTGGCGGCACTCCACGAGTACGTGGCGCGCATCCAGGCCGACCCGCGCGTCGAGCGCGTCGATAGCATCATGAGCCTCGATCCTCGACTGACGCTCGACCAGCACCTGCTGATCTTCCGCGACCCGACCCGCGTCGCCGATGCCTACGCGCGTGGCCTCGTTGCTGAGACGACCCGCGAGCGCTTCACCCTGGTCCGCATCGTCTCCCGCCACGGGCAGACCGACGACCGCTCGAAGGATCTTGTACGCGCCCTCCGCAACACCCCGATCGGCGGCGGGCTGACGACCGCGGTGGCCGGCGGCACGGCCGGCGTCGTCGACTACGCCGACAAGTTGTACCAGGACTTCCCGCGCGCCTTGCTGTTCATCCTCGTGAGCACCTACGTCGTGCTGCTGATCCTATTCCGCTCGGTGATCCTGCCGCTCAAGGCGCTCGTCATCAACACGCTCAGCATCCTGGCGAGCTACGGCGCGCTCGTCGTGGTCTTCCAGGATGGCGCGTTCGCCTCGCTGCTGCGGTTCCAACCGCTCGGCTTCATCGAGGCGTCGCTGCCGATCGTGCTGTTCTGCGTGCTGTTCGGGCTGTCGATGGACTACGAGGTGTTTTTGCTGTCGCGGGTCCGCGAGGCGTACGACAGCGGCATGTCGAACACGGCCAGCGTGGCCCACGGCCTCGAGCAGAGCGGCCGACTCATCACGAGCGCCGCCGCCATCGTGGTCCTCGTCAGCAGCTCCTTCATCTTCGCCGACATCATCATCATCAAGGCGCTGGGCCTCGGCACCGCCATCGCCGTGCTGCTCGACGCCACCATCGTGCGGGCGCTGCTCGTGCCGGCGACCATGCAGCTGCTCGGCGATTGGAACTGGTGGGCGCCGAGCGCGGTGCTGCGCATCCTGCCGGCGCGCCTGCGGGGAGCGCACTGATGCCCGCAGGTCGTCCGAAGCGCCTAGTACACGTCGGCCGAATTCCGTCCGGGGTTGTCATCCTGAGCGCAGCGAAGGATCTCCCGTCAATGACCGTCTGGCATGTGAGATCCTTCGCTGCGCTCAGGATGACAAAACTGTCGAATGATTTCGGCCATGCTGTACTAATGCTGTCGCTGCTCGTCGCCGCGCTCTTCGCGGTCGCCGCATGCACCAGCAAGCCCGTAGACGGCTTGCCGCCCGCGCCCGCGCCGACTGCCGTTGCGTACGCGCCCATCACGTTCCCGAAGGACGAGGCGCCGCATGCCGACCTGAGCGAGTGGTGGTACTACACCGGCCACCTCGAAGCCGAAGACGGCCGTCGCTGGGGCTTCCAGTACGTCGTGTTCCAGGCGCTGCGCGGCAGCCTGCCGCCCTTCTACGTGGCCCATTTCGCCGTGACTGACCATCAGCGCGCGCAGTTCCGCTACGGCGAGGCGGGCACGCAGGGCGCGCAGCCCCAACCGGCCGATGGCGGCTTCGCTCTCGACGTCCAGGGCTGGACCATGTCCGGCCGCCTCGGGCAGGACCGGCTCGCGGCAGCCCTCCCGGACTACGCGATCCAACTTGCTGCTGCTACCGACCGGCCCCCCGTCCTCCACGACGGCGGGCTCGTCACGTTTGGGCCGGCCGGCGACTCCTACTACTATTCGCGCACACGGATGGACCTCTCCGGCACGCTGCTCGACCACGGCCAGCCGGTCGCGGTGCGTGGCGAGGCGTGGTTCGACAAGCAGTGGGGCAACTTCCTCGTCGTCGGCGGCGGCTGGGACTGGTTCAGCATCCAGCTCGACAATGGCGCCGACCTGATGCTCAACCTCATCCGCGACGACCTGGGTGAGATCCGCATCGCGTACGGCACGTTCGTCGCGCCGGATGGCCAGTATCGGCACCTTGAGGCCAACGAATTCGAGGTTCAGACGCTCGGCACGTGGACGAGCCCGCGCAGCGGCGCCACGTATCCGATGGGCTGGCACGCCCGCTCGGACGCCATCGGGCTGGACATCACGATCCGGCCGATCCTCGAAGACCAGGAGCTCGACACACGGCGCACGACCAACATCATCTATTGGGAGGGCGACCAGGCCGTGACGGGCACGCTGAATGGCGCCCCGATTCGCGGCCATGGCTACGTCGAGATGGTCGGCTATGCGCAGGCTGGTTGAACGACGATCGGCTAGTTGAAGCGGCCGGTGAACGTGACGTATGCCAGCTTCTCGAGCTCGCGCAGGGTCAGCACTCGGGTCTCGCCGCTGGTCCACCATGATTGCTTCCGCCATTCACCATCGGGTGCGGAGCGGCCGATGACGCGGATGCCGCTGCCGTCGTACACGCCCCGGAACGTGAGCGCCGCGCGGTGCAGATGGTACGGCGAGGTCACCAAGATGGCGCTGCGGAACCCGCGTGCTTCCATCAGCGGGCGGGTGTGCAAGGCGTTGCCGTAGGTGTCGCCGCCAAGATCGTCGGTCAGGATGCTGGCCGGCGGTAGCCCGTCGCTGACGGCCATCTTGCGCATGACCTCGGCATTCGACTCGGGGTGATCCTTGGCAGCTCCGGAGAAAATGATGACCGGAGCCCAGCCAGCTCGGTAGAGGCGCACACCCTCACGATAGCGCGCGAGGCTCTCGTCGCCGCTGATGACGATGATGGCGTCGCTCCGCTCCAGCGGGCGCAGCGGGCCTTCGAGCAGGAAGCCCGGAGCGCCCATCGCAAGCGCGAACAGCGCCGCGCATATCACAGTCGCAGTCAGCCAACGGGGCACGCGTCGAGCGGCTCCTTCAACCGAACGGGTTCCTGCCATGAGTATACGTACCCCGCCGCGCGATGACGCCGCACGTGGCCCGGAACGTAGCCGCGTCGGCGCGATGCTCGGTAGAATCGATGAGATGTCGAAGAAGACCCCCCTGCGACTCTTTGCGGGATCGCCGCGCCGAGCCGCCCTCAGCGCCCTCGCGGTGGCGCTCACGCTTATCGTTACGGTCGCCGTCCCGCCCGCGCCATCCACGGCCCGCGCCCAGGCTGCCGACCCATCCGCGACGGAGCGGTCACTCAACGTCGATCTCGTGGGTTACACCGACCTCGGCGGGCGCACCGACAACGCGGCCGTGTGGGGCCACCGCAATGTCGCCTACGTCGGATCGTCCAATCCGCGCCGCGTAGGCTCGTCGTGCCAGGGCAAGGGGGTCGCTGTCGTCGATGTGGCCGATCCCGCCAGGCCCGTCCACATCGGCGCCCTCGCGGAACGCCCCGGCACGTCGGCCGAGGATGTCCAGGTCTTGACCGTCTTCTCGCGCGCGTTTACCGGCGATCTGCTGGCGACCGGTCTCCAGCGCTGCGGCGCCGAGGGGGTCGGTGGGCTGAGCCTCTGGGACGTGACCGATCCCCACATGCCCGCCGAGCTGTCTTTGTTCGAGACTGGCGATGGCCCGAGCGGCGTCCACGAGCTGAGCCTGATGCGCCGCGACCAGCAGACGATCGCGCTGCTGGCGGTCCCGTTTTCCGAATCGTTGGATGCTTCGGGCGGCGACGACGTGCGCATCGTCGATCTGACCGACCCGCGCCGGCCGGTCCAGCTCGCCGAGTGGGGCATCTCGAAGGCGCTCGGCATCAACGTCCGCGACGGTCGTGGACAGGATCGCCTCGTGTATGCGCACAGCGTCGCGACCAGCCCGGACGGGCAACGCGCCTACGTGTCCTACTGGGACGCCGGCGTCGTCATCCTCGACATCGCGGATCTGCGCAACCCACGCTACCTTGGGCGCACGTCGTACGAAGGCGACGACGAGGGAAACGCCCACTCGGCGGCACTCGCGAATGGCGGTCGCGTCCTGATTCAGACCGACGAGGATCTCTCGGTGCGAACCGATGCGATCGGGGTCAGCGGCACCCAGGACGATGGGCAGCTCATCGCGTCGTTCGGGGCGTTCCGTTCTCGCCTGCCGGCCGAGGATCTGTCCGCCGCCGCCGTCTACGTCGGGCGCGCCTGCCCGGCCCGAGCCGACCGGGATGGCGCGGCGCTCGCGGTGGACTCGTATCTCGCCGATCCCCGAGGAAAGATTGCGCTTGCGGACCGGGGCGACTGCACGTTCGTCGAGAAGGCCGCCCGCGTGCAGGAGGATGGCGCGGTCGGCCTCATCATCGTGAACGACCAGAATGAGCCGCTCACGCCGGACGGCGACGTCCAGGCCGTCCGCATCCCGGTCGCGACGGTCGCGGCTGACGTCGGAGCGCGCCTGATAGCGGCCCTGGCGGAAAGTCCGGCGGCCAGCGTCACGTTCGAGACCGGCGGCACGGGGTACGACGACTGGGGCTTCGTACGCATCTGGGACGTGAGCGGCGCCGCCGAGCCGGTTGCGCTCGCGACGTTCGCCACCGCGCACGCCCGCACGGATCGCGAGAAGGGGCCACCGGATGGCGGGTGGTATACGGCCCATCAGCCGGCCGTGCTGGGTGACCGCGTGTACGTGTCCTGGTACGGGGACGGCGTGCGCATTCTGGACATCGCCGACCCGACGCGCCCGCGCGAGGTGGGCTACTTCGTCACGTCCGCCGACGCAGCCGCTGCCGGCACCGCGCTCGCCGGTGCCCGGCCCATACCGGGGGCGTCGCCGATGCCGATAGCCCCGCCGATGCCGTCGTCCGCGCCCACCTTGCTGCCCACGCCGGTGCCACCCGAACGAGCGCCCGCGCAGCCGCCACCCGCCCAGGGGTCGGTCTGGGGCGTGTACCCGCGCGGCGACCTGATCTTCGTCAGCGACCAGCACCTCGGCCTGTTCATCCTGCGCGACCGAACTCGCTAGTACAAGGCCACGCAGATGATGATGGGAGCGCGATCCTGTCTTGTCATCCTGAGCGGAGTAAGATATCGACGGACTGTCTCCTACTGGTGCGTCCGTAGATCCTTCGCTCCGCTCAGGATGACACATTCATCGACGGCGCTCCCGTCATCTTCACGTTGGTGCCGTACTTGGCGGCATCTCGTCAATACGACGACGGCCAGGCGCCCATGTCGACCTCGCGATGGGCCGCGAGCGACGCGCGCATCTCCTCCATGATCCGTTCGAGCCCCGCCCTGGTGCGCGCTTCGCCGCGAACCGTCAGGGCCGGCGACGTGTTGGAGTTGCGGACCAGTGCCCAGCCATCGCCGAAGTCGGCGCGGGCGCCGTCGATGTCGATCACCGGGTACTTCGCGCTCAGCTGCTCTCGCATCGCCTTGACGACCTCGAACTTGCGATCGTCCGGGCAGCGCAGCTGGATGAGGTGCGTGGCGTACAGCGTGGGGAGCCCCTCGAACTGCCCGGACAGCGGCAGCTCGGAGCGCGACAGGATGCTCAGCAGGCGCGCAGCCGCGAACAGCGCATCATCGATCGGGTAGAAGTCCTCGCCGACGAACATATGGCCCGACAGCTCGCCGCCGAGCATGATCCCGTCCTGGCGCATCTTGCGCTTCATGAACGAGTGGCCGGTTTTCCAGAGCATCGGCCTGCCGCCCCGCGCCGTGATGTCTTCGAGCACGTTGATCGACGACTTCACGTCAAGCAGCACCGTCGAGCCGGGATGGCGGGTCAGCAGATCGCGGGCGAGCAGGATGTTGATGAAATCGGCCTCGTAGCGGTGGCCGCGCTCGTCGCAGACGCCGAGGCGATCTCCGTCGCCATCCCAGGCCAGCCCGATCTCGGCGCCCACCTTCGGCACGAGCGCCATCAGGTCGAGCATGTTCTCTTCCTGCTCCGGGTCGGGCAGATGGTTCGGAAAGGTGCTATCCGGCTCGGTGTACAACTCGACCACCTCGCAGCCGAGGCGACGCATCATCTCCGGCACGAACAGGCCGGCCACGCCGTTGCCGGTATCGACCACCACCTTCATCGTTCGGGCCAACGTGATCGCCGACTGGATCTTGTCGTAGTACGCCGGCGTGGGATCCCAGGTATCGACCGCGCCGCGCCCGTGCTCGAAGTCGCGGCGCAGGGTCAGGTCGCGCACCTCGTAGATCTCCTCCTCGGAAATCGGCAGTGCCGCCTTCTCGACCATCTTGATGCCGTTGTACTCGACCGGATTGTGGCTGGCAGTGATGATCGCGCCGCCATCGGTCTCGCGCGCGATGGTCGCGAAATACATCAGCGGCGAGGTGGTGTGCCCGATATCGGTCACGTCGCAGCCGGCCGCCGTCGCGCCCTCGACGAATCCGTCCTTGAGGCCGGGCGAGTGCGGCCGAAGGTCACGGCCGACGACCATGGTCCGCCCGCCGCGTCGCCGCAGCCAGGTGCCCCACGCCTGCCCGATCAGGCGGGTGACCTCGGGGGTCAGGTCGGTGCCGGCGAACCCGCGAATGTCGTAGGCGCGGAACATCTGAGGGTTGATCGTGGGGGCTTGACTCGCCACGGACGTCGCTCCCTTTGGCCCACTGCTTTGGGTGTGTCTGTAGAGGTTGTGTGCGCCGCGTCATGCAGACGGTCACTCGATCCGCCCGAGCGTCCAGAATCATAGACGTTCCGTGGCGGACAGGAAGGGCTTCGCTCCCCACTCCGCATAAGCGTAGATCGGGGCGGTCGGATGAAGGTCACGATGCTGTCAACTCCGGGTGGGGACCGCTCGGATGCTGTGGCACAATCTGGCCGTGACGTCACCCCTCACCCCAGGCCGCACGGTCGATCTCCACCTGCATACCATACGGTCGGACGGGCGGTGGACACCCCGTCAGGTCGTAGAGCAGGCGGCGGCGCGCGGCCTGGCGGCCATTGCCGTCACCGACCATGATGTCGTCGGCGGCCTGGAGGAGGCATCGCACGCCGCACAAGCCGTAGGCATCGAGCTCGTCGCGGGCATCGAGCTGACCGCCGACTGGGATGGGCGCACCATCCACGTGCTCGGCCACGGTATCGATCCTACCGAGCCGACGTTGCTCGCGGCGCTCTTGCGAGCCGAGCGGACGATGGCCGCCCACGTCGAGCGCGTCCTCGAGGCCCTTGCGGACGCGGGCGCTCCGTTGGATGCGGCGAAGCTTGAGAAGTACCGCGTCAAGTACGCGGGCGGCGCATCGCTCGTGCTGGCGATGGTGGAGCAAGGGGTGTTGCGCCGCGCGAAGAACGCCTCGAAGCTGCTTCGGCTCGCGGCGGACGAGCCACGCGGCTACACGGCTACGGAGGCCATTTCGCTCATCCACACCGCCGGCGGCGTCGCGAGCCTCGCGCACCCCGTCAAGATCCGCAAGGGTCGGCCACTCTTGGATGCCGCCGACCTGGCACCCCTCCTCGACGCGGGGCTCGACGGCATCGAGGTCTGGCAGATCGTCCACGGCCCCCGCGAGCGCGACCACTACGCCGCGCTCGCCGACGCGAATGGCCTGCTCGCGGTGGGCGGCTCGGACTGCCACGGACCGTCGTCGTCGAAGCCCGCCCGCATGGGGAGCCAGCGCATACCCTACTCGGCGTTCGAGCAACTCAGCGAGCGCATTGGACGGCCCTCACTCCGCTAACCGCCGGAACGCCTCGCGGTATCGCTCGCTCGTCTCCGCGACCACCGCGTCCGGCAAGCTCGGCGCCGGCGGGCGCTTGTCCCAGCCGGTCCGTTCGAGCCAGTCGCGGATCGGCTGCTTGTCAAGCGACGGCGGCGTGCGGCCCACCGCGTACGACTCGGCCGGCCAGAATCGCGACGAGTCCGGGGTCAGCGCCTCGTCGATGTGGATGACGCGACCGTCGAGCAGGCCGAACTCGAACTTGGTGTCCGCGATGATGATGCCGCGGGCCTCGGCGTAGGCATGGGCATACTGGTAGAGCGCCAGGCTCTTCTCGGCAAGCTCAGCTGCCAGCTTGACGCCGACCATCTCCCCGAGCTGCGCGATCGTGATCGGCTCGTCGTGTCCACTTTCGGCTTTGGTGGAGGGCGTGAAGCGTGGCTCCGGTAGGCGTTCGCCCTCGTGGAGCCCACTTGGCAACAGCTCGCCGGCCAGCGTGCCACGCTCGCGATACTCGGCCCAGCCCGCCCCGGCCAGGTAGCCGCGCACGACGCACTCGGCGTCGATGCGTCGGCACTTCTTGACGAGCATCGCCCGCCCGCGCAGTCGGTCGGCATGTTGCCGCATCGCAGCGGGCCAGTCGGCGGGATCGTCCGAGACCAGATGGTTCGGGACGAGCGCACCGAGCCGCTCGAACCAGAACGTCGAGAGCGACGACAGCACGATGCCCTTGCCGGGGATCGGTCGATCCAGCACCACGTCGAAGGCGGAGAGGCGGTCGCTCGCGACGACCAGCAGGTGCTCGCCAAGGTCGTACAGGTCGCGCACCTTGCCGCGTGCGAATAGCGGCAACCCGGGCACTTTCACGTCACCGACCGGCGCGGGCGCCGGGCCGCCCGACAGGAACGGGTGCGCGATCAGGACAGCAGCCCCAGCCGCTCGAACACTACGTCCACGTGCTTCAGGTGGTACTCCAGTTCGAAGCAGTCGTCCAGGTCGGCGTCCGACAGCGTCTCGGTCACGCGCGCGTCCTGCCCGAGCAGCGCCCGCAAGTCCCCCTCGCCCGCCCAGACGCGCTTGGCATTGGCCTGGACGATCAGATACGCGTCGTTTCTGACCATGCCCGCCTGTACCAGCTTGAGCAGCACCCGCTCGGAGAAGATCAGACCCTTCGTCATTTCGAGGTTCTGGCGCATCCGGTCCGGAAAGACATCGAGCCCTTCCATGATCTCGGCGAACACCCGCAGCATGTAGTCGAGCGCCGTCGTGGCGTCCGGCAGGATGATGCGCTCGGCCGACGAGTGGCTGATGTCGCGCTCATGCCAGAGCGCCACGTCCTCCAAGGCCGGTATGGCACAGGCCCGCACGACCCGCGCGAGCCCGCACAACCGCTCGGTCAGCTCGGGGTTGCGCTTGTGAGGCATCGACGACGAGCCCTGCTGACCGGACGAGAACGGCTCGGCGACCTCCGACACTTCGGTGCGCTGGAGCGAGCGGATCTCGGTCGCCATCATCTCAATGGTGGCCGCCACCACCGCCAGCGCCGCGACATACGCCGCGTGGCGGTCACGCTGGATGATTTGCGTCGAGGCCAGAGCGACCCCGAGGCCGAGCCGCTCGCAGACGGACTCCTCGATGCGAGCCGGCACGTTGGCGTGCGTGCCGACCGCGCCGGAGATCTTGCCGACCGCAATCTCGCGCCGCGCGGCGACGAGCCGCTCGCGGTCGCGGCGGATCATCGCCACCCAGACGGCCAGCTTGTGACCGAACGTGGTCGGCTCGGCGTGGATGCCGTGCGACCGGCCAACGCAGGGCGTGTCCTTGTGCCGCACGGCGAGCGCCGACACGGCCCGATCGAGCCGCTCTACGCCGCCGAGCAGGATGTCGGTCGCCTGGACGAGCTGCAGCGACGTGGCGGTGTCCCAGACGTCCGACGAGGTCAAGCCGAAGTGGATGTAGCGCCCAGCCGGCCCGGCCGACTCGGCCATGCTCCGAACGAACGCGATCACGTCGTGGCGCGTCTCGGCAAATATCTCCTCGATGCGAGTCAGGTCGAAGGTGGCCGCCTGGATCGCGGGCAGCGCGTCGTCCGGGACGACGCCGAGCTCGTTCCAGCCCTCGCACACGGCGACCTCGACCCGTCGCCACTGCTCGTACTTGCCCTCGTCGGACCAGACGCGCGCCAGCTCCGGGCTGGTGTAGCGCGGGATCACTTCGTCGCCTCGCTAGTTTCCACTGCTGCTCCGACCATCGTCACCGTTCAGACGCGCTGTTGCTGTCACCAGATGAATCATCCCGAAAAGTCCGTGTGCTCGCGGCGCACCGCTGACGATGACCGAGTACCGTCGCCATCGGGTGTGTCATCCTGAGGCAGGCGGAGCCTGTCCTGAGCGCAGCGAAGGAATCTCGTCTCCGGCCTGTCCGACGCTGGTCTGTCCGTAGATCCTTCGCTGCGCTCAGGATGACATATTTGTTGAGGATGACACATTCATCGCCGCCGCATTCGTGATCGACGCGCCCGTGGCCGACGATTCTGTCACTACTCCCACTCGATCGTGCCCGGCGGCTTCGACGTGATATCGAGGGTCACGCGATTGACGCCCGGCACCTCGTTCACGATGCGATTCGACATCCGCGCCAGCACGTCATACGGCACCCTGCCCCAGTCGGCGGTCATCCCGTCGTCGGAGTTCACGATGCGGATCGCCACCATGTAGCCGTAGGTGCGGAAATCGCCCATCACGCCGACCGTCCGGACGGGCGTCAGCACCGCGAAGCTCTGCCACACCTTGCGGTAGAGGCCGGCCTTGCGGATCTCGTCCATGACTACCCAATCGGCGCCGCGCACCATCTCCAGCCGCTCCTCGGTCACGTCGCCGAGTACCCGAATCGCCAGCCCCGGTCCCGGAAACGGCTGGCGCCAGACCATCTCGTCCGGCAGCCCGAGCGCCGTCCCGACCTCGCGCACCTCATCCTTGAACAGGTATCGCAGCGGCTCGACCAGGCGGAACGGCAAGTCCTTGGGCAGCCCGCCGACGTTGTGGTGGGTCTTGATCTTCGACGCGGCCTTGGTCTCGGGCGCGGTGCTCTCGATCACGTCGGGGTACAGCGTCCCCTGGGCGAGGTAGTCGATCGTGCCAAGCTTCCGTGCCTCTTCCGCGAACACGCGGATGAACTCGCCGCCGATCAGCTTGCGCTTCTCTTCGGGATCGACCACGCCGTTCAGCCGCCCCAGGAAACGATCGACCGCATCGACCGCGATCAGCTTGACGTTCATGTGCTTGCGGAACGTGGCGACCGTCTTCTGGGGCTCGTCGCGGCGCATCAGGCCGTTATCGACGAAGATGCACGTCAATTGGTCGCCGACCGCCCGGTGGATCAGCGTCGCCGCCACCGCCGAATCGACACCCCCCGACAGCGCACAGATGACCTTGCCGTCGCCGACCTGCCGCCGAATGTCCTCGACGGTTCGCTCGATGTAGTTGCCCGAAGTCCAGGTCGGCTCGCAGCCGCACACCTTGAACAGGAAGTTGCGGAGGATGTCCCGGCCGAGCGGCGTGTGGACGACCTCGGGGTGGAACTGGATCCCGATCCGGCCCCGCGCGTCGGACATCGCCGCGTACGGCGAGTTGTCGCTGATGCCGACCGACGAGAACCCCGGCGGCAACTCGGTCAGCGAGTCGCCGTGGCTCATCCAGACTTGCAGCTCGCTCGGCAGGCCGTCGAAGACGCCCGAACGCTCGCCGATGAGGCTCAGCGTCGCCGGCCCGTACTCGCGCTTCGTGCTCGGCTGGACCGACCCGCCGAGGTGGTACGCCAAAAGCTGCATGCCGTAGCAGATGCCCAGGATCGGCTGGCCCGAGTCCAAGACCCATTGCGGCAGCTTCGGCGCATCGGGCTCGTAGACGCTGGCTGGCCCACCGCTGAGGATGAACCCGCGCGGCCGAAACGCTGTGACGCGACTCGGATCGACATCGTGCGGGATTAACTCGCAGTAGACGTCGGCCTCGCGCACCCGCCGCGCGATGAGTTGGCTGTACTGCGAGCCGTAGTCCAGGATGGCGATGCCATCCTGGACTACGGGCGACCTGCCACCTTCGGCCGGGGCGGGGGTCGTATCGACCTGCGCCTCGGCGATCTCGAGGTAGGTGCCCACCTCAACATCGCCGGACACCGAGACCCGCTCCGACTTCAGTCCCTGAGTTTCCCGCGAAGGCTTGACGCCGTCGCTCACTTCGCGCCCGCGAGCTGCCACAGCTTCCCTTCGGTCTTGATTGACGGCGCGATCACCATCTCCACTTCGTGCATCTCGGTCAGCGTCATCGCGCCGCAGACGCCCATGCAGGTGCGAATCGCGCCGACCAGATTTTGGGTGCCGTCGGTGCGCGAGGTCGGCCCGAACAGGATCTGGTCGAGCGTCCCGTTGACGCCGACGCGGATGCGCGTGCCGCGCGGCAGCGCGCCGTGCGGCGTCGCCATGCCCCAGTGGTGGCCCTTGCCGGGCGCCTCGGCGGCCTGCGCGAACGGCGAGCCCAACATGACCGCGTCCGCGCCGCTCGCGAGCGCCTTGCACACGTCGCCCCCGGTTCGCATGCCGCCGTCCGTGATGATGGGGACGTAGCGCCCCGTCTCGCGATAGAAGAGATCGCGCGCCTCGGCGCAGTCCATAGTCGCCGTCACCTGGGGGACGCCGATGCCGAGCACCTCGCGGCTCGTGCAGGCCGCGCCCGGCCCGACACCGACGAGCAGGCCCGAGATGCCCGTCTGGAGCAGCTCCAGCGAGGCCGAGAATGACACGCAGTTGCCGACGATGACGGGGATCGGCAGCTCGGCGCAGAGCCGCGTCAGATTGAGGCTCGATCCGCTGGTGCGGTAGCGGGCCGTGCTCACCGTGGACTGGACCACGAACACGTCGGCGCCGGCCCGCGCCGCGATCTGGCCGAGCCGCTCGGCGTTCGCGGGCGTCGCGGACACTGCCACGAACGACCCGCTCCGCTTCATCGCCGCGATTCGCCGCTCCACCAGGTCGGCGCGAAGCGGCATGCGGTAGAGGCGCTGGATGAGCTCGGTCGCGGCGGCCCCTTCGGCACCCGCGATCTCCGCAAGGGGCACGGACGGATCGTCGTACTTCGTCTGCAACCCTTCGAGGTTGAGCACTGCGAGGCCGCCGGCCCGACCGAGCGCGGCGGCGAACGCCGTATCGACGACGCCGTCCATTGCCGATGCCAGGATCGGCAACTCGACGCGGTGCGGCCCGATCCGCCAGCTTATGTCGGTGTCGGCCGGATCGACGGTGACGGTCCCCGGAACCAGGGCTACGTCGTCGAAGCCGTAGGCGTGGCGAAGGCGCCGAGGTGCTCGTTGTTGCATATCCGACGAGCTTGCGAATGCGTCAGTCAGGCTGGTCGCCATCTCCACCTCCGGAGTTCGTGGCCGCGACGGCGGCGCGAGGTGCGACGATGGCCGCCCCCAAACGGGGACGGCCATCGTCGCGCCGAATCATGTCACGGAGCCTCTGAGTAAACAGAAACCCCGGGGGCCGGGAGCCCGCGGGGCCGCGCGCAGGGCAGCGGTGCTGAGCCGTTCTCACCCGATGACTGTGGCGTTCCCGCTGCAGAGCCGCGCCTCCTCCGCTACTGGTTGGGGCGGTCGATGCCCAACCAGACCTTACTGATAACTCTAAAGACTGCCCGAAGCAGCGTCAAGCGGACCGGCATCACAGTTCCGGTGGAGATTCGGTCACCGGCGCCAACTCGGGGCGCACGAAAAGGGGGCCGCGCATGGCGCGGCCCCCTGGTGATGCACCGATCGGCACGTCCGGATGCTTAGAACGGCACCTGCTGGAGCGCCTCCTCGGCGCGCCGCTTGGCCTGATTCGCCTCGCGGTAATGGGTCATGCAGAGCACCTTGCTGTGCTTGCGCCGGCCGAACACCGCGAGCTGCGTCGGCGGCCAGTTCGTCCCGTCCTTGAAGCGCGTCTCGGTCAGCGGCTCGCCGCACTCCTCGCACGCGAGCTGGTCGGCCGGCGTCGGCAGCGCCCCGCCGGGGATCGAGGTCAGCCCGCTGCCGTTGCTCACGCCGCCAAATGCGCCGCCCGCTCCCTGGTGGGTCACCGGCGGATCCTTCTTCCAGAGATAGAGCGCCACCCCGAGCAGCGAGGCGCACTTCTTGAGCGCGTCCGTCGTCGCGCCCTTCAGATCGAAGCCGATGTCGAGGGGCGTCCCGCTCGCCCGTGAGCGCTTGATCTTCTGACTGCCGAACTGCTGCCGCGCGACGTCCTTGCCGTCTATGGTGGCGGTCAGCTCGGCCATCACCCAACACTCGTCTGCCTCGGCGTGGATGCCGTGCTCGAGCACCCTGAAGTTCCAGTTTGCCACGCCGAGCGTCTCGTTCAGGCGCGAGACGCACTGCTCCCCAGTGATGTACTCCAGCTCGACGCCGCCGCGCAGATCCTTGAACGTCACGTCGAACGGCGTCGCGAGCCGCGCGTAGAGCGGGTCGCCGTCGGGCTGCTCCGCCCGGTCGATCTGCATGGTCTGCTCCGCCTGCTGGCCGCGCTCGGGCTGCTCCACACGGTCGTCGTCTGCGCTCACGGTCGCGACGGGCTCGAGAGTGCTCGCGCGTGCCTTCTTCTCACTCATGCGCCTCACGTCCTCCATTTCACACTGGGCACCGAACGGCACTGACACGGCCCGCATCCGCTGGTGATGCGAACGCATGTTCTACGAAAGTATATCTTGTGAACGCCCCTTGCGCAAGCTCATTCTCTCCTGGTCAGGCCTCAATCATGGCAGCATGCACTACCGTTCGAACGCCGTACACTCGTGCGCCGCTGCCGGCGCCGTTCGACTGCCGCAGCAAACGTCCCTTGTCCAGTCCGGCCGACCCGACGAGCAAGCAGTGAGGTGGGCGGCGAGGCAGACGGGCTGCACGCACCGCCGAGTGCTCGGGCGAGATTGAAGCGCGCCGCTCGTTGCCGCACGGCAGGCGACTCCGTAGAATTCAGGGTGCGCCTGGGCGGGATTGGTGTAATGGCAGCACAGCAGCCTTCCAAGCTTCTGGCACCGGTTCGAGTCCGGTATCCCGCTCCCACGGCCCCGATCCCCGTCCAGGGGGATCGGGGCTTTTCGCTACAATCTCGCCACGCTGCCCGACGCGACGGGCCGGAGGACACACGTGCGCAAGACCTCGGCCGCCGTCGCGCGGCTCAGCCAGTCCGAGCGAGCGGGCCAGTCGGCAGCGCCCGGCCCCGGCGTCGTCAGGATGCACCAGGGCGATCCCGACTTCGCGACCCCCCGCCACATCCTCGAGGCGCTCAACGACGCGCTCGAAGCCGGCTACACCCACTACGCGCCGTTCCAGGGCGACCCCGAGCTCCGCGCGGTCGTCGCGGAGGGGCTCGCGCGCCAGACCGGCGAGACGTGGACGGCTGAGGACGTCGCGATCACCCACGGCGGCACCGGCGCGGTCTACGGCGCGATGGTCGCCTACCTCGACCCCGGCGACCAGGTGCTCATCCCGGAGCCGAACTACTCGCTCTACGGCGATGTCGCGCTCGGGATCGGCGCCGAGGCCACCTTCGTCCCGTCCACCGAAAACCACCACCTCGACCTCGACGCCCTCGCGGCGATGGCCGGCCCGCGCGCCAAGATGGTCATCCTCTGCAACCCCTGCAACCCGACCGGCGCCGTGCTCCACCGCGACGAGCTCGAAGACCTGGCCCGGTTTTGCGTCGAGCGCGACATCCTCGTGCTCGCCGACGAGGCGTACGACCACATCCTGTACGACGGCCGCGAGCACGTCTCCGCACTGTCGCTGCCTGGCCTACTCGACCGAGTGCTCTACTGCCAGACGTTCTCCAAGACGTTCGCCATGACCGGGCTGCGGCTGGGGTATCTCGCGGCGCGCGGCGGCATGGCGAACGCGGGCCTGATCGCGCACAAGACGGCGGCGGGCCAGATTAACTCATCCGTACAGCGCGCGGGCCTCGCCGCCCTGACCACGCAGGCCGATGACGCGGCGACGATGCTCGCGGAGTACGCCGCCCGGCGCGAGCTGCTCGACAAGATCCTCGCCTCGGCCGAGGGCATCGCATGGCGCAAGCCCGAGGGCACCTTCTACGCCTTCGTCAAGTACGACGCCGACATGCCGGCCCGCGAGTTCACCCAATTCCTGTTGGAGCGCGGCCTGGCCGTTCGGAGCGGGTCGGAGTTCGGCCCGTCCGGCGAAGGGTACGTGCGCCTCAGCTTCGCCACGAGCCGCGACCAGATCGAGGAGGGCGCGAAGCGCCTCGCATCCGCCGCCGCCGAAGCCAGTCGCTCGTCACCAGCAGTTCGCTCCTGACCCCACGGCCTTCACCCCGATTCGGCGGCCCTCATCCCTCGGCTCCGTCTCCCCTCTCCCGCGTCAGGGAGAGGGGCCGGAGGACGTGAGGACGTGGGGTTGCCCACGTCCAGCTTCGCTGGGTCGCCCACGTCCGACTTCGTCGGGTGAGGGTTCCCCAATGCCTGTCACGCCGCGCGCGGGCGATTTACGAGCCAGAGGCCAAGGACGATCGCCACGCCGCATCCGACTGTCAGCAGGGTGAGCTGCTCGCCGAGGATCGCCGCCGCCAGACCGGCGGTGAACACCGGCATCAGGTACGAGAACGAGATCGCCTGCGACGCGGTCACGTCGCGCAGTGCGAAGATGTACATCACCTGACTCAGCCCGCTCGCGAACACGATCATGTACCAGATGCCGACCCAAGTGTCCCACGACCAGCTCGCGATCGTGGGTACCTCCGGCCACGCGCCGAGGACGAGCGCCGACAGCCAGATGAACGGCAGCGAGCAGACGTTCGAGCCAGTCAGCGCGATGAGCGGCGACCGCCGACTGAGCATCGGCTTGCTGAGGATCGTGTAGCCGCCCCAGAGCGTTTGGGCGCCCATGAGCAAGATGCTGCCGAACACCACCATGGCATCCGGCGCCTCGAGCTGGCCGCCGGTGGAGAGCACCGCCGCCGCCGCGAACGCGATTGCCATGCCGAGTGCCTGCACGCGCCCGATGCGCTTGCCCTGAAATACCCATTCGAGTATCGCTGCCCAGAGCGGCCCGGTCATCAACATCAGCCCGGCGTACGTCGCGGGCACCATCGAGATGCCGAGCGTGAAACACGTCGTGCTGCCGGCCGGACCGAGCAGCCCGAGCCATCCGAGCCGCCGCACGTCCGCGACGCTCACGCGATGGCCGGTCCGCAACAGGAAGATGAACACCGGCAGATGGAACAGCACGATGGCGAATGTGTAGCGCACGAGCACCATGAGCGCCGGCGACATCTCGCGGAGCGTCAGCTTCGAGGCGATGTTGTTGCTCGACCAGAGGAACACGACCAGGGCGAGGAGCACGAGCGGCAGCAGCGAGCGACGCGGCAGGCCGCGCTCGGCTGCGGATACCGCCGCGCCGTCACCACCGAGGGGGGAACCGGTGTCGCCCCCAAGCAGCGTCGCTCCATCGCGCCTGGGTGGCGTCGCGTCATCACGCCCGAGCGGCACCGCATCGCCACGCCCGATCGGCGTCGCCGCTACGCGCGACGGGGTCGTCGCGGTCGGTTCACCAGCCATAGTCCGCATAGGATGGTGCCGCCGCAGACAAAGGTCAAGGCCGTCGGCTGCTCGTCGAGCGCGAGCGCGGCCAGCAGCACGGTCATCACGGGCTGGAGGTAGGTGTACGAGATGGCCTGCGAAGCGGATACCTCGCGCAGCGCGTAGACGTACATGGCCTGGCTGAGCGCCGTCGTGCCGAATGCGAGGTACGCGACGCCGAGCCAGAGCGACCAAGACCAGTCCGCGACGGTCGGCAGGAGGCTCCACGCGCCGAGCAGCCCGGACGCCGGCCAGAGGGCCGCGAGCGCGAACACGTGCGACCCGGCCAGCACGAGCAGCGGGGGCCGACGCGCGAGCAGCGGCTTGGCGGCCAAGGTGTAGTACGCCCACGCGATCTGGGACAACACGACCAGGCCGCTGCCGGCCAGGATGAGGGGATCCGGTTCAGCAAGCTGCCCGTTCGTCGCCAGCACGCCGGCGCCCGCGAACGCGATCGCCGTCCCGAGCGCCCGCTCGCGGCCCAGGCGCTCGCCGAGCGCGATCCAGGCCAGCAACGCCGTCAGCGGCGGGCCGGTCATCTGCATCAGCCCGGCGTACGTGGCGGGCGTCATCGAGACGGCGAAGGTGTAGATCGTCGCGCTCGTCGCGGCGCCGATCACGCCGATCGAGGCCAGTCGCAGCCACTCCCCGCGCTCCAGCGGCGGCCCCTTCCGCATGAACAGGAGCAGGATCGGCAGATGGAACGGGAGGATCGCCAGGCTCATCCGCACGAGCGCGAGGAGCGAGGGCGACACGTCGCGGAGGATGATCTTCGAGACGACGGTATTGCTCGACCAGATGAGCACCACCACGAACAGCATGACGTGGGGGATGAGCCGGCGGCGCTCGTCGCCGGTGAGTGGTCGCATGGCGCCATTCTAGCGGCCCCGCCACCGATGTCATCAGCGCGCATGTCGCGCAGCGTTAAATCAACGAGCGCGACTGCCCGCCATCGACGTTGACGCACGCGCCGACCATCAGGCTCGCCGCGTTGGACACGAGGAACGTGACCACGTTGGCGACCTCCGCCGGTCGCCCGAAGCGCCCAAGCGGCAGCTCGGCGGCGACGAACTGCTCCATCGCCTCGGGCGTCTCCTTGACGCGACGGTCCCACGAGCCGCCTGGAAAGATGATCGAGCCGGGCGCCACGGCGTTGACGCGGATGCCCTTGGGCGCAAGCTGGCGGGCCATCGACTTCGCGAGCGCGTTCTCGGCCGCCTTGGCCACGTTGTAGGCCGGCCGACCGCCCCACTCCCGCCCGAAGATCGAGCTAATCATCACGATGGCCCCGCCGCCCTGCCGCTCCATGTGCGGGACGACGAGCCGGCTTGCGCGGATTGCCGGCCAGAGCGTCAGGTCGAGCGCGGCGTCCCAGTCCTCGTCGGCGGTCTCCATGAACGCGTCCTTGCCGCCGCCGCCCGCGTTGTTCACCAGCACGTCGATGCGACCGAATTTCTCGGCCGCCGCCGACACGAACGCGTCGAGCGCCCGGGCGTCGGTGACGTCGGTCGGGACGGCCAGCACGTCGGCGCCGGTCGCCGCGATCTCGCCCGCCGTCTGGTCGAGGCGATCGGCACCGCGCGCGCAGATTGCCACCGCGCAGCCCTCGGCCGCGAGCCCCAGCGCGATCGACCGCCCGATCCCTCGGCTGCCGCCCGTCACCAGCGCCACCTTGCCCATCAGTCCCAGGTCCATGGTCCCCTCCCGTCGCTGGGCCAGCCTATCCACCATCCGCAGGCCGGCGCCAGCGCACCCGTTCGGTGCCGGCCGTCGTTGCGTCGGTCCCGCGCCCCGCCGACTCAAACTCCCAGAAGTCCGGCCACATCCGCGAATTTCGCAGGAAGCGGATGATCGGCGGCGGCTCGGCGGCCGAGAGCGTCACCGTCACCGTGTCGGCGTCCTCGTGGAGCGAGTAGCCGGTGAGCAGGAACTTGCTGAACTGCGTGCGTGCTTCGTCGGTCTGGAGCCACGCGACGAACGTCTCGTGCGCCTCGCGCGCCTCCGGCTTGATGCGCCCTTGCCAGGTCCGGGTGCCTTCCACGATCTGTCCCCCGATCCGACCTACGCTGTTGCAGGCCGTCGCGCCGACAGCCAGCCGCCCAGCACCCGCTCCTTGAGCGCATCGTACGTCCCGTCCACCAGCGCCGCGCGGATACTTGCCATGAGTGACAGGATGAAGTGCAGATTGTGCATGGTCGCCAGGGTGTACGCGAGCAGCTCGTCGGCCACGAACAGGTGGCGCAGGTACGCTCGCGTGAACGACCGGCACGTCGGGCAGCCGCACCCCGCCTCGATTGGCGCGCTATCCGCCTTGTAGATCGCTTTCGAGATGGTCATGCGGCCGGTGGCCGTCAGCAGGATGCCGCGACGCGCGAGCCGCGTCGGGGCGACGCAGTCGAACGTGTCGATGCCGCGCTCCACGCACGCGAACAGGTCTTCGGGCTCGCCGATGCCGAGCATATGGCGCGGCCGATCCTCCGGCAAGGCCGGCACCGACCACTCCATCACGCGCTCCATGTCGCGCTTCGATTTCCCGAGCGACCCACCGATGGCGAACCCGTCGAACGGCAGCGCGCCGATGAACGCGGCACTCTGCTCGCGCTGCTTCTGGTACGCGCCGCCCTGGACGATGCCGTAGAACGCCTGGTCGGCCCGGCTCCGCGCCGCGAGGCAGCGTTCGGCCCAGCGGTGCGTCCGATGCATGGCGGTCGCGGTGTAGCCGCGGTCGTGGAGCGGCGAGGTCGGCTCGTCGAACGCCAGGATGACGTCCGCGCCGAGCTTCTCCTGGATCGCGATCGACGACTCGGGCGTGAGGCGGTGCGTCGAGCCGTCGATGTGCGAGCGGAACGTCACCCCGTCGTCGTCCACCTTCGATAGCGCGCGTCGCGGCGCGGGCGTGCCAGCCTGTCGTGCCCGCGCGTCCGCGCTTGCGACTTTGCGCGACTTCGTGTCCTCGTCGGGGAACATGCCGACGACCTTCCCGATGCCGTGCTCTATCCCCGACCCGAGGCTGAACACCTGATACCCGCCGCTGTCGGTGAACATTGGGCCGTCCCAGCCCATGAACCGGTGCAGCCCGCCCAGCTCCGCGACCAGATCGGCACCCGGCCGCAAGTACAGGTGGTACGTGTTGCACAGCACCGCCTCGGCGCCGAGCTGCGCGACCTCCTCCGGCTGGAGGCTCTTGACCGTGGCCTGGGTGCCGACGACGACGAATGCGGGCGTCTCGATCGTGCCGTGCGGCGTCGTCAGCCGCCCGCGTCGCGCCGGACGGGCCAGATCGGGTCGGGTGTGCTCGAAATGAATCGCGGACATCGAACCTCGCCCGCAATGATACGCGCGACCGGCCGCTTTCGACCGTCCGTCACTTGTGGGTATACTCCGATGCCCGCCGGCGACCGCGCACGGCACGCGCCACGCGACCGGATCGCGAGGATTGCGCGGGCCGAGATGCCGTGCGCCAGCGAGCTTCGTGACCGAACTACACCTCTCGCTCGTGATCCCCGCGTACAACGAGGAGGGGCGCTTGCCGGCCTCGCTGGCCCGCGTCAGCGAGTATCTTTCGGCGCTCGGCCGGCCGTACGAGGTCATCGTCGTCGTCAACGGCAGCACCGACCGCACCGCCGGCGTGGCGAGGCAGGCCGCCGACCGCGACCCGGCCATCCGCGTCATGCTCTCGCCGCGACGCGGCAAGGGATTGGCGGTCAGGCTCGGCGCGCTCGCCGCGACCGGCCGGCACATCGTTTTTTGCGACGCCGACCTCAGTACGCCGATCGAGGAGGTCGTCGCCCTGACCGAGCACCTCGGCGATCGGTATCAGGTCGCCATCGCCTCGCGCGAGGGGCTAGGCTCGCGCCGCGTCGGTGAGCCCTACCAGCGCCACCTGATGGGCCGCGTCTTCAACGCGCTCGTGCGCGCGCTGGCAGTGCCCGGCATTCAGGACACCCAGTGCGGCTTCAAGGCGTTCACGCGGGCCGCCGCGCACGAGATCTTCCGTCGCCAGACCATCGACGGCTTCGGCTTCGACGTCGAGCTACTGTACGTCGCCCGTCGCCTCGGCATGCACGTCCGCGAGGTACCGGTCACCTGGGTCTACGCCGCGAGCAGCCGCGTCGATCCGCTCCGCGACACGGTCCGCATGGTCGGCGACGTGGTCCGCGTGCGCCTCAACGACGCCCGTGGGCTGTACCGCTAGCGGTGAGGTTGAAGCAAGCGGCATCGCCGGGAAGTTCCGGTAGAGCCGTTGCGGAACAGGTTCGTCGCGTTGGTTCCCCCGTGCCACTCAGCATCTGGGCATCCGGGGGCGCTCAGCATCTGGGCATCTGGAGGCGCATTGACTTTCCAGAGCAATGCGCGTCCTTAGCCAGGGATCTGCTCACGAATCTCCGTGTATCGCGGCGTGGTATCGATGCCATCAGTCCTCGCTCCGCAGTCGGCAACCTGACTCCCACGACCTTTCTCGATCTCATCCCCGAGGTCAA
>Ga0136611_10000419_pt1 | contig 27479 bp, 22 predicted proteins | sample AntDrymUQ2232306_2_FD_106645 | JGI IMG/M metagenome (GOLD analysis project Ga0136611, IMG submission 106645) | Polar desert sand microbial communities from Dry Valleys, Antarctica - metaG UQ223 (23.06) | ecosystem: Environmental > Terrestrial > Soil > Desert | place: Antarctica: Dry Valley...
AAGCTGCTTCCACATAGCAAAGAGAAGGAGCCAGCGCAGCGCGTCGCCGGATCGAGTTCGTAACTGACGCAGAGCGCATCACGCGTACAGCACCACCTCGCCCTGCTCCACCTTCACCTCGTATGTCGCCACCCGCTCATGCTTGTAGGGGTCATACAGCCCCACCCCGCTCTTGAGGTCAAACTCCCACCCGTGCCACGGGCAGCGCAGCACCTGCCCGTCCATACCCCAGATGTACTCGCCCGGCATCGACGGCATGGTCGTCCCCGTCACCGGGCCAAGGCACAGCGGCGCCGCCTGATGCGGGCACGAGTTGCGCAGCGCAAACAGCCCCGCGGTGGTGTGGAACACCCCAATCTCGCGCCCACCCACCTTCAATATCGTGCGCGCGCCTACCTTGAATTCGTCTTCCTTGGCGACGACATGCCGCTGCTTCTTGGAGGTCATGCCAGCCTACGTCTCGTGTCCTGGGGTAGCTACGGGTGTCTGTATCTACGGGAGTCTAAGGAAGCTTGTTGGCGTATAGCTCGGCCGCATTCTCATAGAAGATGCGCCGCTTGAGATCGTCCGGCACCGCCCGGAACGCCTCCACCGGATTGTCAAAGTCCCAGTGCGGGTAGTCCGATGAGAACAGCAGCGTTTGCTTGGCGTCCATCGCCTCAAGCAAGCTGAGGAACTGCCCGTCCGTTGGTGGTTCCTCTATTGGCTGCGAGGTGAGCCGCATGTGCTCGCGCATGTACTCGCTCGGCAGGCGTGTCAGCCACGGCACTTCCTGACGCAGGCTCTTATAGTTGCGGTCCAGTCGCCACATCACATGCGGGAACCAGCCTATGCCGCTCTCGGTGAACACCACCTTCAGCTTGGGGTACTTCACGAAGACCCCCTGGCACACCAGGCTCACCGCGTGGCTCATCGCCTGCTGCGGCAGGCACGTGTGCCACTCGATGTACTTGCTCACCCAACCCGCCGCCGTCGGCGGTCCGGCGATGGCACGCCCCTCAACTCCTGGATGCACCGCCACCGGCAGGCCGTGCCGCTCAGCCGCCTCAAAGATCGGGTGGAACTGCTTCGCCCCCAGCGGTGCCGTCGTCGCGCTCGCAATCATCACCTGCGCAAAGTGCGGGTGGTCGCCTATCCGGTCAATCTCCCTTGCCGCCGCCAGGGGGTCCTGCGGCGCCACCATCATGGAGCCTTTGAAGCGGCCGCCTATGTTCACTTCCGGACTCAGCCAGGTCGCCGCCATCCAGTCGTTGTACGCTGAAGCGAGTGCGCTGGCGAAGTCCTCGTCCGGGAGCGCGCACAACCCAAGGATGCCGCCCCCATTGAGCAGCACGTAGCGCACGTTGTACTGCTCCATCAGCTGCTGCCGGAGCCACGCCGGGTCCGTCCCCGGCTCGCCCCCACCGGGCGGCACCACGTCCTTGCGGTACAACCCAACCGATGTCTGATAGCCCGACGACGGGCCACCAAATCCGCGCGCGCCGACGTACTTACGCCACGCTTCAGGAAGGTACGGGTGTAGCTCTCGGTAGTCCTTGATCGACTGGTGAACGTCGCAGTCGAACAGCTCGTGCTTGGTGCGCTGAGGCCGCGGCACCGCCGCGGCCTCCCGCTCGATAGTGGCAACCATGCCTCAAGCTTACTCGCCAGACGTACTCGCCTACTTGCCTGGCACTTTCACCAGCAGGCTCTCTACCGCCTGCACTATCGGCGTGAGCGCCCCCTTGACGTCCGTTTGCCCCAGCCACACCGGCGCCAGCGCCTTGTTGACTTCCGCGCCAAAGTTGCCCCAGTCGCCCGAGATCGGCTCTGAGCGCGCATAGGCAAATGCGTCCAGCGCAATCTTCGCGCTCTTCGGCGGCAGGATCGGATTGACGACCGATGCTTGCGCCACTTCTTTGTGTGTCGGCACCGTCAAGCCAGTCTTGGCCCAGTGCTCGTACGTCGGCTTGCTCGCCAGCATCTTGAGCACCTCCCACGCGGCGTCCTTGTTTTTGCTGCCCGCCGTCACACTGTGCCCGGCAGACGCGGTGCGCGTCGCCTTCGTCTTGCCCTTCGGCAACGCGGCGATGTCCCAGTCGAACTGCGCCTTGTTGAAGCTGCTGTAGACACAGATCTGGACGAACATGCCGATGCGACCCGTGTTCCAGGAGTCGATGATCGCGTTGGCGGGGAAATCATTCGGACCGGGATGCACGCGTTGCTTGTTTACCAGGTCAGCGAGCCACTGCAGCTGCTCCACCGCGGGCGACTGGTGCAGCGTGAACTTGGTACGGCCCTTGTCGACGATGTCGCCGCCTTCCTGCCACACCTTGGGATAGATGTTGTAGAGCGAGAAGCCCTGCCCGCCGGCGAGACCGGCCGCTCCCCAGGTCTTCTGGGTGCCGTCGCCCTTGGTCATCTGCTGGGCCGCCTTAAGGAAGTCATCCCAGGTCCACTCTGCTGACGGCAGTGGAACGCCGTTCTTCTGGAACAGCTCCTTGTTGATGATGGTCACCATCGTCGTCGCTTCGCGCGGCAGGCCGTACTGCTTGCCGTCGATCTCATAGTCCTTGACCGGCGCCTCAAACAGGCTGGTGACCTTGAAGTCCTTGTCCTTCTTGATGTAGGGCAAGATGTCTGACGTGATCCCCAGTTTGGCGAGGTTGGGTGCAACGTAGGCGTGGGTCCAGAAGATGTCCGGCGGCGTGCCCGCGGCAGAAAGCGCGATCACCTTGGACTGCGCCTCCACCGCGCCGCCGCCGTCGGCGTTCTGGAGAAAGTCGATTGTGACGCCGGTGTTGAGCTTGTTGTACCCCTCCACGAGTGGCTTGTAACGTTCCTCATCTCCCGGCGAAGCATTTTGGCTCATGAACTGAACCTTGCCCTGCGGCTTGCCCTGAGGGTTGCTCGATCCGCCCGTCGCCGCTCCCGCGCCGCACGCTGCCAGCGCAATCGCGCCCGTTCCTGTGGCAAAGCCGCCCAGCCAGCGGCGCCGTGTCATTCCGTCCAGTGTCATCCCAGTCTGCTCCTCATTACGTAGGCGGTACTCAGCGTCCCCGTACGGGCACACCATATGAGCGCCACTCTCTCCAACGCAAGTACGCGCCCCAATGGCCCACTGGTTTCACGCCCGCCAGAGCCTGGCCGGCATCTAGACGGTCCAGGGCCGCACAGGCCTCATAGCCCATAAAGCTCCGCCGCCATGTCGTGAAAGATGCGGCGCTTGTAGTCGTCCGGCACCCGCGCGAACGCTGCAATCGGATCATCGAAGTCCCAGTGCGGGTAGTCCGTGCTGAGCATCAGCGTGCGCTTGGCATCCATCTGCTCCAGCAGCCACAGGAACTGCTCGTCGTTCGGCGGCTCCTCCACCGGCTGGCTGGTCACCCGCACATGCTCTTTGATGTAGTCGCTCGGCAGGCTAGTCAGCCACGGCACCTCATTGCGTAACGCCTTGTAGTTCTTGTCTAGCCGCCACATCACGTGCGGCAGCCAGCCAATGCCGCATTCCACAAACACGAACTTGAGCCTGGGGAAGCGCACAAACACTCCCTGACAGACCAGGCTCACCAGGTGCGCCTGCGCGCGCTGAGAAAGGCAGGTATGCCACTCGATGTACTTGCTCACCCACCCCGCCGCCGTCGGCGGACCAGAGGTCGCTCTCCCCTCGGCGCCGGGATGCGCCGCCACCGGTAGCCCGTTGCGCTCCGCCGCCGCGTAGATCGGCCAGTAGCGCTTGTGCCCCAGCGGCGATTCGGTCGCCGTCGTGAACAACACCTGCACGATGTGCGGGTGGCTCCCTATCCGGTCAATCTCCTTCGCTGCCTCTTCCGGGTCCTGCGGCGCCACAAACATGGACGACTTGAACCGACCATCTGCGTTGTGCTTGGTCAGCCAGAACTCAATCGTCCAGTCGTTGTACGCCCGCGCAATGGCGGTGGCAAAGTCCCAATCCGGCAGCGTCCCCAATCCGAGGATGTTGCCCCCGTTCAGGATGGGATGTTTGACGTTGTAGCGCTCCATCAGCTGCGTGCGCAGCCAATCCGGGTCGCTCCCCGGCTCGCCGCCATCCGGCGGTGTCACGTCCGTCCGGTACAGCCCGCCCTGTCCACGCATGATCCCGGAGACCGGCCCACCAAACCCGCTCTTCCGCACGTGCCTCTTCCAGGCCTCCGGCAGAAAGGGATGAAGTTGCGTGTAATCGTCTATCGCCGGATGGACGTCGGAGTCAATCAGCTCGTACACCTGCTTCGGCGCCCTGGGCTCGGCGATTGGACGTTCTGCTACCGCAGTCATGTCGTTTCCTCGCTACTTTGCTTGCGCTACTGCGTCTGCCAGTATCGGGTCCATTGCCGCCTTCGCTCGTGTCATCGCGTCACGCACATTGGACTCGCCACGCCACACCTTATCCAGCTCGGCGGTCAGCGCGGCCTTGATCTCAAGGTAGCGCACCGTGTACGGCTCAATCCGCGCGTAGCCAATTGCATCCACGACGACCTTCGAGTTCTTAGGAAATTGCCCCGCTGCAAACAAGTCGGGCGAGTTTGCCACCTTCTTATGCCCCGGGAAAATGATGCCCCCTACCCGCGCCATCGACCACTGGAACTCTTCTCCCGCGATGTACTTAAGAAACTCCCACGACGCGTCGGGTAGTTTCGTCCCTTTGTTCATGGCTACGCTGCCGCACGCCGTACGGGTCACACGCTGCTTACCCACCGGCAGATGCACCGCCTCAACCTCGAATTGCGCCATCTTGGCGATCGTCCCCGCGCGCGAAGAATACGGCGGCACCATCGCTACCTTGCCATCGAAAAAAAGCTGCTCAGCACTCTTCCCCTGCATGTCCGCTGGCATCGGATGCAGCCGCGTCTTCTGGAGTTGGTCCGCAATCCAGCTAATCGCCTCGATCGACTCGGGTCGGTCAACCGTCACCGCGTTCCGGTCCTTATTCAGGATGTCCGCTCCGTTTTGCCACAGCACAGATGGCCATGAATCGGCCGCCACGTAGTTTGCCGACCCGAACACCTCTTCAGACCGCAGCGACGTGACGATCCGCTGCGCCGCTGTCGTGTAATCGTTCCACGTCCATCGCTCTGCCGGCAGCGTCGCCCCCGCCTTCGTGAAGAGCCCCCGGTTTATGTACATCACATAGCTCGTCGCCACGTCCGCGATTCCGTACACCTGGTTCTTGAATCGATACGAGTCGACCGCTGCTGGCAGCAGCCCATCTAAAACCGTCTTGTCTTTCTTTGCGTGCGTGTCCAACGGCGCCGCCACCCCAAGCGCCACATAGGTCGGCACCGTTTGCGAATGCATGTAGTTGGCGTCCGGCGCCGTCCCCGCTGCGACAAGCGTCTGTAGCTTTTGGTCAAAGTTCCCTGTCGCCAGGTCGTGCGTCACCTTCACTTGCGATTGCGACGCGTTGAAATTCTCAATTCCCTCCTTGTAGACCGCTACCTCGCTGCCGCCTTCCCGCCCCAGGAATGTGATCTGCCCCTTTGCCTGTGTCCCGGTCGCCGTCTGTCCGCCGCCCGCTCCCTGCCCGCATGCCCCCACTCCGACCGCTCCCGCGAGCGTGCCTCCCGTGCCCAGCATCCACCGTCTGGTTCTCGACGGCGTGTTCATCCAATCCATCGCGTTGCTCCCATCAGCCTAGCTTCCGCCAACCGCCCCATCCTTGCAATCGCCCGCCTTGAGCAGAAATGTTCCACATTTGATATCTGTCTTTCCGTGACAGCGCAAACTAAAGCCTATCAAGTGCCTGCACCTGATTACTACGCGCGCGCCCGGTTTGGGCGCATCGTCATGCAGCCGGGAGAAACCCGTGGCATGCCGCTCCAGACAACCTATCAGGTGATGGGTATTCACTCCGGCGAAGCCTTCGTCCGGATCGGCGGCCGGCCCGTCACGCACGTGCCCGCTGGCAGCATCGTGCTCTTCCGGCCGCAGGACCTCTCGCATAGCCGCACCATCGGTCGCGCGCCAAGCATCCAGTCGTGGGTCGCCGCGTCCCCGGACGCCCTCACGCCGGCGCAGATGGGCGCCCTGGACGTCGCGCCTCCCCTTCAGCCACTCTCGGTCGCCATGGACCGCCTGGTAAGCGCCGTGCTCGATTCCTCGCTCCATATAGGCGCCGCCGGGCAGCGGGACTCCGATGCCGCCCTGCTCCCCCTCGCCATCGGCGTGCTGATGCTTTACGTCCAGGAGGCGCGTCTTGCCGGTCGCATAGCCGAAACGCCGGCCTTCCATCCCTCGGTGCAGGCCGCGCGCGAGGAGGTGCGCCTCCGCCTGGACCAACCCATCGGGCTCACACACCTGGCCGGCGCCGCACACGTCACTCCAGAGCACTTGGTTCGCCTCTTCCGCCGCGACCTCGCTACCACCCCGTCACGCTACCTCTGGGAGCAGCGCCTCCTGGCCGGTGTTCACCTCCTGGAGCACACCAGCCTCCCCATCGCGGAAGTCGCCACCCGCGCCGGCTTCCAGACCGCCAGCCACTTCAGCCGCGCCATCCGGCGTCACACCGGTATCCGCCCCGGCGAGCTACGCCGCCGCGCCCGCGCCTCCTCAACGATCGGTGACGCCATGCTCGCGCACCCGTAAACGTGTTGAATGTCAACCCACCGTGCGTCCGGTGTTCAATCTCTTCCCTGATCTGTCCAATTCTTCTCTGGTCAGCCGCCCCCAAAACCTGGACAAATCGCTCCTAAACACCCTCAGAATGCGCCACTTCGCCTGATCCGCCCAGAGTAGATCGTCTGCGCCTCTTCAAAAACTGGACACTCTCCACCCGCTCATCCACTCAAATCGCCAGCCGGTCGTACCATTCCGTCTGTTGCGCGGGGGTGAAATGCGCGTTCGCCGGGCTCGGGTTGGGCACCACAAACAGCTTCGTTCCCCCAAGCGTCACCGGCTGCACACCCAGCTCCGGCGTCAAATCCCCGCGCCCCAGGCCAAACCGCAGAAACGGCCGGAACCCCATCAGCCCCTGAAAACACGCCACTTCCGGTCGATGTCGCTCCAGCCGGGCCAGCAGCCGTGGCGCCCACTCTCGGAACATCGCCGGCGTCACAGCGCTCGCGTTGGAAGACGGTACCTTGACCACGTCCGTGAACCCAATCCCATGCTCCAGTAGCACTCGATCGTGCTCCGGCCCCAACGTCTCCACCCCCAGCGCCTCCCGTATCGCAGCACTTAACCGAGAGCGCGAGAACGCCGGCCAGAACCGGTTTGTCTTCCGCGCAAAGTAGTGTCCCTGCTCCACCGAGATCACGCTCGGATTGATCCCCACAAACACCAGCCGCATCTCCGGCTTCATCAAATCCGGCAGCGTGGCGAACGCATAGCGTTCTTCCGAATCGGTCATCGAAAAGAGCAGTCTACAATCGCCGCTCCATTATGAGCGCTACAAAGCTGGCCGTAGATGGCGGCGACCCTTCCCTGACGCTGCCATGGCCCGGTGACTACGCCGGCGCCTCCTTCATCGGCGAGGAAGAGCGGCGTGAAGTGCTGGACGTTCTCGACCGCCAAACCCTCTTCCGCTTCTACGGCCCGCAGACGCCAGACAAGGTCGCCCTGCTCGAGCGCGCATTCGCTGAGCGCATCGGCTCGCGCTGGGCGCTCGGCGTCACGTCTGGCACGGCTGCCCTCAAGGTCGCGTTGGCCGGTCTTGGTATCGGTCCGGGCGACGAAGTGATCGTTCCCGCCATCACTTTCATTGCCTCAGCCGGCGCCGTCCTTGCCCACGGCGCGCTCCCAGTATTCGCCGAGGTGGATGACTCGTTCGGGCTGGACTCCCAGGACGTTGCGCGCAAGATCAGCCCGCGCACCAAAGCCATCATGCCCGTCCACCTGGGCGGCGTCGCCTGCGATATGGATCCGCTGCTCGAAGTTGCGCGCCAACAAAACATCCCCGTGCTCGAGGACTGCGCCCAGTCGGCTGGCTGCGTGTACAAAGGAAAGCACATCGGCAGTTTCGGCAACGTCGGCGCCTTCTCCTTCCAGACCCAGAAAGTTCTCACCGCCGGCGAAGGCGGTGTCGTCACCACAAGCGACCCGGCAATCTACGAGCGCGCCTTCCGCTATCACGATCACGGAGGCTACCGCTACGGCCGCCAGGGCGTGAGCGTGAGTGGTTCCACCGACGCCGCCGGCGTTGACGATCTCGCCCCACCACCGGCGGCACTCGATCCGTTTGTCGGTGAGGTCTACCGCATGGGGGAGCTGACAGGCGCCGTCGCGCTGGCCCAGCTTCGCAAGCTGGACGCCATCCTGGCCGCCTGCCGTCGCCACAAGAGCCGCCTGATCGAAGGCATCGACGGGCTGCCCGGCTTCACCCTGCGCCGCGCTCCCGATCCCGACGGCGACTGCGGCACCCGCCTGGGTTTCATCCTGGATGACCCATCCCGCTCAGACGCCTTCGGCAAAGCCCTACGCGCCGAGGGCATCCCTGTCCACCTCGTCTACGGCGGCCGCCCCGTCTACGCCGAATCCCAGATTCTCTCACGGCGTTCCCACTGGGGCGAAACCATCGCCCCCGCCGCCCCCGCCTACGAGATGGGCATGTGCCCCACCACCGAAGCCCTCCTCCGACGCGCCTTCACCCTCCCCATCCACCCCCACCTCACCGACGCTCACCTGGACGCCACCGTCAGAGCCTTTGAAAAGGTAAGTGGGGCGCTGCTCTAGCGCCTCAGCAGCCCGGGAAGGCTCTTGCCGAAGCGTTCGGACTCTTCGGCGTAGTCGTGAAATGGATCAGGCAGCTCCAGGACGTGGTCCTTGACTGCCACGGCGCCCCAGTCCACCAGGTACGGGATGATGTGCCAGGCGCCCGTGTCGCGGATGTCGCGCCAGTCGTCCACGTACTCGTAGACGACAAAGCGCTCGTCGCCCCAGACGGCGCGCTCGCCCAGGCGACGCGCAAGCACCTCCCAGCGGATCGAGTCGTCGGCGCGTGCCTCTGCCATCGCTCGCACTACGTGTCCCCGCCCCGCGGCACGCGTGTCCGCCGGTGGCTGGTGCATCGCGCGCTCGGCCTTGCCGTCATCTATCAGCGCGGGGATCTTGCCCTGCTTGCGCAGCAACGAGAACAGGCTCACGCTGGGATTCACGTGGTGGTAGGCCAGGTCCAGCTTGACCAGCGCCGGATCGTCCCAGCCCTGCTGGCTCTTCTCCGCATACTGCGCGAGTTGCTTGTACTTCGTGACCCAGTCGATGTACCCCTCCAGCCGCAGCGGGTCCATCTCCAGCCCGGTCAGGATCGTCGCCCACTGGCGCAGCGTCCAGTCGGTGTCCTTGTCACGGCCCATGAAGCGCTTGGTCGCCTCCTGGAGATAGATGCGCTGGACCTCTATGGCGGGCATCTGCGCGCCCCGATTGGTTCGTACCGTCCAGCCGCCGAACGGGTTGCGTGCGATCTCCTTGAGCGCCGCCACCGGGTTCTCAAGCTCCAGATCCGCATCCCAGCCCAGCTCCAGCAGCTGTGCGACCAGCGCCGTGCTGCCCAGCTTGAGCGCGGTGGCGTATTCAGAGCGGTTGGCGTCACCGATGATGATGTGCAGCCGGCGGTAGCGTCCGCCCGCCAGCGGCTCGTCACGCAGGTTCAGGATGGGTCGCCCGCCAAACCGCACACGATGGCTGACATCCACTGAGACGAAGCTGGCGCGCTGGCTCAGTTGGTATGGCACCGCCTGCCCGTTCGCCCCAGTCGGGCCGCTCGCACGCTGGCCACCTGAGCGTCCGCGCTGTGCCACCGGTGAGAGCATCCCCGCACCCGCAAAGAGTTGGCGGGTAACGAGAAAGGGCAGCAGCCCTTGCACCATGTCGCGGCTGCGGGGGCTTACCTTCAGACAGTAGTTCTCGTTGTAGCCGTAGGTGTGGCCAAAGTGGTCGGCGTTGTTCTTGATGAAGAAGATGTCCGAGGCGAGGCCCATGTCCTGGACCGTTGCCGTGAGGATCTGGTCACCCGCCCGCTCCATCGCCACCAGATCGTCAAGCGTGCGGCACTCAGGGGTAGCGAACTCAAGATGCCCGGAGTCAAGGTACATCCGGCCGCCGTTGAAGAGGAAGCCGCCGTTTCCGGGAACTTCCCCCCACTCGCGTGGCGCGGGCTCAATCAGCCCGAACTTGCGGGCGTTAAAGATCGCTTCCTTAACCCGGATGGCGGCCTCGGCTGGCGCAAGACTGCCCGCGCAAGCGTATTCAGTCTCCGTGCCAAAGAGCGCGCCTTCCATTACCCGAGTCTACTCGTAGCTGGGACCACGCGGTGCGTTATTCTCCGCCGGGCTGCGGCGTCGGATCGGGCATCTCTCGGATGATGCGCTTGATCTGCTCGTCGATGTCCGGCTCGGAGTCGCCCTCTTTTTCACGTCCACCTTCGTCTGGACGTGGACTGCTTGGCGCCGGCGCCTCGGTAGGCGCCTCGGCTGGCCGGGTGGGCGCCTCAGGCGCAGCCAGGTGTAGCCCTTCCCAAGATGACTGTCGTAGTTCCAACTTCAAGACCGATTTCCCTTCATGGATGCGAGGAGCCCTTCCAGGTCCGGCGCCTCCCGAACCAACTGCTCAACACGCGCCACGACCGGACCGGAGATCTCGTCCAGCTGCATGCGCACCTCGCGGCCATTGCTGCCCAACGTCACCGAATCCCATTCTAACCGCCTGATTGAAGGGCCAAACCGCTGTAGAAGCAGACCGCGCACCGCACCGCGCGTGCCCGTCGGGCCCACCGTCATCGCCGCTGCCACCTGCTCATCAGTGACCAGCCGTTTGATCCGCTTTTGCTTCACCAGCGCCTCGTACAGGCTCAATCCAGGATCTACCAGGTGATACGCCAGGTCCAGCCGCCGCAGCGCCGCGTCGTCCCAGCCCTTTGCGCTGGGCGTTCCCGCCTGCCGGATCTGGTCAAACAATGTGCGCTTAGCCAGCCAGTCCACGCGGTCCGCCAGAGGCGACGCGTCGCCCGCGAACGCGTCGAGCGCGGTCTTCCACTCCGTGAGCACCCAGTCGGTCTCCTCATCACGGCCCCGGAAGGCGCGCTCCGCTGGCTCGTAGTAGTGCAGCAGCACGTCCAGCGCACGTACCTTGCGCCCGTCGGTCAATTCGGCGCCCGCCATCAGGTCATGGCCGCGCGAGATGATCTTGAGCGCCGCCACTGGGTCGCGAAACTCGACCGTGGGACGCCAGCCGTCCTCAATCAGATCAAGCACCAGCGCGGTCGTGCCTACTTTGATCGCGGTGGCCCATTCCGACCGGTTGGCGTCACCAATAATGACGTGCAGCCGCCGGTACTTGTTCTTGTCCGCGTGCGGCTCGTCGCGCGTGTTGAAGATAGGGCGCTGAGCCGTGGTGTTAATGCCAATTTGCTCTTCAAAGAAGTCCGCGCGCTGGCTGAGCTGAAACCCGGGCTGTACCTGGCCGCCGCTGGTCTCAATTCCCACCTTGCCCGCGCCTGCATAAAGCTGACGCGTGACGAAGAACGGGATCATTGCCTTGATCACCGTCTCTAGCTGAATGCTTCGCGTGAAGAGGTAGTTCTCGTGCGTGCCGTAGGTACGGCCGTGGTAGTCGGTGTTATTCTTCAGCAGGCGTACACGTGGGGCGGTGGGGAGTCCAGAGTGCTCCTGCGCCAGCTCACTGTTGCGCTGCTGCTCGCACGCAAAGAGCAGACGCTCGCCCGCCGTGTCGTGGGACACAAGCTCCACCAGCGAGAGGCACGCCTCGGTGCAGTATTCAGGATGGTTGTGGTCGTTGTAGTAGCGCGCGCCATTGAGTAGGACGGTATTGGCCAGCAGCTCCTCGCGGGAGAGGCCGCGCGACCGGTCGTTGCGATCCTGGAGATCGTTGGGGTCGCGCGCCAGACGCTCCACTTGGTGGCCGCGCAAGTCCCGATAGGGGTTCTCTCGCTCGTAGTCCCAGCCGCGGAATGCGCCGGGCAACCGCGCCGCGCGGACTATCCGCGAGGCTTCGTACCCAAAGTCGACCGCCGAGCTGGGCGTCGCCCCCTGGACGGCGCCACTGGACTGGCCGGGGAACCCCTCGCAGTTGAGTCCATACTCGGTCTCGATCCCGACCGGCCGTCTCATACGGGCATTCTATCCACGCTCGCCAGCGCCCCAGCACACCCTCCAGTTCTCGCCAGAATGCGCGGACGCTGCGCTGGCGGGTGGTATCGTGAGCTCACTGCACCGGACGCACGTCGGAGATGCGCCGCTGCCACACCGGAGAGGAAGGGTCACTACAGCATGAAGATCACGCGCGTCACCATCTGGCAGTACGCCTGGGAGATGGAGGATCTGGGGGTTGATTACAACGGCTTCAATAGCGTCTACGAGCCTGGCGCCAAGCGCAACGCCAAAGGCAATGTACTGACCATTGAGACCGACGCCGGCGTCACGGGCGAGTTCAACGGCGGTGACGCGTACGGATACTCACAGGTGGCCGGGATGGCGCGCTACCTGATCGGCAAAGACCCCTTGCAGCGTGAGTTGATCTGGAACGACATCAAGCGCGCGCTGCGTAAGAACGATCGTATGGGCCTTGGCCCCATCGACATCGCGCTGTGGGACATCGCCGGCAAGACGCACAACGCGTCCATCACACAGCTGCTCGGCGGCTGGAAAACCAGCCTCCCCGCCTACGCCAGCACGCTGCACGGAGATCGTGTCAAAGACGGTGGCTTGAACAGCCCGGAGGCGTTCGCTGACTTCGCGCTGCAATGCAAGGAGCAGTTCGGTTACCCCGCGTTCAAGATCCACGGCTGGGGACACGATCCGAGCGACGCGGACTACATCGACCGCGAGGTACAGAACTGCCTTGAGGTGCGCAAGCGCGTTGGCCCCAAGATGGACTTGATGCTCGATCCTGCCTGCGAGTACGACACCTGGGGCGACACACTCAAGGTGGGCAAGGCGTGTGACGATGCGGACTTCTTCTGGTACGAGGATCCATACAAGGACGGCGGGGTTTCTGCCTTCGCGCACAAGAAGCTGCGCGAGCTGATCAAGACGCCCCTTCTGCTGGGCGAGCATGTGCGCGGTCTGGAGACCCGCATGGACTTCACTCTGGCCGGCGGCACCGACTACGTGCGCGTTGACGCCTACTACGACGGCGGCATCACCGGCGCCATGAAGGTGGCCCACGCGTCTGAAGCGCTCGGCCTGGATGTGGAAGTCCACGCCCCCGGCCCGGCGCATCGCCACCTGATGGCCTCCATCCGCAACACCAACTATTACGAGCTTGGTCTGGTTCACCCCAAGGTGTGGGGCAACAAAGCTCCGATTTACCTGGATGATTACTCCGACGCGCTCGATGCCGTGGATAAGCGAGGCCACGTGCCCGTGCCAACCGGGCCCGGCCTTGGCGTGCGCCTCAATTGGGACTTCATCAAGCAAAATGAAGCCGGCAAGCAGGTGTTTGAGTAGTCACTAAACCCCTGGTGACCGCCGGACCGCGAGCAGTCAAGTTGGTATACTCGGGTCCGGCGTCCATTGGGACGCTGAATTCGCACGTCCCCTGATCCGGCCCTGTTCCGCTTTCGCGCGCCCTCGTCACGAGAGCCGTTGAGCGGGGGTGTCTGGAGATGACGGGGACGGAGGCACAAACCGAGAGAGGAAGACCCTAGATCCATGGCAGTTGTATCCATGAAGCTGCTGCTCGAGGCAGGCGTGCACTTTGGGCACCAGACCAAGCGCTGGAACCCGAAAATGAAGCGCTACATCTTCACCGAGCGCAACGGAATTCACATCATCGACCTGCAGCAGACGGTAGGCTGCCTGGCCGAAGCCTTCAACTTCGTGCGAGATCTCACCCGGCGCGGTGAGAGCCTCCTGTTCGTCGGCACCAAGAAGCAAGCGCAAGAGGCAATTGAGGAAGAAGCCAAGCGCTCCGGACAGTACTGGGTCAACCAGCGCTGGCTCGGTGGCATGCTGACCAACTTCCAGACCATCCAGCAGCGCATCCGCCGTCTGCAAGAGCTCAAGATCCGCCAGGAGCGGGGCGATTTTGAGCAGATGATTAAGAAAGAGGCGCTCAAGCTCCAAGAAGAGATGAAGCGCCTCCAGAGTCGCCTCGGCGGCATTGAGCAGATGCGACGCGCGCCGGGCGCGCTCTTCATCGTGGATACACGCAAGGAGCACATCGCCGTCGCGGAAGCGCGCCGCTTGGGCATCCCTATTGTGGCGCTAGTGGACACCAACTGCAACCCGGAAGAGATTGACTTCCCCATCCCAGCCAATGACGACGCCATCCGCGCCATCAAGCTGCTGGCGGGGCGTATCGCGGACGCGTGCATTGAAGGCCGTGGCTTCGCCGAGGCGGTTGCCAAGGACGACGACGGCGAGGAAGAAGAGGACATGAGCCAGGAGGATCTGGAGATGGCCATGACCGAAGACCTCTTCGACTTCATTGACGAGGATGACGAGGACGATGAGGCTGGCTTCGGCCGCGGTGGCCGGCGCAAGGACAAGGATGAGGAGTAGGGGGCTGCAATGACTGCAACCCAGGAGACCCAAGCGCCCAAGATCACGGCGGACATGGTCAAAGCCCTGCGCGAGGAAACGGACGCGGGGATCATGGATTGCCGCCGCGCGCTCGCCGATGCGAACGGTGACATGCAGAAGGCAAAGACCATTCTGCGTGACAAAGGCATGGCGTCGGCCGGCAAAAAGGCCGATCGCGAAACCAAGCAGGGATTGGTCGAGTCGTACCTCCACGGCGGTCGCATCGGCGCGCTCGTTGAGGTGAACTGCGAGACAGACTTCGTTGCACGTACCGATCAGTTCAAAGAGCTGGCGCGATCGGTTGCCATGCAGGTGGCGGCAATGAACCCGCGCTTTCTTGCCAAAGAAGACGCATCGGAAGAGCTGCGCCAGAGTGAGCAGCTGACCGAGAAGCAGGTAGCGTCCATGAGCCTCATGAGCCAATCTTTCATCCGCGACGAGTCTAAGACGATTGAGCAGCTCATCAAGGAGACTATCGCCGCTACAGGCGAGAACATCCGCGTCACACGCATGGCCCGCTTCGAGCTCGGTAAGTAACCGCACACCACCGCCAAAGGCCGCGAGCACATCGCTCGCGGCCTTTGCATAGCTGCCGCCATGCAAGACACGTCAACCAACACGCCTAAGGCGCCAAACAAGTACAACCGTGTGCTGCTCAAGATGGGCGGCGAGTTCCTCACCGGCGAAGGGGGTGACAGCCGCTACGGCATTGACCCGCGCGCCGCGCAGCACCTCGCGCGCATGGTGGCGGAGTCCATTCGCGAGACCAACGTGGAGCTGGCCATCGTAATCGGCGGCGGCAACATGTGGCGCGGGCGTGACATGGTGCAGTACGGCATGGAGCCCGCTCAGGCTGACTACGTTGGCATGCTTGGCACTGTCATGAACGCGCTAACCCTTCAGGATGCGCTGGAGCGTGAAGGCGTGATCACGCGCGTCCAGACGGCGATAGAGATGCGTGCCGTGGCAGAGCCGTACATTCGGCGACGCGCCATGGACCATCTGGAAGACCAGAAAGTGGTCATTTTTGGCGCCGGTACCGGCAACCCATTCTTCAGCACGGATACCGCCGGCGCGCTACGCGCTATGGAGATTGGCGCCCAGGTGCTGTTCAAGGCTACCTACGTGGATGGCATCTACGACGCCGACCCCAAGAAGGTGCCGGACGCCAAGAAATACGACCGGCTGACGTACCTGGACGTGCTGAACATGCGCCTTTCAGTCATGGACAGCACCGCAATCAGCCTGTGCATGGACAACAAGCTGCCGCTGGTGGTCTTTCGGTTGAGCGAGGAAGGGGCACTTACCAAGGCAATCCGGGGTGAGCCGGTCGGCACGTATGTGGGACCGGAATAGCATTCTTGGGTCCCTTCGCCGCACTATAGGCCCGCTGGGGGTTGTGTACTGCACCGCGCCCTTTCCCTGTTCGATCGCTGCGAGTAAGATGGTGTGGGAGTAAAGAACGATGTCTGACGACATGATGGGCGAGGTGCTCCTGGACGCTGAGAAGAAGATGCTCAAGGCCATCGAAGCGCTTGAGCATGACTTGACGACCATCCGCACTGGTCGGGCAAACCCAAGCCTGGTGGATCGGCTGCAAGTGGAGTACTACGGCACCGACACGCTGCTCAACCAGCTCGCCAGCATCAGCGTGCCCGAGGCGCGCCTGCTTGTGATTCAGCCGTGGGATAAGAGCAGCATGTCCGCAATTGAGAAGGCAATCCTCAAGAGCGATCTTGGGCTGACTCCTTCCAACGACGGCACCGTGATTCGCATTGCGCTGCCGCAGCTCACTGAGGATCGACGCCGTGACCTCGTGAAGATGGTGCATAAGCGCGTGGAGGAAGGCCGGGTGGGGATACGCAACGTCCGGCGCGAGGCGCATGACGATATCCGCACGCTGCGTAAGGAAAACATGGCGACTGACGACGATGTGAAAGACGGCGAGCAGAAGCTTCAGCGGATCACGGATGGTTTCATCGCCGAGGCCGACCGGCATGGCCAGCAAAAAGAGATAGAGGTGATGGCCGTCTAGGCCAGCAAGGATGCAGACCCGGCGCGTCCCCAACCACGTGGCCATCATTATGGACGGCAACGGCCGCTGGGCCGCGCGCCGCGGTCAGCCGCGCCTGTTTGGCCACCGCGCAGGCACCAATAATCTGCGTCGTGTGCTCGAAGGCGCCGTCAACGCGGGCGTGAAGGTGGTCACCATCTACGCCTTCTCCACCGAGAACTGGGATCGCTCCAAAGAAGAGGTAAGCGGCCTGCTGCGCATCCTCGGCGAGGCGCTGGCGCGTGAGGCCCCCAGGCTGCACAAGAATGGGATTCAGATCCGCCATCTTGGTTCGTTGGATGGCGTACCGGAAGGACTGGCTAACCGCATCCGCGCCGCGCTTGAGCTGACGAAGCACAACGATCGCCTCATCTTGCAAGTGGCCTTTAATTATGGCGGGCGGGCCGAGATCGTTGCGGCGGTGAAGCGGATCATTGCGGCCGGTGTTGCGCCGGAAGAGGTAGACGAAGCGCTGATCTCGCGCCACCTCTACACCGCGGGCACGCCGGACCCGGACCTGGTGGTGCGCACCGCGGGAGAGATGCGCCTTTCCAACTTCCTGCTGTGGCAGGCGAGCTATGCCGAGTACTACAGCACGCCGACCTTCTGGCCGGACTTTGATGAGACCGAGCTGCAGCGCGCGCTAGACGCCTACGCGTCGCGCGAGCGGCGCTTTGGCACACGGCCAGAGCCTGCCGTCGCCGTTTCATCCGCGCAAACCGCGCCAGCGGTGCAGCCAGTCCAAGCCGGCCAGGCCCACCGGCCACTGGCGCTGCCCATCTAGCGTGGATTGTTTATGAGCGGCGGCGCTAAGCCTCTCCCTCTGGGAGAGGCCGCGCGCAGCGCGGGTGAGGGCGGCATTCTGCCCCAGTTCAATCGCCAATCTCACCCCACCCCAGGGTTCCCGCCGGCGGGACAACCCGAGGGAGAGGGAGCCAAAGAGCCGTCACGCGGCAGCGTGCTGTTGCGGCGTGTAGCGGCGTCATTTGTGATCGCGCCACCCGTCGTGCTGGGCGCGTACGCCGGCGGCGGCTGGTTCTTGCTCGGCACCAGCATCATCACGTACCTGGCGCTGCGCGAGTTCTACGCGCTCTCCAAGCGGCCGGGCGCGCGCCTTATGCAGCCAGTCGGCTTTCTGCTCGCGTTCGGCATCCTGCTGGCGAACGGAGGTCGAGACCTGATGGTGGGCGCCGGCGGAATGCCGGCGGTGGCCAACGTACCGGGTGGTGGCGCGCTGGAGGCGCTACTTATGCCGGACCGGTTCGCGTACTTCGCGCGGTTCTCCGTCGCCGCAGCCGTGATTGTGCCGCTAGTAGCACTGCTCTTTGAGCGCGGAGATATGCGCGGCCGCCTTGTGGGGTGGGCGCTGACGCTGGCCGGCACGCTCTACGTGGCCTGGCTCATCAGCCACTTTCAGACACTGCGGCTGGTTGGTGGCTTGGGAGGGCACGATGGCCGTGGATGGGTCTTCTATACCCTGGCCGCAACGTGGTGTTACGACTCGGGCGCGTATCTGGTGGGCTCGCGCATTGGGCGCACGCGCTTCATGACATGGATCAGTCCCAAGAAGACGCTAGAAGGCGCGGCGGGCGGCCTGCTCCTGGTGGTGATCGCCACGTTGGTGGCCAGAGTTGCGTTTCCCGCCGGTGTGCCGGTGCTTAGTCCCATTCTGGTGGACTGGCTCGGTTGGGCTCCACTACCCATTCCGCTGTGGCACGTCCCCTTCCTCGCGTTGGCAATGGCGTTTGCGGCGCAGTTTGGCGACCTAGCCGAATCGATGATAAAGCGCGAGGCGAACGCGAAGGACGCGAGCGAGCTCATTCCCGGCCATGGCGGCATGCTGGACCGCGTCGACTCGCTGCTCTTCACCGTGGTGCTCATCTATTACTACGTTGTGCTCGTGGGGGCGGCGTGATCTCCTGCGCTCCGGCCAGACACCGAGTCCTGACACCGTGAAGCAGACGCGGGTCGCCATCCTTGGCTCCACCGGCTCAATCGGGCGTCAGGCGCTTGAGGTGGTGCGGGAGCAGGGCGAGCGCTTTCGAGTTGTGGCGCTCGCGGCCGGTACCAGCGCCGAGCTGCTGGCGTCGCAGGCAGCAGAGTTTCTACCGGACGTGGTCTGCCTCACCGGTGCGGGCTCAAGCAGAGACGTGCCGGACGCTCTGCGGCGCGCCGGATGCGATGTACTGTGCGGCGAGGGCGAACTGGAGACGCTTGCCTCACTGCCCCAGGCGGATGTAGTCCTCGTTGCCACGTCCGGCAGGGTGGCGATGCCTGCCACGCTCGCCGCGCTGCTGGCGGGCAAGGATGTGGCGCTGGCCAATAAGGAGAGCCTGGTCATCGCCGGAGATCTAGTCATCAAGGCGGCGGCGCGCACGGGAGCCACGCTCTACCCGGTGGACAGCGAGCATTCGGCCATCTGGCAGTGCCTGTTTGGCGAGCAAAGCGCTTCCGTCCGGCGCCTTGTGCTCACCGCGTCCGGCGGTCCGTTCCGCACGATGCCGCGCGCTCAGATGGAGCGCGTCACGGTGGAAGGAGCGCTGGCGCACCCTACCTGGCGCATGGGACCAAAGATCACCATCGATTCAGCGACGCTCATGAACAAGGGTCTGGAGGCGATAGAGGCGCACCGGCTATTCGATATTCCTCTTGATCGGGTGGACGTTGTCGTGCATCCGGAGAGCATCGTGCATTCGCTCGTGGAGTTCGTTGATGGCTCGCTCAAGGCCCAGCTTGGGTGGCCGGATATGAAGCTTCCCATCCAGCTTGCGCTCTCAGCGGGTGAGCGGCTGCGCCGTGACGAGCCCGAGAAGCGTCCCTTTGACCTCGCGGCGCTCGGGAAACTGCACTTCGAGCCTCCAGACATGGACCGGTTTCCCTGTCTGCGCGTGGCGCTGGAGGCCGGGACCATTGGAGGCACAGCGCCGGCTGTGCTCTGCGCGGCCGACGAGGTAGCGGTGGAACGCTTCCTGCGTGGTGACATTGGCTTTATGGACATCCCCCGCGTGGTCGAGGCGGCGTTACAAGCCCACGTGCCAGTGTCGGTAGAGAGCCTTGACCACTTGCTGGCAGTGGATGCGCAAGCACGAGAAACCGCCGGGCACGCCTGCCGCGCGATGCACCGGCTCAAGTAGTCTTTGAGGGAACATGTCTTTCGGTCTTACGGTCCTTATTTTCCTACTGGTCCTGAGTGTGCTCGTCTTCGCCCACGAGTTGGGGCACTTCACCACCGCCAAAATGGCGGGCATCAAAGTGCAGGAGTTTGGCTTCGGCTACCCCCCCAGGGTGTTCGGTTTCAAGCGCGGCGAGACGCTCTACTCCATCAACTTGCTCCCGCTCGGCGGTTTCGTCAAGATGCTGGGGGAGAATGCCTCACCCGGTGACCCGGAGGCGTTCGCGTCCAAGAGTCGCCGTGTACGCGCCGCCGTTCTCATTGCCGGCAGCGCCATGAATTTGGCGCTGGCGCCTATTCTTTACTCCGCTTCCTTTATGGTGGGTGAGCCGGTACCTTGCGAGACCTGCGAGACAGTCCAGGTCTACGACGTGCGCCCCGGCGAGCCGGCCTCGCGCGGCGGCATGCGCGAGGGTGACGTAATCCGCTCAATCGGCGGCGAGCGCGTGCGCACCGCAGAGGATGTCCGTCGGCTGGTACGTAGTGCGCCTGAGCGTGAGGTGCCTGTGGTTGTGGGTCGCGGTGGCCAGGAAGTGACGCTAAACCTGACGCCGAAGACAGTGACCAACGAGAACCAGGGCGCCGTCGGCATCCAGCTTGGGCCCGAGTTCGTCCTGACCCAGTACCCCATCTGGGAAGCCATTCCGCTGGGTTTCCAGCGCACCGGTGATGTCCTGCGTCTCTTCTTCAATGGCCTGCGCCAGATGGCGATGCGTGAAGTAGACGCCGAGTTGAGCGGGCCGGTGGGCATTGCGCGGGAAACCGGCCGGGCCGCTGCCGCGGGGCCGACCTACCTGCTCCAGTTCACCGCCTTCCTAAGTCTGAACCTGGCGGTCTTCAACATGCTGCCCATTCCCGGCCTGGACGGGGCGCGCCTGCTCTTTGTCCTAATTGAGGGCGCGCGCCGCGGCCGGCGGGTCAACCCGCAGGTGGAAGGCGCAATCCATCTAGCGGGAATGCTGCTGCTGCTCAGCCTCATGCTGTACATCTCCGTCAACGACGTGCGGAAGCTGGTTCCGGGCTAGAATCGCCCGGCGATGGGCGAGATCGAGGTTGGTATCTCCACCGGAGCCTCCGGAGATACGGGAGCTACCGGGGACGTTGCGGAAAGCACGGTCACCGAAGAGAAACTGACGCCGTTGCGACGTCAGTACCTCGCCCTCAAGCGCCAGTACCCAGACGCCATCCTGTTCTTTCGGCTAGGCGACTTTTACGAGACTTTTGGTGAAGACGCGCAGCTGACCGCGCGCCTGCTTCAAATCACGCTCACGTCGCGTGAGATGGGCAAGGGCGTGCGCGTTCCGCTGGCAGGCGTGCCCTACCACGCGGCCGAAGGCTACATCGCGCGGTTGATCGCCGCCGGTCAAAAGGTGGCGGTATGCGAGCAGTTGGACGCCCGTGGAGCGGCCCCTAGCAGCATGGGACTTCCTCCGGTCGGCCACGGACTGCCCGCTGGCCATGGGTCAAAGACGCCGGGCGCCAAACCTATGATGGAACGCGAGGTAGTGCGCGTCGTCACCCCAGGCACGGTCGTGGAGCCGCGCATGCTCCAGGCGCAGCGCAACAACTACCTCTGCGCTCTGGTCTCCACCTACCAGACCAGCGGGTTCCCCGCCTATGGTCTGGCCTACGCCGATCTGACAACGGGCGAGTTCGCCACGACCGAGATCATCGGCGACGATGCCGCCTCCGAGCTGGCCCGCGAGCTGGAACGGCTACAGCCAGCCGAATGTGTCATCCCCAGCCAGAGCGCTGGAGCCACCCCAGAGACGTCATCGCCCGAAGAGATGGCCACTCAAGGCCGGACGGTTGCACACCTTGACCGGTGGCGGTTTGAGCTGGAAACCGCCACTGAGACGTTGTGTCGCCTGTTTGGCGTGACGAGCTTGGGTGGGTATGGCTGCGCTCATCTGTCGCTGGCGGCGCGCGCGGCGGGGGCATTGGTGAGCTACGTGGATCAGACCCACCGGCAGCTCCTGGCGCTCCTGGACGGCTTGAGAACCTATGATCCCGGCCAGTACGTGCGCCTGGACGGCTTCACGCGCCGCAATCTGGAGATCTACGAGGAGCGTGGGAGCCGCGCGGGCCCAGACGCTCCAGGGCCCCGTCCCACGCTCTTCACCGTGCTGGACGACACCAAGACTCCCATGGGTGGGCGCTTGCTGCGGCGCTGGCTTGGCCAGCCGCTGCGTGACCTGGGCGCGCTGGAACGCCGTCTGGACGCAGTGGAAGTGTTCCACGGCGATGGCGTGCTGCGCGGGCAGCTGCGCACGCTCCTCGGCCGCATCGCGGACTTGGAGCGTCTCACCAATCGCGTGCGCCAGGGGATTGCGTACCCACGTGACCTACTCGGATTGCGCCAGACGCTGCTCGCCGCCGCCGAAGTACGCACACTCGGATCGTCGCTAGAACAGGGCAGCGCCGTCACGGTCCTGCTGGAGCAGGTGAACGGGCGCATAGACGTGGCAGATCTGATCGAGCGCGCTGTGTTCGATGCGCAGACGAATGACGCTGCATCGCCGAAGATCGGTTCATGGGAGGAAGATCGGCTGATCCGGCCCGGCTACAGCGAGGCGTTGGATGAACTTGTCACGTCGAGCGCTGACGCACGGGCGTGGATCGCGGGGCTGGAAGCGTTGGAGCGCGAGCGCACTGGCATTAAGGGACTTAAGGTCGGGTTCAATCGCGTCTTTGGCTATTACCTGCACGTTTCCCACGCCTACAAGGGAGAGGTGCCGGGGCATTACCTCCGGCGCCAGACATTGACCGATGGCGAGCGCTACATCACGCCCGAGCTCAAGGAGTACGAGAACACCGTGCTCCACGCGGCTGAGCGCATCACGGAGCTGGAGCGAACGCTGTTCTCCCAGTTGCAGCGCGAGATCGCCGCTCAGGCCGAGGCACTCCTGGCGACGGCAATGGCGCTGGCGAAGCTCGACGCGCTGGCGTCATACGCCGAGGTGGCGGCGCACCGCGGCTACGTCCGGCCACTCCTGGAGCAAGGCGAAACTCTGGAGATCCAGGACGGCCGCCACCCGGTAGTAGAGCACGCGCTGGAGAGCGCCACCACCCAGTTGGGACAACCTACCTCGTTCGTTCCCAATGATTGCCGGCTGAACGCCGCCGGCGAGCAAGTGGTGATTCTGACTGGGCCGAATATGGCTGGGAAATCAACATTCTTGCGCTCGGTGGCACTGATTGTCCTAATGGCGCAAGCGGGAAGCTTTGTACCCGCGCGGGTAGCTCGGGTGGGTCTGGTGGACCGCATCTTCACGCGTGTGGGAGCGCACGACGACCTGGCGGCGGGTCAGAGCACCTTCATGGTAGAGATGGTGGAGACGGCCAGCATTCTGCGCCATGCCACGCCTAAGAGCCTGGTGATCCTTGACGAGATCGGTCGCGGAACCAGTACGTATGACGGTGTGGCGATCGCGCAGGCCGTGGTGGAGTACCTCCACCTTGGAGATCTGGGTCCGCGTACGCTCTTTGCAACGCACTATCATGAGCTGGCCGAGCTGGAGGGCGATCTGGCACGCGTGCGCAGCTACCGCATGGACGTGTTGGAAGAGGGAGACCGCGTCGTCTTCCTGCATCGCGTGGTGGCCGGCAGCGCCGGCCGCAGCTACGGTATCCACGTTGCCCGTCTAGCTGGTGTGCCCAGACCCGTGACGCTGCGCGCCCAGGAGATCCTGAGCCACCTGGAAGCCGGCCGCCCGAACGCCGATTCGCTGGCTCGATCCTCCGATTCTCCCGTGGACCAAGAACCCGTGCCGGTCGCGAACGGCCACGTCAGCAAGCTCGGGACTGCCGGGAACCTCGACCCCAAGAAGATGGGCCAATCTCAGCTATCGTCCCTCACCACCGAAGGCGCGGTACTCCAGCTGAGCCTCTTTGCGCCGGAGCACCCCCTGGTGGAAGAGCTGAAGAACCTAGACGTGCTCAGCCTCACCCCACTCCAGGCACTCAACCGCCTCGCCGAAATGGTGGAACGAGCGAAGACCTAACCAATGGCGCCAGACCGGCGCCCGAGCACCACCGTGAGGGCAGCCTACCCCGCTGGCTCGATTAACCGCCTTCACCCGCCTCTCCCAGTGGGAGAGGCTCATCTTCTGCCGAATTCGCGCTCTAGTTGGGCGTGCGAGAGGTGGATCATGGTGGGGCGGCCGTGGGGGCAGGTGCGGCGCATGTCGCATTGATCTAGCTGAGCAATTAGGGCGGCCATCTCCTCGGGCATGAGGGCGTCACCGGCGCGGACGGCGCTGTGGCAGGCGACGGCCCAGCGTGCCTGATCGTGAACCGGACCGTCGCCGTACTCGCGCTCAATGAGACCGTCGATCAGTTCTGAGAGCGCGCGTATGCGCCCCTTGGCGGCGATCGCGCGCGGTACGGCGCGCAGCAACCAGGCGCTGCCCCCAAACGGCTCTAGCTGAAAGCCGAACGCCGCCAGCTCAGTTGCATGCTCCTTGAGCCAGGCGTCTTGCACGCCGTTCAATTCCACCGTCTCCGGAGCAAGCAGCAGCTGCGCGGCCGGTGACCCGCCCGCATCGTCGTTCTGCTCACGTTCCTGACGCAGCAGTTGCTCATACACCACACGCTCGTGGGCGCTGTGCTGGTCAATCAGGTAGACGCCACTCCCGTCCTCGGCCACAACGTAGGTCAGGCCCACCTGTCCCAGCGCGCGCAACCCGCCCTTCTTCTGCGCCTGATTTGATGACGCGCCGGTTGGAGGCGCCGTCTGCGTCTGTGGGAGCGGCAAAGGCGGCGGGCCGTACAGAAGTGCGGGCTGTCCGTTAGCGGGATTAGCGACTGCCTCAGACGCCTGCCCAGTAGGCGTGAACCCCGGAGTGTCGACGCCGCCCATTCCGCCGATCGCCGATGGGTGTAGGTCCGGCACGGGAGCGAACTCGCGTAGCGCCTCACGTACGGCGTTCCGGACCAGCGCAAAGGCCAGGCGCTCGCGCCGCAGGCGGATCTCCAGCTTAGTGGGATGGACGTTCACGTCAACATCGTCCAGCGGCGCTTCTAGGTGTACTACCGCCACTGGATGGCGTCCGCCGGGCAACAGCGTGTGATAAGCCTCCTGGACGGCGTAGGTCAGCACCGCGCTGCGCACGACTCGGCCATTGACGCAGAACGTGAGGTAGAGGCGCGTGTTGCGGTGCTCAGACGGACCGGCGCAGTATCCCCAAACACGCAGCCCGTCCTCCTCCAGTTCCGGTAGGAGCAGCGACTGCGCCGCGAGTGTAGCGCCGTAGGCGGCGGCCAGCGCCTCACGTAGGTCACCGGTGCCGGGAGTTTGTAGCGCCGCCCGGCCGTCAATCTCGAGCGTGAAGCGCACATGTGGCGCGGCCAGCGCCAGGTGGACGCAGAGCTGCACGATCTGGCGCACCTCTCCTGGCGCCGTGCGTTGGAAGGCGTGGCGCGCGGGAACGTTGTAAAAGAGCTGGCGCACCGAGACTGTTGTGCCAGGCGGCGCTCCGGCCTGCCCCTGGTGGATGAGGCGTCCACCTTCCAAGCGGATAGTGCTTCCAACTTGAAAGTCCGCGGCTCGGCTGGTGATCTCCAGATACGACACCGCGGCGATGCTGGCGAGCGCCTCGCCGCGGAAACCGAGTGTTCGCACCCGGAACAGATCTTCAAGGCCGCCGAGCTTGCTCGTGGCGTGGCGCTGTACCGCTAGCTCCAGCTCCGCCGCGCGGATGCCGGACCCGTTGTCCGTGATGCGAATCAGGCTGAAACCACCGCGCTGCACCTCCACGCGCACGCTGCTAGCGCCCGCGTCTAGGGCGTTCTCTACCAGCTCCTTCACCACCGAAGCCGGTCGCTCGACTACTTCACCGGCGGCGATCTTGGTAACAAGATCGGGAGGCAGCAGGCGGATGGCGGACGATTCCAGGCCGTTCCTCTCGCGCACCACGAGTCTCCTGATGGGCGTTCCTGGTGGCCTTGGCGTAGGTGTCTCCACGAGTGTCATCCGCCCATCATGCGCCGCCCGGCGATGGCCAGGATCTCTTCTTTGAGAGTTGGCGTGCCCTCAAGCAGCGTGTCGAGTCGATGCTCCTGCTGTTTGATAAATGAGGGATCGTCGATCGTAGCCAGATTGACGCGCACGTTGATGGCGCTTGCGCGCAGCGCAGCTTCGGCAAATAGCGCCGCCACGCCAGCGTCCGAGGCGAGGAAGTGGTTGCCGTACTCCGCCACCACAGCGCTCAGCTCCAACGCTCGCCGGCAAGCGGCGGCCATCTCAAGGGGGGGAGCGGCGGCTGCTTCTGTCGCGCGCTGGATGGCGGCGGTGCGCGTTGACTTCTCAGCGTCGGTCTTACGGGGTAGCTTGCGCACCTGGGAGAGCGCCTCGTAAGCGGCTTGGTCTTCCTCCGCCAGCATTGTCAGCCTCTGCCGGATTGCCTCTGCCTCATCCAAGGCGCCGCGTATCTGGGTCTCAACCTCCGCGAACTTGGTCCGGCCGGTTGTGAAGTTGGCGACCATTGAGACGAGCGCCGCGCCCATGGCGCCTACAAGACCAGTGGCGCTTCCTCCCCCCGGCGCGGGCGCGCTTGACGCGAGGGCGTCAAGGTAGCCGGCGACCGACGGGGAGGTGGGAATACTGGGGCTCGTCGAAGCCGCCTGGGCCAAGAGGGTCGCTGGGATTGCCGGACTGGCGTCGTTACTCATGCCGTGTTTGGCGATTCTGCCACGGAATGGGGCGGCGGCCATGCGACGCCAGTACAGTGGAGGCGGGTTTGCCCGTGCCGCGCCTTCGTTCGACCCTTCTGCTGCCCGTCGTCGCCGGTCTTGTGGCGCTGGCGGTATACCTGGCGACGGCCGCGCCTGGCATCACCTGGCGCAACGGCGGGATTGATTCCGGCGAGCTTGCGACGGCGGTAGCGACGGGGAGCGTGGCGCACCCGCCGGGGTATCCCACCTACCTGCTTCTCGGTGCAGCGGTAACGCGGCTCCCGGTAGATCCCGCCCAAGCGCTGGGGTGGCTGTCGGCGGCGTGCGGCGCAGTCACGGTTGCCTGCGTCGCCGCTGCGGCGGTTCGCGGCGCATCCGGTTGGACCAGCGCCGTCACCGGCAGCGCGGTGGCGCTCGTCATCGGCACGTCATTCCCTTTGTGGTCCAGCAGCACCTATGCCGAGGTGAACGCGCCGGCGGCCGCGGTGGTGGGCGCCTGGCTTGTGACTCAGGGCTGGCGCTCACGCCCTGCCGCATGGCTCGCACTTGAAGGTGCTGCGCTCGGGCTGGCACTTGGCATCCATGTTCTGCTGGGAATCTTGTTGGTGGGCACAGCGGCTGGCGTCGTACTTGAGTCGCCGCGAGGGAAGGGGACTGCTGGCCAGCTGGTAGCGCTCGCCAGCGGCGCTGTGGTAGGCGGGGCCGTGTTCGGAGCGTTGGCACTCTGGCCAGCTGTGGGGCCGGTCAACTGGTACGCGCCGCAGACGGCCACCGGCTGGCCGGCACTCGTCACGGCGGATGCGTACCGGGGTTTGCTTGATTTCGGTGGCGCCCGTCTGCGCATGCTCGTGACGCTGCGACAATTAGTGGGAAACCTCGCGTTTTTCGGCGCCATAGCGGCTGTAGCAGGGGTGCAGGAAGTCCTGGCTAGCAAGGCGGATCGCTGGAAGGATGGGACACTCCTCTGTACTGGGCTTGCGCTGCCGTATGTCATTTTTGCTTCCCTCTACGCGGCGCGTGACGCTGGGGTCTACCTGCTGCCGGCGCTTCTCCTGCTTGCGCCGGCTATGGCGAAAGGATGCCGGGCGGCGGCCATCCAGCTTCG
>Ga0136611_10000420_pt1 | contig 27434 bp, 23 predicted proteins | sample AntDrymUQ2232306_2_FD_106645 | JGI IMG/M metagenome (GOLD analysis project Ga0136611, IMG submission 106645) | Polar desert sand microbial communities from Dry Valleys, Antarctica - metaG UQ223 (23.06) | ecosystem: Environmental > Terrestrial > Soil > Desert | place: Antarctica: Dry Valley...
CTGGTCGCGGAGCGCGCCGTACCAGAGGGCGGTACAGCCGAAGACCAGTGGGGTGACCGGCCGGCCGTAGAGGGTAACCGGGAGTGGATCCCAGCGTCGGCGGGTCGCCGCCATCGCCTTGGGGGTGGGCAGCCGGTGCCCCTTGCGCCGTGGACGACCGCGCTGGCCCGGACGGCGGCGGCCCGGCCGCGCCCGGAGGGCCGCGTCCGGACGCAGGCGGCTGAGGACCTCCACGTTCGCGGGGCGGCCTTCCAGGAACGTGCGAGCGGCGTAGGCAGTATCAACGACGGCGTAGACGGTGCGTCCATCGGCCCGGCCGGCGACCAGGGCAAGCATCTCGCGGGCCAACGCCAGCTTGGTCGGTCGCAGATGAGCGGCGTGAGCTTTCTCCGCCGCCCGCTGCCGGGTGCCGCGACGTGGCCGGCCCGGCGCATCCCGCGTCCCGCCGCGCTTGGCCCCGACGTACAGCCGGAACAGCAGCGGCAGGGCGAAGCCACGCGCGCCGCCCATCGGCAACGGCACCCAGAGGGCCAGGACGACCCAGACGTGGCCGACGCTGCAGAACGGCTTGCGAGCCGACGACAGCAGCGGGTCGTGGTGCATCGTCGCCAGGGCGATCCCCTTGCCCGTCTTGCGCGCCAGGGTGTCGTCGACCAGGACGTAGAGCGACTGCTCGGTCGGGATCCACGCGAGCGCCAGCCGAAACACCACGTGCCCGACCGCATCGAGGCTCCACTGGTTCCGCGCGAAGAATCGATGGAAGACCGAGATGTGGCGCTGCCCCACCCCCCCGGATGCCAGCGCCACCGCCGTGATCGTCCGCCGACCCAGGCAGTGCATCCACCCGGCCACCACCAGCCGGAAGATCCGATAGCTCGGCGCGTGGAAGCATGGCTCGAACGCTGCGAGCAGCCCCACCATCGGGCTCGGTAAGATGACCTCGGGCATGGCTCCCTCCCTGGTTGCAGACACTTCCAGGGTCTTCGAGGGAGCCATGTTCCGTCAACCCATGCTACGCCGCCTCCAAAATGGCGGAAGTCGAGGCTAGTACAGCATGGCCGCGCGGCCCGCCCGATTCGAGCGGGCCGGCCCATCTGGCCGCGTTGCCCAGCGCCGCAATGCCAGCCATCCGAGTAGTGTCGCGACGATGCCGGCCGCCACCATGCCCAGCCCGGCCGGTGAGGCGAGGAACGGCGTGTAGCGCAGCTCGATGGTCGTCGCGTCGGCCGGGACGACCAGCCCGCGCATGACGAGGTTGGTCGGGTAGATCTCGGCGGGCCGGCCGTCGATCGTTGCGCGCCAAGCCGGGTGATACATCTCGTTGAGGACCAGGAAGCGCGGCTCCGGCGATGGGTCCACGCGCACCGCGACGCGGTCGCCGTCGAAGGTCGCGGCGAGCGTGCCGGCGGTCGGGTAGGCCCGCTCGTCGGGGAGGCCCTCGGCGACGCTGTGCGCGGCCGGATCGTCCACGAACGGGTCGGCCGGCGGCGGGCGGACGCCGTCGTCACCGGGGAAGCGAGCCTCGCTGCCGGCCGGGGAGACGCGGGCGGCGAAGAACGCCCGGGGAGAAACCGGGTATGGATTCTCCATGACGCGAAGGCCGGCCGGGTCGAGCGGCGGATCGGCGCCGCCGGGCGCGGGGTTGTACCAGAGCGAGCGGTCCACCGCGACGGCGTATTTCACGTTCAGCGCCGCCAGCAGCCGCCAGGGCAGCGCGTGGAAAGTCTGGATGTCCAGGTGGTGGCGGTCGCCCATGCTCTCGTCCCAGGGCAGCGCCCCGAGGCGCCGGGGCAAACCGGTGCTGTACCCCTCGACGAGGCGCAGATCCCACATCGCGGCCACGTGCGGCTCGACCAGCGCCGGGAACTCCTTGCGGTCCTGGATGAGGATGGTGCGATACGCATCGACGTCGAGGCGCTCGCGGACGGCGGCGCGCTGGGCCTGGGTCGGCGGCCGGAGCGCCCCCGGCGGCGCGTTCATGTAGTTCAGCGACACGAACGGTACCGCCTGCTCGCGGGTGTGCGGTCCGCTCAGCTTGACGTCGGCCGAGACGAGTGCCTCGCCGGCGATCCAGGCGGCCAGGACGCCGCCTGTAAGCGTCAGCGCGGTCGGGCGTGTACGTCCGACGAGCAGCACCACGGCAGCCAGCAGGACCAGCAGGCTCGTGACGACGCGGATGGCCTCCAGCCGGACCAGCCGCGGCCTGGTTTCGAGGATCTCGCCGAACCGCGCCACCGCGGCCTCGGCGGCCGCCTCGCGCACCAGCCAGAGGCCCAGGCCGAGGACCAGCCCGCCTACCAGCCAGCGCGCCGCCTTCCTCTCGCCGCGCGGCGAGAGGAAGCGATCGAGGAAGATCGTCGCCAGCGCGGCGAGCGGCAGGGTCATGGCCACCGAGATCCGCGAGTGCAGGAAGTCCACCTTCAAGAAACCGTAGTACAGGACCGTCCGCGCCTCCGGGATGAGAATCGCCGCCAGCGCCAGCGCGACGAAGCCGATGAAGAATGGCGCATCCGCCACGGCCGCCGGCGTGAGCTCATTCGCCGATGTGGCGCTCGGGACAGCGGTCGATGACGCGGGCGTGCCGCCCGACGACGCGGGCGTGCCGCCCGACGACGCGGCGGCCATGACGGCGGCCCCTCCGAACGCTCGGCGCGCGAGCCACCGGCTTGCCAGCCACAGCGGCAGGCCGAACAGGACGGCGTTGGCCACGAATGCCCGGATCTCGCGCGACGGGAACGCCGCGCGGTCGAAGCCGAAGCTGTAGAACGTCGGCGCGAACGCGGCCAGCGCGACCGACAGCACGACGGCCAGGGCGACTGCCCACAGCCGCACCACCCAGGACCGCGCGAGCAGCCCGACCGCCAGCGTCGCCAGCGCGCCGAGCGCCGACCCGAGCAATTGGACGCCCTCGTGCATGTTGATCGTGCCGCGCAACAGCCCGCGCTGCTCCCCCTGGTAGCGGCCGAGCAGCCCGTCGCCGAAGAAGCGCACCGCCTCGACCGGGAACGTCTGGATGTTCATCGTCGTCCGGGAGGCCTGGGAGAAGTCCGCCCCGACCGTCAACACGCGCGGCAGCCCGATCGCGACGCCGCAGCCGAACGCCGCGCCGGCGATCAGCATCGGCCAGGGATCGCGCAACCGAGCGGAACGGTAGAGGGCGTACGTCCCGAAGAACAGCGCGACGTAGGCGATCTCTTGCAGGACGGTGAAGAGGACGAGCGCGGCCCAACAGGCGGCAATCCCGAGGAAGGTACGCGCGCCCGTCTCCCGGCGCGTCTCGCGGACCAGCAGCAACAATACCGGCGGGAGCACCAGCGCGAGGAACGCCAGGTCGAGCTGGGCCAGCTTGTGGATCGTGTACGCGCCGAGCCCGTAGAGCAGGGCGCCAACACCCCGCGCGATCGGCGAGCGGCTGTACGCCCCGAGCGCCCAGTACGCCGCCCCGAGTGCCAACGCGAGCAGCACCGCGGAGAGGACGGTCAGCGCGTGGAAGGTCGCGGTTGGCGGGAGGAGCGCGAGCAGGTACGGGACCGGCGTGAAGATCGGCAGTATCCAGTGCAGCGCCAGGATCCCGGACCCCATGAACTGCTGCTCGCTCCAGGCAGGGATCGACCCACGTGTCCGGAGAGCGTCCACCTCGAACAAGCGCACGTTCAGCGCGGTGTTCAAGCGGTCGGAATCGCCGACGAACGTCCAGCCCTCGAACAGCGTCAGGCGGAAGAGCAGCATGGCGCAGAGGGCGAAGAGGGCGACCGCGATGAGGTGCGCGCGTCGGCCAGAGTTCGAGGGCGCATGCTCCGGACGCGAGGGGGACTGCACGGCGCGCGATGGTAGCACGATCCCTGTCTCGGACACCCGCTCCCGACGCACACCTTTTCTCCGGCGCAGTCGATGCCGCGCTACGGTGTCTTGGTCGGGGCTGGCGCGAAGATCGTCGGGCCGGACGGCTTGACGACGGGGGTGAGGGCCGGCGCGGCGGCGGGCCCGGCCGGTGCCGGCGCAGGGAGCGCCGGCTCGGGTGCAGGAGTGCGCGACGGGCGCTGCGTCGGCTGCGCGGCCGGCTGCGCCCGCGGCTGGCTCGTGGCCGGCTCGCCCCCCTCGGGAGGCTGGCCTGCCGGGGCGCTCTCGGCGGTGGGCGCGGGCTGCTGCGCCGGGGCGCCGGTGGGAGCCGCGGCTTGCGTGGGCGCGCGGGTGGGAGCCGGTGCGGCCGTCGCGTTGGGCGCGCTCGCGTTGGAGGCGCCGCCGGTCGGCGTCGCCCCGAACGCGCCGCTGAGGGCGCTGCCGGCGGCGTTCGTGCCGGCGGTCGGGCGCGGGACGCTCGCGCCGGCCCCGCTTGTGCCGGCTCCGGCCGCCCCGCTTCCGGCCGATCTCGGCGCGGGCCGCTCGCGCGGGGCGCTCGCCGCCGGTACCTTCACCGTCGTGCTGTAGTCGGCCACGAGCATGGGGGGCAACGGCGTCGGGCTGGTCCCGAAGTCCGGGTCGTTGACCACGTCGTAGACGTTGCGCGATGCCTGGGCCATCGCCAGCTTGAGCGCTTCGTAGTCGGTCCCGCCGTCCGAGAGCAGGGCGATCGCGAACGTCGAGCGCGGGCCGTACACCAGGGCCACGTCGTGTGAGGCCTGGCCCAAGTTGCCGGTCTTGTTGGCGACGATGGCATCCGGCGGCATCAGCGCGGGGATGCGGTCGCGGATCTGCTGGCGGGTCATCAGGCGGACCATCTCCGCGCTGGTGGCGGGGCCGACCGCGTCGCCCTGGGCCAGCAATTCGAGCAGCCGCAGCATGTCGCCGGCCGACGTCCGGAGGCCCTCGGACTGGATGGTCGTCCGCCGCAACCCGATCTCGGCCACGTCCTCGTTGATGCGCCGCGAGCTGACCCGCTTGGTCAGCATGTATGCCCCGGAGTTGTCGCTGATCGTCACCATCCGCTCGAGCGCCGTGCCGACCGTGATCCGCGTGCCGATCGGCCAGGGCAGCGTGCCGAGGTCCATCGCGTCGTCGTCCGCGCCGATGGTCATCTCTTCGCGGAAGTTCAGGGCGCCGTCGTCGCGCTGCTTAAAGACCTCGTACATGACCGGCAGCTTGTAGAGGCTGGCGGCCTGGAACGGGAGATCTTCGTTCAGCAGCACCGACAGGCCGGTCCCAAGATCGCGGACCGCGATGCCGAACGTGCCGCTCAGCCCTCGAAACGGCGCGAACGTGGCTTCGCGCAGGCGCTTCGCGTTGGCGATGCGCAGATCGGGCGTGGGCGCGGCGGCGGCGGCATTCGAGCCGACGCCGTTCAGGGAGCCAGATGCCGTTTCCGAGTGGGGGACACCGAGCGCGCCGGAGACCGGCGCGACACTCTCCATCGCCGTGTCGGCGACCGGAAGCGGCGGCGCCAGCACGGCGGCCACCACGTACGCCACGATGCCTACCAGAAGGCCGGCCAGTACGCATGGGCCGACGAAGCGCCTGATGGGTGTGGCGGCACGAGGCTGGGCGATGAGGCGACGGGCCTGCGCCAACGGCCGCCGTCGCGGTGGAGGGGCGACGATCGCTTGTGCCTCCGTGGGTCCGGATGCGGACCGAATCTGCCGGGCACAGTATAGACCCTTTCCCATATTGGGGTCCATTGGGCGCTCGGCGGGAGGGTAAGCAATGTGGGGAGAGAATATGCGGGGGGAGTGCCCGAACGTGTACTCCCCCCGCTCAAACTTGTCAGACGTCCGGGTGCGGGGCCGCTACTTGGCCGTCTTGAGCAGGTCGCGGCAGGCCGCCGCCACCGCGTCCGCGCTCATCCCGTAGTGCGCCCGCAACGGGCCGGTCGGGCCGACCATCGCGAACTCGTCGCCCATGCCGACCATCCGCATCCGCGTCGGGTGCTCCACCGAGAGCAGCTCGGCGACCGCGCCGCCGAGGCCGCCGGTCAGGTGGTGCTCCTCGGCGGTCACGATGCCGCGCGTCTCCGTCGCCGCCTTGAGGATGGCCTCGCGGTCGAGCGGCTTGATCGTGCTCATGTTCAGCACGCGCGCCTTGATGCCCTCGCCTTCGAGCGTCTGCGACGCCTTGACCGCCATCTCGACCAGCACGCCGCAGGCGATGATCGCCACGTCGTTGCCCGGCCGCAGCTCGGCCGCCTTGCCGAGCCGGAACGGCGCGTCCTGGTCGGTCACGTCCGGCTCCGGCGCCCGCCCGCCGAGGCGGATGTAGACCGGGCCGTCGATGTCGAGCGTCGCCAGTGTCGCCTTGTACGTCTCGGAGACGTCGGCCGGCACGATCACCGTCATGCCGGGGAAGCTGCGCATCAGTGCCAGGTCTTCGATCGCGTGGTGAGTGCCGCCGGAGACGCCGAGCGAGATGCCGCTCGCCGCCGCGCCGATCACGACCCGCTGCTGCGCGTACGCCACGTCGTTGCGGACCTGCTCCATGCTCCGCGCACTAATGAACGGCGCGTACCCGCACACGTACGGCCGCAGGCCGACCGTCGCCAAGCCGGAGGCGATGCCGATGCAGTCCTGCTCGGCGATCCCGACCTCGACGAATCGATCCGGGTAGAGCTCGATGAACTCGCGGATGCCCAGCAGATCCTGGGTGTCCGCCGAGAGCACCACCGAGTCGTCGATGCGCTCGGCGATCTCGAGGAGCGCCTGCCCGTAGGCGAGCCGCGTCTGGCTCGCCGACTTGGTCTTCCAATCCCGCGTCGCTGTCGCCATCAGTTACCGCCCCCCGAGCTCGGCCAGCGCCTTCTCGTAGATTTCCTCGTTCACGTTGTTGCTGTGCCAGACGTAGGTGTCCTCGGCGAAGCTGATGCCCTTGCCCTTGGTGGTGCGGGCGAGGAGGAGGCTCGGCTTGCCCTTCCGATACGGCACCTCATCGAAGGCATCGACGACCGCGCCCATGTCGTGGCCGTCGATGTCGCGCACCTCCCAGCCGAAGGCCGTCCACTTGTCCGCGAGCGGCTCGACGCCCATGATATCGACTACGTGCCCGCTCTGGGAGACGCGGTTGACGTCGATGATCGCGGTCAGGTTGTCGAGGCGGAACTGGGCGCCGGCCATCGCCGCTTCCCAATTCGAGCCCTCGTGCAGCTCGCCGTCGCCGATCATGACGAACGTGTGGAACGCGGCGCCCTTGATCTTCGCGCCGAGCGCCATCCCCACGCCGACCGGCAACCCGTGCCCGAGGCCGCCCGTGCTCATCTCGATGCCGGGCACCTTGATGTCGGGGTGCATCCCGAAGCCGGACGCCATGCCGTAGAAGGTGTCGATGTAGTCGTCATCGACGAAGCCGGCCTGCGAGATCGTGGCCCCGAGGCCCGCGTTGGCGTGGCCCTTCGAAAGCACGAAGCGATCCCGGTCGGCCCAGTCCGGCTCGGTCGGGCGGATGTTCATGCGGTGGAAGTACAGTGCGGCGAGCATGTCCGCCGCCGACAGCGAGCCGCCGGCGTGGCCACCGCCGGCCGCTTTCAGCGCCCGCCAGATGTCCTTCCGGATCTGCAAGGCATGGCCTTCGAGTCGTGTGATCAGCTGTTCGCGACTTTCCTGCTTGCGACGTTCCGCCATCGCGCTCCCCTTCGTCGGCCGCACGAGTCGCGCGGCCTGCTGGTATCGCCTTCGACAATCGCCTTCAACATGGGACGGCAGGTGAAGCGGATGTCCCGGCCCGCGGAGGAACCGCGATGCGCGGGCATTCCCGCCGTCTCGGCGGCCGGGTGCCCGGCCGCGCGATCGATCCATGTATAGCATGCCCCGCCCCCCGAGAGTCGGCGGCCGGTCCAGCGCGGGCATGCTCCGCCGGCAAGCCCGCCTGGCAGTCGCCAAGACGCCGGTCGTGTCGCCGTCCCCGACGCTCGACTGACGCCTGCCTCACACCGCCGATCGTGGTACCGATGGTCGTGGCCGATTGGTGCGCCCTCGCGGCCATCCCCGCCTTGCCGCGGATCCCGTTCCTTTTCCCGCGGCAATGCTCGGCGGACTGGGGTATTTCATGCAGCGGCGCACCGACACCGAAGCGCGGCCGGTTTCGTCGGCCGAGGCGATGATGCGCAGCGGGCAGCAAGACGGGCAGGATCTGCGCATGCAGGCGACCGCATCGGCAAGCGACCTCGAACAGCTCTGGGTCACCCACTGGCGCGACCGCGACCCAGCCCTTCGCGAGCGCCTCATCCTCCAATACGCTCCCCTCGTCAAGTTCGTCGTGGGCCGCCTGGCCGCGAGCATGCCCGGTCTGTTGAGCGGCGAGGACATCGTCAGCTACGGCACGATCGGGTTAATCCAGTCGGTCGATCGCTACAACCCCACGATCGGCGTCAAGTTCGAGACGTACGCGATCCGACGCATCCGAGGCAGCATCCTGGACTCGATTCGGAGCTTGCAAGCGCACTCGCGTAACGCCAGCCGCCGCGCCCGCGACCTCGACCATGCCTACGACGAGCTGATCCACCTGCATGGGCGGATGCCGAGCACCCGAGAGGTTGCCGACCATCTGGGCATGACCGCCGAGGAGCTTGGCCACGCCTTCCAGGGCGCGCGCCTCTCCGTCATCTCGCTCAACGCTGCCTCGGGGCCGGACGCGGACGAGGGCGACCTCGCGTCACCGATCGGCCAGATCGCCGATGAGGGCACCCCGGACGTCGCGGAGCAGGTCGAGCGGCGCCACACGTACACGGCACTGGTCGCGGCGCTCCGGCAGCTCTCCGAGCGCGACCGCCTGGTCATCAACCTGTACTACCATGAGGATCTGACGCTGAAAGAGATCGGCGATGTTCTCGGCGTCTCGACATCGCGCGTGAGCCAGTTGCACACCGCCGCCGTCTTCAAGCTGCGGGCGACCCTCCGCGTGAACGTGCCTCGCGAGGCGCCCGCGCGGGCGTGGGTCGGCGCGGCGGGCCGTGCGTCTGCGTGACGACGGCTAGAGGAGTGATCGACGTGAGGATGGGTTTGCAGCGGGCGCTCGGCGCCCTGGTCACGCCCTTGGTGCTCGGACTGGCGCTCGCGGCCGGCATGCCGGCCGCGCAGATCGGAGCAAATGGGACGCCGATCCGGATCGTCCTCTCCTATCTGAACGGCATCTCGAACTTCGGCACGCAGAACGCGACCGGCGTCGCGGAGCTGGTGACGAGCGAGGGCGAGGCTCGGGTGGCTGCGACCGGCCTGCAACGCCTCCAAGACGGCGAGCAGTACCACGCCTGGATCTCGAATTCCAGGAGCGAGCGGCTCTGGCTCGGTGCGTTCGAGGTGAACGAGCAGGGCGTCGGGCGCCTGGACCGCGTCATCACCCAGGGCATTCCGGACGTGCCCGACAAGAACTGGGACCTGATGGCGCTCACCGTGGAGCAGGGGGCGACGCAGCCCGGCACCCAGAGCAGCCGCATCTCGATCGCGGGGCGGTTGCCGGCCGCGCCCGGCGCGCGCCCAGGCCAACTCCCGAACACCAGCGGTACGCCGGTCGCGGGCGCCTCGACCCAGGCCACCGCCGCGTGGTCCGGCCTCTCGCGCGACGGCATGCTCTTACTAGCCCTGCTGGTCATCGCGGCGGTCGGGTTTGGCCTCGGCCTCAGCCGGCCGCACCGACGCACTGCCGTGACACCCTCCGATCCAAGCAGGGACGAATGATTCGCGGACTGTAAAGCGCCGCCGACGGGATGTTCGCCGCGGCCCGCCGGCGGAATGCGTCACCATCCACAACGTCGCCACTGCCAACGCCGCCGACTTCAGCCGCCAGAACGTCCGGATCTCGATGACCGCGCCATGCACCGTGCCCGGCTTGAATCGTGGCATGGGCGCCGGCCACGTGGGCACGTGGGCCTGCCCCTACCGGCGATCCGTCGTCCGAGTCGTCGCGTCCGGGCGCTCGGGCTGGGGCGCCGACATCTCGTTGAAGCGGCGCGCGGCGTCACGCCCAAGCGCCGTGGCGGCCTTGAACAGGCCCGAGTCGATCCGCTCCTGAATCTCCATGCCGCGCGCGCGGCCCGTGGCCCCGTCAACAGGCGCAGGGAGCAGGCGATTCACGAGCCCGAGCAGCTCGCTCGTCAGGCCGGGCACGAGGCCATGCACGCCCGTCGCGAGCAGGGCTGGCAGCCCGAGGATGCGCTCGCGGTCGCCGTGCTTCGCGGCCTGGACGATCTGCCGAGCTGCCCGTTCGGCGTCCATCGACATCAGCGGCAGGCTCGCGCCGAGCGCGAACCACCCGAGCTCGGCCTCCTGGTTGCCCTTCGCGTACGCCTGCACGTGCGAGCCGGTCCGCATCAGGCCGGGGCAGATCGTGGTCACGGCGATGCCGTCGCGGGCCAGCTCCGCGCCCAGCCCCTCCGAGAAGCCGGTCGCCGCGAACTTCGCCGAGCTGTACGGCAGCAGATGGGGCACGCTCAGCTTGCCGCCGATCGACGTGACGTTGACGATCCGGCCGCTCCGGCGCGCGCGCATCCGGGGCACCACGGCCAGCGTCGCATAGACCATCCCCCAAAACATGACGCCCATCGCTTCCTCGAAGTCCTCGACCGTCATGTTGTGGACCGGCCCGACCTGGATCACGCCGGCGTTGTTGACCAGCACGTCCACGCGGCCGAAGTGCTCGGTGACGGCGGCGACCGTCCGCTCGACCTGCTCGCGGTCGGCCACGTCGCACACAAGTGCGAGTACCGTCGCGTCGCGCCCCTCCAGATCCTGTCGCGCCCGCTCCAGCTCGGCCGCGTCGCGGGCGCAGATGGCGACGCGGCAGCCCTCGCGGGCGAGCTCGCGTGCGATGAGCAATCCCAGGCCGCGCGAGCCGCCGGTCACCAGCGCGACCTGGCCCGTCAGGTCGGCGGCTCGAATGCGGCGGCGCACCTCGCGCGCGGCGATGCCGGCGCCGGCCGCCAGGAGCATGGTGCGGGCGCTCAATCGAGCCATGATGCTGTCCTTCGTGTGTGCGAGGTCCATGGCGAGGCGGCTTGCACGGGCCGTGCCCGGTCGCCCGAGCTGCCCCAATCACCAGCGCCGTCCTAGCTTCGCGAGTTGACGGGGCCGGGACCGGTCGGCTTCCATGCGGGGCAGACTCTGCCGAAATGGGGCCACCGATGCGAGCACGCGTGCGCGATACGGAGCTGTTCTTCGACGTCGAGGGCATGTCCCTCGTTCCGGACGGGCCGAGGATGGTTGAACGACCGGTCGCGTTCCTGCTCCACGGCGGCCCCGGCGGCGACCACACCGGCTTCAAGCCGTCGTACTCGGCGCTCGCCGAGCGGATGCAGCTCGTCTACGTCGATCATCGCGGCCAGGGGCGCTCGGCGCGCGGCCCGAAGGAGACGTACACGCTCGACAACAACGTCGAGGATCTCGAAGCGCTGCGGCAGCACCTCGGGCTGGACAAGATCGTCGTGATCGGCGTCTCGTACGGCGGCATGGTCGCGCTGACGTACGCGTCGCGCTACCCGGACAGCGTGTCCCACCTGATCGCCGTGGTGACCGCGCCGAGCCACCGCTTCCTCGATCTGGCGAAGGAGATCGTCGCCGAGCGCGGGACTCCAGAGCAGCAGGCGATGGCCGACGTCCTCTGAGCGGGCGCGTTCGCGAGCGAGGAGCAGCTCCGCGAGTACTACGAGGTGATGGGGCCGCTGTACTCGCTGAAGTTCGACGCCGAGAAGGCGCGCGAGCGGCGGCAGCGCGGCATCTCCTCGGTGGACGCCATCAACGAGGGATTCGGCCGCTTCCTGCGCACCTGGGACGTGACCGATGAGCTACACAAGATCACCGCGCCGACGCTGGTGATCGGCGGCCGGCACGATTGGATCTGCCCGCCGGCGCTCTCGGAGACGATCGCCAGCAAGATCCCGAACGCCGACCTACGCATTTTCGAGCACAGCGCCCACTCGGTGTCGGCCGACGAGCCCGAGGCCTTCTTCGACGCCATCAAGGGCTTCGTGGTCTACAACAGCGGCGCGCCATCGACGTCGAGGAAGGATGGGGCGTAGGGGGCGAGGCGGCGGCGCATGACCGCGACGGCCTCGGGGTTGTCGTCCGCGACGGTGAAGCGGCGCCCGTGCTGTGCCGCCGCCTCGCCGGTCGTGCCGCTGCCGGCGAAGAAGTCCAGGACGTGGTCGCCGGGGTTCGATGAGGCGCGTACGATCCGGCTCAGGATGCCGAGCGGCTTCTGGGTCGGGTAGCCGGTCCGCTCGCGGCCGGTCGGGCTCACGATCGTGTGGAACCACGTATCGGTAGGCGTCTTCCCTCGCGCCGCCTTCTCCGGCCCGACCAGCCCCGGCGCCAGGTACGGGATGCGGTCGAGGGCGGCGTAGTTGAACGTGTAGCGGCGCGGATCCTTGACGTAGACCAGGATCGTGTCGTGCTTCGGCGGCCAGCGGCGGCGCGACCGCGCCCCGTAGTCGTAGGCCCAGATGACCTCGTTCAGGAAGCACGCGCGCCCGAAGATGCCGTCGAGCAGCACCTTGCAGTAGTGCGCCTCGCGGTAGTCGATGTGGAAGTACAGCGTGCCCGTCGGGGCCAAGACGCGGTACGCCTCGACCAGGCGCGGCTCGATGAACGCGAGATAATCGTCGTAGGCATCGGCGAAGCGGCTCGCGCCGAGCACCTCGGTGCGGTAACGGTTTCCGCCGAAGCCCGTGCGGTCGCCGGCGTCGCCCGGCTCCGCGCGCCGCGTGCGCAGCCGGGTCCGCTCCTGGACAGTGCCAGTGTTGAAGGGCGGGTCGATATAGATCAAGTCGGCCGAGCCGTCCGGCAGGCCCATCAGGATGCGCAGGTTGTCGCCGAAGAAGACGCGATGCACGCTGCCGCCTGATTTCGCCGAAGCGCGAAACGCCGTCCGGTCTCGCCGGAGCGCACAGTGCGGTCCGGCGGCGAAGGGTAGGCCCGGCGGCGATGATATACTGCGCATCGCGGCGGCGGCGGCGAGCGGGCAGGCGAATCTGGGGGGCGAGCGCTCCGTGAACGGACCAACGGCGACGTCAGCGGCCTACGTCGTCGTCGGCGGCACGCGCTACCCAATCCCGCCGCACGGCCTGCGCATCGGGCGCGCCCCGGACAACGACGTGGTGCTGCCGGATCCGAACCTCTCGCGCCAGCATCTCGTGATCTGGGCGACCCCGCGCGGCGCGTTCCTGCGCGACCTCGGCAGCCAAAACGGCACGTTCATCGGCGGGCGCCGCATCGGAAACGGTCCCGAAACGATCCCGCGCGGCGCCCGCGTGCGCGCCGGCACGACCGAGCTGCTCGTCGAGGCGCGTGGGATGGCGGGCCGGGGGGGCGGCTCGAGCGCCCGGCGGGTCGCGCTGATCGTGGCGGCCGTGGCCGGGCTGGCGCTGGTACTGCTCGGCGCGAGCGGCATCTTCGCCGTGCGGGCCGTCTCGCAAGGCGGCGTCGCCGCGAATGCCACCGCCGCGCCGGTCGTGACGGCGGTCAGTGCGTCCGGGTCGTCCGCGACCGGCACCCAGGGCGGGGTCGCGATCGGCGCGGCCAGCCCGCCGGCCGGCGTCGCGGCGTCCGGCCCGCCGGCCGCCGGCGCCGCGACGCCCGTGTCGGCCCCGACCGCCCTGGCTCGCACCGGCGGGCGCGACCCGGGCCTGGTGCGGGCGCTCGGGGCATCGGTCCGGATCGTCGTCCGGCTCGGGGCGCAGCGCCAGTCGAGCATCGGCTCCGGCACCGTCATCACCTCGCGCGGGCACATCCTGACCAACTACCACGTGGTGAGCGACGAGCAGACCGGCAAGCTGATCAACAACGGCGTCGGCATTGAGGTCGCGGTGCCGGAGCGCGAGAGCGATCCGGCCCAGCCGAAGTACCGCGCCCGCGTCGTCGAGTTCGATGCCCCGCTTGACATCGCGCTGCTGCGGATCGACAGCCTCTCGGATGGGCGGCCGGTTCCGCCGGACCTCGGGCTCACGGCCATCCCGATCGGCAGCTCGGCCGCTGTCCAAATCGGGGACACCCTCACGATCGTCGGGTACCCCGGCCTCGGCGGCTCCAGCCTGACCGTCACGCGGGGCATCATGTCCGGCACGTATCGTCTGCCGAACGACCCCGGCGCGTTCATCAAGACCGACACCGAGATCAGCCCCGGCAACTCCGGGGGGACCGCCATCAACGCCGAGGGCGAGCTGGTCGGCATCCCGACGGCCGGCCGCTTCACGCGCGAGACGGTCGGCAAGCTCGGGCTGCTGCGCCCGATCGACCAGGCGCAGCCGCTGATCGCGAAGGCGAACCAGGATCGCTAGCGGCGCGCGGGGTGTCCGGAGCGCGCCCCAAACGCATCAAGCTCGCCGCGCGGATATGCTACCCTCTTGGATGAAATCCGCCCGCCGGTGGGGGAGTCACGCCCCGTGAATGCCCGCGACGTCGTACGTCGGCACGTCGAGCCCGTCAACGAGGACATTGCCGCCCCGATGGTCGTCCGGCCTGTTGCGCCTACGCGGCGCCCGCGACGGGTGGAGGCGCGACGACTCGTATCTCGGGCACACGCGACGCGGCACGCTCGGTGCGCTCGATGCTGCTTCATCCGACGAGCGGAACACGACCGCTTGGGCCACACCCATCCGGGCAGGGGACCACGCACGGCCAGGCAGGCGGCGCATCCGGCGAGTAGCATCCGAGCACGTCGGAGCGCGTTCAGGATTGGATTGGCATGAAGACGAGCAATGGCAGCGCGCGTGGCGGCCCCGGCAGTCGCGCCGTAGCGAAAGAGTCCCGGCGGCCTGCCGCGACGGCGACCGCCACGCGCAAGGGCGGCGAGAAGGCCGGAGGCGAACCAACGGCCGCCAAGAATGGGCGGGCGGACCATCCCGACGCGACCGCGGAACGTGCGGAAGCCGACGCGGGCGGCGTACGCGACCTCACCGAGCGCGCCGAGTCGACGGAGCAGCTCGTCGATCTGTATCGCCAGATGCTGCTGATCCGCCGCTTCGAAGAGAAGACCGGCGAGATGTACACCCGCGCCAAGATCGGCGGGTACTGCCACCTGAACCTCGGCGAAGAGGCCACCATCGTCGGGGTGATGTCGGCGCTCGACCAGCGCGACTACATCTTCACGAACTATCGCGAGCACGGCTACATCCTCGCACGCGGGGTGGACCCGAACCGCATCATGGCCGAGCTGTTCGGCAAGGAGACGGGCATCTCGAGCGGCCGGGGCGGCTCGATGCACCTCTTCGACACGAAGACCAATTTCCTGGGCGGCTACGCCATCGTCGGCGGCCAGCTACCGCTGGCGACCGGCGCGGGCCTTGCCATCGCCCATCGCGGCGAGGACGGTGTGGTGCTCTGCCAGATGGGCGACGCCACGACCAACATCGGCGCCTTCCACGAGTCGCTCAACATCGCCGCGCTCTGGAAGCTGCCGGTCGTCTTCATGATCGTCAACAACAACTACGGCATGGGCACCACCGTCGCGAAAGCGTCGGCCGAGCCGGATCTCTACAAGAAGGCGTGCGCCTACCGGATGCGCGCCGAGCAGGTCGATGGCAACGACGTGCTAGCCGTGCGCGATGCGATGGCCCGCGCGGTCGAGGTCGCCCGAACCGAGAAGCTGCCGAGCCTGCTCGACGTCCAGAGCTTCCGCTGGCGCGGCCACTCGGTGGTCGATCCGGACCGCTACCGCGACAAGAGCATGGTCGAGAAGGGGCGCGCGCAGGATCCGATCGCGCACTTCGCGCAGCGCCTCAAGGACGCGGGCATCGTGGATGACGCGGCCCTCAAGATGATCGACGCCGAGGTAACCGAAACCGTCGATGGGGCGGTGCGCTTCGCCGACGAGTCGCCCGACCCGCAACCCAAGGACTTGTTCGTGTTCGACTACGCAACCGACGTCGCCAACGTCGATCGCACCTTTCCCGCCGACCACACCGGTCTGGCCGAGGTCGGTCTCGCGGGCGACGCGGACGATGGCGCCGACAGTGCCGAGCAGGAGGCCCGCTGAGCGATGGCGATCATCACCTATCGGCAGGCCCTCCACGATACGTTGCGCGACGAGATGAACCGGGACCCGAACATCCTCCTGATGGGTGAGGAGATCGGGGTCTTCGAAGGCTCATACAAGATCACCGCCGGTCTGCTCGGTGAGTTCGGCGAGGCGCGCGTCCGCGACACGCCGATCGCCGAGGAAGGGTTCGTCGGCGCGGCGATCGGCGCGGCGATGCTCGGGCTGCGCCCGGTCGTCGAGATCATGACGATCAACTTCATCATGCTCGCAATCGACCAGATTGTGAACCACGCGGCCAAGATCCACTACATGTTCGGCGGCCAGTCCACGGTGCCGCTGGTGATCCGCACACCGGGCGGCGGCGGCCAGCAGCTCGCGGCCACGCACTCGCAGAACCCCGAGGTCTGGTTCGCGCACGTGCCCGGGTTGAAAGTTCTGGCGCCGTCCACGCCCGCCGACGCGCGCGGGCTGCTCAAGGCCGCGATCCGCGACGACGACCCGGTCATCTTCCTGGAGCATCTCGCCCTCTACAACTCGAAGGGCGAAGTGCCGGACGATACGGAAGACGACGTGATCCCGATCGGCGTGGCCGACGTGAAGCGCGAGGGCAAGGACGTCACGATCGTTTCGTACTCGCGGATGGCGTCGGTGGCCCTGACCGTGGCCGAGCAGCTCGCGAATGACTTCGGCATCGACGTCGAGGTGATCGACCTGCGCTCGCTGCGCCCCCTGGATCGCGAGACGATCGTCAACTCGGTCAAGAAGACGAACCGCGCGGTCGTGTTCGAGGAGGACTGGCGCTCCTACGGGATCGGCGCGGAGATTGCCGCGACGATCCAGGAGCATGCGTTCGACTATCTCGATGCGCCGGTGCGGCGGATCGCGGCGGCCGAGGTGGCGCTGCCGTACGCCAAGGTGATGGAGTTGGCGGCGCTGCCGTCCGCGCAGCATCTGATCGACGCGGTGCGCGCAACGGTCGCGGCGTCGGGCGGGGCGCGACGTGCCGGCGGTGGCGCGAACGCGAACGGCGCGCGCACCGCCGGCCCGAGCGCCAATGGCGCAAGCGAGAACGGCGCGAGTGCCAACGGGACGAGTGGCGCGGTCGAGGCCGGCGCCGGCGGGGGTGTCGCGTGGCAGAGGTGACGATGCCCCGGCTCTCGGACACCATGACCGAGGGCACCATCGCCCGCTGGATCAAGCAGGTGGGCGAGCAGGTCAAGAAGGGCGACACGCTCCTCGAGATCGAGACCGACAAGGCGACAATGGAGCTCGAGTCCTACGAGGACGGCGTCATCGAAGAGGTCATGGTCACCGAGGGGCAGACCGTGCCGATTGGGCAGCCGATCGCGCGGATTGGCGACGGCAGCGGCAGCGCGAACGGGACCGGTGCCGGCCCGGCGACGCAGGACCCCGCCGCGCCCGCTGAGGGCAAGGCCGCACAGGGCACAGCGACCGAGACCACGGCCGCCGAGCCCGCCTCCGCCGTGGCGGCGCCGGGCGACGCCGGCGCGCAGCCCGCCGCGTCCGAGCAGACCGATTCGTTCGGCGAAGGCGCCCAGGGGCAGCCCCGAGCCGCCTCGGCGCCGGCCGCTCCCCAGGCCGCGCCGACCGACGCCCCCGCCGCGCCGGACGAGCCCGCGTCGGCCGGTGACGAGGACGGCGTGCGTGCCTCCCCGATGGCGCGGCGCATCGCCCGCGAGCGAGGCATCGACCTCCGCGCCGTTCGGGGCACCGGCCCCGGCGGTCGCGTGATTCGGGTGGACGTCGAGTCGGCGACGCCCGGCCAGCGGGCGCCCGCCGCGCAGGGGCGCACGGCCGCCGAGCAGCCGGTCGCCGCGCAGGCGAGCCAGGCCCAGCCGTCCGCCAGGGCCGCGCCCCAAGCGCCCGCCCAGCCGGCGCACGCGACCGCCATCGGCCCTGATCAGGAAGCCGAGGAGGTGCCGCTCAACAACATCCGCCGGATCACCGGCCAGCGAATGATCGAGTCGCTCCAGTCGGCGCCGCACTTCTTCCTCACGAGCGTCATCGACGCGACGGCGCTGGTGGCACTCCGCAAGCAGGTCAACGCCGAGCTCGAGAAGGCCGGCGACGAGACGCGCGTCTCGGTCAACGACCTGATCGTCAAGGCGTGCGCGCTGACGTTGCGGGCCCAACCGGCGGCCAACGCGGCGTTCGGCGGCGACAAGATCCTGCGTCTGAAGCGCATCCACGTCGGGATCGCGGTGGCGACCGAGCAGGGGCTGCTGGTGCCGGTCGTCAAGGATGCCGACCAGAAGAGCATCGGTCAGCTCGCGCGCGAGTCGCGCGCGCTGATCGATAAGTCGCTCGGCGGCAAGCTGTCGCCGGCCGAGTTCAGCGGCGGCACCTTCACGGTCAGCAACCTCGGCATGTTCGGCGTCGAGCACTTCACCGCCGTCATCAATCCACCCCAGGCGGGCATCCTGGCTGTCGGCGCGGTGGCGAGCGAGCCGGTCGCGATCGACGGCAAGGTGGAGGTCCGCGAGCGGATGCGCGTCACGCTGTCGGTGGACCATCGCGTCCTCGATGGCGCGGACGGGGCGCGGTGGCTCCAGAAGCTGAAGGCGCTGCTCGAAGCCCCGATGCGCATGCTGGTCCAGTAGCGAGCCGCGAGTCATGAGTAGCGAGTTGGCTCCTCCTCGCTGCCTATGACTCGCGACTGTGACGCATGATTGTCGTTGCCACCTGCACCGTGCGTCGTGATACCCGAGCATGGCACCTGGGAGATCGTCTCGCGGCCCCCGGAGCCGGCCCTGCGCCCGTACGTCCGCGACTACGCCGGCTACGTCGAGAACATCGCGGGCGTCCTGCGGCGGCGCGAGCTGCCGTCCGGCGACGTCATCGTCATCGTGAACCTCGGCGCGCCGCTCAGCGTGGGGCACCCGCGCGATACGACGCTGGCGCTCGGGGCCGGGCAGGGCTTCGTCGCCGGACTGCACGACAGTTGGGCCATCACCGAGGCGGTCGGAATGCAGCGTGGTGTGGAGGTGCGGCTGACGCCGATCGGCGCGCACCTGATTTTCGGCCTGCCGATGCATGCCATCTCGAATCGCGTGGTCCCCCTCGGCGATCTGCTCGGGCCCGCGACCGGCCGCCTCGTCGAGCGGCTCCAGGCCGCCCCATCCTGGGAGTGCTGCTTCGACCTCCTCGAAGCCCAGATTAGGGCGCGCATCGCGGCGGCGCACGAGTCGTCGCCATCGGTCGCCTCTGGGCGCGTCGCGCACGCCTGGCGGCGCCTCGTCGATACGGCCGGCAGCCTCGATGTCGGCGCCCTGGCCGACGAACTCGCCTGCAGCAAGAAGCACCTTATCGCCCAGTTCCGCGAACAGATCGGATTGCCGCCCAAGACCGTGGCGCGGATCATTCGATTCGGGCACGCGATCGGTCGCCTCGACGCCCTGGGCGAGGCGGGTTGGGCCGAGATCGCGCTCGACGCCGGCTACTACGACCAGGCGCACCTGATCCGGGATTTCCGCCAGTTCACGGGCGCCACCCCGCGCAACTTCCTGGCACGCCGCTACGGCGATTCGCCCAGGACGCTCGTCGAGCCGCCCGCCTGATGGGTGGCACGCGAGGCGGTCGCGTTGCCACCAGCCTGACCTCGCGATGACTTGCCGCGGGGCCGGCCGACGGGCTGCTCGCGCCTCTGAGACGCCATCGTGACGGGCAGGTAAATTCCGTCCAATCCGCCCGGCCGCGCGCGGCGGTAGCCTTTCGGTATGGGCCGCGCGAAGGCGCGCCCGGAAGGAGCGAACCGTGCCACACGACGTAGCGACTTTGATCGCGGGCGCGCATAGCGCGACGCCCACCAGTGCGCAATCGGCCAGGCAGGGCGATGAGGAGGCGTCGATGGGGCACCCGAGCATGTTCCCGTGCCTGAGCTACCGCGACGCGCCCGCTGCCATCGAGCGGCTCTGCGCGGCGTTCGGCTTCGAGAAGGTTGTGGTCTACGAGGGTCCGAACGGCACGGTCGAGCACGCCGAGCTGCGCCTGGGCAACGGGATGGTGATGCTCGGGTCGCCGAAGGGCGAGGCGGCGGGGCCGGACGTGGAGGGCGGGCCGAACGACTGGAGCCAGTCGATCTACGTCGTCCTGCCGGAGGTCGATGCCCATCACGCCCGCGCCAAGGCGGCCGGCGCCAGGATCGTGAGGGAGGTCGTCGATACGGACTACGGCTCGCGCGATTACGCCGCCCGAGATCCCGAGGGCCATCTCTGGAGCTTCGGCACCTACCAGCCGTTCGCGACGCAGCACCCGCCCTCCGCCGGCGACGCCTAGCCGCGTCATTCGGGGTGGCGGTAGCGAAGGCCGCTCAGGACGCTCCGCGGAGGTCGTCGCGTGAGCGCGACGCAGCTTTGGCCGGTTGGACTTCAGGGAGCGGCGAGGGCGCCGCAGGTATCCTCGCGGCGCCCTCGCTTGCTAGCCGTGCATGTCCTCACGCCGCGCGACGGTGATGAGCCGGCGCGTCGTCAGACGCCGAGGGCCTTCTTGGCGAGGGTCATGTCCACAGCCGTGTCCCAGTTCGGCTCCGTCTGCGCCACCCCGAGCCGCACGTACATCTTCGCCTGGTCCTTGATGTCGGCCATGAACTCATCGTTCGGCGCCTCGATGAGGTAGTTGCGGCGCGCCCAGGTCAGGTCCGCCACCGCCGGCTGGTACTGGTTCTCCTCGGTGAAGATCTTGAGCGCGTCGTCGCGGTTCGCCTTCACCCAGTCCAGCGCGGACTTGTAGGTCTGGATGAACCGCTGGACCGTCTCGGGGTGCTTCTCGAGGAATTCGGTGCGGCCGAACAGCGTCACGTAGTTCGGGTAGAACGGGTCGCCGTCCACCAGCTTCGTGGCCTGCTTGTCGGCCTCGACGCTCGCGTAGAACGGATCCCAGGTCGCCCAGGCGTCGATCGCGCCGGTCAGCAGCGCCGAGCGGCCCTCGTTGTTCTCGATCGTGATGACCTCGACGTCGGTGTCCTTCATGCCGACCCGCTCGAGCGCCCGCAGCGGGAACGCGTACGCCTTGCCGAGCGGCGTCGCGATCCGCTTGCCCTTCAAGTCCTCGATCGCCTTGATCGGGCCGTCCGGCCTGGCGAGCAGCGCGTGGGTCTTCGGGCTGCGCTCGGTCAGCGCGACGATCCGGATCGGTCGCCCGGCCGCGATGGCGGTCACGGGCGGGCCGCCCATGCCGAGGTCGAGCGAGCCGCCGGCCAGCGCCTCGTACATCGGGGCCGGCGAGAGTAGCTTGCGATACTCGATGGTGACCTTGTCGACCTTGAACGCCTCTTCGAGCAGCTTCTGGCGCTGCATGACCCAGACGGCCACGTACGGCGGCTGGAAGCCGAGGCGGATCTCGGTCGGCATGCCGCCGGTCGCGAGGGCCGGGGCGGTGGTCGGCTGAGCCGCGGGGGCCGCGGGCTGGGCGGCGGGCGCGGTCGTCGCGGCGGGCTGTCCGACCGGCGCGGCCGGGGCGGCGGGCTTGCTCTCGCTCGGCTTCACGTCGGCCGGCTTCGTGCTGCCCGATCCGCCCGCCGGCGTGCCGGTCGATGGCGCGCAGGCCGCCAGCAGGGACAGCGTCGCGCCGGCCCCAAGGCCGAGCATCAGGCGGCGCGACAGCAGGCGCGGGGCTCGTTCGTTCATGGATATGGCTCCTCTGGCGCGGTGTGGCGAATGGACGAATTTGGACAGGATTGACAGGATGAACAGGATTGCCATGGACAAAATCCAATCCTGTTCATCCTGTCAATCCTGTCCAAGACTCGGGTCGTGGCTCAGGTCGAACTCGGCGAGGATCTCGCGACGGTAGGCCGCGAAGCGCTCGCCGCCCCGATCGCGGGGGTACGGAAGGTCGATGTCGATGACGCGGCGGATGCGGCCCGGGCGCGGGGTCATCACCACCACCCGCTGCCCGAGGTCGATCGCTTCCTCAATGTCGTGGGTGACCAGGATGGCCGTCGTCCGGCTTGCCAGCCAGATATCCTGGAGCGCGTCCTGCAAGCGCATCCGCGTGAATGCGTCGAGGGCGCCGAACGGCTCGTCGAGCAGCAGCACGCCGGGGCTCGGCGCGAGGGCGCGGGCGATGGCCGCGCGCTGGGCCATGCCGCCGGAAAGCTGATGCGCGTAGGCCGACTCGAAGCCGCCCAGCCCGACCAGCTCGATCAGCTCGCGGACCCGCTCGTCCTTCTCGCGCTTTCCGGTGCGCAGGCCGAACGCGATATTGTCGGCCAGCGACAGCCACGGGAATAGGCGCGGCTCCTGGAACACGATTCCGCGCGTCAGGTCCGGCCCGACCACGGGCGTGCCGTCCGCGAGGATCTCGCCGGTGTACTCGGTGTCCAGCCCGGCCACCGCGCGCAGCAGGGTCGATTTGCCGCAACCGGACGGGCCGACCAGCGACACGAACTCGCCCGGCGCGACCGTCAGGTCCACGTCGTCGAGCGCGACGACCGGGCCGTTGGCGCCGGCAAAGGTGCGGCCGACGTTGGCGAGGGAGAGCCCGATGCTGGCGCGGGCGGTCCGCGGGTCCAGAGCTGATCGCGTGTCTGTGGCCATCGCTCAGCCTCCCGCGAACGTGTCGCGCCAGCGCAGGAAGTGGGCTTCCAGCATCCGCACGAACACGTCGACCAGCTTGCCGACGACGGAGAACAGGAGGATGCCGCCGACGATCACGTCGATCCGCACGAACTCGCGACCCTCCACCAGCATGAACCCGAGCCCGCGCGTCGCGCCCATCAGCTCCGCGACCACCAGCGCCAGCCACGCCACGCCCAGGCCGTATCGCACGCCCGTGAACACGGCCGGTAGCGCAGCCGGGATGATCACGCGGGCGAGCATCTCGGCGCTCGAAAGGCCGTACACTCGCCCTACCTCGATCAGCTTGCGATCGACGTTGCGGATGCCGGCGAACGTGTTGATGTAGAGCGGGAAGAACGCCGCCAGCCCGACCAGCGTGATCTTCGGCGCCTCGTCGAGGCCCATCCAGATGATGAGCAGCGGCGCCATCGCCAGGAAGGGGACGGTACGGAGCATCTGGATCGACGTGTCGAGCAGCCGCTCGGCGCCCCGCGACAGTCCCACCCACGACCCGAGCAGCAGGCCGAGGCCGCCGCCGAGCATGAAGCCGATCGTCCAGCGCGTCACGCTCGCCTGCAAGTGCTTCGCGAGGGTGCCGTTGAGGGTCAGATCCCAGAGCGTCGTCACGACGGTCGCGGGCGGCGGCAGGATGTACGGCTTGATCCAGCCCGAGACGGACGCGACATGCCAGACGGCGATCAGCACGGCGGGCAAGATGAAGCCTGTCAGCCCGCCGGCGACGCCAACGAGCCGACCCCGCGACGGGGGTTGGGCACGCGACGACGCCTGGGCAACGGCGGGCGCCCGCGACGCGCCCGCGACCGACTCGGCTGCGCGCGCGGCGGGAGCGAGCGTGGGGCGACTCTCGACGGCCACGATCAGCCCTTCCTAACGGCCGCGCCGACGCGCGGGGCGGTGGCCCGGACGCCGTTTTCACGCGAGCTGGTCACCACGGGATCGGTCTTGGGCACATCGGTGCCGTGGGAGCTGGCCCTCGCGGATTTGGTCGTTTGCAGGCGGGGCAGCACCTCGGTGCCAAGGAGCTCCAGCGAGCGCAGCGAGTCCTCGTGGCGCATGCCCGCCGCGTAGAGCTGGCACATGATCTCGTCGAAGCCGAAGTCGTCGCGCCACGCCAGCAGCGTCTCGGAGACTTGCTCGGGCGTGCCGATCACGAAGTGCATCCGGTCGGCCAGATCGACGTACTCCGCGCTATCGGTGCGGCCGTCCCACTCGACGCCGCAGTCGTACTTGGCGTAGCGCTCGAACGTGCGGCGCGTCTGTTCCTGGGCCTCGCGCTCGGTCTCGGCGACGTACACGAAGCGCAGCATCGACACGAAGCTCGGCCGGCCGTTCGCCGCCTCGCGGTAGCGCCGAATGAGGTCGCGGTGGCCGTCGGTGGCGCCGACGCGCGGGACGAGTAGCCCGTAGCCGCGCTCGCCGGCCAACTCGACGGTCGACTGGCTGCCGGCGACCCAGATTAGATCTTCGGCTCGCTGGACCGGGCGCGGGTTCAGCTCGACGTCGTCGTACTGGAAGAATCGGCCCTCGTGGCGGATGCTCGGGTCGGCGAAGGCCCGGTGCAGCACCTCGATCGTCTCGAGCATGCGGGCCGTCTTCTCCTCGACGGGGATGCCGAACTTAAGGAACTCCTCCGGCTTCATCCGCGCCGCGCCGGAGCCGACGCCGAGCCGCGCCCGCCCGCCCGACATCACGTCGAGCAGCGCGGTGTCCTCGGCGAGGCGCAGCGGCTGGTAGTACGGCGCCTCGATGACCGCCGTCCCGAGCCCGATCCGCGTCGTTTTGGCGCCGACCCACGCGAGGTAGGTCAGCGGCGCGGGCAGCCGACCATAGACCGTGAAGTGATGCTCGGCGAGCCAGATCGCGTCGAAGCCGAGGCGGTCGGCGGCGATCGCCTGCTCCTCGACGTCACGGTAGAGGGTCGGGACATCCTGCTCGGGCGCGACGTCGAAGTTGTAGAACAGCGAAAATCGCATCGGCGTCCTTCTTCTTCTTTCGGGTATCCCGCCGCGTCTTCGGGCGCTCGTTCGTCGCCAGAAGAGCCAACGTCAGGGCCACGTACGCACTATAACCGCCCCGTTGGCTCGACAATTCCCGAACGCCGTCGCGGGGCGCGCGGCACGTGGCGTCATCCGACACGATAGTCACGCCTTCGACCTTGTCAGGGCAGGGCGCACAAACCGAGCTGACGCCGGCTGATGCACCGAGGCCGGCACATGGCCCACTTTCAGCGAATACCCTCGTCGCCACGCGCTTGACGCGCGTCGCCGGCGGGACTACACTCCCGCCGCGTCGTTCAGTCGCGCCTACGCGGCGGATGGGGAGGGCTGGCATGGTCTTCGGATTGTTCGGCGGGGGCAACCTCGATGTCAGCATCGAGCTCGATCGGCCGGACGGCGCCTACGCGCCGGGCGATACAGTCGTCGCCCGCATCGCGGTCGCGGCGACCAAGGGCGGCAAGGTGCGCGAGCTGCGGGCGGGCCTCGTCATGCAGCACAAGTATCAGGTGATCGTACACCGACGCAACTCCAACGGTAATTGGAGCAACAGCAACGAGTGGCGGACCAACGAGGTCTGGGTCACGCGCGAGGTGCTCGCGGCCGAGGGCGCCATCGCGGCCGACTTCTCGGAAGCCCGCGCAATCGAGTGGGCCATACCCGCCGATGCCATCCCCACCTGCGCCGGCGAGATCGTCCAGGTGACGTGGTCGGTGAAGCTCACGGCGGATCGGGCGCTGGCGCGCGATCAGAACGAGGAGGTCGAGCTGCGCGTCGTCGTGCCGCCGACCGGCGAGTATGCCCAGCCGGGCGAGGGCGGCGAGATGAACACCAACTCGGGCGTCGCGATGCGCCTGGACGTGCCGACCCTGGAGCTGATCGAGGGCGGCACGTTGCAGGGGCGGCTGATCGTCGAGCCGAGCCAATCTATCGACGCCCGCGAGATCCGCGTGGAGCTGATCCGCGACGAGCGCGTACACGTCGGCGACGCGGTCCACGCCAAGCAGATCTCGGTGGAGAAGGTCCGGGTCGCGGAGTCACCGAAGCTCGTGCCCGGCACGCCCCTGACCCTCGACTTCGAGCTGCCGATTCCGGCCACCGGCACGCCGTCGCACGCCCACGGCGACACCGAGGTCACGTGGCAGCTCGTCGGGACGGTCGATCGCCCGATGCGCGGGGATTTCACCGTCACGCAATGGGTGGGCATGTACAACGGTTGAAGCCGGCGGATCACCGGCGCGCGCCGTGACCGACGCCCGACGGTCCACGGCGTGGGTCGGTCCACGGCGCGCGCCGGGCCACGGCGCGCGTCAGTCCACGGCGATGGCGTCGATCATGAGCCGGAACCCGCTCGGGAGCGCGCCCGCTACCGTCGAGCGGGCCGGCGGCCGTTCGGGGAAGTAGGTCGCGTACACGCCGTTGACCGCCGCGAAGTCGCCGATGTCGGCCAGGAAGATCGTCACCTTCACGACGCGGCCCAGGGACGACTCGGCCGCATCGAGGATGGCGGCGATGTTGTCGAGCGCGCGGCGCGCCTGGTCCTCGATGCTGCCCTCGACCGGCGCGTTCGTGGCCGGATCGAGCGGCACCTGCCCGGCGACGTAGACGGTGTTGCCGGCACGGATCGCCGGACTGTACGGCCCGCGCGGAATCGGGGCGCGGTCGGACCTGATCGCCTGGATGTCGGTCATGCTGCCTCCCGCACGCGCACGGGCGTGCGCGTGCGCGTGTTACAGTTCTCTCGGATCGGCGCCATCGGCGCCGATTTGTTGTACCTGGGCCGGTTGTGCCGGTGCTGCGCCATCGAGCAGATGACAGGTACGGTGACGGTTAGCCCCGCAACTACTGCGTGGCGTAGTACGAAGTTGGAGGGTGCGCGGTGGCAGCGGAGCGGTTCTTCGGGCAGCGGATCCGGCGCTTCGAGGATCCGCGCCTGCTCGCCGGTGAGGGCGCCTTCCTCGAAGATCTGCAACTGCCCGGCCTGCTGCACGCCGCGTTCGTCCGTAGCCCCTACGCCCACGCGCGCATCCTGGCCGTCCCGACCGAGTCGGCACTGGGCCTGCCGAACGTGCTGGCCGCGTTCACGTCCGCCGACTTCGACCTCGTGCCGACGCCGACCGTCGTGCCGCATCCGGCCTACCGCCAGTGCAGCCAGCTCCCGCTCGCACGCGAGGTGGTGCGCTTCGTTGGGGAGCCGCTGGCCGTCGTCGTTGCGCGGGACCGCTACGCGGCCGAGGATGGCGCCGCCGCCATCATGGCCGAGCTGGATCTCGACCCGCTCGACGTGGTCGCCACCGCCTTCGACGCGCTGGCGCCGGGCGCCCCGATCCTGCATGCGGACCTTGGCGACAACGTGGCCGGCGCGTGGGATGTGTCCGTGGGCGACGTCGAGGCGGCGTTTGCGCGGGCCGACCGGATCGTGCGCGGGCGCTTCGAGGTGCAGCGGTACACCGGCATGCCGATCGAGACGCGCGGCGTCATGTCGATGGTCGATCCGCTCTCCGGACGCCTCACCGTCTGGAGCAGCACCCAGTGGCCGCACACCGTCCGCGAGGCGCTGGCCGTCTCGCTCGCGCGGCCGGAGCACACGATCCGGGTGATCGCGCCGGACCTGGGCGGCGGGTTCGGCGTCAAGCAGGACATCTACCCCGAGGAGACGGTCATCGCGCTGGTGGCCGAGCGGCTCGGGCAACCGGTGCGCTGGATCGAGACGCGCCGCGAGCACTTCACCGGCACCGCCCACTCGCGCGAGCAGTCGCACGAGGTCGAGCTGGCGGTCACGAACGACGGCGAGGTGCTGGCTCTGCGGGCGGTCGTCACGTCGGATATGGGCGCGTACACGCGCGGCCTCGGCGTGCTCTGCCCGTCGATCACGGCCGGCTCGCTGCTCGGGCCGTACCGAATCACGAACTACCGCTGCGAGGTCCGCTGCGCCTTGACGAACAAGGCGCCGGCC
>Ga0136611_10000421_pt1 | contig 27427 bp, 25 predicted proteins | sample AntDrymUQ2232306_2_FD_106645 | JGI IMG/M metagenome (GOLD analysis project Ga0136611, IMG submission 106645) | Polar desert sand microbial communities from Dry Valleys, Antarctica - metaG UQ223 (23.06) | ecosystem: Environmental > Terrestrial > Soil > Desert | place: Antarctica: Dry Valley...
AGTGCGGTTGAACCGGCAATTCTGGCGAAATATACTTTCAATCTGGCGAAGGCATTCAATCTTTTCTATCACAATCACAAAATCCTGATCGAACCAAACGACACGAAACGCGCGGTTTTAATCGCCGTCGCCGACTTGACGCGCCGCAATTTGACCGCCGCGCTCGATTGTCTCGGCATCGAAGTTCCCGAACGAATGTAGCCGGTTTACCGTTCGACATTTGCGCTTTATGATTTTATCTGTTAAAAATTTTAACAATGAATCTTTCACGAAGAATTTTAGTTCAATACGTAAGCTGGCAAAATTGGTGGCGCGACGGCGCGTCGGCGATGTTCAGCACGAATGAATAAAATTTGCTTTGTGATTAGAAGAAAGTAATTTTTGAATCTTTTTTGTGAACGCCGCCGAAAATAATCGGGGGCTTTTTTTATTTGCGCGGGTAATTTTTTAGAATTAAAAATGGCTGACAATTTACAAAATTTCGAGGATTTTTTAACAAATGCGAAAGCGGCGAACATCATTCCCGTCGTCGAAACCTTAACGGCGGATCTGCTTACGCCGCTCGCGGTTTATTTAAAGCTGGCGGCAAACGCCGTTGATTCTTTTCTTCTCGAATCGGTCGAAGGCGGAGAAAATTTGGGGCGTTATTCTTTCATCGGCGCAAATCCCGAAATGATCGTCAGCGGGAGCGATGTGCAAACAACCGTCCAAAAAACTAACAAAACGGAAACCTATGAGACTTCCCTTTTTGATTTTCTGCGCGATTATTTTGCTGGTAAAAAACTTTGTGATGTTTCAGATTTGCCCGCGTTCGCCGGCGGCGCAATCGGCTTTTTCGGTTTCTCGTGCGCGGGTTGGTTTGAAAAATCTCTGAAAAGTAATCAGCCGAAAAATGAAGATGCCAGGTTAATGTTTTTTCGTCACATCGTCGCCTTTGACCACGCCAAACAAGTTATCAAAATCATTTCGCTCGTCTTTACCGACGAAGCTGAAACGAGCGCGGAACTGAAAAATATTTACGCGGATGCCATATTGGAAAATCAAAGAATCAAAAAGATTTTAGAAAACGATCCTATCGTTTTACCTAAAACCGGAAGCCAAAAATTAACGACGAACGAAGTTCAATCAAATTGGAAACGTGCAGATTTTGAGAACGCCGTTTGTAAAATTAAGGAATCAATTAGCGCGGGCGAATGTTATCAGGTTGTTTTGTCGCAATGTTTTACTCGTCCTACCGATTCGGACGCGGTTTCAATTTACCGCGCTTTGCGGTCGCTCAATCCGTCGCCGTATATGTTTCTATTGAAAATCGGCGAGCAGTCAATCGTCGGCGCGTCGCCCGAAATGCTCGTCAAATGTATTAATCGGAAGCTCGAATATCGACCGATTGCCGGAACGCGAAAGCGCGGCGCAACCATCGAAGAAGATATTTTTCTGGCGGAAGAAATGCGCGGCGACCAAAAGGAAGTCGCCGAACATTTGATGCTGGTTGATTTAGGACGCAATGATTTGGGGCGCGTTGCGACGTTCGGCTCGGTGACGGTTGGAAATTTGATGAGCGTCGAAAAATACTCGCACGTTCAGCATTTGGTCAGTTATCTGAAAGCCGATTTGCGCGACGAATTCGATTGCTTTGACGCGCTCGCCGCGTGTTTTCCGGCGGGAACCGTTTCAGGCGCGCCGAAAGTTCGCGCTATTGAAATTATCCAGGATTTGGAGCCGACATCACGCGGAATTTATTCGGGCGCGGTCGGCTACATTGATTATTCGGGTAATCTCGATGTCTGCATCGCCATTCGGACACTCGTGTTGGAAAACGGCGCGGCGAAAATCCAAGCCGGCGCGGGCATCGTCGCCGATTCGGTTCCCGCGCTTGAATATGAAGAAACGGTGAATAAGGCGAAGGCACTTTTGAAGACAATCGAGATTGCCGAAGCAAATTTATAAAAATGGAAAATTCGCTGGAAAAATTTTTAGCAATATTATCGTCGAGCAAAAATTTGACTGAAAGCGAAGCTGTCGAATTTTTCAAGGCATTGCAGACGGAAACTGAAAACGAAAATTTAATCGCCGCCGTTCTACTCGCTTTGGAGGCGAAAGGCGTGACCGACGACGAGCTTTTCACGCTGGCGAAATTGATGCGGAGCCGTGCCGTTAAAGTCAATTCAAAGCACAAAACTTTCGTGGATATTGTCGGCACGGGCGGAAGTTCGGCAAAGACTTTCAACGTTTCGACCGCCGCCGCATTTGTCATCGCAGGCGCGGACGTGCCGGTCGCCAAACACGGCAACCGCGCCGCGACAAGCAATTGCGGCAGTGCCGACGTTCTCGCCGAACTCGGTGTTAATCCCGCAGTCGAATCGGAAATGGCGGAAAAATGCTTGAACGAAATCGGCATCTGTTTTATGTTCGCGCCGAAATTCCACGCTCTCTCGCCGGTTCTCGGCAAAGTTCGCCGGACGCTCGGAGTGCCGACGATTTTTAATAATCTCGGTCCGCTGTGCAATCCGGCAAACGCTCCGCACCAGATTATCGGCGTGTGGAATGCGAATTTGCTGGAGAAAACGGCGAATGTTCTGGCGCGTCTGGGAACGAAAAAATCCTGGATCGTTCACGGCGGCGACGGTTTAGATGAAATTACGCTTAACGGAAATACTTTTATAGCGGAGATCTGCGACGGCGCGGTAAAAACTTCTACGATTTCTCCAGCGGATTTTGGTTTGGAAAATGTCGCGGCGACTAACTTTCCCAAATGCTCGGCGGCTGAAAGCGGGCAATTAATTTTAGATGTTCTGGGCGATCAATCGGCTAACAAAAACGCCCGAAACATAATTCTGGTAAACGCGGCGGCTGCAATTTATATAGCGGGAAAAACGCCGAACTTGCGAACGGCTTTTGGAATTGCGGAAGAGAGTTTAGAAAGCGGAAAAGCGTTTGAGAAATTGCGAAAGTTAATCGAGTTTACCAATCAAGGAATTTTATGAATGATTTTCTCAACGAAATTATCGAACTGAAAAAGAAGCAACTGGAACTTGCCAAAGCTGAAACGCCGCTCGCTGAGTTGAAACGAAAAGCCTTTGCCGTGCGAGAAAAATCCGCTTCGCACCTTTTGCAAAAGGCTCTGATGCGAACGGACAGAATCAATATTATCGCCGAAATCAAACGAGCTTCGCCGTCAAAAGGCGTTATAAATGATAAAATTGATGTCACCGAAACTGCGAGAAACTACGAGCGCGGCGGCGCGTGCGCGATTTCCGTTTTGACCGAAGAAGATAAGTTTCAAGGGAGTTTGGGAGATTTAGAAACGGCAAAAAATTCTGTTGAAATTCCTATTCTGCGAAAGGATTTTGTTTTTGACGAATTTCAGATTTACGAAGCGGCGGCGAGCGGCGCGGACGCGATTTTGCTCATCGCGGCGATGTTAGACGATGAAGAGTTGTCAAAATTTTATCGTCTAGTTGAGCAAGAATTGGATTTGGATGTCTTGCTCGAAGTTCATACGCTTGAAGAATTGGAACGCGCCACAGCAATCAACGCGACGATTATCGGCGTGAATAATCGAGATTTACATTCATTCGCCGTATCGCTCGACGTTTCGCGTGAGTTGATAAATCACGCGCCGAAACAATGCTTGATGATTGCCGAAAGCGGTTTGCGAACGCGAGAAGATATTTCGGAATTGAAAAGTTTGGGTTTTGCAGGTTTTCTGATTGGCGAAACTTTGATGAAATCGGGCGATACAGAAAGTGAATTAAGAAATTTAACCACAGATAGACACAGATAAACACAGATTTTTTTTCAGATTTTATCTGTGTTCATCTGTGGTTTCAAATTCCTTTGCGATTTAGCGATTAAAGCAATTTATGACGAAAGTAAAAATTTGCGGCATCACCAATTTAGAAGACGCGCTTCTATCGGCGAAGTTCGGCGCGGACGCTCTTGGTTTTAATTTTTACCCGCAAAGCCCGCGTTATATTTCGCCTGAAAAAGCGTGTGAGATTATCGAACAACTGCCGAAGGAAATTTTGAAAGTCGGCGTTTTCGTCAATGAAAGTTTGGAGAAGATTTGTGAAACGGCAACGGTCGCCAAACTCGACGTGATTCAACTGCACGGCGAAGAAACGCCCGAATTCGTGCGCGAGGTAAAAGCGAAAACGAATCTCGAAATCATCAAAGCCTTTCGCGTTTCGCCCGAGTTTAAACCGGAAGACGTTTTGCAATACGCAGTTGATGCCGTTTTGCTCGATGCTTATTCGCCAAAAGAACACGGCGGAACGGGCGAAACTTTTGACTGGGAAATTGCGCGGAAGGTTCAGAATATTTTTCCAAAAATGTATCTCGCGGGCGGACTTTCAGTTGAGAATGTTAAAAAATCTATTTTAGAAGTGAAACCTTTTGCTGTTGATGCCTGCAGTTCAGTCGAGGAAGTCAAAGGAATCAAAAGTCAGGCGAAGGTTAAGAATTTTATTTTTGCAGTAAATAATTGAATGAATTACCAACCAAATGAATTAGGTTACTGGGGCGAATTCGGCGGGCGGTTTGTTCCCGAAACGCTGATGTCGCCGATTGAAGAATTGACCGACGCATATTTTGCCGTGCGCGAGGACGCGGATTTTCAAACGGAGTTTCTCAATCTGTTACAGGATTTTTCCGGTCGTCCGACTCCGCTTTTTTATGCGAAAAGATTGTCGGAGAAGTTAGGCGGTGCGAAGATTTACCTCAAGCGTGAGGATTTATCGCATACTGGTTCACATAAAATCAACAACGCTGTCGGGCAGATTTTGCTCGCCCGTCGAATGGGCAAAAAGCGCATTATCGCCGAAACGGGCGCGGGTCAGCACGGCGTGGCGACGGCGACGGTTTGCGCTTTGTTCGGGCTGGAATGCGTCGTTTATATGGGAACCGAAGATATGCGGCGGCAGGCGTTGAATGTTTTTCGGATGCGACTGTTGGGCGCGGAAGTGCGCGGCGTTGACGCTGGAAGCAAGACTTTGAAGGACGCGATAAACGAGGCGTTGCGCGATTGGGTGACGAATGTTGATTCGACTTATTACCTGCTCGGCAGCGCGCTCGGTCCGCATCCGTATCCGCTGATGGTCAGAGATTTTCAATCGGTTATCGGGCGCGAAGCCAGACAGCAAATTTTGGAAAAGGAAAATCGTCTGCCCGATGTTTTAGTAGCTTGCGTCGGCGGCGGCTCGAATTCGATTGGGTTGTTTCATCCGTTTTTGGCGGACGAATCGGTGCGCATGATCGGCGTTGAAGCGGGCGGCAAAGGCAATAATCTCGGCGAACACGCGGCTCGGTTCAATAAAGCGGGCGGCGGGCGAATCGGCGTTTTGCAAGGCACAAAAAGTTATCTGTTGCAAAATGATGAGGGGCAAATCGCGCTGACGCATTCGATTTCCGCCGGATTGGATTACGCTTCGGTGGGACCCGAACACGCTTTTTTGCAGTCTGTCGGGCGCGTCGAATACGCAATGGCGACGGACGACGAGGCACTGGCGGCGTTTCAAACGCTGTCGGAAACCGAGGGAATCATTCCCGCGCTCGAATCGTCGCACGGCATCGCGCACGTATTGAAAATCGCGCCGGAAATGTCGCCCGACGAGACTATGATTGTCAATCTTTCAGGGCGCGGCGATAAAGATGTAAGTCAGGTGCAGGAAATGATTGACGGAACGCCGTCATTTTGATGGCAAACGTCGTTAGTGTTTGAACGACGGCGCGTTCATTGCTGGTAAGATGCCGGCGTTCCGTTATGAAAAATCGAATTGATAAAAAATTCAAGCAGTTAAAAAACGAAAAGCGCGGCGGCTTTATTCCGTTTATTGTCGCGGGCGATCCGAATCTTGAAACGACGAAAGATTTGATTTTACTGCTTGCCGAAATGGGCGCGAGCGTGATCGAACTCGGCGTTCCCTTTTCCGATCCGGTGGCGGACGGCGTGACGATCCAGGCGGCAGCCGAACGCGCTTTGATTAATGGAATCAGCGTGAAAGATGTTTTGGAAACGGTTAAAAGAGTTCGATCTGAAGGCTGCGAAACGCCGATTATTTTGTTCAGTTATTTTAATCCGATTTTGCAGTTCGGCTTGGAAAGATTTGCGAGCGAGATGAAAACGGTTGGCGCGGACGGCGTGTTGATTACCGATTTAGTCCCCGAAGAAGCCGAAGATCTTCGGCAAATTTTAGTTGAACAAAACTTGGCTTTGATTATGCTCGCTGCGCCGACTTCGAGCGATGATCGTTTGAAAAAGATTTGCGACAAAGCGAGCGGTTTCGTTTACGCGGTTTCGCGGGCGGGCGTGACCGGCGCGCGAAACGAGATGAGCGATGAGGCGGAAAATTTGGTGAAGCGTCTCAGGCATTTCACCGATTTGCCGATTGCCGTCGGTTTTGGAATCTCCACTGCCGCGCAAATGAAAGAAGTTTGCCGATATGCGGACGCGGCAGTCGTCGGTTCGGCAATTGTGAAGGAAATCGAACGCACGGCGGAATCAGGCGATGTGAATGGTAATGTCCGCGATTTTGTGAAAAATTTGTTGCCGGATGAATTTTCGGCTACGGATTTGCATTAAAATTTATTGTTGAAACCATAGTGAAATTCGAACGTTTTATTGCTGGTAAATTTCTTGAATTGCCCGTCGGCTTTGCAGTTTGCAAAAAGACGGGCGAAAAATTAAAGTTGAAAATTTAAAATTATGTTAATTGTAATGAAACCCGATGCGCCGCGTTCCGATGTCGAGCGCGTCTTAGAAACCATCGAAAAACTTGGCTTTAAGCCGCACGAACTGCCGGGCGAAAATCGCACCGCTATCGGCATTACGGGCAATCCCGGCTCGATTGACCCGACGCATTTTGAAAATATGCCGGGCGTGGCGGACGCTATTCGCGTGACGAAACCCTACAAACTTATCTCAAAAGATTTGCGTCCCGAAAAATCAATTGTCAAAATCGGCACAGCGGAAATCGGCGGCGACGAATTGGCGATTATTGCCGGACCGTGCGCGATTGAAAATCGGGAACAGGTATTTAGCGTGGCGAAAGCCGTCGCGGAAAGCGGCGCGAGGTTTTTTCGCGGCGGCGCGTTCAAGCCGCGCACTTCGCCTTATGCTTTTCAGGGAATGGGCGAAGACGGATTGAAAATTTTGGCTGACGTGCGCGACGAATACGATTTAAATATCGTGACCGAAGCGATGGACGAAAACGGCGTTGATTTGGTGGAAAAATACGGCGACTGTATTCAAATCGGTGCCAGAAATATGCAGAATTTTTCACTTTTGAAATATGTCGGTCAGACGCGCAAACCTGTTTTGCTCAAGCGCGGCTTGTCAGCGACGCTCGACGAACTGCTGCTCGCCGCCGAATACATTATGGCGGAGGGAAATTACGATGTCATTTTATGCGAACGCGGCATCAGAACTTTTGCAGTTCACGCCCGCAATACTCTGGATTTATCAATCGTTCCGGCGATTCATAATGTTTCGCATCTGCCGGTGATTGTTGACCCGTCGCACGGCACGGGCAGAAATTATATGGTCAATCCGATGGCGCGTGCCGGAGTCGCGGTCGGCGCGGACGGTTTGATTATCGAAGTTCATTCCAATCCCGAACAGGCTCTATGCGACGGCGCGCAAGCTTTAACGCCGGCGCAGTATCTGGAACTCGTGCGGGAAGTGAAAGCGATTCACGCGGCTTTATTGCCGGTTGTTAACAATTTAGAATCGGCAAGCATCGTGCGATAAAAAATCACGATTTAACTGCGTGAAAGCCTACGATTTAATTTTCATAAAAATTGAATAAAAAAGTCCGCCTCTGTTTCCCGAAAACAAACGCGGACTTTTTTGATTACTCCGTTGTCGCCTTTTGCCTATTTCGCCAAACGGAGTTTGAAAAAACTGTAAAATTGAATGTAGCAGCAAAGCATTGCCGTCACAATGAGCAGAGTCATCGGAAGAAATCGAAAAGTCTCCGGCAGAACCACGCCTAACGATTGTTTGAACATCACGCCGAGCAGAATCGCAAATCCAGCAATTAAACTTCTGCCCAAAAGCCATTTTGAAAAATTCGGTTTTTCGTCAGACAAGAGAAAATACGGTAGAATGGCAACCGTCAAAAGCGCAAAAAACATAAAGATATTATCCAGGCTCAAAGAGAAAAACGTCCGCCCGAATTCGACTGCCAAAAAGAAAAGAACAAACGATGTATCAACCGAGAGATTTTTTTCTTCGACAGTTTCGGTCTGAAATCTTTTGATGCGCGATTCCGTTCTCATATTTTTACTCACGCGAAATTCAAGAATGAATTTCGATAATCTGCATTTTATTTGACGACCCTGAATAATATTTGAGCGTGAAAACGACTCGAGGCTTCACGAAAATTCGAGCCGTTTTCGCACCGCTAAATTAGACTTCGACACGATGAGCCGCTCGTCCTTATTTTTTCTTCGGGCTGCTGAACTGCGTGTAAGCCACACGGAATAATTCCGACAAAGCCTTCGCCGTTTCCGGTGTCAGGTTACGGTCGGCGCGCAGATGCGCTTCGATAATTTCCGGCATCGCTTCGTGCGGGTAATAAACCACCGCTTCAACGTTTTCGCTTGTTCCCTGTTTTTTCATCACGCGGTCAACCGGCATATCAAGCCAGCTTGTCAGCCGCGCGATGTTATCGGCGTCCGGTTTACCCGTGCCGTTTTCGATGCGCGAAAGCGTCGAAGCCGAGACATCCGTTAGATCCGCGACATCACGCAAACTAATTCCTAATTCTTCCCGGCGGCGTTTGATGGCGCGTCCGAGTTCGACTGTGTTTATCAGACTTTCGTTTTTGTAAGCCATAGTTTTTTCTCCATCTCTTCAAACAAATTTGCAAGTCGTTTTTCCTTGCTCCCGTCCTATCCGTAAAGAATTTAGCATAGTGAAAATTTATTTGCAACACTCCGTTTCACGCTTGCAACAAAAAAAATGCTGTGATACACTGTCTCATAGATGAAACGAGTATGTTTTATTTATTAGTAAACAGTTGGATTTATAACAGTTTGCAAATTTCAGAGAGGTAAGAAAAATGACAGCAGTAGCAGTAGAAAAAAATTTAACAGATAAAAAAGACAAACGAGCAAAATCAATTGCGGCGATGGGACTGGTCAATCGTGAAGGCGACAGGTTTCTGGTTTCGACGCCGAGTTTGCGCGGCAAACAAACTTCTTATGAAGTTTGGCGCAGCGAAACGGGTAAAATCCGCTGCAATTGTTTGGAATTTGAAGAAGCCGCTGTCAGCGATTTAGGTTTTCGATGCGAGCATATTTTGGCGGTGAAATATGCCCTGGTTGCAAAGAATACCGAATCGGCTACGAAACAACCGATGAAAGTCAAAACTCAAGTTGAGGTTAAACCGACCGAAGCGGTTGTTGAAGACACGAGCGCAACTGAGTCATCTGCCGATACCGAGTTGCAGAACGAGGAAGACGAATTCGATAACGAATCCGAAGTCCAAAATTCGCAATCCGAAATCGAAATGTCCAAGGATGGCGAACAGAAGGCGGACGAAGTTCGGGGAAATGTTTCGGAGAATGGACACACCGAAACGCAAAAAGTTTCCGAACCGAGTCATCTTGCGAACACACAAGGAGATAAAAAAATGACACAAGCAAACACCAAGGAAACGCCGTTGGCGATTGCCGAAGAATCGGCTGATGCGGAAACGGCGAACAATGTATTAAGTTTTACGACGACGCTGCGCGAGCTGCGAAAAAACGTTGACCCGGAATTGGTCAAACAGCGTGAAGGCTGGCGCGACCGCAATGGCAACACGCATTACGTTGATTATGTCGAATGGCACACGGTTGCCGACATTTTGGACGAAAACGCGCCGAATTGGTCACACGCGGTTAAAGATATTCGTCAAATCGGCGATATTTTCACGGTCACGGTGGCGATTACGATTGATGGCGTAACGCGCGAAGGCATCGGAACGGGAACAGCTGATTCGGAACTCGGAATTAAAAAAGCCGAACACGACGCTCTCAAACGCGCGGCTGTGAAATTCGGCATCGCCCGCGATTTGTATAAAAAAGAATCGGATCGCATCGAACGCGAAGGCGCGGTTCCGCCACCGACTAATAACGACGGCTTCCCTTCCAATCCGATTGCGAAAAGCCTTTCGGATTTGGTAACGGCGAAACAGCTCGGAATGATTCGCGCCATCTCACGCGAAATCGGTGTTGACGCGGAAGTCGAATGTCAGAACGCAATGCAGTGCAAAACCGATGAACTGTCGAAAAAAGCGGCTTCGGGTTTGATTCAGCTTTTGCAGGATATGCAGAAGAATCAGGAAGTCGCCGTGCCGCAACCGATGCGCCGCGCCGGATAAAATCAATTACGAATTTCAAATTACGAATTACAAATGTCAGAGAATTTTCTCCAATTCGTAATTGATAATTCGTAATTGGTAAAAGATTTTGAGTTGCGCTGACCGTCCTGCTTTCTCCAAAAGCCAGAAATAATCTCACACGCAACTCAAACCTCACTTTACTTTTTCTCCTACAAAACAGAGCAAGCGGGAAAATTTAATTTAAAACGAGAGGGAAAATTTATGTCAGAACAGGCAGTAACAGCGGCGGAGCAAACGGCGATGCCGAAACACGGTGAATTTTGTTGGAACGATTTGGCGACGACAAACGTCGAAGCGTGCAAAAAGTTTTACGGTGAATTATTCGGATGGAAGTTTAAGGAAAGCGACGCGACCGGAATGGTTTATACGGAATTCGGCGTTGACGATCAGAAATATGTCGGCGGGATGTGACAAACCGATCAATGTCCCGAAGGCGCGACGAACGAAATGCCGCCGCCGCATTGGATGACTTATATCGCGGTTGACGATGTTGACGAATTAGTCACAAAGGTTTGGGAACTTGGCGGTAGTATTTGTGTGCCGCCGACGGATATTCCAAATACCGGACGTTTCGCCGTAATTAATGATCCAACGGGCGCGACGTTTTCACTGATTACGCTCAAACCTTGATTTATAAATTTAGCAGGCAATCAAAATACGTGAGGTTTTAATCAAAAACCTCACGTATTTTTGTTTTCGCACCGTCGAAGGTAAAAAGTTAAGCAGCATCAGCCCTCGTAAATTCATCTTTATTCGAGACGGATTTTTCACAAAATTTCATTCGTCTGCCATAATAACTAACAACTACATTATGCTGAATAAAAATTATTTTCGTTCAATTTTTGCAATTATTTTATTTATCGTCTGTGCCCTTTCGGTGTTCGCGCAGTCACCTAAACCGAATTTTAACCGCGCCCGAAATTATGATATCCAGCATTATATTATTCGTGTCAGTTTCGACCGCACGGGCAAAACCGTTTTCGGTGACACGACCGTTCTATTAAAACCGCTTCAGAACGGCTTTATCCAATTTGAATTAGACGCGGCTAATATAAAATTCGAGTCGGTTAAACTCGAATTGGAAAATAAAGATTTAGCCTTTAAAACAGCGAATGATAAAGTTTATCTAACGCTAGATAAATCGTATTCGCCGAACGATACAATTTCCGTTCGTTTTAAGTATTCAGCCAAACCGCGCAAAGGCGTTTATTTTGTCGAAGCGCAGGTTGAGGAAGGAAAAGTCGTCCGCCCGGCGCAGATTTGGACACAGGGCGAACCGGAAGAAGCGCATCACTGGTTTCCGTCGTATGATTTTCCCGATGATAAAGCCACCAGCGAGCAATTCATTACGGTCGGCAAAGGTGAGACCGCAATCGGCAACGGAGAACCGTTGGGAATCGTTGAAAATGCTGACGGCACGCGCACCTTTCATTCTAAAATGTCGGTGCCGCATTCGACTTATCTGACATCGTTCGTCGTCGGAACGTATTCAAAAGTTAGCGATTCCTACAAAAACATTCCGCTCGCGTTTTATATGTATCCGGGCAGCGAAGCGGTGGCGCGCGCTGCATACGGAAAGACGAAAGATATGATGCGCGTTTTTGAAGAACTCACCCAAATCAACTACCCGTATAACAAATACGACCAAACGATTGTCGCCAATTTCTCTTTCGGCGGAATGGAAAACATCACCGCGACGACGATGGCTGATACGGAAATCTTCTTAAACGCGCCGAACGATGTCGAAGACTTGGTTTCGCACGAACTCGCTCACTCATGGTTTGGTAATATGGCAACGTGCCGAAATTGGGCGGAATTGTGGCTCAACGAAGGTTTTGCGACTTATATGGAAGCCGCTTACCGCGAGAAAATGTATGGGCGCGAGGATTATTTACGGAAAATACGCGAAGACGCGAAGCAGTTTATAGTTGACGATACCGTTAATAAAAATCGTCACGGTCTTTACAATCAATCGGCGCGTCCCGACGATTCGATTTTCGACGTGACGACTTATCAGAAAGGCGGCGCGGTGGTTCATACCTTGCGCGAAACCGTCGGCACGGAAAATTTTTGGAAAGCTATCAACGTCTATCTTACTCGCCACAAATTTCAAAACGTCGAAACGCCGAATTTGCAGCGAGCGATGGAAGAAACATCGAAAATGGATTTAGAATGGTTTTTCAAACAATGGGTTTACGGCGGCGGTTATCCGAAAATCAGAGTCGAGCGCAATTACGATCCGCAAACCAAGCGTTTGGAGTTAATCGTCAAGCAAATTCAGGAAGCTAATACATTAACACCCGAAGCGTTTATCCTTCCGATGGAAGTCGAGATTACAACGGCGAGCGGCGTGAAAATCGAAAAACTGAATATCAGAAAACGCGAGGAAAGTTTCTCGATAAAATCGGATGAAGAGCCGACGAAAATTATTTTCGACAAAGACGAGAAAATTCCCCTGAAATCAATCAAGATTGACAAGTATTGAATCTAAATTCTGAATTAACTTACCAAACAAAAAAAGTTCCGCGCAACACACGCGGAACTTTTCTCTTTGAGAAGACTGGATGTCTTAGTTTGATTTGTTGAAAAAAATCAAAGGCACGAAGCACACGCAAAATCGCACCTGTTACGGCAGTAATTTCCAGTGACTTCTTCACCCACCTACGAGGTTAGCTGTCGGGCTAGGGAAGAAGAAGTGTCCCTGCGGCTTCTTTAGCAAACCGCTTCGCCCCGTGTCCTGCAAAACGCTTTGCAAAACTTTGGTTCCCCCGTGTGATTTTTCTTGCGTCAAATCACTTCGGCGATAAGTTTTCAACATTCAATAATATAACATCGGAATTTCGATTTCGCAAGAATTATTTTTATAATTTTTTACCTTGCCGGAAACAGTTGGTAAAGCATTAGATAAACGATCACGCCGGTTGCCGAAACGTAAAGCCAAATCGGATAGGCGTATTTCACAATGCTTCGATGACGAGCGAATTGATTGGTCACGGCGTAGAACATCGCCCGCAACACAAGCGGCAGGACAATCAGAGAAAAGCCGATGTGCGTTATTAAAAGGAAAAAATAAACGTAACGAATCGCGCCTTCGCCGTTAAATCTATTCGCCGGATTCGAAATGTGATAGAGAATGTAAAAAATCAAAAACAAACCGCCTAAAGCAAAGGCGGTCGCCATTGCAATTCGGTGGTAATCAATTAGCTTGCGTTTGATAAATACCAATCCGGCGATCAGAACAATCGTCGTCAAAGAATTTACCGCGCCGATGGCGTGCGATAAATTGCCCGTCCAATCGCCGAGATTTAATTTATTTGGAAAGGCGAGCATCACGGCAACCGCGATGGGGACGACAATTGAGATGACGTTTATCAAAAGTTTCGATTTAGTTTCGGATTGCAGTGCCGCCGTCGCCATAATTTATTTCCAGAAACCGAGCAGTAGAAGTAAAACGAGCCAGAGTCCGTCCATAAAATGCCAATACCAGGCGACCGCGTTCGAGACTTGTTGGCGTTTGGTGAGTTCTTCATCCGAAGAAGTTTTTTCCCACGTCCGCAAAACGATAAAGCCGAGCGCGATGATTCCACCGATAACGTGAACGGCGTGGACGGCGGTTAGAATGTAGAAAAAACCGGCGTAGGGATTGCTTTGCACGTAAACGCCGCGCCGGACGAGTTCGAACCACGCGAGCAGTTGCGAAGCGATGAACATTCCGCCGAAAATCGTCGTCGCCAAAAACCAGGTTTTCGCCTTTTGCTGATTGGCGGCATTCAGCGCTTTTTGCGCGATTGTATAAGTAACGCTGCTCGCTAAAATCAAACCTGTGCTGACCCAAACCTGAACCGGTAGCGCGAACGGCTGCCATTCCATCACGCCGTTCGTCGAAATGACAATGTATGTGCTTATCAAACCACCGAATGTCATCAGTACGACGAGCAGCAGAAACCACATTGCGATGCGGAATTTGTTAGAGGAATTCGGCTCGGCTTCTTCAATGTAATCGTGTTTGCGCGGGTCGTCATTGCCGCCGTCGTTTCCGCCGCCGCCGCGATTTTTGTTGCCGCCGCCGGAACCTAATCCACTGCTTAAACTCGCTCGACGCTTTCTTTCTTTCTCTTCAACGGCTGTTTCTAGTGTTCCGACTTTCATAGTCTTAAATTTCAAGTTTTTAGAACTCTGCTTTCTTTATTTATGATTAAAAACCATCAAGGCGAAAATCAGCGGCAGATAAAGCACGGAGACAAGCAGTAATTTTCTCGCCTGTTCGACCGTTTTTTCGCGGGCGGTTTTAATGCTCACTGCCAGAAACCATAAGCCGAGCAAACTTGCTCCGACCAAGTAAATTAGTCCCGCAAAGCCGAGAAAAAACGGCGCGAGGCTAACGGGCAAAAGTATCACGGTAAAAATAACGATTTGCCGCGCCGTGATTTTCCCTTCGGGTTCGATGACCGGCAGCATCAAAATTCCCGCCTTGGCATATTGCTCTTTATACATCCACGCGATTGCCAGAAAATGCGGAAACTGCCACAGAAAGAGCAGCGCGAATAAAGCCCACGCGCCCAATGATATTTCGTTCGCCGAAGCCGTCCAGCCCATCAGCGGCGGCATCGCGCCGGGAATCGCGCCGATGGCGGTTGAAGCGGAAGTGCGTGTTTTCAAAGGCGTATAAAGCAAAACGTAGCCGACAATAACGATTAAACCGAGAATCGCCGTCAGACCGTTGACCAAAAAAAACAGATAAATTTCCGCCACCAAGCAAAGCGAGACTCCAAAAGCCAACGCTTCGGTCGTTGACAACTTCTGAGTCGGCAGCGGGCGTTTGGCGGTGCGCTCCATCAAAGCATCAGTCTTGCGTTCCCAAACCTGATTGAGCGTCGCCACGCCGAACGCGAGCAGCGCGATGCCGATCATCGAATTAATAAAAAGCATCGCGTCGAAGCCTTTCGTCGCCCCCAAATAAAAACCCGCCGCTGAAGTTAAAACCAGCATAAACGCGATGCGCGGTTTCGTCAGCTCGACATAAGCCGCGAGTTTTTCGCGTAAGCCGGTTGCTTTTGCTTCTTCAATTGCCGTGATTACTTCCATTAGATTTGTGTATTGACTTAGACTTCTAATTCAGAATAACTTGGAAAAACCGAATTGCAAAATCCGCCGGTTCTAAATAAAACTTCTATTTCTTAACAGTCCAACTAATTTTACGACGGATGACAAATAAAACAGGCTAAGTTATATTTTTTATTAGAGAATGTCTGTTGCCGAAGAAACAATCAAAGAGCAAGCCGCCAAAATTTCGCCGCCGAAAACCGCGTCGCTGTTAGACCGTCCGTTGAAATTTTTAAGCTCGGTGCGTTTCGGCGTTGTTCAACTATGCATTCTGGTTTTGCTATCGCTCGTCGGAATGTTGATCATTCAGCAAAACGTCATCGGTTTTGACGCATATTACGCCTCGCTCACGCCTGCCGAAAAACTCGTCTATGGCTCGCTCGGACTTTTCGACATTTATCACAGCTGGTATTTCAATTTTCTGCTTCTGACACTTTCCCTAAACATCGTGTTAGCTTCGATTGACCATTTTCCGGCGGCTTGGTCATATATCCGAAAGCCGAAACTCAGCGCGACGCGCGATTGGCTTCTCAGACACAAGCAAAATGCGGTATTGCAAATGCCCGGCGAAACGGCGCAAGAAGCGGCGGAAAAAATCAGCCGGATTTTCAAACAAAACGGTTTGAGCGCGAAAATTTTTGAGAGCGATACTCTTTCGTATGGTTTCGACGAGCAAGGAAAGAAAAACTACTCGAAAATCATCAGCAAAACTAATCTTTACGTTTTCGGCGAAAGCGGGAAATGGAATCGTTTGGGCGCTTATATCGTCCATGTTTTTTTGCTGACATTGTTTTTAGGTCACTTCGTCGCCCTGCAAACCGGATTCGATGCCGACGTGCGAATGATGCCCGGTCAGGAAACGAGCGAAATCCAGCTAATCGAAATTAATCTCGACCGACAGGAACGCTTTGCCGTCGGTTTGCCGTTTAAGATTACCTGCACCGACATTGAGCAAAAACTGATTGACCCGACAGGCTCGATTGAAATCGGCAACACGCTCGACTGGCGCACACAGATAAAAATTGACGATCCTGAATACGGCTCGACGGTCGCTGATGTGAGTTTAAATAAACCTTTTGAATATCGCGGTTATCGTTTTTTCCAGGCGAGCGCGATTACGGTCGGCAGCGCGCGAACGATGACGCTCGAACTAACGCCGCAAAACGGCGGACAAACGTTAAATATAAATTTAATGCGAAATGGCGCGGCGGATTTGCCGGACGGCACACGCATTGAATACGAAGCGTTTTTTCCTGATTTCGTTTTGAATCAGGGACGACCCGATACACGCTCGGCTGCTTATAATAATCCGGCGGTCGTTTTAAACATCACCACGCCCGACGGCGAGCAGAAAAAGGCTTACGCTTTCGGCGCAAAAATGCCTGACAACATTCCAATCGGCGCAGCGGTCGGCGGCTACAAATGGCGATTAACAAATTTTGAAAAATCGCCGCTCGCTCACGTTTTATCAATCAAATACGACCCGTTCAACGCCGCGTTCGTCGCGTGGTATATCGGCGGTTTCGGTTTAATCGGCGCGTTATGTTTCGTGTTTTTCATCTCGCACAAACGCATTTGGGCGTTGATTGAAGAAAAGGGAGAAAATGATCACGAAGTTGTTTTCGGTGGAAACACGAACAGAAGTGAACAGGCGTTTGAAGATAAATTCAAAAAAATCGTTGGCGATGTAAGTCAAACGAAATAAGAAGCAAAAATTATGCAGGAAGTAAGAAAAATCCCGAACGAAATCTTAATCGGCGAAAATATTTCAAGCCGAACACCGGCGGCTTGGACATCGTATCTGCCCGCGATTCTGGCAATCGGCGGCGCGTTTTTGATGCTCGGCTTGCGCGTGCAGATCGGCGAAACATTTATCGCCGACCAATCATTGATGATGCTCGCGCTCGCCTGTTACATTTTAGCCGCGCTGTTTCAACTGACGAATCTTTACGCGTCTTCGGAAATGGCGCGTAAGATCGGGCTGTGGAGCGCGACGCTCGGCGTTTTCTTTAATTTATCGAGTTGGCTCGTGCGCTGGGTGAACACTTATCATTTTGAAATGGTTCAGATGCAGCAAAGCGGAAACACGGAAACGCCGTGGATGTTTCGTTATATTCCGCTTGCCAATTTATATGATTTCAGCATCGCTTTTGCCTTCGGCGCGGGAATCGCCACGTTGTTGCTCGCTCATCGCAAAAACTTTCAATTTTTAAGCGCGTTCTCCTTGCCGCTCGCGGCTTTGATTCTTACTCTGGCGAGATTTATCGGCGGCGAGCATTCGAATCTGATGCCGATTCTCGATTCTTACTGGCGACCGATTCACGTCGGCGTAGCAAGTTTAAGCTATGGCGTGGCGTTGGTTTGTTTTGCCGTCGCGGTAATTTATTTATTGAAGGATAAAGTTAAACCCGAAGCAATGGCGATTTGGTCGAGCGTGTTCGCCCTCGGCGTTATCGGAACAATCAGCAAGTTTTCGGTTTTCACCGAATTTGTTTATCGCGCCGGTCTTTTTGTGCCGAATCCAACTGGTTCAAAACCGTTTTCCGCGCCGATACGTCTCGATGTTCCGTTCGTCGGCGAGGCTTTGCTGGCGGCGGGAATTTTGCTTGCCTGCACAATCGTCGCGTTTTTGTTTTACGTTTACCAGAACAATGAAGCGGCGAAACGAGTCGGACATATTTCATTAAAACTCGCATTCGTCGCGCAAATTTTGGCAATTGCATTTCTTGTTTCCGGCATTAAATCAACCGCTGACGTTTACCCGCGACTTCAGGCGCAGCTCACCGGCAACCCGTCGCAATATCAAACCGTCGGCAGAGCCATCGCCGAACGCGAAAATCTCTCCGCCGCCGAATTTGCCGCGCTGACACCGACGCAGCTTGACCAAGCCGGAAAACAGTATCTGCAAACAAATGGCTCGAAAATGTTCACGAATTTGAAGACAAATCCGGTCGAACTCGCCGGTTTAATTACGGCTTTGGCGGGAACGTTTTTCGTAATTCTGTTTGCGTTCCGCACCGAGAAACTGCGCGAACGACTTCCCTCTCTGGATTTGCTCGACAGCTTAATGTATAAAACGGCGTGTCTGGCTTTCGCTGGTTTGGCGATGCTTCTGATTACCGGCGCGATTTGGGCGAACGAATCGTGGGGCAGACCATGGGGTTTCGATTCAAAGGAAACGGGCGCGTTAATCGCTTGGCTGACTTACGCCGGATTTCTGCACACTCGAATTTCGCGTGGATGGTCGGGCAGAAGCTCCGCCTACTTTGCCATCGTCGCGTTTTTGTTTGTCATTTTCACTTATTTGGGTGTCAGCTATCTGCTGCCCGGATTGCACAGCTACGCTTAATTTTGTAAGCGTCGGAGCGCGGACGGCTCGTTCGCATCGAGCGCGATAGCGCGAGAAAAGCCGCTACTAATTACGTTGCGTATCGGCAAGCGCACAATGCCGCTCGCGCTCCGTTGGCGGACGAGCCGTCCGCGCTCCGACATCTGACAATCAATTTTGTATGCAAAAAAATATTACATTCGGCATCGTCGGTTTAATTGTCGGTTTAGTCGTCGGATTTTTCGCCGCCAACAGTATCAACCGAAATTCGGCGCAAACCGCATCTCAAACTCTGACGGACGCGCCGCTGCAAAACCAGCAAGTTCCCAACATTCTCGTCAAAGACCAACCGGCGACGAGCGGCGCAATGCTGCCCGACGTTTCCGCCGTAATTGATAAAGCTAACAATGAGCCGACGAACTTTGACGCGCAAATTAAAGCCGGGGATTTATATCAGCAGATTAAAGGTTTCGACAAAGCCGCCGCTTTTTACGAGCGGGCGCAACAAATCAAGCCTGACGATTATGAATTAATCGTCAGGCTCGGCAATATTTATTTTGACGCCCGACAATTTGAAACGGCGGCGAAATGGTATGAGCAGGCATTGGTGAAAAAACCGGACGACACGAACGTCAGAACCGATCTGGGAATCACTTTTGTCGAACGCACCGTTCCCGATTTCGACCGCGCCGTCAATGAATTTCAAATCTCATTGAAGACGAATCCGAAACACGAACCGACGCTGTATAATCTGGGCGCGGCTTATTTTAAGAAAGGAGAGTTGGAAGAAGCGAATAAAATTTTAGCCCAACTCGAAGCACTTAATCCGCAAAGTCAGCTCGTCGGTAGACTGCGGGGAATTATTTCTCAAAGTTAAAAATCTAAAATTCTATTCAATCGTCATTTTCTCGACATCTAGAATCGAGTAGCGACCAATCGCGCCGTCTTTTGAAATAACCGTTAAAATTCCTTTGTCCACGCCGACCTTTAGAACTTCGCTCATCGGACGTTCGATTTTTGTGCCGTCTTTAAATAGAATAATCAAACGTATATTTTCCAAAGCGGCGGACGGAAGTGGTCGAACGGATTTCGGCTTTACGTTTTTTTTCGACTCTTTTTTCGCCGTCGCTTCCTCCTCGGCAACAATTTTCTCCACTATCGTTTCGGTTGATTTTTCTTCAGTCTTTTCAGATGAATCTTTTTTCGCTTCGCCGACTACTTCCGTTTCCGCCGCGTCTTTTTTCGGCAGGTCATTCGCAGCCACGACCGGCGGCTTGACTTCATTTTGAATTTCAACCGATTTTTCTTTTTCCGCAATCTGCTCTTTTTCCGTTATCGTCGCTTGTTTTTCCGCTTCTTTCGCTTCTTTCGCTTCTTTCGCAGTCTCGCGAATTTCGGTTTTTTCTTCTGTCCGCTTTTCAGTCTGCCGGTCGGATTTTTTTTCTTCCGCGACTTCTTCTTTCGGAGATGGTGTCGGTTTGGGTTTTACTTCGATAATAGTTCCGACTGAATTTACGCGCACATCGGTTTGATTGTCGGACTTAACCATGGGCGTTTCCGTCACTTGATTTTCGGCTGTTGTATTAGACTGCGCGGGCGCGAAACTTCCGGCGAATTTTATCCGATAGTTCGCCCCCGTGTCGTTTGGCGTGCGTCCTTCGATTCGCAGAATAAGTTTCACCGGTTGGCGTAAATAAATTACACGCCCCGTTTCGTTGTCGGAAGCATCGGCGTAAATTGTGATTTTAGCTAGCGGTCGAAGATTGTCGGCAGTGAAAATATCAATGTCGCCGTTCAAATTTTTCGTGACGACGTTGATGAAAACATCGCCCTGCGCGGCGTTAAAAACATAAAAATAATTTGTCAGTCGCGCATCGCCGATGTCACGCGCCGCAATTGTTCCGCTAATTTCGTTTGAGGTAATCGGTGTCGGATAATTTTGATTGGTTGACTGCGCTTTAACAGAACAAAGTAAAACGAAAAGAACACAAAGGACGCAGAAGATTTTGAGGTGTAATTTAAACAGCGATATTTTTCTTTTGCTCTGAATTTTTCGATTGATATTTATTTTATTTATCATATTCATCCTGTTTGAATTATTGACAGCAATAAAAATCAAACTAAATCTTTTCGCAAATGCACGAGCCGTGAAGTTTCCTGATAACCGAGATTCTGGTGCGCCTGTAAACTTAAATCGTTGCCGATTTCCGAATCCGAAGCCATTTCCGTGCAGCCCTTCTGTCGCGCCCAATGCTCCGCCGCTTTGACCAATTTTCTGCCGATACCGTGCTTTCGATATTTTTCTTCAACAAACCAGCCTTCTAAATATCCGACGTGATCGCTATGACAATCTTCAACGAACGGGCGAATGCTCGCTTCGAGGAATCCGACCATTCGCCCGCCGTCTGTTTCAGCGACGAGGACAAGCTGCGTTTCGTGATGCTCATAAATATCGAGCATTTCCATCCGATGCTCGTCGTCGCTCGATTCGTCCCACAAAAGTTTTCTCAGCCGAAACCATTCGGAAGCGTCGTTTGCCGTTACTTCGCGCACTCTGTAATTTTGCTCGGTCATTAAAATGTGATTTTATCAGGCTTGATGGAAAAAGTCCCAAATCTTTAATCTGAAGTCTCAAGTCAAAAACATATTCGACTTGAGACCTAAGACTTGAGACTTGAGACTTATAAAAAACGCGTCCGTTTATTTCAGCAAACTTATTCGCCCGCTTTCGCTGCTTGAGCTTTGTCTTGCAGAAGTTCCAGAGCCTTTTTCATCTGCAAATCTTCCGGGTTCGGCTTTGGTGTCGGCGACGGCACCGGTGTCGGCGTAGCTTGCGGATTCGGCTGTTGATTTTCCTGTTCTTTCTGATCAATTAAATCTTCGACTTCAAGCGGTTCGGGCGTGTCGGGACGTTTGACTTCGACCGACGGCTTGACACCTGATTCGGTGCGTTCATTTGCCAGAAAAGTTTTGCCGCTCGGCGAAGCCCATTTCGCCGTCGTCAATAAAAGTCCGTCGCCGCCGCGCAAGGCAAACAATTGCTGCTGCGTTCCCGCGCCAAAACTCTTTTCGCCGACGACTTCGCCGCGTTGCCGGTCTAAAATCGCTCCGGCAACGACTTCCGCCGCGCCCGACGTTCCCAAATCAATCAGCGCGATGACTTTGCCGTCGAACAAATGTTTGCCCGCGTCAGCCGTAAAAGTTTGCGTCACTTTATTTTCGCGTCCGATGATTTGCGCCAGGTTGCCGTCTTTGATAAACAGATTCGCGACTTCGACCGCTTCGTTCAAATCGCCCGCCGCCACGCCGCGCAAATCAAGTATAACTTTCTGTACGCCTTGTTTAGTCAATTCCGCGACGCGATTGCGAATGTCTTTCGCTTCGCCCGTTTCCAGGCTGAAAACTTTAATTACGCCGATTTTGCCCGCTTCGATTTTAGTTTCGGCTTCGGGAATTTTATAACCGCCGCGCGTCACGCTAATCGTTTGCGGCTTCGCGCCCGCCCGCAGAACGCGCAAGTTTACTTTGGAATTCGCTTCGCCCAAAAGAAGTTGCCGCGCGTCATACAGCGAAACGTCGCGTGTCGCTTTGTTTTCGATGTATTCGATTACGTCTCCAGTTTTCAATCCGGCTCGTTCGGCTGGCGAATTTTTCGTCACGGAAATTACGTAAAGATATGAAGAAACCTGCGAGAATTCCGCGCCGATACCGACTAAATTATTCGTCGTTTTCTTCGCTTGAAAATCTTTCACTTGATCAGCGGTCAGATATGACGAATACGGATCAAGTCCGTAAGCCAAACCGCGCAGCGCGCCGGCGCGAACTTTTTCCAAGTTCGGCTCGTCAACGTAATCGTTTTGAATGTGCTGTAAAACGCTCTCAAAAATCCGAATCTGCGCTCCCGCGTCGTTAATCGGCTGTTGGGCGAACGACGGGAAATTCTTCAAAATGCCGCCGAAAACAGCGTACAAAGAAATCGCCACCGAAACTATTACGATAAAAAATTTTCCGCGATATGACATTTATAAACCTCTTTTAATGGTAGATTGTTAAGGACAATTAACAACTTCCGATTATCCTTTAAGTATTAGATTCGTGCAAGAAAAACAAACAACTAATTCCGACGATTTTACAAATGTTTTTCGCATCCCCGAAACCGGCAGATTGCTCGCCCTCGATTTGGGAATGAAACACGTCGGTGTCGCCGTCAGCGATGAATTGCAGTTTACCGTTCGTCCCGTCTGCGTTCTCGAACGCAAAGGCTGGAAAAAATTTCTCAAACAAATCACCGCTTTTCTTGAGGAGTTTGATGCGGTCGCATTGGTTTTAGGTTTGCCGTATAACTCGGACGGTTCGGAAAGCGAAATGTCTCTTGAAGCCAGACGATTGGCACGGAATTTTTCGCTCTCAATTGACGTTCCGGTTTTTCTTCAGGACGAACGCCTGACATCATACGAAGCAAAAGGTTATCTGACAAAACTCGGTTTGAGCGAAAAGAAAATTTGGGAGCGCGTGGACAGCGAAGCAGCGGCAATTATTTTAAGCGACTTCTTGAGTTTGAGAAGCGAGTTAAAAAAGAATGGACAGAACAAACAGGATTGAAATCTTTCTCGATTTATCCTGCCGGTTTTGTCCACCTTCTTGTCAGATTATTTTTGCGGGACCAGCAAAATTGTTTGTTTAGCGGATTTCTCTACCGCCGATTTTGTGAACGGAAAAACCGGTGTGTTGCCGTTATACCAACTTTCCAATTGGTCTTTCCAATGCGCGGATTTCGGATCGCCTGATTGTCCGGTTGTGATGCCGTGGCGCGTCAAATCCCAGTTTCCCGGCGTGGCGATCAAGCGCATCGAAACCGAGGCACCGACATTTGGCGACGCGCCCGTGCCGCTCGCCCCATTTTGCGGCAGCGCGTCAATCATAAATTGTCCGCCGATCAGCGGAATAACCGCCAGCGGATGCGGAAAATTAGATTTAAAGCGATTTCCCCAATTCCAAAGCGATTCGTCCGCGCCGGACTGCTTGGCAATCGTTTCTCTTGCTTCTGTTTCGCAAGCCTTCAGCAAATCCGCGTAAGAAGCATATTCCTTGGGCAGCCATTCTTTCGGTCGTTCGGTTATCAACCGGTCGAAAAGCGCGGGGTCGTAAGGAAAGAAAATGTTTTTTGACCGAACCGCGCCAAAGTTTCCTGCTGTAATTTTATTGCGAAACGCCGAGCGCATCGTATCAGCGACGAGCGCGGCTTTCGATTCGTGATTCATCCGACCGTCCCAAGCCGCAAGAATTTTCAACGTCTCTTCAGACGCGGCTTTTAGATTAACGACTTCCCGCGCGAATCTCGAATTGATGACGCTAAACGTGTCGAATTGGTAATCGCGCATGTCATTGACGGAAACTTTTCCATTGGAATTCAGTAAATCCTGTAGCCGCTTGGCGCGCGCGACGGTGTGCGCCCGCGCAATCAAATCGTGATATTTGTAAGATTTCCCGACGGTGCGCTGATTCGCCGTCATTATGAAATTTTCCGGCGGATTGTAAAGCTGCGGCAACTCGTCAAACGGAATAAAACCCGTCCATTCGCCGTCATCGGTAGCGCCGTTGTAAGGCAAAGAACCGTCGCCGGTTTTGCGTAGCGGAACTTTGCCCGCCGCAATCCAGCCGATGTTTCCCTTCACGTCAGCGAAGACGAAATTCTGCATCGCGCCGTTCCAAAGCTTTAAAGCCTCGCGGAAATCCGTCCAATTCTTCGCCCGCGCCAGTTTCGCAAGCATCGTTATCGAATCGTTTTTCGTATCGAACGCCGTCCATTTCAGGGCATATTTTTTTCCGCCTTCTTCGATAACGACAACGCCATTGCGCGTCGTCGTGACTTCCAAAATTTCCGTCTGCGTTTCCGCCGAAAATGGGTTCGGACGAAACTTGATTTCTTCGCGTCTGATTACCGGCGTTTCCCAACCCGTCGGCGTTTTGTATTTGCCGTTTGCATCGAAGGTTTCGACGTATAAATCCTGAACGTCCGGTCCGACGTTGGTATTTCCCCACGCGATGTTTTCGTTATGCCCGATAATCACGCCCGGAATTCCCGGCGTTGTCACACCAGCAACTTTCAGATCGGGCGCGGAAAGATTAACGAGATACCAAATCGAAGGCTGCGCCGCCCGCAAATGCGGATCGTTGGCGAGCAACGGTTTTCCGTCAACCGTGCGCTTGCCCGAAACAACCCAATTATTACTCGCCGCCAAATCTTCGGCGTAAAAACCAATTCGTTCTAAAGATGATTGCCGCGCAATTTCGGATTCGGCAAGATGTTCAACCACAGAGGACACAGAGTTTTCAAAGAATTTTGGTTTAGAAAAAATTGTATTCTGGATTTTTTGCTCATTCCTGTAAATTTTCTCGGTGTTCTCTTTGCGCTCTGTGGCTAAATTATCTTTTCCAATAAGCAGCACATCGAGCGGCGATGACGGGTTAAAAATCAAATCACGCTTCTCTTTCGGCAAATCCATTAAGCTCGCCTTCATCAGATCAATCCGCCAGGTATTACTGAGCGCGTCGTCAAAAATTTTGCTGATGACAATCGAATCGGCGGCTGTCCACGGGCGCGGACTGTATCGCAAAATCTGAAATTCGAGGGGCGTGTTTTTTTCATTCAGGGCGGCAATGTAGGCGTTGACACCGGCAACATAACTTTCGAGTGCCAAGCGGTTTTCCGGCGTGGTGTTTTTGACATTTTCTTCGGCGATGCGGGCGAAACCGAATTTGCGCCAGCGTTTATCTTCTTCCAAAACGCTTTTGCCAAAAATTTCCGCCGTCTCGCCGCGTGCCACGCGCCGGTATAAATCCATCTGCCAAAGGCGGTCTTGCGCCGTCACATAGCCTTGCGCGAAATACAAATCAATTTCGTTTTTCGCTTCGATATGCGCGACGCCGCGCTCATCGCGACGCACCGTCACCGTTTCTTTCAAACCCGCCACGCGCAAACTTTCAACCGGCGTTTGCGCGAAACAAGCCGGCGAAACGAAAAGTACCGATACGAGTAGCCCAAGGCTTTTGATTTTATTTTTCATTAAAATGAAAATACAAAAAATTTCAGTAAATTGAAAGAGACGAATTATTTTGCTTGCCGGTCTTCAAAAAAAGCCCGTCTTTTTCAAGGACGGGCTTAAAGGTCTGATTTTCTAAGATTAAAAACCACGGAGGAGTTTGCAGTTTTCAACTAATCTAATACACGCCCGCAACCGAAAAAAGTTCCCAGTTTTTGAAAATTATTTTCTCCAACCGACTTTTTTTGCCCATGCTTCAAACTCCAATTGCCTTTCAGCGTAATTTTTCGGTTTGTTTTCTCGTGTTTCATCATTCTCCCAAGTCAAACTTTCGAGCGGCTCTAAACCGACGGCGGCGCGATGAGCATTAACCTTTTCTTCATTTTCAAGCGTCCAAACTTCCATCACGCCGTCGGCGTTCCAATCGCTGCTGGTGCCGTAGCGTTGCGGGCGGTTTTCAAAAAAGCTGATGCGGTCGCGCAAATACGCTGCTTGATACGGCTCGGCTTCGTTTTCGGAAACGGCTTTTTCAATCAGCCGCAAACACTTCCGGGCAAATTCGGGCAAGGAGATCGCGTGCTGCGCCACGACCCAACCGGCTTCCGCGCCGTCTTCGCCGACGAGAGATTTTCCGAGCCAGCCGTGTTCGTCAATAAGTTGTTCGAGTTCGGCGGCGTTTTCCAAATGCACTCGTTCCATTCTTGGATTATAGCCGTCAAACAATTCGCCGCTGTCTGCCAATTCTTTGCGGACACGTGAGTCTTCAGCTCGCATCGCCAGCAACTTTTCTCGCAGATATTCATTCATAATTTTTTTTGTATACCTTGTGCTGACATTAAGCTATAAGTTAAACTTTCGGAGTTTTTGAAGCAAATTCTTACGGGAGTGAATCAATGAAATCAGTTAAAGTTATTCTTGTTTTATTGACCGTCGCCGTTTTCGTCGTCGCCTGCGGCGAGACGAAGACGACTGACACAAACATCGCTGCGAAAACGATAATCGTTGCTAACGCGAACGCGCAGCCGACCGCCGCAGTTGACGAAATTGCCGCTTCGAGGTCAATTTATTTGGAATCTTGCGTCGGCTGTCATAAGGAAAACGGCGCGGGCGGCGCGGCGGAATACGAAGGCAAGAAAATCAAGGTTCCGAGCTATCAATCGAAGGGCGCAATGAACGCTTCGGACGACAAACTTTACGATTATATCGCCAATGGCGAAGAAGATGAGATGCCCGCGTTCAAAGATAAATTAGGCGAAGAACAGATGAGAAACTTGGTCAAATTTATCCGTCGGGAATTTCAGAAAAAATAAAGAATTTTGACATTTTCATTTTCAAGTTTCCGACCGGAAGGAAAATTTATCGAACGCGCCCGCTTGCAAATCGAAAACGGTCAAACTAAAATTAAAATCTGTTTGCACCTGTAGCTCAGCTGGATAGAGTATCTGGCTTCGAACCAGAGGGTCGCAGGTTCGAATCCTGCCGGGTGTACCATTTCTAATAAAGCAAAAAAGAGGCATCGAAAGATGTTTCTTTTTTGCTTTATGTTTTTATATATGAGGACAACT